>TARA_R110002012_G_scaffold3382_3_pt1 | contig 28337 bp, 23 predicted proteins | sample TARA_R110002012 | Tara Oceans TARA_R110002012 (sample SAMEA4396515) | marine metagenome | biome: Westerlies Biome; feature: [DCM] deep chlorophyll maximum layer (ENVO:01000326); material: water (ENVO:00002006), including particulate matter (ENVO:01000060) such as... | depth 40 m | reverse complement strand
ATCCTTGATGACAAATATTACGTCCGCCATGAACGCAGCGGCTGGGCTACGCAGAATCCAGAGACCGCCGAAGTTGACTTAGTTGGGCACGCTTGGTTCTTTAAGAGGGATTGGCTCCAATACCTGTGGCGAGAAAAGCCACCCACATGGGATAATGGAGAAGATATGCACTTCTCCTACGCTGCTCAAAAATACGGAGGTATCAAAACATATTGCCCCCCACACCCTCCCGAAGATCGTGAATTACACGGGTCTATTATGGGCAATGAGCTAGGAATTGACGACAAAGCTACTTCCAACAATAACGAGACTTCACATCAACAATTTTTTAATGAAAGAGATTTTTGTGTCCAAGAGGCTCTCCGAAAAGGATGGCAGACTGTGCGAGGAGTAAAATTATGATTCTCATGGCATTTGGGACAAGACCCGAATACATCAAAATTAAACCTCTAATCGAGAAAATGAAAGGTAAAATACCTTTTAAACTTCTTTTTACAGGTCAGCATGTTGATTTATTGGCGAACGTCAAAGACCAAGAGGTCATCAGGCTTCAGATTAAGGACGGTCCTAATCGATTAGACTCAATCGTTTCTTCGATTATGAATCAAGAGCACATCTTTGAGGAGATTGATGCTGTTTTGGTTCAGGGAGATACAACTTCTGTTTTTGCTATTGCTCTCGCGGCTTTTCATCGTCGAATTAAAGTGATTCACCTTGAAGCAGGGCTAAGAACTTACGATAAGCAAAATCCCTACCCAGAAGAAGTAAACAGACAAGCCGTCTCTCGCATCGCCGATATTCACCTATGTCCTACCCCTGATTCTGCTTTTAATCTCTCTAAGGAGCTTGTGAGGGGGTCTATACACGTCGTTGGGAACACTGTACTAGACAACCTGACGCATTTGATGCCTACAAGGGGTAATACCGTAGTTATAACAATGCACCGTAGAGAAAACCACGATAAGATGGACCAATGGTTTGCAGCTATCAATAATATCGCAAAAGAATTTAAAGATCAATATGAGTTTGTTCTTCCTATTCACCCAAACCCAAATGTTAAAAAACACCAAGACTTGCTCACGCATGTTAAGGTAATTGACCCTGTTCCGTATGATCGGTTTCTAGATATGCTCGCAGAATGCTCTTATGTTATTACTGATAGCGGCGGACTCCAAGAAGAGACTTCGTTCTTAGGTAAGCGTTCGATTGTTTGTCGCAAAACGACAGAAAGACCGGAAGGCTTAGGAAGTTTCTCAACTCTTTGCGGCGAACCAGAGGGACTGTATAAAAGATTTCAGGAAATGATTTCTTCTCCAAATCCAACAGGGAAGTGCCCATACGGAAACGGAAACTCAGCAGAGATAATTGTTAACGTTCTTCTGGAGGAATTAAGATGAAAGAGTTTGATAAAGAGTTTGATAAGTTTTTGGGAAAGCTGAAAAATAAAGAAAATTTTGCATTTGCACGTTTTTCCGATGGAGAACTTTTTATTTTGCGAAACGAAACTGTAATTCTTGCTGAAAACCACTTTGTTACAGGGCAGCGAAAAGGTCACGGAACATACCCTCCCGAAGAACAGAAAGAATTTATTCCCGAAAAACACAGCTTCTATCAGGAAAAGTTAGTAGAATGCTTTAAGTTTAAGACGCCAGAGTATTATAAGGGCATTTGCTGCCGCAATGATGTAGGAGAGGAAGCTTTCTTCTGGCAAAAGGGTCTAAACGGCGGTGATGCAGACCTTACTTTTTCAAATCTCTTGATTAACCGTAATTATCGCCGTTTTGTAGATGAGCTAGTTCCCGTCTTAAAAGGGCGTGATATTCTTTATGTGGTCAATAAGTCAGCAAACTTAGAAGGGTTACCGTTCAAGGTTAAAAAAGACTTTAGAATCGGCAGTAACTGCATGATTGATAATTACGACACAATTGAGGAAGTAAAACAATACATCCGAGACAATAAGATCAAAGATCATGTGATTCTGTGTTCGGCAGCAAGTCTGAGCAATTTTATTATCCGAGAGTGTTTCGAGGACAATCCAGAAAATACTTTTTTGGATATTGGCAGTTGCCTAAATCCTTATCTGGAACTTGAAGGGTGGAAACACACCAGAGGGTACTTGACTCATTACTGGCTTAAAAGCGGGAGTCCCTACGGTGAGCAGGTGGATATCTGGTAATGTATAAATTAGAAAAAAATATGAGTGATTACTGGGACTTCATCCTCGAACTTAGAAATGATCCGAGAGTAAAGAAGGGCTTTATTCAGCAAAAACAAATAAGCCGTCAAGATCATTCTATGTATATGCAGGCTTTTGGTGAAAGTTTTTACATTTGCCTTGACAGCGCCAAGCCTATCGGCTATATTGGGGTTATAAACAAGGATATTCGAGTAGCTACTCATCCTGACCATCAAGGAAAAGGTGTTGCCAAATTCATGGTCACCGAGGTGATGAAAAGGCATCCTGAAGCTTTTGCTAAAGTTAAGGTTGAAAACGAGGCAAGCTTAAAGTTGTTTGAGAGTTGCGGTTTTAAAAAGAAATATTTTATTCTGGAGAGATAATGCTTCACAATCCCTATAAGATTGTAAAAATGTTTGAAGAAGAGATGGCGTACTATACCGGTGCGCCATATGCTGTTTCGGTCAATAGTTGTACGAACGCCATTTTTCTATGCTGCAAATACCTCGGTGTGGAAGAAGTTACAATTCCAAAGCGCACTTATCTTTCAGTACCGCAATCAGTCATTCAGGCAGGTGGTAACATTAAGTTTGAAGATATTAGGTGGCAAGGCGCGTATCAACTTAAGCCTTATCCTATTTGGGATGCGGCAAAAAGGCTAACGAGCAAGATGTATGTTCCTGACTCTCACATGTGCTTGTCTTTTCACATCAAGAAGCACCTTAAGATTGGGAAAGGCGGCATGATCCTGACCTCCGATAAAAATCTTGTTGATTGGGTCAGGGAGGCTCGCTACGAAGGCAGAAGCGAAGGGATCAGGTATCAGGATGATGACATTGATTCTATGGGCTGGAACATGTATATGACGCCCGAGCAAGCAGCCCGAGGGTTAACGCTGATGCAAAACTACCCATCTCATGTTCGAGATATACCCGAAGACCCCCCTTATAGAGACTTGACTGAATTTAAACTTTTTGAGGGTGCCAAGTGAAGGTTGCTCTTTGTCTACATGGATATTTTGGAACGTTAAGCACGGGGGATTTTACCACTGCCGCTGGCGGGTATGAGCACATACAAGAGCGTGTTTATTCTAAAGTTGATAATGTTGATGTTTTTGTGCATTGTTGGCAACCCGAGTTTGAAGAGCAGATCGAAAAACTTTATAAGCCCAAGCAGTCCGTCTATGAAGAGCAGATTGATTTTGATAAGGTGTGTAAGGAAAACGGAATTGATCAGGATTACATCGACGAAGGTTTTCCTAGAGAGCAGACATTTTATAAAAACGCAGTAGCATCTAGGATCTTGAGTTTTTATTATTCAAGGTGTCAGTCTCTCAAACTAGCACTTGAGGGAGACTATGACTGGATTATAACGACAAGATTCGACATAGCCCAGAGAGGAGGACTAGAGGTCAATAGAATTAGGTTTTTCCCTGATTCTGTTCGTGATTGCCTTTACACAACTTATTGGGACCAAATGAATCAAGGGTACGGAGACATGTGGTTCTACGGGAGCCCCAGCATAATGAAAAAATATTCTAGCATCTATGATCGTGCCCTTGATGATTTTAAGCCACAGTCAGACTACGAAGCAATGGTTGTTGGAGCAGAAGGTGGAATTCCAGATTCTCAATTTTTTAACTGGTACGATACGAATGATCATCGTCAATTTTCTAACGAATTTATGAAGCCAGAAGAGCAGCGAAGCAAAACACTGATGCTACTGCCTCGTTGGAGAGTAAGTGATAGCCACTTATATCACAAGTGGTTCTGTATGCAAAACGAGCTTTATAATAAAACAAGGTGGGTATGATGTATTCTTTAGTTTTCTATTCGCACTCGGACTATTCAGATGCGTGGGCACCAATGTTCGGTCAGACTGATAAATACTTTGATGATTCGTATAAAAAATATTTGTTTGTAAACAAGGGAGAGTACGATATTCCTAGTGGCTGGATCGCTATCGAGTATGATGACGACCTTCCGTACCAACAGAGGGTGGTGTCTTGCCTTGAAAAGCTGGACAAGGAAGAGAGAGTTGTGTTTCACCACGAAGATATGTTTTTGCTTAACTCACCCGACTTTGACAAAATGACAGAAATTGAACAAATGATCAACAGCGAAAAAGCACACTTTATTAAGCTATGTAAGGCGACCTATAGACCACAAGAGTTTTATCTGGAAAGAGGAAGCGACATTTTTCAATGCCCTCGCGACCTTGCCTTTGCAATTCAGCCAACCATGTGCAAGGTAAAGGACCTATTAACAATCTATCAGCACACACCGGGTTCAAATATTTGGGAATTTGAAAGTAATTCTAATTTTATTTGCGCTCAGAACAATATGGTTTGTTGTTTTGTCAACCAAGAAGGGGAAAAAAGAATTGGCATGTTTCATTGGGAAAGCTTCACATACCCTTACGTTGCAACAGCAATCGTAAAAGGAGAGTGGAATACGGAAGGTTATGCTGCCGAGCTAGCTACAATTTTTGAGAAATACTCGATTGATCCGAGTATTAGAGGAGTCAACGCATGAAAAGTAAATTAGTTATATTTGATTTAGATGGAGTTTTGGTGGACGCCTGCGATTGGCACCGCATAGCTTTAAACAGGGCACTAAAGCAAGCGTGTGATTATGAGATCTCGTCTGAAGACCACTATAACATTTTTAACGGGATACCTACCCGTGTCAAGCTACAAAAGCTGACAGAAATGGGGAAAATAGATGAGTTTTCTCATGAATTAGTTTATAGAATGAAGCAGTCAATGACAGTGGAAATTATTGAAGAGAATGCTGTCGTTCGTCCCGAAAAACAAGAAATGATTAAGGCACTAAAAGAATCTGGGGCTGTTGTTGCTTGTTATACAAACAGTATTAGAAAAACAGCTAAATTAATGCTTGAAAAGACGGGCGTATTGGACATGTTTGAGTACGTCCTGACAAACCAAGATGTTTCCAAATCAAAGCCGGACCCAGAGGGTTATCTTTTTTTGATGGACCATTTTGGGTTTAAGCCAGAAGATACATATATCATTGAGGATTCTCCTAAAGGCTTGGCAGCAGCCAATGCTTCTGGGGCTAATGTTATACAAGTAAAGAATCCTGATGAGGTAGATATAAATTTGTTTAAGGAGGAGTTGTTATGAAAGTTTTGATACCAATGGCTGGCGAGGGAAGCCGCTTTGCGAAAGAGGGATACACTTTCCCAAAGCCCTTGATTGACGTTCAGGGAAAGCCAATGATTCAAAAGGTTGTTGAGAACCTTGATTTTGACTGTGAATATGTTTTTTTGGTTCGAAAGAAGCATGTTGAGCAATACACTGGACTTATTGATACGCTTGATCGCATTACGAATGGCAAGTTTCAATATGTCGCGGTTGACGGACTAACAGAGGGTGCTGCGTGTACTGCCCTGTTAGCAGAGAAGTATATTGACAACGATGAAGATCTTCTAATCGCCAACTCTGATCAATACATTGAGTATGAGCCTGAAAATTTCCATATGCTCAAGAATCTTACGAATGTGGATTCTGCTGTGTTTACATTTAATGCTGTTCACCCTAAGTGGTCTTTTGTAAAGACAAATTCGCGAGGCTTTGTTACCGAAGTGGCAGAGAAGAAGCCAATCTCTAACATTGCTACTTGTGGCATCTATTGGTATCGAAAAGGGTCTGATTTTGTAAAGTACGCGAAAGAAATGATCGAAAAAGATATCAGAGTCAATAACGAGTTTTATATTGCTCCAGTTTACAATGAATTGATCAACGACGGCAAAACACTTATACCTTTCTATGTTCATCAGATGTGGGGAATAGGGACTCCAGAAGATTTAAAGTATTTCTTGGAGAACAAAAGGTGAAAAAATGTCAAGTAGTTGGTATGTCCCAGTCTGGCAGTACACTTTTGTTTAACATTGTTAGACTAATTTTAAAAAAAAGTAAAACAGAACATGAGCTAACAAAAGGTCACGAGCCACACGGCAGCGCCGACTTTTATATAGTATCACTCAGAGACATCAGAGATACTACGACAAGCTATTATTTGAAATATAACCACTGTTGGCTAAGCGCCATAGGGAGTGCTGAGAAAAATGTTAAGTGGGTGAAGCAGTGTGAAGCACTTCCGAAAAAGAAAGTCTTGTTTTATAAATACGAAGATTACCAAGATGACAAAATTAAACAAGTTAAAAAGCTTATATCGTTTTTAAAGATAAAGGAGCTTGCCGATGGCGAGATAAAAGAGTTAATTTCTGAAGCAGAAGGCATTATTCAGAACGCCCCATCTTCCAAAGCGAATGCTAGCCAGACCTTTTACGAAGATGAGGCGTACAAGGAGACACTTATGCTCAAAGAACATCGGACAGAAAACAAAGGCAAGGTAGGCGGTCACAAGGTTTATCTGAGCCGGGATCAAAATCGTGTATTGCTTGAAGACTTTTTAGAGTGGATTCACCAATATGAGTATAAAGTATGATTTACATTGCTCACCGAGGAAACTTAGACGGTCCAAGCCCAGAGAAAGAAAACCACCCAGATTATATTCATAAGGCTGTCAGCGAGGGGTATGCGATTGAAATAGACCTTTGGTGTGTCGAAGGTGACCTTTTTCTAGGACACGATTCTCCACAATATCGGATTAACGAAAAATACTTGGATCTGATAGCATCTAAGAATATGTTATGGACTCATATAAAGAACGTAGAAGCATTCGATTATCTTGTTAGCCACAATAAACAGCAATGGAACTTCTTTTGGCACCAAGAGGATGACTACACATTGACGAGCCTTGGACACATCTGGGCATATCCGGGGAAAAAACTGACAAATAATGCAATTTGTGTGTTGCCAGAACATGCAAAACGTGCTATATTAGAAATATCAAAGTGCAAAGGTGTTTGCACCGACTATATTTATAAGTTCGAGAAAGAATTAAATGAGTTCCAAAAATAGTGATACATCGCCTCCGATCAAATATGTGCCTAAAGGCTGGGGATTTGAAAAGTGGATTGTTAATTGTGAAGAGTATTGTGGTAAGTTGCTTTATTTTGTTAAAGACAAAAAGTGTTCTTGGCACTATCACAAGTTAAAAGATGAAATGTTTTACATTCAGTCGGGCAAGGTGATAGTTAAATACTCAACAAGTGACGAGATCGGCAGGGCTTCACAAAGAGTTTTAGGACCGGGAGATAACTTTCATGTATTTCGTGGACTCCGACATCAGATTATAGCACTTGAGGATACAGAGTTGTTTGAGTTTTCTACTCAACATTTTGACTCTGATAGTCACAGAATATTGAAGGGGGACTAAATGAAGCTTGTAGTTGTTACAGGGTGTCTTGGCTTTATTGGTATGCATGTCACAAGAGCTTGCCTTAAAAAAGGCTGGCGGGTTTACGGCATTGATAAATCTACTTACGCAGCAAATAATATTAGCGACCTTTTCGACTTGTGCGATGGTGTCGACTTATCAAAACTTACGTTTGTAGAGGGAGACATTTGCGAACTAAAGGACATTCCAAGTTGTGATTATGTAATCAATGTTGCCGCCGAAACTCATGTAGGAAACAGTATCATTGATAGTACAGACTTTATCCACAGTAATGTAACAGGAGTAAAAAACCTTTTGGACATTATTCGTCGTAAGCCAAGCAATGTTGCTCGTAAGCCTATATTTTTCCACTTCAGTACAGACGAGGTGTATGGCGACATTGTTGAGGGCTCACACACAGAAGAGTCTCCTTTGTGCCCAAGCAACCCATATTCAGCCTCAAAAGCAGCGGCAGACATGCTTATAAAAGCTTGGGCACGAACTTATGGAATAGACTACTTAATCTTACGCCCTACCAACAACTACGGTACCTATCAGTACCCAGAGAAACTAATTCCTCTAGTTGTTAAGCTTTTGCAACAAGGAAGGAAAATTCGTTTACACAACAAGGGCGAACCTTATCGAAATTGGCTACACGCATCAGATACAGCACAGGCTGTAACAAAAATAATCGAATCAGGTACTGTAAACGAAATTTTTAACGTTGCAGGGGGCTTTGAGCAAAAAAATCATGATACTGTCTGCAAGATAGTTAATTCGTATTTTAATGGCAGCTACGATGTGGAATATCTAGACTGCGAAGGGTTGCTTGACTTTTCTTACAAAAGGGAAGGTCAAGATGTGAGATACTCGGTTGATGACTCTAAGCTAAGAAGTTTAGGGTGGAGACCAGAAAAAAAGTTTGATCAAGAAATTGATTACATAGTTGAACATTATATAAGCCACTTTAGATGGTAAGGAGAAAAAATGAGTAATTTAGTAACAGATATGAAACTTTCTACCCAAGCATTGGGCGCTCTGATGATGGCGCTGCAAAAGTCGCTATTAGAGCAAAGCGACATTGTTCCTGTACTTGAGGATTTTGATTTTATCCTTAAAGACGGCGACCTGTTTGTAAAAAACCCTCCCTTGGTTAAGTTTGGTGCAGACGGCTCATGGGTAGGAGAAGCTACCGAAAACGAAGAGGCATAAGTAGATGCCTAGATATGCTTATAGATGCGTTGAGTGCATGAATCAGTTTACGGCTTTTCACGGATTCGGGGAAAGACCACCGCACTGTTCTTGCGGCTCAACCCTATGCGAGAGAATCCCGTCTGTAGGGTTTAGTGTATCTGGTGTCAATAAAGAAAAGCAACGCGAGAAAGTTGGTCAAAAAGTGGAAGAATTTATTGAAAATTCTAAAGAAGACTTAAAGAAGCAAAAAGAAGAACTAGGAGACAAGAGATGACAGAGACATTAATTGTGAATATTATTTTAGCCATATCAGTGACACTAAATTTATTTTTTGTCTGGTACTGTGTAAAATTGCTCAAAGAGCTTCTAACTGTATCAGGGTCTTTGGAAGATCTATTTTCAGAAATCTCACTGTTTTCACAACACTTGGAGAAGGTTTATGAATTAGAAACTTTCTATGGTGATACAACTTTAGATAATTTACTTTCTCATGCTCGTGCGCTTGTTAAAGAGTTTGAAAGATACGAAGTGTTATTTTCTCTTCGTGAAGCACCACCAACAGAGGAAGAAGATTTTGACGAAAATAACGAAAAGGCGTAGGCGTAGATCAAAAACCGGAAGGCAATATTTTACGCAAGTTCACGAAGACGCCATTGTGCGCTTTGTAGCCTCTACAGATCCCAAAGAGCGTACTCAATTATATGAAAACTATATTCAACCAGCTTTTGACGAAATGGTTGACAAGATTGTTTTTACTTATAAATTTACGACGCTTCCAAACATAGATGAGTTGAGAGATGAGTGTAAAATCTGGCTTACAACCATCCTGCACAAGTATGACCAAAGCAAAGGATCGAAAGCATTTTCTTATTTTAGTGTCATAACAAAAAATTGGTTTATCCATCAAGTTAAGAAAAACTCTAAACAAAGATCTCGCGAGGTAGAGTATGAGACAATGCCAAGCGAAACTAAGCTAAAATATATGGCTACATACAACGATTACCACGATATTCGTGAAAATGAAGAATTCTGGGGATCTTTGTGGAATGAGATAGATACTTGGGACGCCCCAAACTTAAAGCCTAATGAAAAGAAGGTATTAGAGGCTATTAGGATCCTTTTAAGTAGCAGTGATAATATAGAAATTTTTAATAAGAAAGCTATTTACCTGTATATGAGAGAAATAACTGGCTTAAATACTAAGCAAATTGTTAACAACTTAAATAAAATGCGTATAAAATACCGCGCCTTTAAGGTAAAGTGGGATGAGGGAAAAGACCTGTGAAAGACATAGATTCATATCTTGAATTAGCCATAGACAATATTCAAAACGACAGAGAGATCACTAGAGAGCTTTTAGATGATGTCATTAGGTATATGAGCAAAGACGAGACACGTCACAGAGAAGTAGGAATGACAGCGGCTAAATACGTTGAAACGTTGCAACGATCAAATGAGCAACTTGTAAAGATATCGGCACTCTTGCAAAAGAAAGAAGCAGCAGGTCCTGCATTATCTGACTTTGATAAGGGAGAGTTGTTTGATATGATTAAGGAGGGAAAGACCAATGGGGACGCCAACTGATCCAATAAAAAGACCTATACCGGGTGCTCTTAACAATGATACCTCTAATGAGTTTGGCGGCATTACAACTGATGATACTTTAAACTCTACCTACGCCCTGAATAATACGGTGATGAGTTTTCTAACATCACAGAACTCTCTTAATAATATTAGTTATCCTCGTCGGACCCTCTGTGTCTATGCAGAAACCTATGAAGCTTCTCCAGACAATAGCTACTTGCCTTTTTGGAATCGTAAAACAACGTTTTTAGGATTTAACTCGGAGACCATAAGGGTCAAAGCCTACGACGATTTGTTGGACGCAGGCATAAAGATGCCCGATATAACAGTGACCCCAAACGAGTGGTCAGCAGAAGATTGGGCGAATTTTAATATGATGCCTTGGTATTATTCTACAAACCCTGTGTCCTCTGTGCCCGCGCCGGGAGATATAGTTATTGTAGACTACACAGACAGAGAAAATAACATGGGAGGCATCTATGTTAGATCCGAAGATAGTCCCTCTATTATGGCTACAGTTCTCGATAACGGACTAACACCTGCGAAAGCAGCCGTAAATGCAGCAAGTGCGATATTTCAAAGCCTTTTTTCTGCGGATCCCGGTTTAGGTCCAACTCAGACTCCTGCTTTTACTTCTGTAGAAGATTTATGTGACGGTCCAAACATGGAGAGAGGTTCAAAATTTGGCGGTGGGCAAGTCGAGACGGTTGTTATAGACGGCTGTCCAGTTGCAAAAGATGTGTCTGGATATTATATGACAATGAAGAATGCTGCCTCCCTCGATGGGGTTACATTGAGAATAAACTCTGCATTTAGGGGCAGCGATAATGCAATTATCCCCGAAGAGTGCGGAGGAGGCTCCAAGAAGGGGCAAGCACAATTGAACCGCGAGAATTGTGCTCAAAACCCAAGAAAATGTGACCCTGCTACCGCTCCGGATGGAAGGTCTCGTCATCAAAACGGCATCGCTTTTGATCTTCAAACTGGTATGCCAAAGGATAAGTACAAGCCACGCCCAGATGCTATGACTTCAATATATAAGTGGCTTTGCTTCAACGCGCACAAGTATGGTTTTTATAGAGCCGTTAAGAGCGAGAGGTGGCATTGGGAATATTGGGGAGCAGCTAAGACACAGTTTTCTATGGTACCAAAAGATCATCCCACATGGGATAGTTTATGGACAACCGAAGAGGGTATGCTCGTCTTATCGGGTGCCGACCCTAATACTACCCCGTCACCGCCAGTTGAAGAAGGGAGTATCCCAGTATGAGTTTTGGAAAGAAAAAAAAGTTAAAGAACATAAAGGAGTTGCCCCCCGAAGCTCAAGAGGCAATTGATAATGGACCACAGTCTTCTGGTGCCCAACAGATGGGTCTTAACAATAGTAATATACCAGAGCCTGTTCCCTTTCTTGACCAAGCTGAGTGTGAGGTAATTTATAAAAATAGCAATAACGCTTGGATAGTATTGGGCAGAGACCGTCCCGGTCCAAAGACTTCTGGATATGGCGGGCAAGGAGCTACGCAAGCAGGGTCTATCGATCTTGTAGCTGGTAGAATGGGAGCTACAAAAGATGGACCCAAATCTAACATTTATACGCAGCCAAACTTTGCTGGTGACGCTGCTAGAATTTATATTAGCCAGAAGACAGATATAGATGCAAACTTTAGCTTGGTCGCTGGGAAAGTAGGTCTTTCAGTGGCGAGGTCGGGTATCGGCATCAAGGCAGATGCTGTCAGGGTGATAGGAAGAGAAGGAATCAAGCTTGTTACGGGCACCGGACCTAGAGAATTAAACTCGTCAGGAGAAAAGCTTACAACTACTTATGGTATTGATCTTATCGCAGGAAACGACGATGAAACAACAGAGCTTGAGCCTATGGTAAAGGGGACTTCCCTTGTAAATGCGATGAGGGATATGAGTTTGAGAATTGACGAACTTAATGGTCTGTATAACACCTTGGTTCTTGTTTTAATGTCTCATGTTCACCCTGTAGTTCTTGGGACAATTGCAGCACCTTCGCCCAACTTTGCCGTAATGGGTCTGTTGCAAAGTTCTATACCATCGTTTGGGCATAAGTTAAAAATCATGGCAGATCAAGTAAACAATTTGGAGCCGTTTGGCGCAGGCTGGCTGCTTAGCCGCTACAACAGGGTAAACTAAGATGGCGATTACTCCTACTGGTGGCTACGGCGGAGGAGTGCTTGCTCCCGTTTCAAGCGGCGCAAGCGCACAAGAAATACGCGACCAAATATATGACGAGGTAATGAAAATTAACTTTGCCACGGCAGAGTTAGAAGCTGCTACTGGTCTACGACCCGGAGACATGGGGGGCTTCCAGCCCGCCGCTGATCTGGGCTTAGATACCTATTATACTATTCATTGGGACGACGGAACATACTGGACAGGTGCCACAGGTCTTGTTAGTGAAGGTTGGAGCACAGGCACTACCGTGGATTCGGCTACCACATTTGATGAATACACTGATGCAGTGTTTTTACGCCAAGCAACAGCTTGGCTAGAGCATGAAGAATGGGTTGACGGCGACGACGAACAATTTGTGCTGTCCACAGGAGACTACGCAACGTTGGCTGTCTTCGCTTCTCAAGCAATTATTGAAAGCTTATTTCAAGATTTAGACGCACTAACTGAATCCTCGACTCTTCCAACTGAAGCATTTGAGGGCGACTCTTCCGATCCATTTGGCTCAAGCGATGACGACGGAGAATCCTCTTCAGATGCCGATGGCGGTGTTATGGCAGCAGGGGTTGTTGTTTCGTGTGGAGAGGAACCTGTAGTAGAGGAGGAGCCTGCCTGCCCTCCGCCCTGTGAAGGAGACCCAGCGGCTATCACGCCTAATTGGACAAGGCTCACAGAAAAAGAGCCCTTCCTCAACGGGAAAACCTGTGAGTATTCCATTGTTTTAAAAACTACATATGACGCCACTGGTATAGAAAATCTTTATAGCGACCCGGATTATCTGACCGAGGGAATTGAAAAGTTATTAAAGTTCTATGGCAAGGATCACTCGGAAGAGTCTATACAAGCCTGCATAGACGACGGCGCAATAATTAAGGATACTTTTGTCTCCACGCGCAGCTATGTCAAGATGAAAGCTCTTGTGGTGATTCCTTATGACGCCCTAAACTCAATTGAAGACGAAGCACCTGCCGACCTGCCAGATAGAAAAGACCAGCCAGCCTTTGTTGTTATAAAAGGAGCCGACTTTCTTAAAATGGTCAAGCAAACGACCAGAGGCATGAACATTATGGCTTCTCGTCAAGCTGAGTGGTTTTGGAATTCAGGCGGTAGACTTAGTGACCCAACTTTTAATCCAACTGAAGAAGCTAGGCATGTAACAGCATTCAAGAATTCAATCCTCAGACTGTTCCGAGAAAACGATTTTAGAATTAAAAAGCCTGCCAATTTTGCTAAAAAATGGATTGAAGAATTCGAGGTTGGGTTTAACGCCGACATGGGTGTTGACTATGTTAAGGCGCTTGAAAAGGGCTGTGAAAAACCAGAACTGCTAGCTAAGGGGTTTGAAGCTTTTGCTGGAGCAGAGCCACAAACACTCCCTAGAACGATGTATTTCGCTTCGAAGCTACCAGAAATGTGGAACAGGCTCACTTCTCAAGAGCCTATTGAGTATGCAGATTGGGTCGTGGAGTATACCGCTTCTCCTCCGATTACAATAGAAATTGAGAATGAAGAGTCTTTAACAATGGAGCCGGTATTCTGTTCGGACTCATCAACGTCAGCAGAAAATAACGAAGGGGCATTTAATATAGGTGATGAGTTTGCCGAATTAGGCAAATCTATAATGGATGAGATTAAATCTTTTCCTGATGCGTATGCTAAACGCTTTGGCGACACAATGTGTGCAGCCTTAGAGGGCAAGCAAAAAAACGATGTCTCAATGAAAGACTTGGATATGCTTGCCGCCCGCGCTGCTGATGCAGCATTGCGTGATTTTTTTGCCGGGGATGCCTTTCTAGAGAAAATACCAGAATGGTTGGCTGGAATAAATGATGCCGACGACTTGTATGATAATATTTTGGATCATCTGGGATTATGCGGTCTTCTTTCTTTATTGGAATCGGCGTTTAAGTGTTTGATGGCTGGCTTGAGCTTTGAAGATTTTCAAAAAGAAATGATCAAATCCGCTTTTAAAAGCATGAGCAACGCAAACTTTCAAATAATATTTATTGGCTTGCCACCCGATGTTAAAGCTGAATTATATAACACATTAAGCGCAGAACTTCAGAGTATCCCGCCTCCTTGGGATGCCGACTATAGAGCCGGAAGTTATAGCGGGCAAGGCACCACAGTAACCATAAACCCGGATCGTTCTCCAAACGTAGCAGGAGATACATTTCAATCACAAGTAACCGAAAGCGGGTTTGATAGCACATATGCAGAAGAAGGTTCAGAGCTAGCTGATGACATGGGAGAAGGTGGTGTTATTGTAGGCGCTACAACTGGAGTAGTGATAGACGAACGTGCCATTGGCAGGTCATACGGTAACGCCGGATCTATTGGTACTGCCGCAGATAATATTTCTGATGCAATCGTTGCGGCTTATCGAGACGCAATGCTGAACTGGATATCAGCCGGTTCTATTGAAGACCTAGATATGCTGGGTGACGCACTTAGCAAGATCCCCGGTGCTGGAATAGTGACATCAATTTTAGATCAAATGGATTGCCCACCGCTTCCGTGGTTTACTCCTCCTCTTGGAAACTTCTTGCAGACACTAGAGCTAGGTATCTGTCCGGGTCACTTTGCCATCACTTTGCCAAGGTTTACTCTCAATGTAAGCATCGGTGACATTTGGGCTATTATCGTCAACGTTGCCAAGGAGCTTATTAAAGAACTAGTCGTCAAGCTAATCGTCTTGATTTTGAAAAAGATATTAGAAATAATCTTTGAAGCTCTTTGTGCCCTCTTGGGCATGATCGGTGCTCCACTTGTCGAAGCACTGACCGGCGGAAACCAGATTAAAGAAGCAATAGGAGAATCTCTGTGCTCAGATGCCACAGATGAAGAGATTGACGAAGCTGTCCGGCAGATGATGGAAGCGACCGGGCTATCTAATTGTTCCGACCCCTCGCAGGTACCAACCACTGAAGACGCGGCAGAGTTTGTACAAATTATTGCAGCAGTTCTTACTAATTCTGAAGTATTAGATCTTCTAAGTGGCAATGCAACAGAAGAAGTTAAGCAGATGATTACTGATGTGGTCAACGAAAGAATACCTAACCTATCTTGTATGCAACCCTCTGATCTAGCAAAGATGTTCTCCGCTCTTGGAAAAATAGTAAGCCCAGAGATTATAGAACAAGCTCAAATGATAGAAGGAAGTTTGCCTGTATGTGATTCAATTTGTGCATCGCCTTCCCAGCTAGATAAATTTAGAGATATACGTTGTCAGATCATGCAAGACAAGGGCTTGACACCAGAGCAATGTGAGGAACAACTAGATTCCTTGACCGAAAGAGCCAAACAAGATTTAGCAGAACTAGCAGGTATTCTGCAAGGAGGTCCATTTCAAGACTTTCCTCCGTTAACTGGCGGCGACTGCCCAGCCACAAGTGAGTTGGGAGCACCATTTGCGCCCGGATCTTCTATTGTTCCTGATATGCCACAAGAGGTAGCCGATGTTGCAAAAGACGCAGTGGCTAGAGTTTTTGAAAATATATCTAACAAACATCTTTTAGATTTGGTTGGCAAGAGAGGCTTTTTCGATATGATCCTGAGCGATTCTAACGGCGCAGGGCTTAAAGAGCACAAAGACTTGGTAAGATCGTTTCTAGGGGAATCTAACACAGCAGACTTAAATGTTTTCCAATTTTATACTGATAACTGGATCGATGAAGAGGGTTCGGACGTAGAAGACGCATCGCCTTCATTTAATCAAAATCGAGGATCAGTAGGTTCATGGGGATCCTTTGTTGACGGCGATGTTGGTACTGGCGGCTTTCCCTTGTATGTAGCCTCCAGACTACAATGTTATTTTGCAGCCTACAACCAAGACTACGATTTTCAAATAGCAGGAAAAAAACGATTGGCGGGGTCCAAGGCAATAACAACTCCCATGAGGGGGAGCAGTATAGAATATGATTACAGCGATCCTACATCGAATTCATGTCGTGGCTTACCGTGGCTAACCGATACCGACGAAAGGTACGAGCTTGTTAAAAAGCTAGAGTTAAATTATGAAGATTATTCCATAGAATCGGATGAAGGCTATGCGATGAGAATCGAAGCCAAGACTGCCTTAAAAGAGGCTGGCAGTGACTGGGACGCAACTAATAGAAGTGAAATAGTTATTTATGAAAAGTTCGGAACTGCTGTAGAAGAGGAGGCACAAAGACTCACAGTCACCTCTGAAATAACCAGCGGAGCACAGTCCTTAATAGATTCGCTTAATATTGAGCCAGACTTGGCTAATATGCCACTTGACGCAGCAGTCTTCGGAGAACATCTAGCCAGCGTTATAAAGGGTTATAATGACTACTCAGGGGCATCTACTGGTGATATGAAGACCGAGCTTCGTTCTGCGCTGCCGTACTTGCAAGATGTATATATGAGAAAGCTTTCCCTTCTGTTGGCATCAAATAGCCAAGGAAGCGTAAATCCAGCACCAAGGTCTTATAGTTATGGTTATGAAACTGAAAGCAATAACCCTGTTGCAGTTTATATGGGCGGACCAGATGTCAGCGATAAATTAATAGCAGATAACCCTGATTGGTTCACTGGTACGGGAAAATTAGAATCCGAACAAGCAAAGATATTTGAAAGATTTGGTGGCTCTTACTTTAACCCTCCATATTACATGGAACCTCCCGCTCGTTCTGGTTATCTTGGAATGATGGACAAATTTGTTCCTTCCCCAGATGCATGTGATCCAGTCGATGGCTCAGAGCCACGCGAACCAGTTTGTAAGTTTGAAGATTTGGCTGACGTTTACACCGATCTTATGACAGAATATAAAGATGATCAAAGATTGTTTATTAGACCGGGATCTTCTTGCGGCGGAGCAGTCCCGTTTAATGAAATTTTTACCAGAGGCGGAGCAGCGGGTGTAGACTCGACAATCCTTGCTACTCTAAGAATTCACATTACGGATGCTATCCTAAGAGGGACTCCGATATTTTCAGTTTACGGATCAGAATGCTTTGATGAAATCTTATCTTCTTATATTGTGAAGTCTATCGAGGAAGGTTTACGGGTTCAGCCGGTGTGGGGTCTTCCAACTCAAAACTACTATTATCTTTTCATGGAACAAGTGGTGCAGATGTATGGGAGGCAAGTAGACCATGGTCTTATTCCGAAGCCAGAAGAAGGATCGGCATTACAGCAAGCTTTAGATTATTTAAACATTCTTCAGACAGAATTCGAACCTCCAGTCAACATTAAAAATATAAAAGCTTATAAACTAGCATATCAAACTTCTCGCAATGAAGTAATATACGAAGCATTAAAACACGAGGCTGATACTGGAGAGCCCGGTATTCGAACTATTTTAAGTTATTTGATTCTTCAAGAATTTAAGAATATATCGAAAAACTTCGAAGACTCCCTTTACCCATCTGGAATGCCAGTGCCAACAGTCCCATCTGTTATGTTTGGAAATGCGTCGTTCACGCAAGGAGCTTCCGATAGCAGCGACTCTTTAAGTTGGGCGTCGAGCATACAAAATGTCTGGAACGGAAAAGGTGGATCTGAAGGCGTATCTGGAACTTCAAATGTTTTTGAGGATTATCTGTGGCAATCTAGCACCGGACTCGCCCTTGAGGGTGGTCCCTACCCATCGTTGGCACAAGGCTGGTATGGCACTGGCAATGGGGTGGGCAACACGCCATTTAGATTAGAGAAATATGTTCGTTTAAATCAGAAAGCATCATATGACTCAACTATTTCGGACATTGTAGAAGGGAGAGAGGACAGGTTTAAAGGAATTGTAAGCCCTGAATCGTTACCGGAGTGGCTGTCTAGCTTGGCAGATCAAAGCATGTCGATGTCAGAGTTGTTTGATTCGGCTGAGATAGGCTATAGGCTCGTGTTTACAACATCTCCATCAAAAAAAGGAAATCAAGACTGGAGCGGCGCAGATAGTGCATTTAACTTGGCAATAGCAATTAATGGTGTCGTTGGCACGATGACTGATACACAAATCTACGAGAAAACTCTTAAAGTTCCTGTGAATAAGAGTGCTTACTCTGCTGGCTCTACTTATGTTCCACCGGAAGGCACAGACTACATGTATATGATTCCTGTTGCGAAAGCCGAGGTCTCTATAGATCTAAGCGGTCCTGTATCAGGCTTTTCTACTCTTGTTGACGAAAGCATTACAGCAGAACATTCATGCTTACTCGACACCTTGGCAGCTTCTGATGAATACCAAGCAATGTTTGGAGTCAGTGTTCCGCTCAAGAAAATGTTATCTCTCCTCGCAATTTACACTATAAACAACTTTCTTCCATCTATTGGGTGGAGAGAGGACGGCTGGGCAAAGGAAGGCGGCGCATGGATGGGAACAAAGAAAGGATTTAGATCATGGGACCAAAAAACTTTCCAAAAGTCAAAACGTGAGGCAAAAAAGGCATTTATGCAGTTTTATCACTCAACCGACCCTACTTATGAAGACGAAGACCAAAAGGCTGAAAAGAAAAGATTAAGAATGAGTGAGAAGCCAGAACCTTCGGGTAACCCCGGATGGCGATGGTGGAGACTCAGTAGAAAAATTAGAAAGCCGACAGACAAAAACGGGGCTATTTGCCCGTAAAGGAGAATAAAAGACATGGCTATAGGGTACGGCGCAGTGCTTCCATTGCATGTAACAGACGAAGATGGACCTTTCGCACTGTTAAAAACTTTGGAACAAATTGCTGCTCAAAATCTTAAAATGCTTGTTCTGACCTCTCCCGGCGAACGCATAATGGATAATAAATTCGGAGTGGGAATTAGAAATTACTTGTTTTGGCAATACACGCCTGCAACATTAAGCGACATTTCTTCTAGAATTACCGCTCAAGCTCTCAAGTATTTGCCGTACATAACAATACAAAACGTTTCTTTTAATCCAATAGAAACGGGTGCAGTAGGTGGCGATACAATATCAGATAATTTTTTATCCATAAGGATAGATTATTTCATCCAACCCTTGGACGTAGGTGCTGTTCTTACTTTGCCTATTTCTTCTTGATAGACTAATTACGTTTAGAGGTGAATGTAGATGCCACAAAGAATCACACCAATAAAATATACTGCTCGCGACTTTAGTAGCATAAAGCAAGAGCTTGTAAGTTACGCAAAAAGATATTATCCTGAAACTTTTCGTGATTTTAACGAGGCTTCTTTTGGCGCACTTATGTTGGATATGGTCTCCTATATCGGTGACAACCTATCCTTTTATCTAGACTACCAAGCAAATGAATCCTTTTTTGATACGGCAACCGAAAGAAGTAATCTGATACGGCACGCCAAGCAAATGGGATATAAGTTCCGTGGCTCGCCATCATCGGTTGGTGTGTGTGATTTTTTTATTGTTGTCCCAGCTAACTCGACTGGCTTGGGACCAGACACGTCTTATTTGCCAATCTTAAAAACCGGCACAGAGGTTGCATCAACGGCGGGAACAAACTTTATCTTAACCGAAAACATAAACTTTGCAGATAGCACTAACCCTGTCGTTGCCGCCCGCGTCAATGATACAACGGGCTTACCGACAAGCTATGCTGTTAAGTCGTCTGGAAAGGTAACTTCTGGGTCGTTTAAGGTAGAGAGGCATTCGGTCGGGGCATTTCAAAGATTTTTAAGAATAAGGCTAAAAAGTAGTCAAATAGTGGAGATCCTATCCATATTTGATGACCAAGGGCACGAATACGTTGGGGTTGATTACTTATCGCAAAATGTTGTATATAAAGAAATGTCAAACAGGGGGACAAGTGCATCTGATCAGGCTGCTTCTGTTATGAAGCCGGTAATGGTTCCTCGTAGGTTTGTTGTGGAGCAAGATGGCTCTAGTGTATACATTCAATTTGGATACGGGTCAGACTCGGAAGTAACAACAGATTCCATCGCAGAGCCTTCACAGATGGTGTTTAACATGTCTGCAAGAAGCTTTATTGAAGAAACTTCTTTTGACCCTTCCAAGATGCTTGATACTGATAAGTTTGGTATTGCACCCTCTGATACGACATTGACAATAACTTATCGAGTTAATAATTCTAGGAACGTTAATGCCGCCTCGAACACCGTCAATAGCGTAATTAGCCCGATAACAGAATTTCCAGTTTCTCAAACCCTTTCTCAATCAACAGTAAACGCGGTTGTTAGATCTATCGAATGCAACAACGAAAGTCCAGTAGTAGGAGGTCTTTCGAGACCCTCTATGGAAGAGATACGAAGACGAGCGATTGACCATTTCGCAACGCAAAATAGAGCAGTTACACGACAAGATTATGAAAGTATTGCATACTCAATGCCACCACAATTTGGGGCGATTAAGAGATGTAAAATAACAAAAGACAGTGACTCGTTCAAGAGAAACTTAAACATGTATGTTCTTGCGGAGAATAGAAATCAGACATTAACGCTTGCCTCTGGCGTACTTAAAGACAATTTGAAAACTTGGCTAGGAAAGTATAAAATGATTCATGACACGATTGACATCATTGATGGGCGTGTTATAAATTTTGGAATTAATTATGGAATAATAGCAGATCCTAATTTTAATAAGTTTGAGGTTTTAGAAGCTTGTAATAGCGCATTGGTTGGTCTTTATCGATACCCCGGCTACTTTGGCGAGTTTTTATACATAACTGATGTGTATTCCGTTCTTAACAAGATAGATGGAGTTGTAGATACATATGATGTAAGCTTTATTCAGAAGCAAGGCGGTGTATATTCAGATACCACATATAATTTTGCCAAGAACATGTCGGCAGATGGCAGGTATTTGATTGTCCCCGACAACGTATGTATGGAGCTTAAATATGGAACAAAAGATATCCAAGGGGCAATCAAATAATGGCAATTAAGAGATATCATGCAAATGCAGATAATACTATCACAAACGCTTTTAAGGCTGATCTAACCACGAGAGGCACTGGCTCCAATATGGGCGCAGCCGATGTTCTAGAAGTCTTTTCTATTTATGGTCAGGCTAGTGGCTCAACAGCTAGGTTATCTTCTGAGCTAACAAGAACTCTTATTAAATTTCCAATTGATCAGATCCAGACAGATCGCAGTGCAAGTACGATCCCTCTTAGCGGTAACGTCAGCTTCTACCTCAAAATGTACAATGCGCCTCATACTCAGACCGTGCCCAAAGACATGTATCTTATGGCTCACGCTATTACGCGCAGTTGGGAAGAGGGCACGGGCTTGGACATGGAAGAATACACAGACTTGACTTATGGCAAGGCTGGTTCGACTTGGCTAGGAGGCGGACTTACGGGTTCTTGGCAGCACAAAGGCGGCGATTTTTCATCAGACCTAGTTGAAGCAGCAGCAGCCACTGCCACCATCACCGTTACTGACGCTGGTGCTTTGGTTGACGGGCAGACTTTTGCTATCATTGACACAGCAGGGACTTCGCATACATTTACCATTGAAACAGGCGACGACCTTGTAGCGGACAACAAAGTTGGAGTCCAGACAGCAAAAGCGGCAAGCAATGAAACAACCGCTGCCCTTCAATTTGCGCTGGCTATCAATGATGCAACCTCAACTTGTGTAAATACCATAAGTGCGACACACAACAGTGACGCCACCACAACTCTTACGCAAAAAGTCTCCGGCATTCTCGGCACAAGGACAAACACAGACGGCGCTGCTGGCGTCACTATCGGAAACTTTACCGGAGGAGCAGGAAATCCTAATAAGTTTTATAAAATGTATTTTGAAAACGGGACAGAAGATCTAGAACAGGATATCACACCCTTGGTGGAAATGTGGGCAAACGATGTAGGAAATATTTACGGAGGGCTTGAAAACTATGGCTTAATCCTAAAACTTACAGGCACACAGGAAGCGTTTAATGAAGATTATGCCACCTACGGAGTTCCCAACCCAAGCGGGGCACTAGATTCATACTACACAAAGAAGTTCTTTGCCAGAAGTTCAGAATTTTTCTTTAGAAGACCAGTCATTGAAGCCCGATGGGATTCCGCTACTAAGGACGACCGTGGCAACTTTTATTACAGTAGTTCTCTCGCTCCGGGCGAAGATAATCTTAACACTCTTTATCTTTATAACTATGTTCGAGGTCAATTAAGGGACATACCTGAAATTGGAACAACAGGGTCCATTATGGTAAGTTTGTTTTCTGGCAGTGTGGATGACACCGCCCCAAGCGGATCTAAGTTAGAGTTGAGCATCGGCGGCGGTGTCACTATTGCTGCGGCGACACATGCAACCGGAGGCTGGTACGAAACCGGCATCTATACTTGTTCTGTGGCGATAACATCCGCAGCTACACCTATTGAGACACTGTATGATGTTTGGTCTAGTGGGACCATGCACGATGGAAACCACTACAGAAAAAGATTTCACACTGGCTCTATATCCCCTGAGTCTTTAGAGACTTCTAATATCAATCCCAATGCCCAATATGCCATCTCGGTTACAAACTTAAGATCAATTTATAGCCCACAAGAGACTGCACGTTTTAGATTATATGCACGTCCAAAAGGTTGGAATCCTACTATTTATACTAAGGCGACAGCCGATGTACAAACAAACATTATTGACAGTGCTTCATACATGATTTTTAGAATTGCAGATGATTTAGAAGTTGTTCCCTATAACACCGGTAGTGATATGGCAACCCAGCTTTCTTTTGATGTCAGCGGCAATTATTTTGATCTTGACTTGAGTATGTTGGATGATGATTATGGTTATGGCTTAAGGTTCGCTTTTTACAATGGTGCAATTGGTTCGTGGGTAGAGCAGCCAGATGTGTTTAAATTTAGAGTCGAAGATCGGCAAACATAGGGTGATGAAGTATGGGAAGTAAAAACTTGTTCGATAAGGGCGCACCTTATCAAATACTGAAAAGCTCAGATCTTCAAGGTGTATCAAAAAAAGTCGAATCTAGCAGAAATGTAAGAGCTAAAGCTAAGCAGCGAGAAAGGTTTATACCTCGCACTGACTTTAGCGACCCAGTTAATTTTGCAAGATTTGGATCTGCGGAACAGTATTACGAAGATGCATTTGATCGAGTCTTAGCAGAATTTCCCTATGACGGATCAGAAGCTGAACAAACTGAATTTTACAATAGCTCATCTTATTTGGATCTTTATGTTTTTGATAAGGAATACCCAAGAACTACGGGCTTTGTAACCTTACACGCTGCCGGTTATGCTCCCGGTGCGGATGCCATTGATGGCTGGAAAGTTGTGCCGCCAGTAGATAAAGAATATATTGTTATTAGGGGCGGACCACATACCGCCTCCGGTGGCATGGCGTCTGGATCCTTGGCTACTCAGTTTTCTGGTGCGAATTATTACGATACTGACATCTACAATACGAACAGAGAATATCAAGGCGATCAAGTTGGCACACGTCTTTCAAATTTACGATACAGTCTTACAGACGGCGTTTCTATTGAATTCTGGATTAAAAAAGATGCTTGGGGAGAAGGCGGCGACACAGACGACAGAAACAAAACGGCGATTTTTGATCTCTGGAATGGCAACATAACGGGTAGTACGACATCGGCTACAACATTTAATAATTCTCAATATGGTCGCCTTTTGGTGTATCTGTCCGCTAGTGGAGACGACGGCGCTGGCTCTGGAGGGAACTATCCCATTGGAGTTCATGTTGCTTCTGGGTCAACAGTTTGGGATTTAAAACTTGGCTCTACAATCACTACTTCTTCGATACAAGGCAACTGGGAGCATTTTGCAATTTCTCTCCAGTCTAGTTCCGTCAACAGTTCGCTCGAAGCTAAATTTTATCACAGCGGTGCATTCATCGAAGCTTCTAGTTCAGGAGACATAGGTACCTTTGGAGAGGTCACCGGATCTCTGGTTGCTTACTTGGGAGCCTTGCAAACTAGCCCGTCTGGTAATGCTTTTAAAGATTTTGTGTCTCCAAACACCACCTATCGAGGCTATGGCGGTCTTGAGGCATCACTCGATGAGTTTAGATATTGGAAGACTCATCGCACAGCCGAGGATATTGGTTTAAATTACTTTAGACAAATTCGCGGTGGCACAAATACGGATCCAGCCAATGCTGATCTTGGGGTATATTACAAATTTAACGAAGGTACTACTGGCACTAATTCTGTTGATTCAATTGTTTTAGATTATAGTGGTCGCATTTCCAACGGAGAGTGGGTTGGGTATCCCGGTTCTACGGCTCGTAACACTGGCTCCGCCATGGTATCAGCTTCCGCAATTGTAGCCGAATGGGAAGACCCAATCATCCGCGAGCAAAATTCTTTGGTCACAGATGCTCGCAATAACCTCATACAGTCTGGTACGGTTTTCGATTACACCAACAACGCTATGGCGTTCAATCGGATGCCCGGATGGGTTCAGGATGAGGATAACGGCACCCTTAAGCAGATGCTGCAAATAATGAGCAGCTATATGGATTCGTTACATCTTCAGATCGAAGACTTGCCTTCGCTCAAGGACGCGTCGTATGTTTCGGGCTCTGATAAGGCGATACCCATAGCAAACCGTTTAGTATCAAACTACGGTATGGATGCTCCAGAGATTTTTGCTGATGCCGACATACTTGCACAAATTATGAGTCGAGATGAGGTTAGGAACTTTGAACTTGACATCGGTGGAATTAAAGATAGAATTTATAAGAATATTTACAATAACCTCGTTCATATCTATAAAACCAAGGGAACCTTAAAATCCTTCAGGAACCTTATTCGTTGTTACGGTGTTGGCGATGATGTAGTAAAATTAAATTTATACGGCAATAACACAACCCATAAAATTAGAAACAATTATGATCCAACAGTTTCTCGCAAAAACTACATTAACTTTAACCACCCAGACAGTTTTGGTGGCGTTGTTACTCAACAGTCTGCGGCTTTGGGCGTCTTCACTCCTACTTTTGTTTCGGGTGCAGTAAATGAATATCTTGCCACCACTGCGGAATTAGATGTAATATTCCCTAAAATGATAACAGACCGCGCAAATCTGGGATGGTTTGACATACCATTTGTGTCTTCTTCAATATTTGGAACTCATGTTCCGCACGATAGCAGCCCACTGTGCTACAGGCAAATAACAACAAACAGCGATTGCAGTTGGGGTGTTTATGCCGTTCGTACTAAGCAAGAATCGCCCGATGCTCACTTTGTCTTTAAGTCCCATCGCTCAGGCACACCAGATTTTCATCTAACAAGTGCTGTGTATCCGAATGTATATGACAACCAAAGATGGAATTTTGCAGTTAGAACAAAGAACATAAAATATCCGGTTTCCGATGTTGTGTCAGGTTCTGATGCTGGTAGTTCTACAGATTTTGATATAGACGACACATATACTGTTTTAGAGTTGTATGCTGTCAATTACGAAGGCGGAATATTAAGAAATGAATTTTGCCTGACATCTTCTGCGCTCAGTCGTATAGAATATCTGACTTCTCCTCACCGATATTATGTAGGAGCCGAAAGAACTAACTGGACCGGCTCGTTAAATACGCAAACCGATATTCGTGCATCTTCTTTGAAGCATTGGGAAAGTTATGTCGAGGATGATGCGATTAAGGCGCACGCAAAGGATCCTAAAAATTATGGTGCTCTAAGACCGGGAAGAAGTGCTTATCTAATGCAAAGCGCTCTAACTGGAACTTCGGTCCCTGAGTCACAAACCTTGGCACTGCGTTGGGATTTTGATAACGTCACCGGCTCTGACTCTACTGGCGGTCTTATTGTCGAGGACGGAGCATACCCAGTCTTAACAACCATTCAAGATGACCTTGTGTCTCGTTATCACGATAATCAAAATAATCCTCAATTTGCAAACACTGTTGGGTATTCCTATGATGGTCAGGCTTATCACATGCAGACCTCTAATACTGGTGCTGTAGACAGAGCTTATATTGACAGCCAAAGGCAGAATCCTCCCGAGAGTTTAAGTGCTCAAGATACCGTCAGTATCCTCACTCTGCAAGACGAGGTTGAGTTTACAAGAGATACCAGACCTATAAATTATTATTTCTCTTTTGAAAAGAGCATGTACGCAACAATAACCCAAGAAATCATGAATTTCTTTGGATCTGTTGTAGAATACAACGAACTTATTGGAAATCCAGTAAATCGGTATCGCCAAGATTATAAAGAGTTGGGCAAACTTAGAGAACTTTTCTTTGAAAAGGTCGGCAATACGCCAGACCTTGACAAGTACATTGACTACTATAAGTGGATCGACCAGTCGTTATCAGTGATGCTCCAACAACTTGTACCAGCTACGGCTGACTTCTCTGACGGTATTCGAACAATGGTCGAGAGCCACGCTCTTGAAAGAAACAAATACTGGAATAAGTTCCCGACCCTTGAAATGAAGGTCACAGATCCAGAAGCTGCTGTACGAGGAATCACAGAGCTTAAGTATGATTGGGAGCACGGTCATGCGCCCGTCATGGCTAAGGCTGTAGCGACAACAGAATGTCAAAGCTCATCAAATGGCGACTACAACAACGATACAATCACGTTTACCGATGGTGCCGGAAAAACAATAGTCTATAAATACACAAATAGTTCTGGTGGTGTTGCGACAGGCGGTCTGAATACAGACGGCTCTGTATCAATCAAAGTGAATGGTTTAGCTGCAAACGTTGGCTCTAAGGCAGCAGAGCTAGCTACCGCTTTCAACGGGGTAAACGGACACGGAACAAACGGCTTAAATACAATTTCTTGTGTTACAACCGATCTAACAAACGGTATCAACACTTATACGCAACTCATCGCGGGCACAACAGGCAACACAAACACCCCGTCTAGCGATGCCGTTCGCACAGAAGTAACCCAGCAGTTTACAGGCGGCACAGGCGGTCAATCAGACAACTGCATGTGGTGGGATGAAAGAGCAGAGAGAGATAAAAATAATGCTTCTGCTGCACCCGGTGGAGCATCGGCAGCAATCAATACAGATAGGGAAGCACAGCGAGAGATCATAGAGACCTACAGAACAGGCTCTCCCGGTCCAACACTTGCACAGTCTACAAAGACACTCCCAACCACAACCTACCAAGGCTCAACATATGCCCTTAGAAGGTTTGACGAAATTTATAACCTTATTGTTGACGAGAGCCCGCTCTATCATGGTGGACCTGATTATTCACAACGCAAGCGTTATGGATTTATAACTCCTCAGATAAGAACCACAACCAACAACGCTTGGCAGTCACTCCTTGTAATAGAAGATGTTGATTATGGTAAAGACTGCGACGATGCTATTGTTCCACCCGAGCTTGATAAGAAAAAACTTAGTTATGGCTATTCACCTCTTTCTGGTAAGAGCATAAATCTTACTGATGATAACTACACCTTAAAGGGCGTCGGTGACATCTACACTCCATTTAGCCTTTACAGTTCTTCTGTTGAGAGTGGATATCAGGGTTCGACCGCACTGGGACCCCGCGCTTTAACCGATATTGTTTCTGGCAACATAACAAATTATCATCATGATATTGTTGGTCCTGATATGGACGTTCCAATGCAGGGACCATTTACTGAGAAGTATGTTGGCGGAAACCAGTGGAGACACCAAGATCTTGTTCATGATCCTGCCACAACTGGCTCGGCTAATGGGAGCCACCGTGCTGAAGGTTGGGATCTTAGCACATCACCGTCTAATAAATTGATACTGGAATCAAGAAAACGCTTCGGCACATTGGTGGGCATGGACCAGTGGGCTGTCTGGAAGCGAGATGTAACAGCAAAACGACCAGTCAATCTTCAAAACATTCAAATGACAGCGAGTGATATTGGCGCTTACAAGACCACGCTTCCTGCTGATGCTGGAACAGATTATGGACCCACCCCAACTGAGTTTATCTCTGGTACACTAAGGTCCAACATCGGAAAC
>TARA_R110002012_G_scaffold60635_1_pt1 | contig 28390 bp, 27 predicted proteins | sample TARA_R110002012 | Tara Oceans TARA_R110002012 (sample SAMEA4396515) | marine metagenome | biome: Westerlies Biome; feature: [DCM] deep chlorophyll maximum layer (ENVO:01000326); material: water (ENVO:00002006), including particulate matter (ENVO:01000060) such as... | depth 40 m | reverse complement strand
GTCTGGCCCATGGTCGACATATCGTGACCCATGGGCATTGCCGGTGCTGCCGGAGTCTGGCCCATGGTCGACATGTCGTGACCCATCGGCATTGCCGGTGCCGCCGGAGTCTGGCCCATGGTCGACATATCGTGACCCATGGGCATTGCCGGTGCCGCCGGAGTCTGGCCCATGGTCGACATATCGTGACCCATGGGCATTGCCGGTGCCGCCGGAGTCTGGCCCATGGTCGACATATCGTGGCCCGCATGCGGATCTGACGCGGAAGTCGGCAGTCGGGCAGGAACCGCGCCCGCCGGACACACCGGGGCTCCGGCAGATCCGATTCGAGAGGGGTCGGCATTCGGCGCGGCGCGGCGAACACAGCCGGGCGGCAGTGGAGCGGGCTGCACCTGCGCTGTGGGAGTATGTCCGGCATGGGACTGGGCGAACGCCGGTGCAGCGACGAGCATCAAGGGCAGAAGGGCGACGGAGGTCCGGATCATGCGGCGGCTCCTTCCAGGGGTCGGACAGTGACGACGTTGAACATTCCCGCGTGCATGTGCATCAGCAGATGGCAGTGGAAGGCCCAGTCGCCGGGGTTGTCGGCGGTCAGGTCGAAGGTGACCTTGCCGCCCGGCGCGACATTGACCGTGTGCTTCAGCGGCTGATGCCCTGCGGGGCCGCCGGTGACCAGTTCGAAGAAATGGCCGTGCAGGTGGATCGGGTGGGCCATCATCGAATCATTGACCAGGGTGACCCGCACGCGTTCATTCAACTCGAAGCGGAACGGCTCCACCCCCTCGCTGAATTTCTCGCCATCGAAGCTCCACATGAACCGTTCCATATTACCGGTCAGGTGGATTTCCATGCTGCGACTGGGCGGCCGCCGATCCTTGTTCGGCTGCAGCGCCACGAGGTCGGTATAGACCAGTACTCGGTGGTCGACCTCGGTCAGGCCGATCGGGCGCTCGCCCAGTCGGTTGACCGGCGTCATTGCAATGGCATCGACCCCGACCCCGACCCGCATGTCAGGAGGGGCGTTCTCGGGATCCCGCATATTCATGCCGGACATGCCTCCCGTCGCCGCGCCGCCCGCAGCAGCATCAGGGGCCATTCCTGCCATGGGGGCGGTGGGTGCCATTCCCGGCATGGCTCCATGATCCATGCCGCCCATCCCGCCCATGCCCATGTCCTTCATGGTCAGATTGGGCACCTCACGCAGCGGCGGCACCTCGGCCGTCATGCCCATCCGGGGCGCGAGGGTGGCGCGACCCATGCCGGAACGGTCGATGGCTTCGGAGACGATGGTGTAGGCGCGATCCTCGGTCGGGCGGACGATGACGTCATAGGTCTCGGCGACCGAGATCTGGAACTCGTCGGTCTCGACCGGGCGGACGTTCTCGCCGTCGGCCTGCACCACGGTCATGGCCAGGCCGGGAATGCGGACGTTGAAGATCGACATGGCAGAGGCGTTGATGACGCGCAGCCGCACCCGCTCGCCGGGCCGGAACAGGCCGGTCCAGTTCTCCTGCGGGCCGTGGCCGTTGATCAGATAGGTGTAGGTGGTGCCGCTCACATCGAGGATGTCACGCGGGTCCATCCGCATCCTGCCCCACGCCCTGCGCTCCTCCAGACTCATCCGGTCGCTGCCGTCCAGCAGCCCGGCAAGAGTGGTTCTCTGGCGGTTGAAATAGCCCGGGCTCTTCTTCAGCTTCTCGAGGATTTCGTGCGGATGCATGAAGCTCCAGTCCGACAGGACCAGCACATGTTCGCGGTCATAGCCGACCGGATCGGCGCCCGCCGGGTCGATGACGATCGGACCGTAGTGCCCCAGCGCCTCCTGCAGGCCCGAATGGCTGTGGTACCAGAAGGTGCCCGACTGCCGGACCGGGAACTCATAGACGAAGGTCTCGCGCGGCTTGATGCCGGGAAAGCTGATGCCCGGCACGCCATCCATCTGGAACGGCAGCAGCAGCCCATGCCAATGGATCGAGGTATCCTCGTCCAACTGATTTTGCACCGCCAGTCGGACGTTCTGGCCCTCGCGCAGACGCAGCAACGGCGCGGGTAACACACCGTTGATGGTCGTCGCGGTCGCGGTCCGGCCGCCGACCGTGAACGGAGACTGGCCTATCGTCAGATCGATGTTGGGACCGGTCAGGGTCGGCAAGTCGGCGCGCAGTCCGGCCGAACCTGTCTGGGCCCAGGCGGGCATAAGCCCCTGAAGACCCAGAAGTCCGCCTCCCGCGACCGCGCCACGCAGCAGTCCTCGACGATCGAGCTTCATTGGCTACTCCTGAAATGCGTCCAATCGCCTCGCCGCAAGCGGCGGCGGCGACCTCTAAGGTTCTACGCAGCCCACGCCCCGATCCCTCGCGGCAAGCTGACGCAATAAAAAAGAAATCCTTTCACGGGAGCACCCGCGTCAAAGAGGGCCTCGGAAGTATTCCGCAGGAGCCGCCATTCGGTTGCGCCCTCTCGCGGTTCCCGGTCTCACAATCCAACCGTCCGCAGCCGCAGCGCATTAGCGATCACGCTGACCGACGACAGGGACATGGCCAGGGCGGCCAGCGCAGGGGTCAGAAGCAGGCCGAAGGTCGGATACAGAAGACCCGCCGCGACGGGGATACCGAGCGCGTTGTAGCCAAAGGCGAACACCAGGTTCTGGCGGATGTTGGCCATCACCGCCTTCGACAGGCGTCGGGCCCGCACGATGCCCTGAAGGTCGCCGCCCAACAGGGTGACGCCGGCGCTCTCGATAGCCACATCGGAGCCCGCGCCCATGGCCACGCCGACGTCGGCCGCCGCCAGCGCCGGCGCATCGTTTACCCCGTCGCCGGCCATGGCCACGACCCGGCCCTCGGCGCGTAGTCGCTCAACCACGGCCGCCTTGTCCTGGGGGAGGACCTCGGCCTGGACATCGTCAATGCCTAGCCGCGCCGCCACGGCCTCGGCCGTGGTCCGGTTGTCGCCGGTCATCATCACCAGCCGCAGCCCCGCCGCCTTCAGATCACGGATGGCGTCGGCGGTCGTGGCCTTGACCGGATCGGCGATGCCCAGCACGCCCGCCGCCCGGCCATCCACGGTGACGAAGATGGCGGTGGCACCGTCCTGGCGCAGACTCTCGGCCTCCGCCTCCATGGGCCCGACATCGACGCCGATCTCTTTGAGATAGCGGCCGTTGCCCAACGCCACACGGCGGCCGTCGACGACACCGGTGACGCCACGCCCGACCGGGCTGTCGAACTCCGACGCCTCCGAGAGGACGAGGTCGCGATCGGTCGCCGCGCGGACGACAGCGTCGGCCAGGGGGTGTTCGCTGCCCCGCTCCAGACTGGCGGACAGCCGCAGCAGTTCGGCCTCGTCAAAGCCGGCGGCGGGCCGGATCGCCGTAACCGACGGCCGCCCTTCGGTCAGGGTGCCGGTCTTGTCGAGCACCAGGGTGTCGACCTTCTCAAAACGCTCCAGCGCCTCGGCGTTCTTGATCAGCACCCCGGCGTGGGCCCCGCGCCCGACCCCGACCATGATGGAGATCGGCGTGGCCAGGCCCAGGGCACAGGGACAGGCGATGATCAGCACCGACACGCCCGCGATCAGGGCATAGGTCAGGCGCGGTTCGGGCCCGAATACACCCCAGACGATACCCGCCAGGACGGCTGTGGCGATCACCATCGGCACGAACCAGCCCGAGACGGTATCGGCCAGCCTCTGGATCGGCGCACGACTGCGCTGGGCCTGGGCCACCATCTGGACGATCCGCGACAACAGGGTGTCGGCCCCGACCTTGTCGGCCCGCATCACGAATGAGCCGGTCCTGTTCAGCGACCCGCCGACGACGCTGGCCCCCGGCTCCTTGGTCACGGGCATGGATTCCCCGGTGACCATGGATTCATCGATCGAAACCCGGCCGTCGAGAATCTCGCCGTCGACGGGCACCTGTTCGCCCGGTCGCACCCGCAGGCGGTCGCCGACGGCGACGAGATCCAGGGTGACGTCCTCATCCGTCCCGTCGTCGCGGACGCGCCGCGCGGTCTTGGGGGTCAGGTCCAGCAAGGCCCGGATCGCGCCGGAGGTCTGTTCACGCGCCCGCAGTTCGAGGATCTGGCCGATCAGCACCAGGACGGTGATGACCGCCGCCGCCTCGAAATAGACCGGTGCGCTGCCGTCCATGCGCCGCACCGCCTCGGGAAACAGTCCCGGTGCCAGGACGGCGACCACACTGTAGATCCAGGCCGCGCCCACGCCGATGGCAATCAGGGTGAACATGTTGAGGCTGCGGTTGCGCAGCGACGCCCAGCCGCGCTCGAAAAAGGGCCAGCCGGCCCACAGCACCACGGGCGTCGCCAGGGCGAACTGGATCCAGTTCGAGGTCTGCCCCGGGATCCGCATCATCAGACCAGTCAGATGCCCGCCCATCTCGAGGGCGAACACCGGCAGGGTCAGGACCAGGCCGACCCAGAACCGTCGGGTGAAGTCGATGAGCTCGTGATTGACGGGCGCTTCGGCGGTTACGGTTTCAGGTTCAAGCGCCATGCCGCAGATCGGGCACGACCCCGGTCCTTCCTGACGGATCTGGGGATGCATGGGACAGGTGTAGATCACCCCGGGGATAACGGGCTCGGGCGCAGGCCTTTCGCCGAGATAACGGTCCGGTTCCGCCACGAATTTGCTCTGACAGCCAGCTGAACAGAAGAAGTAGTTCTCGTCCTCATGGCTGGCGCGGTGCGCCGTGGTCGACGCATCCACCGTCATGCCGCAGACCGGATCAACCGCCTTGACGCTGTCACCGTTGGATTCTTCCGAACAGCTGCCGTGGGCAGCCGTATGGGAATGGGGCGTCATTGACATGATCGAGTTCCTTGAATCTCGGGCGACACATATACCCCATTAGGGTATACCGCAAGATGCAGTCACAGGCTATTGCGCAACGACCGGAGAGGGGAATTGGATGCAAACCGTGACGAAACCTAAGGTGATCAACCGCCTGAACCGGATCGAGGGCCAGGTGCGCGGCATCGGCCGGATGGTCGAGGACGACCGCTACTGCGTCGATGTCCTGACCCAGATCCAGGCTGTGCGGGCGGCGCTGCTGCGGGTCGAGAGCGAGGTCCTCAAAGACCATCTCGACCACTGCGTCATGGGGGCAATGACCGGCGAGGATCCGGTCGACCGCAAGGCCAAGGCCGCGGAGTTGATCGACCTGCTCGGCCGCGCCAGCCGTTAGCGCCGAGAGAAGTCGGGTCAGGCACGTCGCCGGAACGGCTCCATGAGCTGGAGGAGATATCCCTTCGGATAGTCCGGTCGACCGAACACGCCAATTTCGCCGGCTCGGGGCGTGTTCGCGCCGGATCGGAATGTGCCCAGCAGATGATCCCACAGGCTGGTGAACAGTCCGAAATTGACGTCACCGTCAGTCTGTGACGCCAGATGGTGGTGGCGGTGAGCGGGTGCCACGGCCCAGATGTAGATCAACGGTCCGATCTTCATGTCGACGTTGGAATGCTGCAGGATGAGTTGGATCGCCACGGCGAAGGCCAGTAGCCAGGCGATGGTCTGTGGCATCCCCATCAGTACCAGAGGTGCAACACCCGCCGTCAGTTCGATCGCTTGATGAAGGGGATGTTTCAGCAAGCCATTGAACCCGTACATGCGTTTGACAGCGTGATGCACGGCGTGAAGTCGCCACAGTGTCGCGAAGCGGTGGCTGGCGTAGTGGGCAAGAGTAATACCCAGATCGGCCACCAGGATGGCGAACGCCAGCTGCCCCCACAGCGGCCAGTCGGCCGGCCAGACGCTGAAATTCGGAATCCAGCCGGCAACGAGGGGGACGGCCAGCACCGACAGAAAAATTGATGTTTCATTGACGACCGCATGAATCAGGTCGCGTCCATCGTCTCCATGCGAATGGTTCCAGGCCCGCTCGTAGGGAGCCACGTTCTCGGCCATAAAGGAGAGGGCCGGCGCCATGCCCAGCAGGATTGGCAAACCCCACAGCGGAGCGCCCTTTTCAGCGAGAGTCAGGGCGGACCACAGAAAGCCAACGAAAAACACGGGCGCATAAGCGACACGGACGACGAACCTGAGCAGAGACATCGGGCGGCTCCATTGACGCCTCAACCTGTTCCGGTTTGACAGGGTTCTATTGAACGAACCGATTGCCCGCGGAGCGCACCGCGCCCGAAATCTGCAAGGGCGTCACGCCGAACATGCGCCTGGTGATGCGGTTGAGGTGTGCCTGATCGGCGAAACCGCCGGCCACCGCCGCTTCGGCCAGTCCGGCACCGCGCGCCATTTCCCGCCCGGCTCTCTGCAGCTTTCGCCACAGCAGCCATTGCGACAGCGGGACCTGCATTTGCGCCTGCGCCAGAACCCTGAGACGCACGGGCGAAAGGCCGACCATCGCCGCAGCCCGGGAGATGGCCCCGGGCGCAGGATCTTCGGATGCCTTCAGGAGCGCCTCTTCAAGTCGCGGATCCAACCTTGCTTCCCCTGCCCCGAGCCCGGCCTTGAGGTCCTCGACAATGCTCTCTGCCGAGACCGTGAGGCTCAAGAAGGGCGCAACAGCCGGCGGAGCGACCGCCGCGTTGGCCGGAGCGATGGATGCAAGAAGTCGCGAGGCCAGCGGAGTGTGCGTCTCCAGATATAGTAACAGGACTGATCCACCCACGTCCGCCATTTGATGCCGCACACGAGGCCCGATGATGAGCGCCTGACCAGTTAAGGTGCGATTGCCGTCCAGAATCACGCGAACCGAGCCCGAGCGCGCCACGGCCAACTGGATTGCGATATGGGCATGGGCAACGTGGTCCGCGTGCGGCCCCTCGTATGCGGCCCAGCCGTCGCCCATGGCGAAACCCGTGCTCGATAAAGGCGTTGCCATAATCTCCCGGCGTCCCCGTCGGTCCGATCACCGGAACTGACTTCCGGCTTCATCGCCGCTCCAGGTGAAACTCGCAAGGAACCTGATTTCGGCCGACCCAAAGCGAGAGACCAGCGTCATTGTTGCCCCGCAGCCGCCCGGGCGTCTGAACCGCCCCTGAACCTTGCCGGCATGAGGGATGTGCACCACCGACGCGTAACCCAATTAGGCGGACGTTCCTGTCCCGTCCGACCCCGGGGGGCCATCACGCATGACGTCCGTATCGCCCACCCGCGACGGTTATCCCGCCGACCTGAGAGCCCTGACCAGCCTACGGGCCTTCCTGGCGGTGGGCGTGGTTCTGTTCCACTACCAGCTTCAGTGGGACCCCGCCCTGGGTTTCAGCCCGATCATCGAGCGGTCCCGGCTGGCGGTGGACGCCTTCTTCATGCTGTCGGGGTTCATCCTGGCCCACGTCTATGGCCCGGCCGTCGCCGCCGGAACCTTCAGCTACCGGCGCTTCATCGTCGCCCGCATCGCCCGGCTCTACCCCCTGCACCTCGCGGTGCTGGCCGGCGTACTGGCCATGGTGATCGTCGCCAGAGCTGCCGGGGTCCAGTACGACCCGGCCACCTACACATTCGAAGGGTTCATCAAAACCTTGCTGCTCGTCCAGGCCTGGTTTCCGAGCCTTGTCGGCTACAACTGGAGCGGCCCGTCCTGGTCCCTGTCTGCCGAATGGTTCGCCTATCTGCTCTTCCCTGCCTATGCGCTGATCGCGATGAAGTTGAAGACCCGACCCTGGGCCCTGCTCTTTCTGGGCGCGCTCGGCTTCGTCATGATCGACGCCGTCTATGGCCAGATGGTCGGCAAGGTGCTGCCGCGTGCCGAGGACAACATGGGCATCCTGCGCATCCTTCCGGAGTTCCTGATCGGAATGGCGCTCTATGGGCTGGGCCATCAATGGCACTGGCCCCGCCCCATCGCCATCGCCGCTTGCGTGATCGCCTCCCTGGGCCTTCTGCTGGCCATGCAGTTCAGTCTCGACGACCGGCTGGTCGTTGCCCTGGCCGCGCCGGTCATCCTGACCTGGTCCATGCTCGCCAAGGCTGCTGAACAAGGTCCCCTGTCCGCACCCCTGGCCGTCTTCTCGGGCGAGGCCTCCTTCGCGCTCTACCTGGTCCATATGCCGCTGCTGGTGGCCTACAAGGGCATCGCATCGGAACTTCGTGGGATCGACAGCGGCTTCTACATGTCTCCCCTGGAACTGGCGGGCCTGTTCGTGGTCACCGTCGCCGCTGCCGCCGCGCTGCATCTGGGTGTGGAAAAACCTGGACGCCGCTGGATCCGGCGACGCTTCGAAGGCCGGACACCTCCCCCGTGCGGGACTGGCTGACGCCCTTTCGCCGGGTGCGCCTCGTGCACCCTAGTCTCTTACCTGGCGAGTCAGCGCGACCCGGAACGACAGGTGCAATACGTCGCCGGAGCCGAATTCCCTCACCGAGGGTCGTTGAATTCGTCCGTCCGGCCGATCTTTTTTCACCCCGGCAACCCTGAAGTTTACGACACGTTTCGGCCGGACTAGAAGGAACGGAGGTTTATCATGAACGCCAAGACCTATCTGCGCTTCGGCGCGATGATCGCGACATCCACACTCGTCATGTTCGGATTGATGTATCTGAACACCTACCAGCTGGACCACGCCCGGTTCAGCGAGACCCGGGCCTGGATGGCGCTGGTGATGGGCGCGGTCATGGCCGTCATCATGCTGCTGTTCATGCTCAAGATGTACACGGACAAGCGTCTGAACCTGGCCATCATCGGCGGAGCCGTCCTGGTGTTCGCCGGATCGCTCTGGCTCGTCCGCAGTCAGGAGACGGTCAATGACGTCGACTATATGCGCGCGATGATCCCGCATCACTCGATCGCCATCCTGACCAGCGAGCGCGCCCATATCCGCGACCCGCGGGTGCGCGAACTCGCCGACGGCATCATCGAGGCGCAAAAGCGCGAGATCGCCGAGATGGACGCGCTCATCGCCGACCTCGAACGCAATCCCACACCCTCCACGGCACCCGATCTACCCGCCTACACCCGGCGCTGATCAGGATCTTCGATCGGGAGCTACCCAAGCCCGCGTCGTCGCCCGCGTCGTCGCCCGCGTCGTCGAATGACCCGTCGAAAGGCCCGGCCGCCCTGGGTTCTTTCCTCAATCGCGCGGCTGATGGCACGGCCGTCGGGGAACGCCACTTCCTGTCGCTCTCGCGCGTCCTTGTCTTGCCTGGGACCGGTCCTTCGTGCCGCACAGGTCATCCCCGCCTCAAAACGCGCGGCCCAGGCTGCCGGTGCCGACCGCGCGCTCGCCCGCCGGACCGGCGGCCTGTCTTCCCCACTGAGCCATCCCTCCCGGATCTGCTCATTGAAAGGCCCGGTGGACCCGAAGGGTGTGGCTGTCGACCGAGCGCCCGTGCTTCGGCCTGACAGGTCTGCGGCGCTCCACCACGGGGCGACGATGACAGCTTGTTGAGTTGCGGCAAGCTCCCCGACGGCGTCTCTCCGATGCTCGGGCAGGAGGGCTTTCGTGATCAAGCCGACGGACATTGAGACCGACCTCTCAGGGCGTCGACAGGACGAGATCGCCCGCGTCGCCAGGGAACTGGCGCGGTACGGCTTCTATGTGATGGACGCGCTGTTGCCCCACGACATCCGCGCCAGACCCATGCCTTCGCGAACTCCGGCTCCGCCCGGGCCTGAAGCCGGGCCCGGAGGCCGTCTAGGCGCCGAGGACGCCCAGGTGCTCGAGCAGGATGGCCAGGCCGAGCGCGACGAGGGCGAGACCCCCTAACAGCTCAACCGCCTTGCCAAAGCGCCGGCCGACCATACGACCGATCACCATGCCGATGGTCGCGAGCAGGAAGGTCGTGAGCCCGATCGAGGCGGCGATGATCCAGATGTTGGCCCCGATGAAGGCCAGGCCGACCCCGACGGCAGCGGCGTCGATACTGGTCCCGACCGCCGTCGCGATCAGCCCCCAGGGTCCGGAACGGCGCGGCTCGTCGCACGCATCCCCCGGTCGGAAACGGGTCGCTTCCCAGATCATCCTGCCGCCCACGGCGGCCAGCAGGCCGAAGGCGATCCAGTGATCGATCTTCTCGACCAGACCCGCAGCGACTATGCCGAGCCCCCAGCCTATCAAGGGCGTGATGGCTTCGATGACACCGAAGACCAGACCCGCCTTGACCGCGCCGGGCAGGGTCGGACGGTGCGACGCGCCGCGACCGACCGCCGCTGCGAAAGCATCGGTGGACATGCTGAGTGACAGGACAGCGATGGCAAGGGGAGTCATGACGGACATCCACCGGGCGACGAACAGCGCTTCCCTCCTCGGCCGGTGCGGCGGTGGGACGCGCTGGTCTCGCCAGGCGGTGGTTCCGCTGGTCGGACCACGCGTCGAAACGCGAGTGTGTTGATCCGACCCCGGCGATCAGATGCCGGAAGCTACTCCCCAACAGGAAGCGCCTTCTAACCACCCTCGCGCGTTCCGGCAAGATACTATAGGGGAGTACCCATGGCCCACACCTCCACCAACAAGAAGAAGCTCGTCGCCCGCGTCCGCCGCATCGCCGGCCAGCTCGGCGCGATCGAGCGCGCGATCGAGGCGGAGGCCGGCTGTTCGCAAATCCTGCAGCAGGCCGCCGCCGCCCGCGGCGCCATGAGCGGATTGCTGGAAGAGCTGATCGAAGATCACCTTCGTCACCACGTCGCCGATCCCGGTCTGAGCGAGGCGGATCGCCAAAGCGGCGCTGACGAACTGAGCCTCCTCATCCGCCGCTATTCCAGATGAAGCCAGCGCCATGACCGCCACCGAGTCTGACTATCTGACCCACGACCACCATTTCCTCAGCCGGTCGCACGATGAGAGTGCGCGGCGGACGTTGTGGGTCGTCGGCCTGACCGCCGTCATGATGGTCGGGGAGATCATCGCCGGCATGGTCTATGGCTCGATGGCCCTGCTGGCCGACGGTTTCCACATGGCCACCCATGCCGGCGCCCTGGCCGTGGCGGCCGGGGCCTATGCCTATGCCAAGCGCCATTCGGCCAACCGGCGCTTCAGCTTCGGGACCGGCAAGGTGGGCGACCTCGCTGGCTTCGCCTCGGCCTTGGTGCTGGGCATCGTCGCGCTCGGGATCGCCGGAGAGTCCATCGCGCGCCTGTTCGATCCGCGCTCGGTCGCCTTCGGTCAGGCCACGCTCGTCGCCGTTCTCGGTCTGGGCGTCAACCTGGTCAGCGCCCTGCTGCTGGCCGGGGGCGGTCATCATCATCATCATCATGGCCATCACGACCACGGCCACCATGGTCATGACCATGACCGGGATGTCGATCGACATGATGATCATCACCCTGGGCACGGCGCCCATCGCGACAACAACCTGCGCTCAGCCTATGTCCACGTCCTGGCCGACGCCCTGACGTCGGTGCTGGCCATCGTCGCCCTGGTGGCGGGCCGCTATCTCGGCTGGGTCTGGCTGGATCCATTGATGGGCGTCGTCGGCGCCATCGTCATCGCACGATGGTCATGGTCGCTGATGCGCGACACCGCCGCGGTCCTGCTCGACACGACGGACAGCGCCCTCGAGGCCGAGGTACGCGAATGCGTGGAGGGACCGGGCGATGCCCGGATCACCGACCTGCACGTCTGGCGGGTCGGACCAGAGGCCCACGCCGCCATCGTCAGTGTCACCGGCGGGATCGACACCGAAACCATACGGACCCGGCTGCGGCCGGTTCACGAACTCGGACATCTCACCGTGGAGTGCCGCTGACCCGGTTCGGCCGCCCGACGAAGCCCTCGCGAGTGACCGTCAGCACACCCGGATGCTCGTGTGAAACGATCCGCCCTTGCGTCGGGCCGCGCCAGACGGCTCGCGCCGGCCGCCTGCGCTGAAACCGGCCAGGCCCCGGAATGCCCGCCGATGTTGACCTCGCCCGGCGCTCAGCCCGGTCCCGGTTCGAAGACGACGGTGGTCCTTCCATGATGCCCTTCGGGGCGGAGGTGGATCTGGTCGCGCACGGAATAGAGGTAACCGGTCCCCAGCAGCCGGGCGAGCGCGATCGCCCCCGTGATCATCCAGCCGGTGCGATCGCGAGGCCCCGCCAACGCACCGCCGACGATGATGATTCCAAGGACCAGACCGTAGCCGTAATGGAGCGGCATCCGGTACGCCCCCAACAGGCCGAACGCGATAGACACGGCAACGCCGGCGGCCACCAGACCGGCGGCGACGGCCACCACGGCGTCACGCACGGGCTGCGGCTCCGCGGGCCGCCTCTGAGGACGAACGCGCCGCCGCTTGCCATAGCGACCTTCACGCCAACGGAGCTCGCGGCTTCGGATAGCGGAACGCTTGCCTGCCACGGCGTCAGCGCTTTCCGGCCGTGACCGGAGCATCCTCGTGGCGCGCGAGCATGACCTTCATGCGCACGATCTCGACATCCCGGCCCGCAATGATCTCTTCGGCGAGACTGCGGACCTCCGGCGCTTCGCCATGCTCAACGGCGATCCGCGCCATGGCGAGGCCCCCCTCCTGATTGGCGATCATGGCGCGCAGGAAATCGATATCGGCGTCGCCCGTGTAGTCGACGCTCATGTCGCGATTCATTTGCGCGTTCGCCTCGCGAAAGGCGCGGGTCGACGGGCTGTCAGCGGGGATCCCGCCATGGCTGGCCTCGGTGTCGATCGGGCGTGCGTCCATGGGAGGACGCTCGTCGATCACACCGGAAGGCTGCCGGGAGAGCAGGCCGAAGGCGAAGGCGGAGAGCGCGAGAAAGAGGGCGATGGCCGAAGCCCATCCGATCCGTTTCATGACGGTATCCTCGAATCTGCCGGTGCCCCCTGGCGAGCCACCGGTATTTCATTGGGGGTCCGGTCCCCTGCCGGGTCACGGTAGCCGAGCAGCCTCAGGGCGTTGATCACCACCAGCAGGGTCGATCCCTCGTGAAGCGCCACGGCCGGACCAATGCCCAGTCCGAGGATGGTCGCCGGCACGAGGAAGGCGACGACGCCGAGGCTGACGTAGAGGTTCTGGCGAATAATGCCGCGGGTCCGTCGGCTCAGGCCGATGGTGAAGGGCAGTTGGGACAGGTCGTCCGACATCAGGGCGACGTCCGCGGTCTCGAGCGCGACATCCGAACCGGCCGCGCCCATGGCGATACCGACCGTGGCCGTGGCCATGGCCGGCGCATCGTTCACCCCGTCGCCGACCATGGCGATCTTGCCGTCCGCGCGCAGGCGTTTGATGGCGTCGACCTTGTCCTCGGGCATCAGATCGCCCCATGCCTCGGTCAGCCCGACCTGACCGGCGATGGCCTGGGCCGCCTTCTGGTGATCGCCCGAGATCATGATCATGCGCTGAACGCCCAGGGCCCGGAGCGCGGTGAGCGTCGTCCGCGCCGCGGCGCGTGGCGTATCGAGCAGGCCGATCACCCCGAGGTCGCGCGCGCCTCGCCGCACCACCATCAGGGTCCGCCCCTGCAGGCGCAACTGGGCGACGACGGCCGTCGCCTCATCGCCGAGGGCGGCCACGCCGTCGGCCCCGAACATCTCCGGCTTTCCGATCCAGATCGTCTCTCCGCCCAGTTCAGCGGTCACGCCCTTTCCCGTGAGGCTCTTGAGGTCGGTCGCGGCCGCAAGACCCGTGTCGCCCAGTCGTTCGGCGCCGTCGCGCACAATCGCCTCCGCCAGCGGGTGGTCGCTGAGCCGCTCGACGGCGACGGCGGTGGCCAGAAGGTCGGCTTCCCGGGTCCCGCGCACCGGCACGACCTCGGTGATGCGAGGCCGGCCCTCGGTCAGGGTGCCGGTCTTGTCGAACGCGATCGCATTGAGCGAGCCGAGATTCTCCAGCGGTGCGCCGCCCTTGATCAGAACACCGGCGCGCGCGGCGCGCGCCACACCGGACAGGACGGCGCTGGGGGTGGCGATGGCAAGCGCGCACGGGCTGGCCGCGACGAGCACCGCCATGGCCCGGTAGAAGCTGTCGCGGAACGGCTCGTCGACCACCACCCAGGCGAACAGCAGCACGAAGGCCAGCGCCAGCACCAGCGGCACGAAGATGCGCTCGAACCGGTCCGTGAAGCGCTGCGTCGGCGACTTCTGCGTCTCCGCCTCACTCACCATCCGCACCACCTTGGCCAGGGTGGTGTCGCTCGATTTGCGGGTCGTCTCGATCTCGATGGCGCCGGCGCCGTTGATGGTGCCCGCGAAGACCAGGGACGCCGGTCCAACCTGGGCCGGCCGGGCGCGGGCGGCGGCCGCGTCCGCGACCGGCTGCTTGTCGACCGGCATGCTCTCGCCGGTGACCGGCGCCTGATTGATGCTCGTCGTTCCTTCCACGACGAAGCCGTCGGCCGGAAGCCGTTCGTTCGGACGAACCACCACGGTGTCGCCGACCCGCAGATCCTCGACCGGAAGTTCGACGACCTGCCCGTCACGCCGCACATGGGCGGTTCGGGGCGCCAGTTCCGCCAGGGCCTCGATCGCACGTCTGGCCCGCCCCATGGCGTAGTTTTCAAGGGCATGGCCGATGCTGAACAGGAACAACAGAAGGGCTCCCTCCGCCCAGGCGCCGAGCGCCGCCGCGCCCGCCGCGGCGACGAGCATGAGGGTGTCGATCTCGAACCGCTTCTGCCGGAGGTTCTCGAACGCTTCACGGACGGTGAAGAGACCGCCGAAGCCGTAGGCGATGAGGTAGAGTGCGAGCGGGCCCCAGTCCGGGACGCCCGCCGCCAGTTTTTCGAGGGCGAAGCCCAGGCCCAGGGCGCCGCCGGAAGCCACGGCGAAAATCACCTCGGTGTTGGGACCGAGAACGCCCCCGTGGCCATGTTCGTGGCCGCCACCCGCCCCTTCGGCATGGGCTTCGCCCTTCGGCCGCGCGATATCCCCAAAAGTCATTCGACGTTCTCCTGACCGGCGTCTGCCGGCATGGGCTCCGGCCAGCGCAGGACCTCCACGGCCTCAAGAGTGACGGGGCCGAGGTGTTCGAGATCGGAAAGGGTTTCCAGAAACGCCCTGAGCCTGGATTCGCGGTCGAGCAGTTCGACGATCAGGGACTGGTCGTCGTCGAGCAGATGGCGGCGATGAAGGTGGGGCGTGTGGCCGAAACCCACGAGGGCTCGCAGGACCGTCGCGCCCGCCAGGCCGGCCGCCTGGGCGCGTTCGGTCACGATTTCGAAGACCTTGCGGTCGCCGAAATAGGCGGCCTCATCGGTATAGAGTCGCATCAGTTTGATCGGGTCGGGCATGATCGCCTCCTTGGATGGGGGATCCCCGCCGCCGATACGACGGCGGGGACCGGGACTATTCCGCCGGGACCGGCTCGATGGCCGGCATGTCGGTGGGTTTGGGACGTCGCCCCTCGGTGAGGCCGAGGACCAGCCGGCTCATGGCCGGCAGGACCAGCAAGGTCAGCAGTGTCGCGGTGACCAGTCCGCCGATGACCACCATGGCCAGGGGCTTCTGCACCTCGGCTCCGGTGCCGTGGGCCAGGGCCATGGGCACAAAGCCGATGGCGGGCACCAGGCCGGTCATGATCACCGGCCGCACCCGTTCCATACAGCCCTCGATGATGGAGCGGGAAAGCTCCATCCCGTCATCGAGCCGTTGCCGGATCGAGGACATGACCACCAGGCCGTTCAACACCGCCACCCCGGCCAGGCAGATGAAGCCCACCGCCGCCGATACCGAGAAGGAAATGCCGGTCAGGGCCAGGGCGAAGACGCCGCCGGCGAGACCCAGAGGCACGGTCAGGAAGACCGCCACCGCGCGCCCGAATGTGCCGACCGCGAGGAACAGCACCGCGAAGATGGCCAGGAAGCAGATCGGCACCACCAGCGACAGACGGTCGGAGGCCGCCTTGAGGTTCTGGAACTGGCCGCCCCATTCGATCCAGGAGCCGGCCGGCAGGGCGACGGCCTCGACCCTGGGCATGGCTTCCCTGACGAACGATCCCACGTCCCGGCCGCGCACATTGGCCTGGACCACGACACGGCGCTTGCCGTTCTCGCGGCTGATCTGGTTCAGGCCCTCCGTGAAGTTGAACGACGCCACCTGACGCAAGGGTACGGAGCTGCGGGTTCGACCTTCCTGTTCAGGCAGCATGACCGGGATCGCGCCGATGGCGTCGAGATCATTGCGACTGGCGCCGGGAACCCTGACCACCACATCGAAGCGGCGATCGCCTTCGAACAGCTGCCCGGCCTCGCGTCCGCCCATGGCGGCGGCGACCGTGTCGGCCACCTCCTCCACGGTCAGGCCGAACCGCGCGATAGCGGGTCGGTCGAAGGTCACATCCAGCGACGGCGCGCCGTCGGTCTGTTCGACCTTGACGTCGGCCGCGCCCGGCGTGGCGTTCAACTGCGCCGCGATCTGGTTGGCGGTGGCGGTCAGCTTGTCGAGATCGTCGCCATAGATCTTGATGGCCACGTCGCCACGCACGCCGGCGATCAGTTCGTTGAACCGAAGTTCGATCGGCTGGCTGAGCTCATAGCCTTGCCCCACCTGGGCGTTGGCCGCAGCCTCCACCCGTTCGATCACGTCTTCCTTGTTGTCGACGCCCTCCGGCCATTGATCCTGGGGCTTCAGGATGATGAAGCCGTCAGAGATGTTGGGCGGCATCGGATCGGTGGCGACCTCGGCGGTGCCGGTCTTGGAGAACATGACCTCGACCTCGGGCAAGGCGGTTACCGCCCTCTCGACACCGAGCTGCATCCGGATGGACTGCTCAACCGCCGTCGAAGGCACGCGCTGGGAAGCCATCGCCAGATTGCGTTCATCAAGCGTCGGGATGAACTCCTGGCCGAGCATGGTGAAGATCACCCCCGCCACGGCGAACAGGGCCAGACCGCCGCCGACAAACGGCCAGGGGCGGGCCACGGCCCGGTGCAACACGGGTTCGTATTTCGCCTTGATCCAGCGAATGACGAACACGTCCTTCTCGGAAACCTTGTTGCGCATCACCAGGGCGACCATGGCCGGAATGAAGGTGATGGACAGGATGAAGGCGGCGACCAGGGCGAGCATCAGGGTGATGGCCATTGGGGAGAAGGTCTTGCCCTCGACGCCCTGGAACGTCAGCAGCGGCGCGAAGACCAGCAGGATGATGGCCTGGCCGTAGACCGTGGGCTTGATCATCTCCTGGGTGGCGATGGTGGTCTCCTCGAGCCGTTCACGCAGGCTGAGCAAACGGCCTTCGTGATGCTGGCGTTCGGATAGTCGTCTCAGGCAGTTCTCGATGATGATCACCGAGCCGTCGACGATGAGGCCGAAATCGAGCGCGCCGAGACTCATCAGGTTTCCCGATACGCCGAGATAGTTCATGCCGATGGCGGTCATGAAGAACGAGATCGGGATGATCGCCACCGCGATCAAAGCGGCGCGGACGTTGCCGAGCAGCAGGAACAGGGCGATGGCGACCAGGATGGCGCCCTCGATCAGGTTGCGCTGAACGGTAGCGATCGTGGCGTTGACGAGCTTGGAGCGGTCCAGAACCGGGGTGACCTTGATCCCCGGCGGCAGGGATCGAACGGTCGCTTCCAGCTGTTCGCCGACCGAGCGCGCGACGGTACGGCTGTTCTCCCCGATCAACATCAGGGTGGTGCCGATGACGACCTCGTGGCCGTTCATGGTCGCTCCGCCGGTCCGCAGATCGCCGCCGAGACGCACCGTGGCGATATCGCGCACAGCGACGGGAACGCCGCCGCGCGTGGCGACGATGGCCTCCTCGATCTGGCTGAGGCTGCGGATGCGCGCGTCGGCGCGCACCAGATAGGCCTCTCCCCCGCGTTCGACGAAATTGGCGCCGACCGAAAGGTTCGCGGCTTCCAGCCCTTCCGCCAGCTCGCTGTAGGAGACCCCGTACTGGGCCAAACGGGTCGCGTCGGGCTCGACGACATACTGTTTTTCGAACCCGCCGATGGAATCCACCCCGGCGACGCCGTTCACCGTCCGCAGTTGCGGCGCGATGATCCAGTCCTGGACGGTCCTCAGATAGGCCGCGCGGGAGACGTCGTCAGTCAGCCGGTCGCCCTCGGGCGTCAGGAACGACCCATCGGATTGCCAACCCGGCTGACCATTGCGCACAGTCGCGCCGCGACCGCCTGGGTTCTCGTAGTCAATGGCGTACATGAAGACTTCGCCCAGACCCGTGGTCACGGGTCCGATCTGCGGCTGAACGCCGTCGGGCAGGTTTTCCTGGGCCTGGACGAGGCGCTCACTGACCTGCTGGCGCGCGAAATACAGATCGACATTCTCGTCGAAGATCACGGTGACCTGGGAGAAGCCGTTGCGCGACAGGGATCTGGTCGATTGCAGGCCGGGGATGCCGGCCATGGCGGTCTCGACCGGGAAGGTGACGCGTTTCTCGATCTCGACGGGCGAGAGCGAGGCGTCGGAGGTATTGATCTGGACCTGGTTGTTGGTGATGTCGGGCACTGCGTCGATCGGCAGTTGGGTCAACTGCCAGGCGCCGTAGGTGGAGACGACCAGCACGAGGGCGATGATGATCCATCGCGCCCGTACCGACAGGGCCATGAGGTTGGCGATCATGATCTAGTGCTCCACTTCGCCGGCGCCCAGCGCAGCCTTCAGCAGGAAGGCGTTACGGGTCGCCACCGTCTGACCGGCCCGGAGCCCGGATGTGATCTGGGCCCGTCCGGCGCTGCGCTGGCCGACAATGACCGGCACGGCCGTAAAGCCGGAGGCGGACCGCACGAACACCACCTCCTGGCCCTCGACGGTCTGGATGGCTTCCTCGGGCACCGAGACGCCGTCGGTCGTCCGGGCGTCGCGCGTGTAGATTCGCACGGCGATCGCCTGGCCAGGACGCAGGCCGCCGACCCCTGACACGTTGAGCAGTACGGTGGCGGCGCGGCTTTGCGCATCCACGCCCGGCGTGATCGATCGCACCGTGGCCTGCACCTCCCCTTCGGGCAGGCTGATGGACGCCCGGTCACCCGGCGCAATCCGGTTCGCGTCATCGGCCGAGACCGCTGCCTGGATCTGGATCTCGCTGGAGTTGGCCACGCGGAACAGTTCGGTGCCGGCGCTCACGAAGGCGCCCAAGGTCGCGTTGGAGACGGTCACCCGGCCACTGATCGGGCTGACGACGCCCGTACTGCGGCCGTCGCCGGAGACCCGCGCGGCGGCGGCGGCGGATGAGGTGCGCCGCGCCTCCGCCTCGGCTTCCGCCAGGACGGTCTGGGCCGCTTCCAGATCCTGCCGGGCGGTAATCTGGGCGTCGAACAGGCGCTGCTCACGGGCCAGAGCCTGCCGGGCCGCGGTCAGCCGGGCCTGGGCCGTCGCCCGTTCGGCGGCGATCGCGGAGGCTTCGCGGCTCTCGATAAGCGCGACGGTCTGGCCCGCGCGGACGCTGTCGCCGAGGCGAAGCGAGACGCCGGTGATCACCCCGTCGGCGCGGGCCGCCAGAACGGCCTCGCCCCTGGGCGTCCCCACGACGGTGCCCTGGGCCACGATCTCGGCGCTGAGCGAACCGCTGCCGACGGGTGCCAGAACGATGCCGGCCGCCTGAATGCGGGCGGCGTCCATTTCCAGAGCCTCGCCGGCACCATGGCTTTCTTCCGCCCCGGCGGCGGTTTCCGGTGCGGCATCCGCACCGCGGGTCATGCTCCAGACCGCGTAACCGCCGCCCAGAACCAGGACCGTCGCGGCCGCTCCCGCCAGGAGGCGTTGTTTGTTGGTCAATCTCTTCATCGGGCGGATCCTTCGGTTTCGGAGGCGCGGGTCAGGGCGGCGACGGCTTGCGCCCGCTCCAGCTCGGCGGTGATCATGGCGGCCTGAACGGTGTTGAGCGCCTCTTCGGCGTCCAGCACGTCCAGCAGGGTGAAGCGGCCGGCCGAGAAGCCTTCGCGAGCGATGCGTACGGCTTCGATCGCCTCGGGTTCGGCCTGGTTTTCAAGGAAGGCGAGTTGCGCCTCAGCCGTGCGAAGCGCGGCCTGGGCGTCACGCGTCCGCCGGATAGCGGCGGCGAGGGCGGCGTTGCGGCGGGCTTCGGCCCCGGTCCGCTCGGCGTTGGCCGCGGCGATATTGCCCTGGTTGCGGTCGAACAGACCCAGCGGCATCGACGCGCCGAATACCAGGGCGGTATCGTCCGTTCCGCGGAACTGGCGGGCGCCGACGCTCACCGTCACATCCGGCCGCGACAGGGTGCGTTCGCGATCCACGACGGCGATCGAGGTGGCGACCTCCGCCTCGGCGAGCCGCACGTCGAGCGCGCGAGCCGGATCAATGATGGCGGCGGACACCGATGGCGTATCCGGGGCGATCGGCTCGGGCAGGTTCTCGCTGCCGCCCCAGAGCGCGGCGAGCGCCCGCCGGGCTTGCGCGTATTCGGCCTCGGCGGCCCGGACCCGGCCCACGGCTTCAAGAGCCGCCGTGCGCGCCCGCAGGGCACGAAGGGGCGGCTCGCGGCCCGCGTCGACCAGTTCAGTGGCGATGGTCTGCAGATTGTCGGCCCGCACGAACTGGTCACGGGCGAGTTCGACCCGTCGACTGTCGGCCCAGGCTTCAGCATAGGCGTCACGCACCTGTTGCTGCAGATCGGCGCGAGCGACCCCGAGACGCAGGCGCGCGACGTCCACCTCGGCCCGGGCGGCGCGCTCGCGCGCGGGCCGCTTTCCGCCGAGTTCAAATCTCTGTCCGACGCTCAGCGTGCTCTCGGCTTCGTTCAATCCGGAAAGCGCGCCGGTGCCGGAAAAATTCTCGACCGATAGATCTAGCTCCGGGTTCGGCCTGAAACCGGCCTGCCGGGCTCGACCGAGGGCGACGGCAACGTCGGCTTCAGCGGCCGCCAGAGTGGGCGAAGAGGCCGCGGTGCGCGCCAGCGCATCGGCCAGGGTGACGGGTTCGGCAAGGGCTGACCCTGGAGCCAGTATGGCCAGGGTCGCCGCGAATGTGATCGCGGCTCCGCCGGCCGCGGTGCGCGGCAGACGGCAATTTGTGGATAGCATGGTCCTGTTTCCCGGATGATTGACGTGGAAGGCGCGCGTGAGCGCGCGAACCCGTCAGCCCCTGGGAGGGCGGTCCGGTCCGGTGGGTTTGCGAGACGCAAGCCGATCGGTCGACGGCAACGCGGGATCTTGACCGTTCGTCGTCGGAGTCAGGGCTTCAGGTGTCTGGCCCGTCGCTGCGGAACTGTGATGGCAGTGGCCATGCGCGCAGATCGCGTGCTGATCGGGCCGGTCATTGTCGTCCGAATCAGGATCGACCGAGGAATCGGCGAGCCTCTCCGAGGCATGGGCGGTCGCCGCCTCGGGTGCGCAGGTGGCGGCCTCTGCGGCAGAGATCAGGACAAACAGGGCCAGGAACGACGCAAGCAGCGCCGTCATCCAACCGTGCCTGGCCGAGGACAATCCCATGGCGCTCCATAACACGGTGCGCCGCGACATCAATCTTCCAATCGTCGCACCGCCGCTCATGCCGCGACCGCCTGCGGACGATCCGCGCGACAGGTGGAGAACGAACCGGTCAAGGTGTGGAGCGGCTCGCCGGGTTTGAGCATCTGCCGGCCCGCCGCCGAGTCCTGCCTCTTCTTTCCGATGGCAAATCCATGAAGGAGCCGCCCGGACACGACCGTGTCGGCGATCCCGTCGCCCAGGAGCGCGGCCACATCGTGTGCATAGCGCTCGACAAGACCGATACCCTCGCCGGCGTCGGCCCCGGCTTTCGCCCGCCACAGGATGGCACGGTCGGGGGCGAGACTGACGCGGCGCGCGCCGGGCGCGCGCTGCGCCATGGTCACGACGAAGGATCCGGTGCCGCATCCGGGATCGATGACCGTCCCGCCCGCCCCCGGGGCGACTTGATCGCCAAGCCGCGACCACCAGAACTGCATCCGTGTCAGCAGGACGAAGGCGCGAACGCAGAGACCGCTCATGGCGGCATGGCCGAGGGCGGGGGTGAAGGGCACCGTCACGCCGCGGCCCTCAGCTCTGCGCGGGACTGTTTCAGGATCGACCAGGCCGACTGCAGAAAAACCACCGCCAGGATCGCGCCGGCGATGAGATCGGGCCAACGGGAGGCGGTGAGCCAGACGGCCAGACCCGTCGCGGCCACCACCAGGCTCTGGGTCAGATCGTTGCGCGTGCAAAGCCAGACCGAGCGGACGTTGGCGTCGCCCTCGCGGTGGCGGACCAGCAGGAGTGCGGCCAGCGCGTTGGCGAAGAAGCCCAGGACGCCAAGGCCGGTGATGACAAACCCTTCGGGCGGCGCTCCGGAGGTGGCGCGCCAGATCGCGTAGCCGAGGATGAACAGCGCGAGGGCTGCGAGGCTGGCACCTTTGATCAGGGCGGCGCCGGACCGCACAGCGACCGAGCGACCGATCACGGCCAGGCTGATGCCGTAGGTGGCGGCGTCGGCCAGGAAGTCGAGGGCGTTGGCGCCCAGGGACGCTGAGCCCTGCAAGGCCGCACCACCGGCTATGGCGACGAAGGCGGTCCCGTTGATGGCGATCACCGCCATCAGGATGCGGCGGTAGACCGGGGTGGAGCCGTCGAACTTGACGGTCTCGCCGCAGTCACAGCCCGAGGCTGCCAGTTCAGAAGATGAGGGTCGTTCATTCATGGAGCACCACCTGTTACCCCAAGGATGCATGCTCCAGTCGCTGGAGGATCAAGACAAAAATGCATCGTGGCCCCCTGGACGGCCGCCGTGACGAAAACGGGCTTGATCCTCTAGTAGCTAGAGGATGCACAAGAGGCCGGGACTTACAGGAGACCTCATGATCACAGTACCCTCGACACGGCGCGGCCCCGGTGGCCTGCAGGCGATGGCCTTCGGACTGGCGGCGCTGATCACGACCCTCGACCAGGCGGCCAAGGCGCTGGCCCGCGTCCGGCTCGATACCGCGATGGAACTCACACCCTTCCTATCGCTGCGTCTGGGGTTCAATCCAGGCGTCACGTTCGGCCTGTTCGCGGACTCAGGCGCGGCGGGACGCTGGACGCTCAGCGGCGTGACGGCACTGATCATCGGCGCGCTGCTGGTCTGGATCTGGCGGACGCGAACCGCCATGACGGCGGTCGCCGGGAGCCTTCTGGTCGGCGGGGCGGCGGGAAACCTGCTTGACCGTCTGCGCTTCGGCGCGGTGACTGACTTTATCGACCTGCATTGGGGTGCCGCCCACTGGCCGACGTTCAATCTGGCAGATGCAGCCATTGTCTGCGGCGTGGGACTGCTTCTGCTGCCGGTCAGAGGGGCGACCGTCCAGACCGCCCCCTCGACCATGGGGCGCGCCGCGCGATGACCCTGCCCTCTCCCGCTGCGTCCGGACTGCGTCCGATCGGCAAGCTCGCCGCCGCCACAGGCGTCAAGGTCCCGACTATTCGCTTCTATGAGGAGATCGGACTGCTCCCCGCGCCGCCCCGGACCGCAAGCGATCGGAGGATGTATGATGATGGGGCGGAACGCCGCCTGTCATTCATCAGGCATGCACGTCAGTTGGGATTCGATCTGAACGCGATCCGTTCCTTGCTCGATCTGTCCGATCATCCGGATCGCCCGTGCGCCCAGGCGAACGCCATCGCCGAGCGTCATCTCGCGGAGGTGAAACAGAAGATCGCGCAGCTCAAGGCACTGCAGCGCGAGCTCTCCCGGATGACGGCGGAATGCGCCGGCGGCCAGGTCTCCGCCTGCAAGGTGATCGAAGCCCTTCACGACCACACGACGTCGCTTTGAGCGCGACAGCCCCTCCGCCAACTGCTAATGCGAGCCATTCCTAACTGGCCATGCCCATGCAACCCCTGTTCCGTCTGCTCGCCCTGCTATTCGCGCTGGGGCTGACCACACCCGCTCTCGCTCAGCTCCCCACCGCCTCGGAGGCCCAGGTCGCCTGGCGGCTGCTCGACTACGTCTCGGTCGACTACGCCGGCGCGGTGGCGAACGGCCAGGTGACCAATCCGGCCGAATACGGCGAGATGGTCGAGTTTGGCAGCCAGATCCGGACGCGTCTTGACGCTTTGCCGCCCCATCCGGCCAAGGCCGGCCTGGTGCGCGACGCGGTCGCCCTGCAGGCGGCGATCCGCGACAAGGCCGACCCGCAGGTCGTGGGAGATCAGGCCAGAACCCTGGCCGGTGCCGTCTTGACGGCCTATCCGAGCCCGCTGGCACCCTCATTTCCGCCCGATCTGACGAAGGGCGCGACGCTCTATGCCGAACAGTGCGCAGTCTGTCATGGCGCGACCGGCCGCGCCGACGGCGCGGGCGCGGAAGGACTCGATCCGCCTCCGATCGCTTTCGCCGACGTGGAGCGCGCCCGCCAACGCAGCGTGTTCGGTCTCTACCAGGTGATCGACCAGGGGCTAGACGGGACGGCGATGGCCAGCTTCGCCCATTTGCCGGCAGAGGATCGTTGGGCCCTGGCCTTCTATGTCAGCCGCTTCGCCTTCACTGACGCCGAAGCCGCCGAAGGCGAGCGCCTCTGGAAGGCCGACCCGGCGCTCCGCGTCGCCTACCCCGATCTGGCCGCCGTCGCCACGGCCACGCCGGCGGATCTGGCGAGCCGGATCGGCGAGACCAAGGCACGTGCGGTGACGGCCTATCTTCGCCGTCACCCCGAGGCGACGGCGCGTCCCGAAGGGGCGACCCTGACCCTGGCGCGAACGCGCCTCGCGGAAAGCGAGGCGGCCTATCATCGCGGCGACCGCAAGGCCGCCACGGACCTGGCGCTGTCGGCCTATCTCGACGGCTTCGAACCGGTGGAGCCCGCGCTCGGCGCCCGTGACGGGGCGCTGCTGCGCCGGATCGAGACGGCCATGACCGCGTTGCGCGCCTCGATCAGCAAGGGCGCGCCCGCCGAAGAAGTCGCGGAGAGGGTCGCCCGTCTGAACGCCCTGTTTGACACGGCCGAGCGGGCGCTCGCGCCTCAGGAGGCGAACAATCTCGCCAGCTTCCTCGGTGCCTTGACCATTCTGCTGCGTGAGGGACTGGAAGCTCTGCTCATCGTGGTGGCGATGATCGCCTTCCTCAGGAAGGCCGATCGGCCCGAGGTGCTGCCCTACGTCCACGGCGGCTGGGTGGCCGCGCTGGTCGCCGGCGGCGCGACCTGGGCGGCCGCGACCTTCTTCATCTCCGTCAGCGGCGCCAGCCGGGAGCTCACCGAAGGGTTCGGCTCACTTCTGGCCGCTGTTGTGCTTGTCTCGGTCGGTATCTGGATGCACGGCAAGTCGCATGCCGACGCCTGGCAGACCTATATCCGCGACAAGCTGTCCAGGGCCCTCTCGAGGCGGTCGGCCTGGTTCCTGTTCCTGCTCGCCTTCGTCGTGGTCTACCGGGAGGTGTTCGAGACCATCCTGTTCTATGCGGCGATCTGGAGCCAGGGCGGCCATGTCGGCATGCTCGCCGGCGCCCTGACCGCCGTGGCGATCCTGGCGGTGATCGCCTGGGCGCTGCTGGCCTACAGCAAACGCCTGCCGATCGGCCGGTTCTTCTCGTGGAGCTCGATCCTCATGGCCGTCCTGTCGGTCGTTCTCATCGGCAAGGGAGTGGCGGCGCTGCAGGAGGCGGGCTGGCTCGATATCCACCCGCTCGCCTGGATCCCGCGGATCGAGATCCTCGGCCTCTATCCGACGGTCGAGGGCTTGGCCGTTCAGCTTCTGACCATCGCCGTCCTTGTGATCGGCTTCGCCCGGACGTCGTCACCCAGGACGGCTCGACCGCCCCACTGAAGGCGGCCCCTTGTTTACGGTCCTCAGGCTAAGGCCTGAGCGCCAGACCGTTGCGCGCCACGGTCCTGCAAGTCGTCATTTTTGGCGATTAGAGCAGAAAGCATCATATAAGTCGTCATAATAGGCGAATTAGGTCGTGCGATTTGGATTTTCACAAATCGCCATTATTGACGAATTAACTTCGTATCGATACCTTACTCGCCGAAAGTGGCGAATTATGAAGATATCGAGCCTGACCACTGATGACGCAGCCCTCGCGGAGCTTGGCCGCAGGATCGCTGAAGCGCGACTCGCGCGACAGATGACCCAGGCCCAGTTCGCTCAAGCCGCAGGAGTGTCCAAACGAACGGTCGAGCGCCTCGAGGGCGGGGCCTCGACCCAGTCCGCCAATCTGGTGCGCTGCCTTCGGGCCCTGGACAAGCTGGACGGTCTCGACCGGCTCCTGCCTCAGAGCCCGCCCAATCCGATCGATCTGCTGGAACGCCACGGCAAGACCCGACAGCGCGCCCGGCCGGACCCCGACGAAGGCGCTGGAGCCGGGAGGCCCTGGACCTGGGGCGACGAACAATGACGACCATCGCCGAGGTCCGTCTGTGGGGAAGACGCATCGGCGCCGTGTCCCTGGAAGACGGCGCCGACGTCGCCGCCTTCGCCTATGCGCCCGCCTTCATCACCAGTGGCATCCAGCCGGCGCCGCTGATGATGCCCCTGGGCCCCGACATCCATAGCTTCCCGGACCTCAACCCACGCAGCTTCCACGGCCTGCCGGGGATGCTGGCCGACGCCCTGCCCGACAAGTACGGCAACACGCTGATCGACGCCTGGCTCGCGACCCAGGGCCGGACGCCCGAGAGCTTTAACGCGGTCGAACGGCTTTGCTACACCGGCGAGCGCGGCATGGGCGCCCTGGAGTTCGCCCCGGCCAAGGGCCCGCGCCGCAAGGCTGCGACCCGGATCAAGCTCGACGCCCTGGTCGAGCTGGCATCGGAAGTCCTGACCCATCGCAACGACCTGCGCTCCTCATTCGCCGATGAGACCAAGGCCGAGGCTCTGCGCGACATCCTGCGGGTCGGCACCTCAGCCGGCGGCGCCCGCGCCAAGGCGGTCATTGCCTGGAACGCCGAAACCAATGAAGTCCGCTCAGGCCAGGTCGAGGCCGGCGACGGCTTCGACTACTGGCTGCTGAAATTCGATGGCGTGAGGGGCAACAAGGACAAGGAGCTGACCGATCCGCAAGGCTATGGGGCGGTCGAATACGCCTATTCCCGGATGGCCGCCGCAGCCGGGGTCCAGGTGGCCGAATGCCGTCTGCTCGAAGAAGGCGGCCGGCGGCATTTCATGACCAGGCGGTTCGACCGCCTTCCCGGCGGCGGCAAGCTGCATATGCAGTCCCTGGCCGCCCTCGCCCATTTCGATTTCAACGACCAGAACGCCTATTCGTACGAACAGGCGCTGTTCGTCATGCGTCGTCTCGGGCTGTCGATGGAGGCGCTCGAAGAGCAATTTCGGCGCATGGCCTTCAACATCGTCGCCCGAAACCAGGACGATCACGTCAAGAATATCGCCTTCCTGATGGACAGGGCCGGCACCTGGAGCCTGTCGCCGGCCTTCGACATCACCTGGAGCTACAATCCGGCGGGCGATTGGACGGCGCGCCACCAGATGTCGATGAACGGCAAACGCGACGGCTTCACCCTGGACGACTTCGACGCCAGCGCCCGCGTCGCGTCGATCAACGCCCGCCGGGCGCGCGCGATCGTACAGAAAGTTCGCGACGCCGTGGCTCGCTGGCCCGAATTCGCCGACGCCGCCCGGGTTGGCGAGGACTGGCGCAAATCCATCGATCCCTCACTCCGGACGGTCCTCTAGACCCGCGGCGCCCTGCGCGGCGGTGGCGACGGACGAGAGATCGGGGGATCGGACCCCGACCGCCCTGCGCCCCGGGCACCGGGCCAGGCCGCGTCATCTTGGCCGTTGCCACGCCCGGCGACGCACTTTATGGCCCGAAGCAGGAGCCCCGATTGTCCCGATTGTTTCGCACCCTCTGCGTGAGCTTTTGCGCCGCCTTGATGGCGGTGACGAGCCTCTATGGCGCGTCGCAGACCGGCCATCGAGTCGCCCATACGTTCGACTGGCCGCCGATCGCCTCCCCCGGCAGCGGGTTCGATGCGGACCACGACCCGCTTCATGTCCATGTCGCGCCCGAACCCGCGACCGGGACCGACACGGGCGCGGCCGAAGATCCGGAAACCGGCGAGACCCGACCCACGGGTCATCACCACGCCGCGACCGGCGACAGCCCGAACGCCGTCCCGGAAGCCGGTCACGGTGTGAAGGCGATCCTTCGATCGGCCACGGGTCAGCGTTGGTCCGCCGGCGACCCGTCGCGGCCGAACCACGACGGCGACGGCCCCGAATATCCTCCGAAACGGAAGCGCACGGTCATCTGAACCTGCGCAGCCTTTCGGCTGCGCGCGCAATCTGTTTCCCGGAGATACCCTTGAAAACCCCGAATGCCGGCTCTGCCGGATCGTGGGCGCGTATTGCGACCGTTTCGGCGCTGGCGCTCTCACTGGCGGTTCTACCGTCTTATCCAGCCATGGCGCAGCAGTCCGCAAGCGTCACACCGGTCTTGCCCACTCTGTCCCTGGAACGGGCGCTGGCCCGTGCTGCCGAGGTGGATCCCGCCCTACCCGGCGGAGAAGCTCGCGCCCGCGCTGGCGACGCCGCTGTGCGTCAGGCCGATGTCCGCCCCAATCCCACACTGGGGCTGATGGTTGAAAACCTGCCGACGCTCGGCGGGGGCAACATCATCGA
>TARA_R110002012_G_scaffold283390_1_pt1 | contig 28405 bp, 24 predicted proteins | sample TARA_R110002012 | Tara Oceans TARA_R110002012 (sample SAMEA4396515) | marine metagenome | biome: Westerlies Biome; feature: [DCM] deep chlorophyll maximum layer (ENVO:01000326); material: water (ENVO:00002006), including particulate matter (ENVO:01000060) such as... | depth 40 m | reverse complement strand
TTGCCTTCCTTTACCCTTTTCGCCAGCGGCCTTCACGAGCCACTGGGACTGACTTTCAAAGAGAATGCCCTGTTGACAGCACAGCGAGGTGAGCTCACAAAGCTGCAGGACACCAACGGCGACGGGCGGGCCGATGTGTATGAAACCATCTATGCCTGGCCCGTATCAGGTCACTACCATGAATACTCTTATGGCCCCAAAATAGCCCCTGACGGAAGCATGTTCGTATCAGGCAATGTGGCCTTTGGCGACCAGGAGTGGTGGAGAGGTGAAAGCAGAGTGCCGTGGAGAGGCTGGATCATGCGTATTTCACCAGAAGGCGATATGGAGCCATGGGCTACTGGCATGCGATCACCCGCTGGACTAGGAATGATCAACGGAGAACTATTCTATGCCGACAACCAGGGTGATTGGATTGGCTCTGGAGGTATATGGCATATCAAAAAAGGAAGCTTCACCGGGCATCCGGCAGGTTTGAAATGGGCCGACAGAGCGGAATCTCCCGTAACTGTTTCCGCTAAAGAATTCTATGCTAAAGTGCATGACGAAAGAGAGCAAGTAGATGGCCGGTACCTCAAGCCGGAAAATAACGCCGATGAGAAAAACCCGGAAATGCTGTATCATGCAAAAGAAGCGGTACCTGAGATTACGCTGCCAGCGGTATGGTTGCCTCATGGTATCCTGGGCATTTCGAATTCAGAAATTCTTGAGATAGGTGACGACGCCAGCTTTGGCCCATTCAAAAATCAGCTTTTGATTGGCGACCAGGGTCAAAGCAAAATCATGAGGGTAAGCCTTGAAAAAGTGAACGGAGACTACCAGGGTGTGGCCTTCGACTTTATCAAAGATTTCCAATCGGGCGTGCTTCGCATGAGCTGGGGCCATGATGGTTCGCTCTTCGTTGGAGAAACCAACAGGGGTTGGGGCTCGGCAGGAAGCACTACATCTGGCCTTGAACGTGTGGTGTGGACAGGCGAGACTCCCTTCGAAATGCAAACCGTGAAAGCCATGCCCGACGGCTTTGAGATTCGTTTCACTCAGCCAGTCGACAAAACCACTGCGGAAGACCTCGACTCATACGCCGGACAGTCTTTCATTTACAAGTACCACTCTGTTTATGGAAGCCCGCCTATTAATACAGAAAAACTCGGCATTAAAGGCGTGAAGGTAGCCGACGATGGCATGAGTGTAAGACTTGTGGTTGACAACCTCCGCCAATATTATGTACATGAGATCAATCTGCCGGGGATAAAGTCTGCAAATGGATCATCGGTGCTCCACGGCACTGGTTACTACACTTTGAATAATATTCCGGCAGGTGCTAAATTGAACATGACGGAGGTGAGCACCAAACGGTCATCGGCTTCTAAAAAGGTAGCGCCTAAAAAAGTCGCTGCAAAACCAGCAACTCCCAAGGCTTCAGCCAACGCTGTGCTGACGACTGAGGAGATCAAGCCAATTCTGGCCAAAAACACTTGCCTTGCATGCCATCAGGTTGACAAAAGGCAGGTTGGGCCGGCTTATAAAGACATCGCAGCCAGAAGATACACTGCAAAACAGATTGTGGATCTTATCAGGGTACCTAAACCCGAAAACTGGCCTGGCTATTCTACGGAAATGCCTCCAATGCCACAAGTATCAGACGAAGATGCGATGAAAATAGCCAACTGGATCCTTTCATTACAAGAAGAAAGACCCTAAGCGGCTGGAGAACAGAATGAAGGAAATAAAGGCTTCCAGAGTTAACCTGGGAGCTTTTTTTATGCGAGCAGTTTCACAAGCGCTTCCGCTCCGTGTGCCTGAGCGTGGGTCAGGGCTGTGTTCCCTTTGTTGTCCTTCAATTGCTTGTCGGCCCCAGCATCCAGCAAGAGTTTTGCAATTTCAACCTGACCAAAGGTGGTGGCATAAATAAGGGCAGAGGCTCCTTGCTTGTTCTGAATGTTTACATCAGCTCCATGCTCAAGAAGCAATTCCACTATTTCAGCATTGCCCTTAAAGCAAACGCCCATCAATGCAGTGTTACCGGCAGCGTCAATAGCATTTACATCGACACCACTTGAAAGCAGAAACCTTGCGATTTCGATCTGGTCGCTATAGGTCGCTAATACAAGGGGTGTAAAGCCACGGGCATCTGGCCTTGTCAGCAGCGAACTTTCCGCTGTTGCCATCGCCTTCACACCAGCAAGATCACCTTGTCGTATCGAATGAAAAAAATCCATTCCTTTTTCGCTTTTAGTGAAAAGGAGCAGCCTACCGGCTACTCCTTATAAACACCTACTTTATTAGCTGGGTAACTAATATTATCTATGCTTCTACAGCACAAATGTACTGTTGATATAGTTATAATTCAAACTGATTTTTTTTATGATTAAATAGATATGATCTATATTGCAGAAAACATGATTTAATGAACCTACAGCAACTTGAGTACATAGTAGCACTCGATAACGAGAGAAGCTTTTCAAAAGCGTCAGATCAGTGCCACGTCACTCAGCCTACGTTGAGCATGATGATCCAAAAGCTGGAGTCAGAATATGACATAAAAATTTTTGACCGGAGCAAATACCCTGTGGTCCCCACTGAAACGGGTAAAATCCTGATTAGTCAGGCCAGGCTCATTTTGCAGGAGGTACACAAAATACAGGAGCTGGTGCAGGAAAAAAAGAACACGATTGCCGGCGACTTGCAAATTGGCATCATCCCTACCATCGCTCCTTACCTGCTCCCCCTTTTTATCTATGAGTTTACGATCCGGTACCCTCATATCAAGCTGAAAATCTCAGAGCATGTCACAGAAGAAATACTTGAAAAGCTGGATGAAGGAAAACTGGATGCCGGAATACTTGTAAGCCCCGACGACACTAAGCTTTTCAACGCCTTTCCCCTGTACTATGAGCCTTTTGTGGTGTACTCGGCAAGAAAGTTTGACAAAGAGCTATTACTGGCAGAAGACATTGACCCCAATGAGCTGCTGCTGCTTGAAGAGAGCCACTGCTTTCGTTCGCAAATCATTCAGTTCTGTGAATTGCGGGACAAGAAGGAAAACACCCTTGAATTCACCTCTGGCAGCCTGGAAACGCTGAGAAACCTTGCCGATAAAAACCTTGGGATAACGATTTTACCCGAGCTGAGCACTTTGCAGCTCAAAGAAAGCGATGCCATGAAGCTCAAACGTTTCGCTGCACCTGAGCCTTTCCGGGTCATTAGTCTGATGACCCGTCGTGACTTTGTGAAGAAAAGAATGATAACAGCATTCATGGAAGAGATCAAAAAGCACGTCCCGGAGAAATTCCAGGCACCACAGGGCCAGGAAATCGCCTACAGGCGAAAAGAAAAGAAGGTTACATTCTAACTTATGACTGTGAAAAATATACTGATTGAAGGACTTGGCTGGGTGGGTGCTGTTCTGCTATTGGCTGGCTTTGCGCTAACGAGCTACGGTTTTTTGGAGGGAGTATCCTTCGAGTTTCAGTTGTTGAACCTGCTTGGGAGTGGTTTATTGGCCGTTTACACGTATATCAAGAAAGCTTATCCAAATACCGTTCTTAACATCATCTGGATAGCCATAAGTGTGGTTGCAATAATTAATATCTTCATTTGAGTCAGTCAACAAGGGGCGACATCCTCTTTAGTAAAGAAACGAGCAAAAATGACAATAGGTGACTACATAGCAATATTTGATACGCATTTTGAAAAGCATAACAACCTGTCTCCCTGGCAAATTACCTCAAGGCTAATGGAGATACTCACAGATTTGCTAGCTTCCTGTGATAGTGGTTTTTCTAAACACGAGGGTATTGCCGTGCATAAAACAGCAATAATTGAAAAAGGGGCTATCATCAAAGCGCCAGCTATTATTGGCCCGAAAAGCTTCATTGGGGCACATGCTTACCTGCGTGGAGGTGTCTTCCTCGGGCAAGAAGTGACTATCGGACCAGGCTGTGAAGTAAAAACGAGCATCGTTTTCGATCACAGCAGCCTGGCTCATTTCAATTTCGTTGGAGACAGCATTATCGGAAGCAATGTAAACTTTGAAGCAGGCGCTGTCATCGCCAATCATTATAATGAAAGACCGGACAAGCAAATAAGAGTCCTGCATCAAAGCAGGGCTATTGAAACCGGCAGCACAAAATTCGGTGCCCTGGTAGGCGACAACTGCAAGGTAGGGGCCAACGCAGTGTTGTCGCCCGGCACGGTACTTGAGAAAAACAAAGTCGTGAAGCGACTGGAGTTGGTTGAGCAGGTTATAGAATGATTTGACGAAGAAAGCCGTCCACCTTGCAAAGGCTTAAAAAAAGAAAAACCACCGTTATGTCACAGTGGTCTTTGCAATTGAGTAAGGGTTTGAATAAATCTTTACTCGTTGTCTACAAACTCAAAATTTTCTAGTCGTAGGCCCGCTTTTGAAACCATTTGTCATGCAGGCTCAGGCCAACACTTACTGTGTAAACTGACTCTCTTCCAGTGGCGCTTGTCCCCATTTGTTCCCAGCCAAAGCCCAGATTAATTCTTGACATATAATTGCTCAGGGGGAGGCTTAGTCCGCCGGTTACCCCGTAGCCAGCCAGCTGCTGCTCGGTTAACTTCCAGGGTTTTGTTTCATAGAAGAAGCCAGCCCTCACAACTGCTCTGCCAAAATAGGATTGACTTGCCGGATTGGGCATCCAGTCGACGCCTCCGGAAAACCTCCGGGTATCAAGCATTGTCACCTCGTTACCGAGAAAAGCCTTCGAATAATCCTTATAGAGGAAATCGCCACTGACAGCCACCTTGTCGAATAGAGATACCTCCAGCCCCACTCCGTATTCATCCGGGGTTATATAATCATCAGGATAAGAATCCCAACCGATGAGCAGACTTGACGTTTCGGCGTTGATGAGCTGGTTGGTTTGAACAGTTTTCAGCTGAGTGCCTTTCTTCCATATGCCTCCAGCGTTGATATAACTATTCTTCCCGAATTTCTGTTGATACTGCATGCCAAAGTCAAAAGCAAAGTTGGCAAGAGACAGCCGGTCTCTGGCATAAGTTTCGTCCAGCTCGTCCAGCTGCACCTTCGTTTCCCGCTGTAGCGATCCAAAAAGGTAGTTGGCATTGAAGCCGAAAGAAAGTCGCTTCCAAATCGTATAACCAGCCCCAACATAATAGCGATTCACCCCTCCTGTGCCTTTGTTCAACACATCGTAATTGCCGTAGCCAGCCAGGTTTTTTACCTCGTTGATATTGTAGCCCATTTTTGAGTAGGGCGACATACCCACCACCAATCCCAGATTGTTCATTGGCTTGAACCACATCGTTAGGTTGGTGATGGAGCTTTCTACCGAATTATAATGGCTGTCGCTGAAGGTGAAATCATGAAATGAAAAAGCATAATCGGCCAGGAAAATATAGTTTGACGGAACAATCGGGCTTGTATAGGCAGCCGGGTTGGCGGTGTTTAAGTCGTACCACGGCCGACTGCCAATGCCCGTTCCTCCTTTGGCTGTATTGATGTCGGAGCCCTGTGTCACCAGCTGGCCGATGCCATAGTAACTATAGGGCGAGCCATAAATATCCTGCCCCGTAACGACAGCCAGGGTGCAAAGAAGTAAGACAAATGTTAGGATGACGCCTTTCATCATCAAAGATCTTCGTCGTACACTTCTTCAGGTTTGAACTCCCAAATGTCATCCAACCTTACTGTGGAGCTCCGTCCAGTGGTTACAAAAATTCTGCTGCCTGCCACAAATGCAACTGCATCCTCCCTGGCGGGGCCTTCTATACCCGTATATTCGGACCAAAGGTCGGTGACAGGGTTATATTCCCAGGTGCTTACCAGCAAGCCGCTAAAATTACCCGTCGTGATATACCCCTTGCCATCTCTGCTAAAAGCAACAGCATTGTGCCTAACCAACAGGTAGTCGTCATCGTCGTCAAGATCCAGCATCTGCTGCCACGTCCCGGCCACCATATCATAGGCCCAGAAATCGTACTGATAAACACCGTTGTTTCTGCCAGTGCCTACATATGCCTTGTTGTCGATAGTGAATGCCACTGCATCCACCCGCTTGGATCCACCTATACTGATCACCTGCGTCCACTCATTGGCAGCCGGGTCGTAGGTCCAAAAGTCCTTCAGGTCATTGCCATCGTAGCCAGTACCAACGTATCCATTGGTGCTTGAATTAAAGGCAACGGCGCCATACCTGGCCGATCCGCCAAAGTCAGCGACTTGCGTCCATGTGTCCGTAGCAGGATCGTACTCCCAGAAATCGCCTAGATTATTTAATCCATCGTAGCCGGTACCCACATAACCTTTTCCGGCGACACTAAAAGCGACGGCGGCACTTCTTTTCACTCCAGGAAAATCTGCCTTTCTCAACCAAAAGTTCAAAGACGGATCATACTCCCACAAATCGCTAAGGTATTCTGTGCCGGTGTAGCCAGTAGCCACATATGCCTTCTCTCCTATGCTGAAAGAAACAGCGCCACTTCTTGTTACTCCTTCAAAGTCAGACACCTTGGTCCAGTTTCCCTGTGAGTCGTCGTCCTCACTATCATCGAGACATCCGGTGGATATAATACCCAGGCCCAGGAAAAGAAGCCATTTCATTCTTAAATTCATCCATTTCATCTGTATAAAGTTTATTTTTCTAGCGGCCAGATGGAATAGCCAAAACCTTTTGGAAGCGCTAGTCGACTATTCTCCGACTTTATTCATTCTGCTGGGTATGGACTTTCCATATGGCTATTTCATCTTATTCATCTATGTGTGTTTAATTCTCATCCGTATCTAGAGGTATATAGTATACCTGGAGCTTCATACCGTCCTGCCAGGCACCGTCTTTCAAGTACACCCTGCCTGCACCAAAAAGCATCGCATTTTCGTCAAGGCCCAAAAGAATGGAGTAATCGTTTGACTGATCCGTGTCGAGCAGGTTGTTTACCAGGTCCGTCACTTCAAGGCGGTAGTAAGTATCCTTCCCAAATTCGTCATCAAGCACAAACTCACTACTGGTGTTAAATGCGCCCAGCGGATAATTGTCAATGCTTCCATAATATCCGGTAATAGAAGTTGGCAGATTGGTATTGGTTCCGCTTCGGTAGGTTCCGGCTACCGGCCTTATTACCAAATCGGCGTGGGGTATGTACACACTGCCAGGCAGGATAAGAAGCTCCTCGATATGTGGAATTTCCACCTTTGTCATTATGTAGGCACCCGCCTGGATAAAGGAGTAATTGCTGGTTAGACCGGAGCTTACCTCATCTAGTTGGCTTTCAAGGCCTCGCAGGGTCGTTGACTTTGGGTTGAAGGTTGTCCTATTGAAACAAACCGTGCCCTGGCTTACGGGAAACTTGTAGGTGAGCTGCGTGGGGGGTATGTTGGTGTAGTCCGAGTAGTAGAGCTTAAGACTAGAATTGGCTTTTGTAAAGCCTAAAAAACCCTCACTGCCTGCCCCGCGAACCAGCGCAAATCCTTTGAGAAAATCAGTAAAAAGAACCAGGCTGAAAAGCTCGCCTGCACTGGTGAGCCCTTTTTGAAGCAACTCCTTGCCTAGTTTGTCTGGAAGCCTAATCTCAAGAGAATCAGTGGTATTAGGTCTTGGCTTAAAGGAGTGGCTCGTTAGTGGAGCCTTTTCTAACGTAAAATCGGCAGTGTTGTAAACGGTGCCATAGGCGTTGTACTCGATGTTTTCAGCTAACCTGTAGATATCGATAGTTTGAGTCTGAAGGGTATCAAAGTAATTATAGTCGTAGTAGAGCACAAGGGTCAGGCTATCGAACCGGGAAGCATCAGGCGGGTAAAACGAGTAGTCCTGGTAGGCTACTTCGAAAAAGGAGGTCGACGTAATTTCCCCAATGTATTCGTCCTCATGACGTCCCACCAGCAAACGTTCGGTATCGGATGTTACAAAAGAATCGAGACGAACAGTGGACACATCAAGTGTAAGTGTGTCAATAATTATGAAGTCGGGGGTAATATCATCGATCAAATCTACCGACACCGGCAGAAGGTCATTCTCTACACAGCTGGCGATTGCCACAGCAATACCGAGCAGCAGAACCATAACTTTTAACTTGCCAGCTATTTTCTTAATACCCATACCCTTTTCTCACTCCTACTACAATTGGAAAATTGAAATCTTCAATAAAATTGATGCTGAAAGCCCGGGTGCCGAAATTTTTTCAACCAACCATCCGAAAATCTCAACGACCAGCATCAGCTAACCCATTTTAGAATCTGCTCCGTTACTGTTCGCTGTCCGAATACCTCAACCACTTTTCATATTGCGATGCTGTGAGCAGTTCCTCCAGTCGTTGGTTTCTGGACTTTCTAACTTGGTATAATTTGGCGTTGAAGGTGCTGTCGCCAGGGTTTGATTGTAGCTCAATGACCCGGGAAAAATACTTTTGGTTGGTTAGCTCAATCACTGCTTCCTGCGTGGGTGTCAACTGAAGTCTGTTTCTCATCTTCCTTGTCATGGAGTTGGCAAGTGCCATTGGGTCGTTTTCTTTGCTGCGATAGAACTGTTCCCCTGGCGTGTCCACGACAGCCAGCCGCAAGCCGCTTCTACGCTTTTTTCTTTTAACTTTTTTTGCTTTCCCTCCATCCAATATCAGGTCTGCTGAAAGTTCGATGTTCATATTCTCCCCACAATCACTACCGGTGATTCGGTTGTTAAAACTGACATACCCAGGAAAAGAGACGCAAAGTAAAAAGTCTCCGTCAGCGGGAAGTGCTATGGAAAATGCTCCGTTAAAGTCCGTGATTGTACTGGTTTTAACTGCTTTATCGTGGTATGCGCTCAAGCTGACAACGGCTCCAATCAATGGGACGTCTATGCAGGCATCCTTCACCGTACCTGTGAAAAAAACCTGTTCTGCCCGACTTGTAATGAAACCGAAAAATAGACCACTCAAAAGCATCGCCTTTTTCATCCACCCTCCTTTATGAATTGATTGGCGAAGTAGTGAACGTTCCTGCTGTGAAGAAAATTTATTCAACCAAGCAGTGCTATTTCTCAACAAACAAGCCTGAAACGAAAAAAGATTACCTAAAACAAGCCATAGATAAACTTCACGATGGTAGGCATTTACGATGTGTTGGGTGATAAAATCGATGCGTAGATTGAATAGGTTTGAGTATAATAAGTTGGGTGGGTATCTTTCGACCCTATTTAAATTGCGACGATGCCAAAACCGATTACGATCAAGACATATCTATCACATGCAGCCTTTTGGTTGGGTTTTCTCTCATTCTATGTCTTTGTTCTCAACGGCCCTTTCACCTTTGAAAAGGCACTTACCCAAAGCGTCATTAACCTCAGTGTCATCATACCCCTTGCTTACTTTAACATGGCTGTGCTAACACCCAAATATGTAAGCAGTCAATCAAAAGCAGCCTCCGCCTCGTTGATTATCCTCCTCATCATAATCGGTGCCTCCATACTTACATTCTTCCATGAGATCAACTTACTCGACGCCTATAAACCAGACGGTTTTTCGGATCGGATGCAGCCATTTAACAACAGAATGCCGTCCGAAAATCTGCGGATGCAAAACCAACCAGAAGACGGTGAATGGTCGTTTAGAGCCAGGGCTGAGCCTGGATTTAGTCGTCGTATCATGTGGTTTCCGATGTTCATCCAAACAGGCACCATCATCCTGCTAACCACCATTTACAAAGTGACCCAAATTGCCAGCGAAAGAATAAAGGAAACCCTGATGCTGAAAAGTGAAAAGTTGGACTCCGAGCTTCGGTTCCTTAAGTCGCAGATCAATCCACACTTTCTTTTCAATGCGATGAACAATATCTATACACTGTCGCTACTGAAGTCCGACAAAACACCCGAAGTGGTGCTGAAGCTCTCTGATATGCTGAAATACAATATTTACGAGAGTGAGAACAAAGAGCGTGTGCCGGTATCGAAAGAGGTTGCCTATATCAACAACTACATCGCCATTTACATTCTTAAAGACAACGACATCAAGGACAACATAAAGTTCGAATACGACACGCCTGAAGATGTTTACTTAGCCCCCATGCTGCTTACCCCGTTTGTGGAAAATGCCTTCAAACACGGCAATATTGAAGATACCTCTAAGGGGAGAATCAGTATCGACCTGAAGGTAGAAGCCGACCTACTCACCTTCCGATGCCAAAACAGTCTTTCTGCTAACAAGAAATCGAAAGACAAAGAGGGTGGTATTGGCATAGCCAACGTCAAAAGAAGGCTTGAGCTTATTTACCCTGGACGGCATGAGCTAAAAACCTGGGACACTGCCGAAGAGTTTACCGTCGAGATGAAAATATTGTTATCATGAGCCCCTCAAGCAAAATCCGTTGCATCATCGTCGACGATGAAGAGCTGGCCAGGGCCCTGATCAAAGAATACGTGTCCAAAATCCCGACGCTGGAGCTCATAGGTTCATTCAAAAGTCCACTGGAGGCCATGGAGCTTCTACAGACCACTTCCGTCGATCTCATGTTTCTCGACATTCAGATGCCAGATCTTACCGGCATCCAATTTTTGAAGTCACTTGAAAAAAAGCCAGTTGTTATTTTCACCACAGCCTACCCCGAATATGCACTTGAGGGATATGAACTCGATGTAGTGGACTACCTGGTGAAGCCTGTAAGCATTGAACGATTCCTCCACGGCGTGAACAAGGCCACAAAGATCCTCCACAATAAAACGGGGAGTTCAGGCAACACCAGTCAGCCGGATTTTATTGTAGTTCACGCTGACCACAAGATATACAGGCTGCCACTGGCAGACATCCTATACATTGAAGGGTTGAGAGAGTATGTATCGTACTTTACTGCCGATGGCAAAAGAATCATAGCCCTTGAGTCGCTAAAAAGACTGGAAGAAATACTTCCCGCCCACATGTTTATGCGGGTGCATAAATCATACATTGTGCCCATCAACCGGGTGCGTGTGATCGAGGGCAATATGGTGATGATAGAAAAAAAGGGCATCCCTATCGGTGCCAGCTACAAGGAAGCAACGCTCAAAGCCCTGATGCCCGGCTAGCCTTACTCCGGCAACGCAAACGCCACGTATTCATCACCCGACTTTGCTCCGATTTTACCACCACCGCAGGCGATCACAACGTATTGCTTACCATCCACCATATACACAGCCGGAGTAGCAAAGCCCGAGGCCGGTAGGTCAGCTTCCCAGAGCACCTCGCCACTTACTTTGTCGAACGCCCTTATCTTTTCATCCTTGGTGGCTGCAATAAACACCAGGCCGCCTTTGGTGGAAACGGGCCCTCCATAGTTTTCAGTGCCAGTCGCCGGAATACCCTTTTCAGTCAATTCTTTCAACTCTCCCAGCGTCTTCTTCCAAAGCAGCTTGCCCGTGTTGAGGTCAACAGCGTTCAGCGTTCCCCAGGGTGGTTTAATGCCGGGATATCCGTTTTCGTCTATGAAGCGGTTGTACCCAGTCATCCTGAAGGGGATCTCGGGTGTCCGGGCCTGAATTTTATTGCCATCCACTTCCGGTACCGCCTCCTTGTCCTCCAAGTCGAGCACAAACGCCATCAAGGCTTCCTGCTCCCCATCAGGAATTTGCTTGAAAGCTGGCATCATATTTTTGCCGGTTGAAATGAGGGTGGACAGCTGTGCTTTATTGTAGCGTTGGTTCAAATCAATCAGCGACGGATAAGCCGCTCCATTGCCCTTTCTTTCGGGCCCATGACACGACATGCAATACTTGTTGTAAACACCCTGACCAATGCCCTTCAAAGAAGAGCCACCTGTGCTAGTGGCGGGCGCCTCCACCATGTGCAAGGCCCAGGGCATTTCGCTGGAATTCACATACAGGATACCCGACTCAGGGTCAACCGAAGCCCCACCCCACTCTCCGCCGCCATCATAGCCAGGGAAAATCCAGGAGCCCTCTTTGCTTGGAGGCGTAAATGCCTCACTATATTTTACTGTCTTAAATTTCTCCAGCAGATACGCATAAGCCTCCGGAGTGGTGCCATACACATCTGCTTCAGTGAACGACTGCCGGGCAAACGGCTCCGGCAGGGTGGGCACAGGCTGCGTTGGCCAGGGCGCTTCACCGTCAAGTGCGAAGGTGGGTACCGGCACCTCCTCAATCGGAAAGATCGGGTCTCCTGTTTCTCTCTCCAGAAGAAAAACATAACCGTGCTTGGTAATCTGCGCCACAGCGTCCACCATTTTTCCTTCATGATTGACAGTGGTAAGGATAGGATTGGTAGCCAGATCCCTGTCCCACAGGTCATGGTGCACCACCTGATAGTGCCAGATATATTTGCCCGTGCCAGCGTCCAGCGCTATGACGCAATTGGCAAAAAGGTTCTCGCCCTTGCGAAAGCCTCCGTAAAAGTCGGGGTTGGCCGTGCCAGTCGATACGAAAACGATGCCCCGTTCTTCGTCCAACGACATACCCGACCAGTCGTTGGCTCCTCCTATTTTTTTCCAGGCATCAGGATCTTCCCAGGTGTCGTAGCCTTTTTCGCCAGGATGAGGAATCGTGTGAAAGATCCATTTCCGCTCACCGGTTCTCACATCAAAAGCCCTGATGTGGCCGGGCAGGGCATCAGGCCCTTCCGACAACCGCATGCCCATGATGATCAGGTCGTTGAAAATAACCCCGGGCGTGGTGCCAGAAGCATACGTTTTGCTGATATCCAGGTCGGTATCCAGCTGCTCCCTAAGATCAATATGCCCACCTTTCCCAAAGCTTTTCACCAGCTGGCCCGTCTCTGTATTTACGGCATACAGGTTCTCAGCAATACTGTAATAAATACGGCTATCGTTACCAGCTTCATCCGCCCAGTACATCACTCCCCGGTTCACCGCAAACCAAAACCTGTCCTCGGTTAGCTGCTCCCGGGTCTCCTTGAAAGGATCAAAAACCCACCTTTCCGCACCAGTCGCAGCGTCCAGGGCAAATAGCTTTGACTCTGCGGAAGTGCCATACAGTACCCCGTCGACAATGATTGGGTTGCATTGGATTTGCGACCGGTTTTTTGGGTCTTTGTCTCCCGTGCTGTAGCGCCAGGCCTCCCGTAGCTTACTTACATTCTGCTTGTTGATTTGATCATTCGAAGAATACCTTTCACCCATTTTGGATCCGGCGTAGGCAGGCCAGCCACTGTAGTCGCCAGAAGCTTTTTCACACGATGAAAAAAGAAAGGAAACAAGAATAAATAAAGCAAAACAGCTTGCAAAGGAGCGGGGAGTTGTCATTGTTAGTAGGTTTCAGCCAAAAATTTAGCGCAAAAAAAACCCAAGCACAACTAATACTATTTAATCCTCCCCAGCAGGGCGCTGCACAGCCCGATATTGCTCAATAAACCCTGCCAGCTGTTCTACCTCCAGCTTCTTAGCAATGATCTTTTTATTTTTATCGAGTATATAAACCTGCGGAGTGGTTCTTACATTGTAGTCCCGGCGCATATTGCTTCTGAAGTAAGGATCAGCGCCATTGATCCAATCGAGCTCATACTCATATACAAACCGGCGCCACTCCTCAATATCGGTCGATATGCAGATGCCCATCACTTCCACTCCACTGTCTTTCAGTCGATGGTATTCTTCCAAAAGCACCGGCGTTGACTTCTTGCAGTGCCCACAGTTTGGGTCATAAAAAAAGAGAATGGTGAACTCGGCCTTTACCTGACTCAGGTTGATCGGTGATAGCAAGGTATCCAGCAATTGAAGAGTGGGAGCCTGCTTACCAACAAGGTTGGGGCTCACAAACTCCACTTCCTCAGCAAGTTTTTCTTTGTCTTCATTGCTCAGCCAGTCTGCCTTATCGGTGAGGTAATACTTTTCTGCCAGGTTCACCATTACACCATCCATGCCCATGATTTTAGACTCCTGGTATTTTTTAAACAGCGTAACCAGCCAAAACCTGAACGCATCGGGCTGATCAAGCACTTTGGTCATTATCTTGTCTACAGACACATTGATAGTGTCAGGATGCTGAATCACCACTTTGTCGAGAAAATGGATAACCGGCGACTTCAATACGGGCGTCCTGAGCAGTCCCGAATCATCAAAATCGATGCTTTCAAAATACTTCCTTTTGTAGTACTCGTATTTCAACCTGCCCCTTTCCAGGTCATCGGTCACTTCGCTATACTCAGGTATGCCAGGCACATCGGGCAATGCCATCAGGCGTACAAACTTGGCTACAAACGATTCGGGATACTTGGCAATGAGGTTTTGCCTGAAGTCATTCAGTTTTTCATTTACCTGCTTGTCTTCTTCAAAAATAGCCGAAGAGTCGGCTGCTGTGGAAGCCTGCTCCAGCTTCTTTCTTATGGCTTGCTTCTGGGTTTGAAGCTCCACCATTCCCAATTGAAATTCTTTGAACACCAAGTTCTCCGGCGATGATGTCACCTCCATGGTTCGGAAGGCTCCCTCTTTGGTAGTCTTCAGGCTGAACTTCTGCTCCTTTACTATCAACTCCAGAAAGTAATTAGGGGTGTAAAGAAAGTAGATGCCTGTAGGCAGCTCCTTCGCTCCTGTAAAACGATACACGCCGGGAGCAGTCGCCCGGGTGGTATCAGTCAGAAACCGTTGATCGCCGAACACATAGCCCAGGTAGGCCACGCTGTCCTGCATACCTTCCACAGTTATTTTTATATCATACCCCTGGCCAAACGTTTTTATGTTTAGCCCTAAAAAAATAAGAGCGGTGAATGTGAATCTTATAAGGGTTTTATTCATAGTCTGATACTAATCGCCAAACCAAAGGTAATGAGCAATCCAAAGTTTAAAAATGTTTAATTCTATTTACATTTGAGTTCTCCCTTAAAAAATATCTGAAATCAATACTTTTCCTTCGCTCTATGGAAGTCAAACAACAGCTTTTGCAAACGTGCATTGATCATGTGAAGTCAAGGATTGATACCGCCAATAGTGCTATTGCCGAGGCCAGGGAGGCTGCCAATTCAGAAACGAAAAGCAGTGCAGGCGACAAGTATGAAACCGGGAGGGCCATGATGCAGCAGGAAATTGAGAAAAATGCAACACAAGCAGGCGAAGCCCAAAAGCTGTTGCAAGTATTAAAATCTATTGATCCATCCAAAACGCCCGGCGCTGTCCAGTTGGGAAGCATGGTCAAAACGTCGCTTGGGCACTATTACTTTGCTGCCAGCCTGGGCAAAGTATCACTTGATGGGAAAGACTACTTTGTGATTTCACCGGGCTCACCACTGGGGCAGGCGTTTTTTGGAAAAAAGAAGGGGGAAAAGGTCACCTTTTTGGGGCAAACACACCTCATTGAAGAGTTAAGCTAGGCTATTCCTTGCGCAGCCTTGTGCGCCATACGCCTTTCATTGCCCTGCCAAAGAAATCTTTAACCAGGAGCACGTAAAGCAGCCCGGTCATGCACCACAGTACCATGAGGTTGAACCAGAAGGTATCAATGCGGTAGCCTAAAAAGATTTTCACGGGAGCATAAAAATGTGCTCTTCCCAGGTTGGACTCAGGCTCCATTAATACGGGATCCTTCTTTTGAATCAGCTGGTCGGCTCCATAATAGAGTACCTTAATTTCATTCCTGTTCAATAAAATATCAGACAGTGCCTCGTTGAAGGATGATTTTTTGAGAACCAAAATCTCATCCTTTCCGATCCTTCGGGACAATCCATTGTAAATCCCTTCTTGTTCATTGGCGGCATCTTCCATTTTAACGGTGAATGCCCTAGTCAGCGATTCGAGGTAACTCAATACATTTTTCCCAATATTTTGTGTAAAGCTCTTCGGTGTCAGGTTATTAGCAAACGTAAAAGGCTGCATCTCTGCCTTTTTCCCCAGCCTGTCCAGTTCGTTTCGGAGGATATCGAGCCTTGCCTCAAAACTCTCTGATTCCTTGTTCTCATCCTGCATCAGAGAGTTAGTGATGACCTCTAGTTCCGGAATTTTAAATGAGATATTGAACGAAGCGGCACTGATCTTTTTCTCCGCTTCAAAGAAATGCTTCTCATAGGCATTCTCCTTGAACTGTGCCACCGCAATGGCCTCATAAGCCCATCGTGACGCCATCACATCGCCGATAAATGGCACATAGACCCTGTTCGTAAGCGACTTGTGAAGGTCATCGAACTTGATCATGGCCCCTCCCAGCAGCAGCTGCGGCACCAAAATGAAGGGAATCAAAATGTAAATGGTGATCACCGAGTTAAAAGCGGACGATATGGTAAGCCCCACCAGGTTGGCAAAGCAAGCCGTAGAGAAAAGCAGCAGCCAGTAGTAGAGAGAAAGGCCATGGATTTCCAGGATAAAATTACCTATAACCACAAATGTCAGCATTTGAAAAGCCGACAGTGTGAATAGAAAGCTCACCTTGGAATTGATATAACTGAACCGGCTAAGGTTGAGAAACGACTCCCGTTCAATAATTTTTCGGTCTTTGAAAATCTCCTCTGCACTCACCGACATCCCAATAAACAAGGAAACCACCACCGCCATAAAGAGATACACCGGCAGGTTCTTGTTCTCCGCCAGGTTATACTCAAGTCCGCTTGAGTACTTAGAAAAATAACCAAGAATAAATGCCAGCACAGGTGCCTCCAACAAGTTGATAAGGATATACTGCTTATTAGCCACCTTCGACAGCACGTTCCGCTTACTATAAATCAAAAACTGCTTGAGTGAGCTGGGCAGCCTGAAATTGGACTTGGGAATGGACGTGTCGTGACGCAGCTGAGGAACAAACGGCTCAATCTTCTCTTTGTACTTATGAAACCAATCGCTTGGTTTGATTTTTCTTTCGGCCGTAGGGCGCCCGTCGTCATCAATGGTTTTCGTTTCAACGATCTGAAGAATCTGCTCGGGAATCACGTTGCCACAATGCGGGCACTCGCTTTCGGTGGCATTTACCTGCGTACTCTCGCTTTTGAAATAAACAACAGCATCAATAGGGTTGCCATTGTAGATGGGGTAACCGCCCCTGTCCAGCATCCAGAGCTTATCAAACAACTTGTAAATGTCCGACGAAGGCTGGTGAATGATCACAATAACAAGCTTGCCCTTGCGGGTCAGGTCTTTAAGCAGCCACATCACCTTCTCAGAGTCCATAGAGGAAAGGCCGGAGGTTGGCTCATCCACATACAACAAGGCTGGTTCACGCAGCAGCTCAAGGGCAATGTTCAGTCTTTTTCGTTGCCCACCTGAAATAGATTTGTTCAAAGGATCGCCGACCCGAAGGTCTCTGATCTCATACAAGTCGAGCTCGTGGAGCACTTTGTCAACAGTTTCCTCAAGCTGCTCCTTGCTAAACTCGCTGAAGCACATCTGCGCATTGAAGAAAAGGTTTTGGTACACTGTGAGCTCCTCAAACAACAGATCGTCCTGTGGCACAAAGCCTATCATTCCATAACGGGCGGCATTTTCCATGCTAAAGCCGTTCAGAGTCACTCTCCCCTCAGTCGGTTCAATTTTGCCATTCAGCAGGTTCAGCAATGTCGACTTCCCCACGCCACTGCCACCCATTACGCCCACCAGCGTGCCCGACTCTTCCGAAAAATTGAAGGGATGGATGCCATTGTCGCTGTTTTTGAATTGGAAGGTGAGGTTCCTCCCGGTCAGGACAATGTGCCCCCGCTTATGGTCTTCAAGAAACTTTTTGGTGATTTCAGTTTCGTAAATCGGCTTGATCGTCTTGCCTTTGATTATAGACCCGGGCTTGAGCTGATACGACTTACTTTTGACAATTTTGTTGCTCTCTACATAAAGGTTGAGGGGGCCGTCGTACCGGAAAAAGAAGGTGTTGATACTTGCAATATGAAGCACGAGTATCTTCCCAAACATGTTTTCCACCCGCATGTGATGAAACTCGGTGGCCCCGGCCACTTTCTTCTTTTTCATCATCCAGGCTATGTCATCCGACCATTCGGTGGCACGGTTGTCGATCACCAGCCCCCGCTGGGTGTCCATGCCCTTGCCATCTTTGTTAAGCACAAAAGCCTTGATGTCATTTACTTCTTTGCTGGGTATGCTGAAGTTCATACCCACCAGCATAACAAACTGTTCTTCTCGGTCAGTTACTTTTCCGTCGGCAAAAATGAGCTCCAGAAGCTGGAGAAATACAATGATACGTTCATGCTGAAGAAGCTCCTGATTGAGCTGATTGCAGATTTTGGTAACCTGCAAAATACTCTCTACGTCAGTGGCCAGAAGTGCTTCCTCGTCGCCTGTGCGGGGTTGGCTTCTGTGAAAAGAGAGGTAATTATTGTAGAGGTCAAGATATGCTTGAGTTAGCTCCTCGTTGTTCAGGCTCCTGTTAAGATAAGGCTTAATCACTAATTGAACCGAGTCAAACTGATCGTCCTCTTTGACACTCTCAATGATGGCGAACAGATGCATTAATGCATTTACAATCGACTCGGTCATAGCCGGGGAATAGGAACTAACTCAAGCAATTAAATTATGGTGTAACTATCTGCGTACGGATTGATTCGATGGCTACCTGCAAGTCATCAAATTGCTCAGCTGTCAGCTTATCGCCTACTTTGCTATATGCTTCTTTGATTCCCTGAAGAGCTGGAAGCACCTTTTGCACATTCTCGTCATCAGAAAATTCGCCAAGTAAGTCAACCAGCTTCGACACTTGCGACTTTTGGCCAGCGATAACATCCAACAGCTTTTGGTCATAGCCACTGCTGATAACCAGGTTCGATGAGATATACAATCCTTCCACCACACTACCAGCAAGCACTAGCAGCGAAGTTCTTTCTTGTGAGCTGCGGTTAAGGAAAGTGTAGGTGTCGTAGAAAGCCTCAGTGATAATATTGATCAGTGAGTCCTTGTTTTGAAGATTGTTCTCCACCCGGCGAGCCATTTCCATGCTAAAGCCAGAGGAGATATTGAGGCTCTGGATCAGCTTTCTGGAAGCGTTAAGAAAATCCATTGTCTCTTGCTGACGGTTGTAAGTACTGGCGTAGCTCAAATCGGCACCATAAACGCCCAGATTCACTGCCTTGCTATATGCAGTAACATACTGATCAGCATTTTCAGCATCATTGGTTATTCCCAAGACAAATCCTGCCTGCGCATCCTGAAGCATTTTAGTTACTTCGAAAGAGGTAGGAATGGGGTAGTTAAATTCTTTTTCAACTTTGTCAACGGCGGTTTCCTTAGTGGCTTCTTCAGCAGATGCAGCCTTTTTGTCGCCTGAGCTACAGGAAACAACGAACGGAATTACTGCAAGCAAAAGAAGTGATTTCAGGTTTTTCATAGTTATTAGTTTTTGGTCTTATCTAGAAGGCTTGAATTTATCGGATTATTTGAACAAATCTAAATGTTTAGTTTGAATTACATCTACTAAACCACAGATGGCTTATATTGTAGATCAGCTTTGAGTTCCTCAAATCTTAAGTGCGCTAAATTAATTCAATGATCAATAATCCCAACTATCCTCTTCGCAGTCTTGGGCTTTTTATTTTACCGTTGGTCGTTTGCCTCGGACTCATGAGGAGTGTTTCGCTGCCCAACGAAAAGGCTCTACAGCCCTACAAAAGCCTGATTATAGCCCTCGAATTTGTGCATTCGTCATCGGATGTGGTTAACACACTGGAAGTATTGGACAAAGAAGAAATTTTGGGGCTGGACAGAGTAAATTATTTCGACTTCGTTTTTATGGCCGTTTACAGCTCTTTTCTGGCATTTTTCATCTACAAACTCGGCGTTGTCTCCAACCAGCCTCTGGTAAAGAGCATGGCCTGGGCAGGGCTTGTCATATTCAGCAGCGACCTGTTGGAAAACATCATGATGCTTCGCATTACCTCCGGGTACATGGAAGGCGGAATGAGCTTTAGCCCCTACATTAATTTTCTACCACTATTCACCTGGGCAAAGTGGGGGCTGCTGGCCGCCGTGTTTGCCTGGCTCGGTACACTTCTTATCCAAAAAGGTTCCCTTTCAAAAATGCTCTCACTCATTCTTTTCCTCCCTGGCATTCTTTTGGCACTTTCTGTTGTCGATTATTTTAGCTGGATCAACAGGTTTACCACCTCCATATTTTTGGCCTTCATAATCCTCCTTATCTTTGCCGTTTGCTTCAGGAAAACCGAACAATATAAAGCGTAGCCAAGTCGACCCACGAGAATGCTAAATAAGGGCACAACAAAAACAAGCGTCAATCATGAGCTTTTGGAAGACATCCGCCCCTTCAGCCGGGTTGATTTTGGCAATGACTTCACATGGGGAGTTGCCACCGCCGCTTTCCAAACTGAGGGTGCCTGGAACAAAGATGGCAAAGGCGAGTCGGTTTGGGATCGGTTTACCCACACCAAAGGCAAAATCAAAACAGGTGACCATGCCAAGGTAGCCACCGACTTTTACCATCGCTACGAACAAGACATTGACCTGGTGAAACTGATGGGGTTCGACTCCTTCAGGTTTTCAATTGCCTGGCCAAGGTTGCTTCCCAGCGGCACTGGCCACGTCAACAGCAAAGGTGTCGACTTCTACCACCGGGTGATTGACTACTGCCTGGAAAATGGCATCACTCCGTGGATCACACTCTATCACTGGGACTTACCGCAGGCACTGCAAGACCATGGCGGTTGGGCCAACCGGGATATTATTGGGTGGTTCACCGAATATGTTGATCTGGTGACCAGACAATATGGCGACAAAGCACAAAACTGGATGGTACTCAACGAGCCCATGGCTTTCACCGGGCTGGGTTACATGGCTGGCTATCATGCCCCTGGCGTAAAAGGACTGGACTCGTTCCTTAGTGCAGCGCATCACACAACGATGTGCCAGGCCGAGGGCGGGCGAATTGTTCGCTACAATGTGCCTCATGCCAACATAGGCACTACGTATTCCTGCTCCCACGTAGACCCTGTAGACAAACTACCCTGGAATGTGGAAGCCGCCAACCGGATGGACGCCGTTTTCAACAGACTGTATGTGGAGCCAGGGTTGGGACTTGGTTACCCAACAAAGGCTGTTCCTATCCTCAAACGGATAGAAAAATTCATGAAGGCCGGTGATGAGGAAAAGCTCCCGTTCGAATTCGACTTTATCGGCATTCAGAATTACTTCCGCATCGTTTCAAAATACTCTTTGTTTTCGCTCGGCCTCTTTGCCAAAGAAGTGCCCGCCACAAAGCGGAATGTAGAAATGAACTCCATGAATTTCGAAATCTTCCCGGAAGGCATTTACCACATGCTCAAGCGCTTTGGCAGCTACGAGGGCATCAAAAAACTAGTGGTGACGGAAAATGGTGTTTGCCTGCCGGACCAGATCAACAATGGGGCAGTGAACGACCGTCGCCGCATCAAATTCTTCGAAGAATACCTGCTGCAAGTGCTCCGTGCCAAAAAAGAAGGCGTTGACGTTGACGGCTATTTTGTGTGGACCCTCACCGACAATTTCGAGTGGAGTGAAGGCTACGAGCCCCGCTTCGGGCTTGTGCATGTCGACTACGAAACGCAACAGCGCACAGTGAAAGACTCGGGTTGGTGGTGGAAGGAATTACTTCTAAGCGACTAATTCTTCAAATCTCTTTGCTTTGATATGGGTGTGGTGTTTCGGTTTTTCAAGTCCGATCCCACACGCCTAAAATCAATCTGAAAGTAGGTCAAGATTCGGGATGTGAACAAAATGCTTCTTGTTTGACGTATCCAAAGTGAGTTGATGAACAATTGCAGTGGCTGCAATAAACAGGTCGGGCTTGTCAATGCTTTTGCGCAGGTGCTTCAGTTGTTTTACGATTTCGGCCGCCATTCGGGCCGCTTTGCTGTCAAATTCAAGGATCGTGATTCGCTCTAGCATGCGATCCCAGAATGCTGTATGATCCGGTGAAGCGCCATTAATTACTTCAAACTCGGTTACACTGGAGATGTAAAGCCGATCGTATAATTTGAAATGATTGACAAGACGAGAATTGCTCTTGTTCGTCTTGCGAAAATAGTCTATCAGGATTGTAGAATCCAGCATTAGCCTTTTGTCCGCCATGCTGCAATGCTTTTTCTGTTGGATTCAATCACTTTGATTTCTTCTTTTGAAAAGACAGGCCCATCAATTAACATCTCGACAAATGATGACTTGTCATCTTTTTCCACCATATCCTCCTTGAGCTCATCCCTCAACTTGGATTTTTCTGCCGGGGTCAATGTCCGCACTGCTCTGAGAAGCTGCTGAAAGGGTATTTTTACTTTCATTTCCATAAATCAAATTTAATGAAATTGATTGAAATTTCGACGGAGCCTGGAATGGCAACTAACATTTGTTTAATATCTACTCCCATTTTTTACCTTTGATCATGAAAAACATTGCCCTATTCCCTCTCACATTCATTTTATTGAGTTGCGCTCAACCAACTACTGAAACGCCAAATCCTTCAAGCGCCTATTTTGACCTGGTGAGGCCGGAAGTAACCGGCGACCTGGCTTACGAAACCACTGCCTACGTGGAACAATTCTGGCGACTGGCTGGCAATACAGGCTTCGACTCCAGCATCTACCGAATTGTGTCTGAATTGCAGAGAGCAGGCTATGTGCCGGAAGAAAACGCCACAAAGGACAACAGGCTTGTTTACCGTATCGAGAAAAGGGCATTATCCAAACCCACCTGGGAGCCAGTGAACGGGGAATTGTCTATCAAAGGCGACGCCAGCCCATTACTTAGCTTCGCTACCAACAGAAACATGCTGCCGATCTACTCCACCAGCACCCCAGAGGCTGGCATTGGCGGAGAGGTCGTTTTTGTTGAAGATATTGAGGGAATAGCAGCCGGAAGCTTAAAAGGAAAAATTGCCCTGGCAGATGCCAATCCCCGGCAGGCATTCGAACAGGCCGTTCAAAAAGGTGGCGCCCTGGCTTTGCTTACGTACAACAACCCGGATTACCTCCAGCCCGAGAAAAACGTGACGTCTATTCAGTTCAGGAGCATCCCTTATCAGGAAGGCAAAGATGCCTGGTGCGTGGCTTTGTCGTGGGAGGCAAGGGAGAAGCTGAAGAATGCTATGGCCAAGGGAAAGACAGAGCTGAATATCAAAATCAACACTAAAATCTACCCCTCCGAAGAACTCACCGTGGTGGCCAATGTGAGAGGTTCGCAAGTGCCCGATGAAAGACTGGTATTCAGCGCCCATGTGCAGGAGCCCGGTGCCAACGACAACGCCTCAGGCACAGGCACCCAGGTAGAAATGGCAGCTGTAACGGCGAAACTGATGAAGGAGAACAAATTCGATCCGAAAAGAACCATCACATTTCTGTGGGGTGACGAAATAGTCTCCACCAGGCGCTACATAGAAGAAGACTCGCTAAGGGCTTCTCATATCAAATGGGGCATCAGCCTCGACATGGTGGGAGAAAACACAGCGGTGACAGGAGGCTCGTTCCTGATCGAAAAAATGCCCGACCCCAGCGCCATCTGGACACGGGGCAACGACAAACATACCGAGTGGGGAGCGGGCGATGTGACCATGGCCGACATGAAACCTCACTATTTTAACGACTTCATATTGAATCGATTTTTGGAACAAGGCACTCAGGCCAACTGGCAAGTGAGCTACAACCCATTCGAAGGCGGCAGCGATCACGTGCCTTTTCTGGAAGCCAACATCCCTGGTTTGCTGCTTTGGCATTTCACTGACCAGTTTTACCACACTGACAACGACCGGCTGGACAAAGTATCTAAAGCAACCGAGAAGAATGTGGCCACCGCTGCTCTTGCCTCTGCTTTCACCCTGGTCAACGCTGATCATCAAACTGCTCTGTCCATCATCAGCGAAATAAAGAATGCGGCCACCAACAGGCTGAATGCCGAAGCTGAGTTGAGCAAGCAAGCCGTAAAGGACGGAGCCAGTGCATCTGAAGAAACTCAAATCCTCAGCGCCTGGGCCGACTGGTACGTGAAGGCACTTGGCAGCGTGAAAGACATGGAAGTGGGTGGTGCCAGCACCGAAGTCACGGAAGCGATTGAAGCTTCACAAAAAGAAATTCAAAAGCTTTTAGAAGAAATAATCAAACAACTGCGCTAATTGGCAAGATAATGGCACACACCATGGCAGTAAGAAAATAACTGATCCAATAAGTCGTTCAGTTAAAAGTTAAAGCTAGCCATGTCTAAAATATTTATCCCATTGCTTTTTCTGGCTGTTTCAGTCCAGGCACAGAAATACTCCACTGCCCTCGGCGTCCGCTTTGGCAACGAGCACTATGGCATCACGGCAAAGCAGAAGCTATTTGCTAAAACAACACTCGAAGGCATTTTCGCAGCCTACCCCAGCCAGTACAGCAGTACGCTGCTCATTGAACAACATTTTCCTTTGATTGGCAAAGGCTTCAATATATACACCGGAGCCGGCTTGCATTTGGGAGAACAAAAAGAACAGGGAAACTATTATGGCTACGACGCCATACTCGGCGCTGAAATGAAGCTCCCGGGGCTACCGATTGTCATTTCAGCCGACATCAAACCCGCCTATGAAGTCAATCACTCTGATTGGTTCACTTTTTCAACGGGCCTCTCTGCTCATTACATCATCGCCAAAGACACGAAAAAGAAAAGGCAAAAAGCCCGGGAAAAGAGAAAGCGGAAAAAGGAACGACAGAAGCGCAGAGAAGAAAAAGCTGAGTCAGATGACGGATCAGGGCTCCTGAACTTCAATCTTTTCAAGAACGGATAATACGCTAATCCTTTTTTAAACTGGTTCCTTTGTACTTCACCATCATGTTGATCCAGATGCTTCTGGAAAAGCGGTAGTTGAATGGCAGCAGCCCCACAACGATCGTGACAATGGCCACCATCATCATCGTAAGTGTCACCTCTTCCACAATCATAGCAAGGATTGCCCAAACGGCTACAAAAATGACTGAGTTGATACCATAGCTGACAAACATGGCCCCAAAGTAATAACCAGGCTCAGGCTCAAAAGACTGGTTGCATACCTGGCATGTCTTGTACATATGAGTGAACTTCGAAAAGCTGAAATGGTTGCTCCCGGGGAACAAGTCACCTTCATGGCACCGGGGGCATTTCATCTTGGTGATCGCATAAAATTTTGATTCCTTGTTACTCATGGGGCGTCGCTTGAAATATATTGACACAAAGTTACTAATTGGTAGGTGACAATGAAGGAAATTTCGTCATAGTGGTAAGTCAACCAAACAAAGAAACCGCCTGCCCCATTGACCAACCATTCCTTTTCCACTTTGCTGATCTTTGACTAATATAGACCCGCATTATTTATTTGATACTACACATACTTGCCTAAAAACTATTTTACTAATGAAAACAACCTCCCTTCTGAGCCTAAGCTATCTGCTTTTGATCTTGCTGGTAGTCACTTCCTGCGGTGGTGAAACAAAAAACGACAACAACAATATTTCTACCGACGAAGCAGTGATTGCAGCCGGTCAGGCCACATTTGACATGACCTGCGGGGCTTGTCATAATTTTATGCAGGCAGGCATTGGGCCGCAGCTGGGAGGACTCACCAAAGAAGTATCGGCTGACTGGATCAAAAACTTTGTGAAGAACCCTCAGCAAATGATTGACTCGGGCGACGAAAGGGCTGTGATGTTGTTTAAGAAATTTAATTCCTACATGCCCTCCTTTTCATACTTATCAGATGAGCAGATTGACCAGGTAATTGCTTATATCAATACGAAAGAAGCACCCGTATTTGGTGGAGGCACTGACAAAGGAGAAGCCCTGAAAAACCCTATCCCCGACACTATCCAAACATCGGACATAGTAGTAGCTATGAAGGAAATAACAGGGCTCCCTGCATCAAGCGACAAGCAGCCGATCAACAGGATGACCAAAATGGATCAGCTGCCCGGTACCAAAAGGAGCTTCGTGGTGGATTTGAATGGCAGGTTGTATGAAATGGTGAACGGACAACCAAAGTTGTACATGGACATGGCTGAGCTAATGCCAAACTTCATCAGGCAGCCCGGCCTGGCCACCGGGTTCGGCAGCTTTGCCTTCCATCCTGAGTTCAGCACAAACGGCCTGCTCTACACCACCCACACCGAGCCCGCAGGCACCAAACCCGCCGACTTTGCCTACGCTGATTCTATTCCGGTGAAGCTACAATGGATTCTAACAGAATGGACAACCGATCCTGCCGCCAAAGCCCCATTCACTTCTACCAGTCACCGTGAGCTGTTCCGCATCAATATGGTGACGCAAATTCATGGCATGCAGGACATCCGCTTCAACCCACTGGTAAAAAAGGGCGATGCTGATTATGGCCTTCTTTACGTTGGCCTGGGTGATGGTGGTGCGGCCGAAAACGGATACGCCTTCCTTATCGATAACCTGCAAACAGCCTGGGGCTCTATCTTCCGGATTGATCCTGCAGGCACCAACAGTAAAAATGGAAACTATGGCATACCAGCTTCCAATCCCTTTGTGAGTGATGCCAATCCCAACACAGTAAAAGAGATTTATGCCAAGGGCTTCAGAAATCCTCATAGACTTACCTGGCTTCAGTCGGGTGAAATGCTGGCTTCTAACGTTGGTCATCATAGCATTGAGTCTCTTTACATGATTCAGCCGGGGCGTAACTATGGCTGGCCTTACAGAGAAGGAACCTTCGTGATCGATCCCTACGACGATATGTACAAAGTATTCGCCAATACCATTGGACCTAACGACCCCATCACCTACCCGGTGGCACAGTACGACCACGACGAGGGCAATGCCATCCTGGGTGGCTTCGAGTACCTGGGATCGGATGTGCTTGAGCTGAAAGGGAAATATGTGTTTGGCGACATTGTGCAGGGCTGGTTGGCCTATGTCAACATCGCCGACCTGAAACTTGGCCAGCAGGCTACGATCAAAAAGTGGCAGGTGAGCATGAATGGCAAGCCGGTGAACTTCAAAGACATTTGCGACTGCAAAAAAGTGGATTTACGACTGGGCACCGACGGCGACGGCGAACTATACATTTTCACGAAAACAGACGGCAAAGCCTACAAACTAGTGGGCTCAAAGGCGATGTGATCCTAATTTAGAATTCGATACCCCGTTAATGCCATCTTTTTATTAGCGAGGTTTCTGATTCGAGCAGCGCCCAACCAGGAGGGAGGGCGAAAAATGGCGGCCGGGTGCGTGTAATTGGCCAGTGCGTTAATTTTTCGTTGACTTTTGGTTACTTTTTGTCCCATCCGGGAACGGCAAGAAAAAGTAACAGCCCGTCCGGCTTGAGGACGAAAAGCAACTTTCGACAACCGAGGCTATTTTATAGCACAAAGCTAATCCAGATGGCCGCAACTTAATTCGAACCTTATGAGCATAATTTTTAATAAAAACATTCAAACTGCAAGTATCATCATAACAATTTTGATCTTCATAGGCTCCTGTAAGCCAAAAACAAAACAAACGGTGCGACAACAACCCAAACCCACCGTCACGCCCCTCACCTCCGACTTCGTTTTCGGCGACGACCGTGACTTCGCCCAGGCCCACGCCTCCACCCTCGTTCGCACCAACGACGGGAACTTCCTCGTTGCCTGGTTTGGCGGCACCCACGAAAAGCACGATGATGTGGGCATTTGGCTCACCAAAGGCAACGCAGGCAACTTCTCAAGACCCGTTGAGGTGGCCAAAATTCGTGAAGATGCCCACTGGAACCCTGTGCTTTTCAAAGAAGCCTCCGGCGATATCATCCTCTATTTTAAAGTAGGCAAAACCATCGACAACTGGGAAACCTGGTGGATCCGCACCACCGACAATGGTGCCACCTGGTCAGCCCCTGCCGAACTGGTAGCAGGCGACAAGGGAGGCCGGGGCCCGGTAAGAAACAAACCCATCACATTAGCAGACGGCTCACTGCTGTCGGGCTCCTCCAAGGAAACCAACAAGGTATGGGATGCCTTTGTGGACCGCAGCACCGACAACGGAAAAACATGGACTAAATCGGAGTTTCTACCCCTGGACAGAACAGCCATTGAAGGCGAAGGCATCATCCAGCCCACGCTATGGGAGTCTGCTCCGGACAAAGTCCACATGTTGCTAAGGAGCTCGGCTGGTGCCATCTGCCGCAGCGATTCTGAAGACGGCGGTGTTACCTGGTCACCGGTATACAAGACCTCGCTGCCCAACCCCAACAGCGGCATCGACGTGGTGAAGCTACCCGGCGGCATGCTGGCCCTGGCCTTCAATAACACCTCGGGCAACTGGGGTTCACGGTCTCCGCTATCGCTCGGTGTTTCCACCGACAACGGCCTCACCTGGCCCACCATCGTCGATATTGACAAAGGCACGGAAGAGGAGGAGTTCTCCTACCCCGCCATCATCCAGTACGGCGACACCGTGGCCGTTACCTACACCTGGAAACGCCAGAAGATTGCGTTTAAGAGCTTTTTGGTGAAAAACTAAAGAGGTTCTTTTTGCGTCCCTGCAGATGTAACGCCTTGAACTAAAGAGGTTACTCTCTCCTCCCCTGCCGATGTAACCTCTTTA
>TARA_R110002012_G_scaffold108221_5_pt1 | contig 28431 bp, 30 predicted proteins | sample TARA_R110002012 | Tara Oceans TARA_R110002012 (sample SAMEA4396515) | marine metagenome | biome: Westerlies Biome; feature: [DCM] deep chlorophyll maximum layer (ENVO:01000326); material: water (ENVO:00002006), including particulate matter (ENVO:01000060) such as... | depth 40 m | reverse complement strand
GTTTGTTCCGTTTGGAAGCAAGTTGCCTGTTGTTATATCTTCAGCAAAGGCTGCCCATCCTAATACCATTAACACTATAATTGCTAGGAAACATCCCCAATTATCACTTTTCATCTTTATCATCGCCATACAATTCAAATTCTGTATTAACTCGTTTCTCTAATACCTTGTTTAACCTTGCATCTATAGCTCTTCTTCGTCTTAGATTCTTAGTATACTCTTGGTAGTCTGGTCTTTCCACATCATACTTTTTCCACTGTGCTTTTGCCGCCTTACCAATCTGTCCTTCGAATGGACATGGTGTACCTGCGTGATTCATAGCACTAAAAATCCTATCATCTTGACATAGAATTGCAATTGCTGCAACTCTCATGTTAAAATCATAGAGCAACTTACTAAGTTTCATCCTCTCACAATTCTCATCGGTACGAAATGTTCCACCAGCAACACCAAACCCTGTAGCTTGCACACTTCCACTTACACCCACAATACATAAATCTTGTGAATAAGAACTCATGCTTGGTGCAGCAGCTGTATTAACAGGTATTTTCTTTTGCTGAGTATTGTTGTTTGTAGAATTGTTATTTGTTGTTGCATTTGTAGTAGTGCTTGTAGTAGTGTTCGTTTGACCATCGTTGTTGTTAGTAGTTGTGCTGGTATACCCACCAGAAATAGTCGTATTACTGCCTGATGTGTTTGTTTGTGTTGCGGTACTGTTGTCAGTAGCGTTGGCCATTGCTCCTATTAATATTAATAAGACAATAGCTAGGAGTGCTAGTTTCATTTCTTTCCAAACATACCTGCTGCTGGTTTAAGTCCATAGATAGCACCGAAGATACCTATAAGTAACCATTGATACCACTGTGGTAGTGCGTTAAAGTAAGCAAAAAACATATCTAGTTTAGCTTTTGTGTCAGCGTCTCCAAAAAATACAGAGTATCCTAACACTAATAAAGGTAAGGACACAATAATAAGAACAAACTCATCTTTCCATCCTTGTGCATTATCAGTTCTTACTTGTGCTTGGTATTCTATTTCACCTTGTGCCATACGATATGCATGGTTTCTTTCTGCCATAGCTTCATATTTTTTAGTCTCTTGTCGTTGTTGCATGACACTGCCAATAGTTTTGACAGCACTAAATACTAAACCTAATCCAAACATTAATTACCTCTTTTTAGCAGTTTTAGCTGAACGTTTAAAATTAGCAGCAGTTGGTGCACCTTTGCTTCCAGGTTTCCTCATCTTCTCTCCACTACCTGCTTTTATTCTTTTACGTTTTTTATGGATGTTTGCGTACAATCCTGCTTTTGCCATAGTTAACCCCTTTTCTTTTTAGACATTATTTTTTTCTGTATTGTTGACGGTAGTTTTCTTTGTCCAGCAGACAATTTTGTGCCCCCTTTCTTTGGTGGTCTACCTTTTTTACTTCCGTATGTTCCTTTACCCATTGGCATATTATAACCCTCCTATGACCATTTAACTTTATTTGCCCACCATGCAGCAGACAGTTTACCTCTTGCTATATTTTTGGCATGACGTGAACGAAACCTTTTTCTTTGTTCAGGACTTTGGTTTGTTTTCGCACCTTGTTCACCAAAACGAATTGTTTTAGTTGTATTACCCACTTTAGCAACAACAACATGACTTTTAGTTTTATGACTAGGAGTACGTTTAGCTTTATTATATCCGCTTACTCCAGCTTTTTTTAATCTTGAATCTACCATTAAATACCTACTCCTAATAATAATTCTCTAATAATAATAAGCATCTGTGTGACTAATAAAAAGCCTACGGCCCACAAAATTTTTTTAACTGAACTCAAATCTTCCTCAATATGTTTAAGGTGATTAGTTTTAATTATTTCTATCGACTGTTGTATAAGACGAACATCTCCTTTAATACGTTCTATCTCTACAGCTGTTCTTGTTTCAGCCGTGTTTACAGGCACTTACTTACCTTTATAACCTTCACATGGTGATTCACACTCACATGTAGGAAATGTACATTTACTATCCATTAATCTGCCTCCGTTATTGTATTACCTGCTTCTACCCATTGCATAAGTATTGCATAATCTGAATTGCGTGGGTCTAAAGGCACATTGTAAACTTGTGAATCACAAGATACCTGTATGCTTCCTTTTTCTCCATTATATGAATTATATGTATATGTTGCACTTGTTATTTGGCTTATCTCAATCATAGTTATAGCTCCGAATCTGCGGTATAATTTCCCTGTGTTATTCCAGCACGACCTGTTGTTTTACCCCCACTAGCAAATGGAACAGCAGTTCGTAAGACAATCTGCGTAGTTGCTGCGCTTGGAAGTCCTGATGTATCTAAATTATCTGCTCCATCATAATATGCCCACTCCCCATCACTTAGTCCACCAGCTTGTGCTCTATAATATACTATTGTAGGGTCAACTCTAAGTGCTCTTTCATAACGTGTAACTGTTACATATTCTGTCGCTGTTATTACACTTCCCGTTCCCCCACCTGCTTCACTATGTCCTGCAACATAACCAGTATGGGATGGTGCAGTTTCATAATCAAACGATTTTTGATAAAATCTTTTACACTTAAAAAGAGTATCTGCAAAAGGTTCATGAACAAAATCTGTAGCACTTTCTCCTTTTTCAACTTGTACACCTGTAATTTCCCACCAGTCATTTGCTCCTGCTGTTCCAACTGGAGTATTTGTGAATTGAACAACTAATTGATTTGTACTTGTAGCTATAACACTTCCACTTGTAAATTCATATCTTACCCAGTCGGTTGTAAGTGCTTGAGTAGCATTAATTGCTAAAGCAGAACCAGTTAAACCACCCATCAAAGATTGGTCAGTACCAGTTCCAGTATATAAACCTATAGTAATATTACCACTTGTTGGAGAAAAATTTGCTCCTGCTCTTGCGTAAAAAGATATTGTTGCTTTACTTCCTGCAAATCCTACACAACTAGCACTTTCAGCAGGTTGCGATAAATATTCTACGTTTACATCTGAACTTCCACTATCTCTTTGAAGTTTTATGCTTTTTCTAAATCCATCTGGTGCATTAGAACTTTGTGATATTGTCCTTCCTGATGATGCGTGAGTAAATGTATAAAATCTATCTAATAAATATGTTTGTGCTGATGTCGTATGACTTGTTCCTCTTTGTGCAACTTCCATTGCTCCATTGATTATTAAGTTTCTAGTTGTAGGAACATCCACTGCAGCAGTTGTAGTATCAACGTATGCTTTAATAGATTGTTGTGTAGCTAACATAGTAGCAGAGTTACTAGCCATGTCATCTTCATCTTTAACATCAGATATATTTGCTGTACTTGGAAAATCTATACTGTTACTATTTAAATCTAAATCCCCACCTAATTGTGGCGTTGTATCTTCTACAATGTTTCCTAAACCTGCTGTAATAGAAGCCCAAGCACTACCATTGTAATACTTTAAAGCATTATCAGTAGTGTTATATGCTAAATCACCTTCATCTAAAGAAGAACCAGGGTCTGAACTTGCTACTCTATATCTTTCAGCAAAGCTATTAACACCTGCAATGTTGGTTGCTACAGTGGTAACATTAGCAGAAACACCAGCTACAGTTGTTACATTTGCCGCAATACCAGCCACAGTTGTAACGTTAGCTGATACTCCAGCAACTGTAGTTACGTTTGCTGACACGCCTGCAACTGTGGTTACATTGGCAGCTATGTCTGCTAAAGTGTCCATGTCTGAAACAATAGCTGACGTTGCTAATGTGTTTAAATCAGCAACAAAATCTGAGGTTGCAAGCAATGCTAAGTCAGTAACTATGTCTGATGTAGCTAAAGTATTGATATCACTCACAATATCTGAGGTTGCAAGCAAAGCTAAATCTGCAACTACATCTGAAGTAGCCAACAAATTAATGTCGGTAACTATATCAGAAGTTGCTAAAGTGTTTAAATCAGAAACTATATCTGAGGTTGCTAATGTGTTTAAGTCGGTAACTATATCTGAAGTGGCTAATAAATTAATGTCAGTAACTATGTCGGATGTAGCAAGCGTGTTTAAGTCTGACACAATGTCAGATGTTGCTAAAGTATTCATGTCAGCAATAACATCTGTAGTGGCCAATAAAGCCATGTCCGCAATACAATCTGTTGTAGCTAATAATGCCATGTCTGCAATACAATCTGTTGTAGCTAATAATGCCATATCGGCTACAGCATCTGCTGTTCCTAATCTTCCAATTTCTGTTGCTTTACCTGCTACAGCTCCAATATCAGTTGCGTCTGCGGCTACTGCGGTAACATTAGACGCTATGCCTGCAACTGTGGTTACATTGGACGATATGCCTGCAACTGTAGTTACGTTAGCAGATACACCTGCAACTGTATTTATGTTACTAGCATTACCTGCAACAGAAGTTACGTTGCTAGATATACCGGCTACAGTTGTTATGTTGCTAGAGATACCAGCTAATGTAGTAATGTTTGCTTTGTCACTTGTAGATAACCAAGTGCTCTCTAAATAATTCTTTGTTACTGCGTCTTGGGCAGCTGTTGGGTTAGCGACACTTTTAATTCTTTTACTGCTTGCTGTCCATTGAAAGTCAGCAGCATCTAATGTAATAACATCGTTTGCATCATCAATCGCTTCTTGTGACATAAAGAAAGCTTGTTGACTGTCTGTATCTAAATCTGTTTCTGTCAATACGGAACCAGAACTGTAATTAACTAACTGACTTGCTTGGCTAGTAGTACGAGTTATTTGAATTGCAACATCTGTACCTGGTGCAGTATCAAAGGTAATCTGTGTTCCTGCTCCATTGTAGGAGAAAGCTGTAGTTGCTACTCCACCAAGTGTGACTGTTATATCACTTTGGCTACGATAGGAAAACGGGATTGCGTATACCGTCGTACTGTTGTTGCCTGTGTATCTTACAAATGAATTTGCCATAATCTTCTAAGAAGGGTACCTTAGTAACCCTTAGTCTCCTATCATTGATTTTATTATATTTTTTGTTGTTTCTTTTTCTAATTGGTTAAATGTTTTACCATTTTGGTCCATCAGTGGTTCGTCTCCATAGACACGCAACAACTCCATATATGCTATTTCTTCAGCTTGCCTAATTTTTCCAAGAATAAAATTCTGTTGAGAATCTTCCATTACTGGTGGTGAATTCAAAGATGACTTGCTAGCGATTACACCTGCGTCAAATTTATGAAGAACGCTGTCTGGATTACTTATTAAATATTCTAAATACTGTTGAAGGCGTACTTTTTTTGTTGCCCCTGTTTTAGTTTTAATTGGAAATGTAACATTACTTTTTAATTCCATCCATTTATCATATAAAGTTTGATTTGTAATTTTAATTTTTATTGTTTTACCATTTTCATCAGGAGGTAACGAAACATATGTTACTCCTTTTATTCTTAATTCTTTTAAATTTTGCCCACTGGGAGACCATTGTGATTGCGGTTGATAATCAAAACGGCGTTCTTTAAAGAATTGATTTATAATTTTATTTTGTTTACGAAATGAAAATGGATATATTCTGTCAGTAGCTGGTCCAAACAAGATGCTTTGTTTTCTTTCAACTATTTCTCCTGTCCAACTTCTTAAAGGCGAAATTTTACTCTGTTCATCAAAGGGATTAACAGCTGTTAAACTGTCCCAAAAAGAATACATTTCTCTTTCAATACTATCGGTACCTGCATCAATCTGTTGAAGAATACCACTAAAAGGTACAAAACCTTTAGTAATAGAAGAAAGAGCCATACTAAATTTGCCTTGTGTTTTTCCATCTGAAAAATCTCCAAGAACTACAGTGCTAGCAAATTCAAGAATATTTCTTAAAAAGACTTTACTTCCTAGATTTTTTGTTATAGACCATATCATTCCAGTTGCAAACTCAAGAGTATTTTGTTGTAGTTTTGGACTCAAATCACTGTGATAAGTGTTTGATTCTTGTATAAAATCTACTAAATCTTTAGCCGCAAAAAACGGAGCCAGTATATCTAATTTGTTTACAGCTACTCCAGCAATAGAATATGGTTCTACACCTGTTGCTAGTTTTTTTTGTTTACTAGGAAATCTTCCTTTATCTATACCTCCCCCTGTTATTACATCAGGACGGTATAAAGCCAACCAAACAGCTGCAGTCCACACCATAATTCCACAACTTTGACGCGCTATCGCTTCAGCTGCTTCTTCAGGATGTAAATATTTACCGTCAGGGCCTTTTCTAAGCATCTGTTTCATGTGCGCTTGAAAAGCTCCTAGCACTGGAAAACGTTGAACTTCAGCACGTAACAAAGAACCAGGAGTGTTAATATATAACAGTCCTAATGGTTTAGTCCATTTATTTTTTGATGAAAATTCAACAATCTTTTGAGTCCAAGTTTGTTCTATGTCATCCATAACATAACGTCCACTTTCATTTTTATTAATAGACGTGACAATACCTCTGTCTTGGTTAGACATTAAACGAGCGTTTTCTAAAGGTTGCATAGATTGCCCTGTTTGACGTTTTTTAAATAAGTGCCCAATTAAATCGTCATTTAAAATATCGTCCCAAGGTCTTGCTGAACCGTCAGCATTATAAAATCTTTTTAAATATTCTTCTGCTAATTCTTTATATCTTTTATTGTTATACAACGCATCAGCTGCTGATAAAGAATTTTTACTTATTAACTCAGGGTGTTCTCTTTCAATTATAGTTTGTATAGCTATCATTGCATGCGCACGGTATGTTGTATTTTTAAAAAATTCATCAATACCACCCATAATACGTGTGCCTGATGTATGCGTCCAACGCAATGCGTCAGCTGTTACACGCGCTGCTCCACGAGCTGCTGAACCAGCTGTACGTCCTTCTCCTTTAAATATAAAATCTAAATAACCTTTACTTGCTCTAAAAGATTCAGGAGTAAAACTTTTAAGAAAATCGTTGTATTGATTTTGTAATTGAACATCACCAAATTTCATTATCTTTTGGTCAAGTATAGGTCTATAATGTTTTACAGATTTATATGCACGCTTTAATGCAAAACTTGCGTTGTAAATGTAATGTACAAATTGAGAATTAGCTTCACGCCAAGCTTCTTTAGCAGCTATTGTATCTGAAAAACTTAATGGTAATACTTTTAAATATTTTTCTAAAGGACGACGCACAGCGTTAGTAGCGTTACCTACTATAGTAATCATTTGTGTTGCTGTGTTAGTTAAAATGTTATTAGTTAAATAACTGTTAACTTTATCCCATGTTCCAAATTCAACATCTGAGTCTATTAATTTTATAAGAGCTTCAGGGTCATCTAACTCTGTAATAATTTCATCAAATTTGTCTTGGTGTGCTTTTCCACCTGCTAAATCATCAAAGAATTTAGCGTCTGTTTCACCTGTTTCTTTTAATATTTTAGCAATTCCTTTTTGTATTGCACGCTGTTGTAGTTCATCTATATTCAAATCTTGTGCTTGTAATTTAGACGCATTTAAAGCTAAAGATATTTCTTTTTTAATAAGACGTTCAATACGTGCAAGTTGTATGTATTCTTTAATAGCTTCGATTTTCTGTGTTCTTAATTGTGCTGCTTCTTTTTCAGGCAACCCATCAATGCTTTTTAAAATTAAATCTTTGTAACGATGCCATAATTGATTTCTTAAAGCTGAAGCACCTATATTAGTTTTTGCCAATTTACCTGGGTCATTAATAATTGCTTTTGCAGTCTCCATTATTTTGCCTAAATTTTCAGCAGTTATTTCCGCAGCAAGACCTTTTAATGAAGGACCTTTTTGAGTAATATCATCTATAACACTTTGAGAATAACGGGAAATAAAACCAGCTTGTGTTCTATCAGGCATTATTTCTTTAGTTATGTTAATAAGAGTTTTAGGTGGTTTTTCATCAGGACCTACCTTTAATGTTTCATCAATAACAACTTGTCTTTCTTTATTATATTTTACATTTGCATCATTGTACCAAGCTTTAGCAATGTCTTGTTTACTGCTAACCAATGGTAAATGCCCTTCATTTTTAAATGCAATTTCTAAAGTTTGACGCATACGTGTTGAAATTTCTATAATTTCTTCTTTAGTTTTACCGCTGTGAGCTAAAGCAAAATCTAAAAATTCATCATAACGATTTGCTCTTTTTGTTTTACTACCAACTATATAAATAGCTTTTTCTAAATCGTTGTTAAAAGCAATTTGTCCTCCTTTATATCTTGGTTTAGGAGAACCTAAAGTTTTAGGAAATTTTACAGTTGAATCTGAAATACCTTTAACTTTAACAATGTTTGTAACACCTGGAATTTTGTTACCAGCGCCTTTAATTTTACCATCTTCATTTATATCTAAACTTTTATTTAATTTATAAATTTGTGGTTCATTAGCGTCATCATAAAGAATTAAGCCTTCATCTTCTTCAAAATAATTTTTAACTTTATGAACAAAACTTTTAGGAGTAACTATATTTGTAAACACTTTTTCGTCTAAAGCTTTAAAGACTGTTTCACCAGTAACTGCACTACGTGCATAAAAATCAAAGTTTGTTAATTCTTTTAGACTCTTTTCTCTTAAATCATTAATAGACATTTTAACACCTTGTCTACCAAATAACGCACTAAAAGGCGCTATTAGAACACCGCCTGTAAAAGCAGACAAAGCTGTACGGCGAAAATCAAATTCGGATTGCGCTCCCGATTCTATGTCTCTATATTGCATAAGAGCATCAAACCCGCCACTAAATGTGGCCCCAGTAACTACACTTGGTGCTATTAATTTTAAAGTTGATTTTTTACCAAGCAACTCTTTACCGGTTTTGTCTATAGCTTCTTCAAGTAATTCTTTACTTATTTCTTTACGTACTTTATCTTTTAAAGCCAATTTAAGACTTTGTTGAACTGCTGATTTTGTAATTAGTTTTCCAAATGGACCTGACACATAAGTTAGAGGGTCATAAATTGCTGCTCCTAAAATGTTAAAACCCCATTGTGAAAACTTTGTATTAGGGTCGTTCCACGGCATTGGTAACAAATCATAAACTCGTTGTATGTGTGCGAATTGGTCTTTACGCACCTGGTCTTCTTCTCCAGATACACTTAATGCGTCTCCTAAAATAAACGCACTGTTGTTATTCCATTTTTGTCGGTTGTCATAAAACGATTTTATAACATCTGCATCTGACATTTCTAACCATTTGTTTTCTGTGTATCCTGGTTTAGCATGTCTGTAATTAAAATAATCTCTTACTGTACTAACAAAACCAGGGTCTGTAAGCCGATTAAGTGCATCTGCTTGTGTTTGAATTTGTGGAAAAACACTCATAAATTAAATGTCTCCTTCTTTCATTTTAGTTAACAAATCTCTAAGGTCAGTTATTCCCACTCCGACAACTTCTACAATACGCTGCATTAAAACATCGTCATTAATAAGTTGGTCAATAAGGGCTTCTGCCGTAGCTAAATTGTTAAAATCTATATTAAAAGTATCTGCTACGTAATTTTTAAATGTAACTGCTAATTCATTTTCATCTTGAGTTCCAGGGTCATCTTTTTTAATTTGGTCAAATGTTTTTTCTAACTCGTCTATATTATATACAAGTTTATCAGCCGTGCCTGCCTTAATATTATTTTGCGTTGTTGCAATATTTTTGACGTCCTGACCAAAATCATATGTTTTATACCCGCCGAAATCAATTCCTTCGGCCATATAAAGTTTTTTATTATATATCTCTTTCTTGTAGTCACTCAACACTTTACGTACTTCTGCGTTTGTAGGGCCACGTCCTTTGTCATCACGGGTTGTTTGATATAAGTCAGCAACTATTTGCTGAATATCGTCTTTAAAAGCGTCAATAGCAAGATTTCCTTTTGAGGAAAATTTTGACAAGAATCCTTTAGCGTGCGATTCTTTAATAACGCTTGATATTGAAGTTACATATTCTTCTACAGTTGGGTCTTCTAATAACGTTCCTGCGCCTTTTAAATCAACAAATCTTTTTAGCAAGTTTTCACGCTGCTGAGCATTTAATTCTGAGTTGGTTGATATGAAATAGTCTTCAAGGTCTTCTTGACTTATAAAAGAATTATTTAAAATAAGATTTGTCACTTTTTTTACTTCATTACCACTAGCAGGGTTAGCGTCATAAGAATTTAAAAATTCTTCAAGTTTTTGAACACCTATTATTTGTCTTAATTCTTCTGTAGCCTCATTTTTTTGGTCCTCCGTATACGTTTGCCAATTTAATTGGTGGTTTAAAACTGTTGTTTTTATAGTGCTGTCTATAAGTTTAAGTCTAGTAGCAGCAATAGTAGCTCGTTTAGTAGTAAGTTTACCAATTGCTTCAGATACCCACGGGTGTCTAGTTGAAGCTAATGATGGTAACACTTTACCGTCTTTACCCACTCTGTCCATCGTTAAAAATTTTTCTAATTTTGTAATTTCGTCTTGAGTAGTTGCTTGGCTAATTCTTGTAGTTACATAATGTTTACTAAACTCAGATACCATAGTGTTATTCCAAGCTGTTCCTTTTGTGCCATCTGATAAATAAAACTCTTTTTGAAAACTAGCCAGAACAGAATGCATTTTATCAACGTCTGTAATATCAAGAACTGTAGCAAGATTACTGTATTTTATTTTTTTATCATGCACGCCTCGTAATTCACTGTATTTAATATCCATTTTTTGAAAATACGGTGTGGCAATACCATTAAAACCTGTTTGATACCCTATAGATTTACCGGTTAACTCATCATCCATGTGACTTGTAACCCATTCTTCCCAGTCTTGGTTCTCATAATCAAACTCACCTGCTTGAACTTTTCTTTGAAGGTCAGCTACAAATTGTCCTGCATCGTACATTCCATAATTGTTGTCAATAACTGATTTAGTATATTCTCCTTGTAATGTAGGGTACTTACCTTCTGCCATTTCTGCATTTATTTGTTCAGGAGTTTTAGTTAAAAGCAAAGTTTGTAGTTCTTCAGCTGCTGCTTTTTTACCTTCATCAGCAAGTTGGACAACACCTTTCGTTGCTGTTGATGTAAAACTTTGTAACGATTTAACTAAATCTACAGAACTTTTATCACCAGGACGTTGAGCTCCTACATCTGTTGCACCATAATAAAGGTTTTGTATTTGTGATGAATAGTTCTGATTGGCCATTATGTCTCCTTAGGAATTTAAAGTTTTGTTAAGCATAACACTTTGTATCCCTGCCTCTCCTATACCCAATCCTAAACTCATTAAGGATGGTTTTGCTAATCCTTTGGTACTATTATAAACTCTATCTCTTCGTGCTATAGCTTCTAATCTTTGCCCAAAAGTACGCGTCATATCTGATTCTGCTTTGTTATTAATTTCTTCTATGTTTAATCCTACCTCTGAATAAATTTGTTGACTTATTTTAGTTGCATTACCAAAATCTGAATTAAGACCTACGTGTTCATCAATTAACGCTTGACGCGTAGCCACACGTTTAGCACGCGCTTCTTCATCATGTATATCACTTTGTTCAGCTCGCACTTTGTCTAAATCATAAGCCAACGCCATGTCGGCACTTCTTCTTACAGCGTTGTTATACTGTTGTCTTTCTCTAGCAGCTTGTTTGGCTTCGTTGTATTCTTTTACTTTTCCTATTGCACCAAGTGCAAAAGATACGTACGGCGCTGCTTTGATTATTAGTGGTAACGCTGCTGCTCCCATTATTTATTCACCTCATAAGTCATTAGTACAAACGGTACTCTTTCTGACGTTAAATTTGTTACTGTAATTTGTTCCTTAAATCCTAATAATTTTAACCACTTACGTGCTTGTGTGTGTCTGCTATCTACAAAATTATGTAAAAAATCATAACCTTCTATTAACTGTGGCACTGTTTCATAACACATTTTCATTACAGTTAAAGGTCTTTGTTTTAATTCTTCGCTGCTTAAAAACCATATAACACCGCTTCTTGGTGTTTCAGTGGGACGTGTTCCAAACATAGCAATACATTGTTTGTTTGCATTTAAACCAGCAAACGTAATAGCGCCTTTCTGTGTTAAAGGCCAAGCTAAAGCTTCATGCGGCGTACTTCCATCACAAGAATATATTTCGCGTACTTCTAGGGGACTCATGTTAGGGGCCAGTTGCCAAACATGTTTAGGTTTAGCTTTTACTATTGTGTATTTATACCCTTTTGGAACGTCTATGATAAAATCCTTCTAACTCTGCACCTGTTATGTGCATTGGTAAATGTGAACTACTGACAATTTCAAGAGTGTAATCAGTGTTTCTACATTGAATTGGAACTCTAATTGTACCTGTGGAAGCTTGTGGAATATCAATCTTTCCAGTAAATCCAACAATGTAACCATTTAGAAATGCAGTGTTTTTATCTCTGTTTTCTGGTGTAACTTCTACTTGAAAAAATGATGAGTCTTCATAATCAAATGATATAGTTCGCACTTGATACCTTCCAGTAGTTATGCTAATAGTACCATTTGTTGTAGTCTCACGAACATATTGTGGTGACATTGTATATGTGCTAGTGTAAGGGACACCAATTAATAAACTTGTATGATTCCCAACAATTGTGTACGTTGAACCGGACGTGTTGGTTGCTGTGTAATCAGCTCCTGTACTTGCGTTCACTGCCATAAGTCCTGTCTTTGCACCATACGGGGATGTAAAAGTTGTTAAACCTGTTCCAGATGAATATGTACCAGTCACCGCTTTTTTTAAATCAATGTGCGGGTTAAAACCAATAGTAGTATCGTCAGGGTTGCTTAAATCTATTTTACACAATTTAGTTGTCTGTCCTTCAGACACTAATAAATACAAAACGTTTTCTATACTCATGCCACCAACTATTTTAGTATTGGTGAACGTCCAAGTGCTCCAAGCGGATTGTACTTTTTTTACAGCATCTTGTCTAAAATATTTATATACGTAAAGTTTACTTGCATTAGTAGCAGTAATTGCCGACCCTACGGAATAAGGCGCTGTCTGACTATCAGCAACATCTGAAGCAAGAACAAACAACATGTCCTCCGTAGTATTGGGTAATATTTGATATACTTTATCAGGGACGTATTCATTTACATGCACTGTTAAATCAACACCGTCATTAGTCAGCGTGTCATCATTAGAAAAATATTCCCTAATAGCAGTGTTGCCGCCTCGTGTTTGTGCAAAGTAGGCAAAACGTCCGGCACTAATAGGTGTTACAATATCATCATGTTGAAAACGTGAAACTTCGTTTAGTATTGCTGTTGTCGGTGAGATAACCCCTTGGGCTCCTTCTAATTTATATTGTGCTGTATCTGAAAATAATAAAAGTCCTTCATTAAAAGATACTGAATTCTTTAAAAAGTTTACTTCTGTTCCTGAGGCTGCTATATCAATAACATCTGTGTCTAATACAGCAGTGACTGTTGTGCTAAAGAAATTAAAGAAGTCTGCATTTCCTGAAAGAATAAGATTGTCACCTGATAATATTCCCAGTCTATTTTTATAAAAAGTTAAATTTGCAATTGGTTTACCAATGAATGACGGATTTGGGTTAGTAACTAAATCTCCAACTAATCTATCAGACCATGCTAATTTTTGAAAAGTAAATGTACCATCATTGTTGTTTAATAACGCGTGGACAAACGTAGTGTCTGTTATACCAGCAGAAACACTCGGACCAATAGTTTCATTCCAGATGCCTTCATCTTCAAATTTGACATAGTAATCACTGATATTATCACCTTCGTCATCAGTAACTTTAATAATAACATTTGCTTTTGCATAAAATGGTAACCGTCCAAAGTCATTAATTGAATCTCTTATAGAGTACATAGCTGATGAACCTGCACCGTCTCGTGTACCAACTGTGTAGTTTGCATCACCATCTTTAGGTGTACCATAAATAGTAGAACCATATTGTTCAAAATCAAAATACGGAGTTATCCTTGAATCGTTGGCTAATCCTGTAGTAGTGCTCAAAGTGCTTTCAGTTGAGCCAGTAAGCTGGACTACTGCTACAGATATACTTGAGGACGCGTTCCAATATTGGCTTGAACTGCCATACAATAAAATGTTTGCAATTTTAGATGTATCACTAAAGGCTGTGTCGTGGTTTGCATCAGAACCGTCTGGCATTTGCAATCTCATTTCTATCCAAGTGTAACCCAGGTCAGTGGTAATATCAGGATGCGTAAGACGTACTGTGTATTCTCTGCCATACCCTGCTTGTTTTACATAGACTAAAAATTCTTGTACTTTAGCAGCTGATGTTGAACTATCAGCGGTAGGTGTTATAGATGTGTTAACAACAAAAGTATAGTCAGCAATGTTAACCATTTTAAAATGTTCTTTTGGATTTGTGCTATTTAAATATGAAACACCATCAGGAACGTTTACTGTTTTAGAGGTACCATCTAAACCAAATACTTTTACTCCTCCGTTATACCACACCGTTAAATATTGATTGTTTTCATCCCGTGTAATAGGCCAAGTCTTTACTGTGTTTGGATACACATTGCTCCCATCTACGTCAGCAATGTATTCTAAAGGTGGACGTTTAGATAGTCCATTAAGTAAATTATTTTCAAGATTAATTTGTTCAGTTGCTTGGCTGCTTAAACGTTGAGTAGGTGTTTGTTGACTGACACCATTATTAAAATTGGGTATCGTCTGAGAAACTACAGCCATTAATATCTCCTTCTAGGTAACCTGTTAATAATTGAATATGTATTAGCATCGCTGGTTAATATGTTGTTGTCCTCACTTCGTGAATCAGCTTGTTTAAATGCTATAAGTGCTTCTTGTTCATCTTGTTGTATAAGTGCAGTAAGTGTGTCATCACCAATAAATCTTGAGGCAAAACGACGTGCTGCTTTCATTGTAATGTAGCGTCTTGCATACTCAGGTATTTGTTCAAATTGCTGTGCAAGCACTAAATCTAATTGTGGTAAATCTCCAGTAAATGTATCAGTATTGTTATCAACATCGAAAAGATACCCATTACGAATAATAAGATTTCTATATCTAAAATCAGCTCCAGCGTCTGCTTGTAATGTGTTGCTTGGTAAAGGTATTTTACTTTCATCATCTTTAGTTACAGTGTATTTAGGTTGGGTGTTAAAGTTCCACCCTTCACTTTGCAATGCTAAAGACGTTTCATCAAGAATTGATTTTGCTACAGACACATCAACATTAGTTGTACCTTCGATTGTGTTTACAGGTGCTTCTCCAATGGTAGACAACATAATGTTTACTGCCTGCAGCTCCGTAGTAGGTGTAATTTGTGTTGCCATTATTTGCTCCTTTGAAAAAAAGGGTAGACGGAATCAACCATCTACCCTAAGTTATTAACTGTTGTTAAGCTTCTTTGATACCGACAGCAGCCTCAGGTCTTAATACGCCATGTCCCATAGCATATTTAGCAACCATTAAGGTTCCTTGTCTACGAATATCATATTCGCTTTCAACGGCTAAGTCTAGTAGTTTAACTGTACCGACAGCACTAGGGTGGCATACTAAGCCCTCATAGTTAGTCAAGTTTACAGACTGAGGTGTTGAACCACCTTGAGTCGCAGAACCTGCGTCAACGTCAGAAGTACCTACGTCATCTTTTACAAAATGAGGCATAGGTCTTAATTCGATACCTGCAATTTTCTGCACTTGGCCAGTAGCAATCGAACCTTCACCACGAAAATCTACGTTAATTGCATTAGTAGCGTTTGAAAGCTTGTAATACATTGTAGGGTCTAGGAAACAAATTCTACCATCTTTAGGAACATAGTTGTTATCTAAAGCAGTTGCTGCATCAAATAATGCTGCAATAAATCCGTTTGCTGAAGTAGCGTCAGCTGCGTTTGCAATGTCAGTGTTTGTTACTGTTGTTCCTGCTCCATATCCTGAGTCGGACACGTTAGCACTAGCTTGGGAAGCTAAACCGATGACTTGTAAAATGTGTTTATCTTTGACGAAAGCCAAAGCTCTACCTATTTCTGTAGAGTATGCACTTCTTACATCCCAATGATTTTTTGCCTCTTCCAAGTTAGAAAGGAACGCACTAGATACAAGAAGGTCATTAATTAAAATAACTTTCTCGTTGTGGTTTACGTCAGTACCAGTGATTTCCGCACCTGGTGTGTGATATGCTGCAGTTGTTCTGCCCATTACTGGGAAGGACGCTGACTTACCGTTAGAAATAGTTCTAACCATATCGGCACCTTGAGTAACAGACGCTCTTTCAAAAGATGTCAGGACTTCGCCTGCAAAAACTTTTAGAAATAGGGCGTCTTCGGAACCACCGGCATTGGCTCTACCAATACTTGCTGGTGTTGCGTTTGCCATTGTAATCTCCTTTAATAAAAATTTTGATGTAAGCTGTCACATTTACTTCGTTATTTCACAAGATTGTCTGGCGCACCAGGTCAGGCTATTTCCGATAAAATGTTTTAGCTAGCTGCCAACTAATAAGTTAGCACAGCTATTTAGGAGAATCATTTTTTTCTTTTGCTTTTTCTTCAATAGAAGTTATTGTTTCCAAAGCTTGGCGACACTGTATTAAAGAATCAAAATTATCTTTAACAGCATCAAATGAACTTGTCCCTGGATTTTGTAAGGCCAAGTCTATTTGGATTTCAGCTTTAGAAAGCTCAGTTGTATAGTGAAGTTTTAATAAAGTTAAATACATTATAAATTACTTCCTTTTAATTTGTTTTGCACTTCATTTCTGTACGCTGAATCTTTTTCATAACGCGGGTCAGCCATGGCCGCAGTTACTTGCGCCCAACTATCGTAGCCGGGTGATGCTGGAGTTGATGTTTTACCATCAAGTAAATTTGGTTCACTTCCAGTGTTGCTTACATAACGTGCTTGCAACCCAGACACTGCTAATTTTACAGTTTCCATGTCTCCTGAGTTAACCGCATTGTTATAAGCTTCTTGTTCTGCAGCGTTTAAATTGTCAGAGGCCCAAGTTACTAATTTTGAATAAGCTTCATCGCCACCAACTGTGCCTTTAATTTCACTTGATTGACGCTGTTGTAAAGCTTCTTGTCCTGCAATGTAAGTATCAACATACTCTTTTGTAATTCCAACTTTTTCAAATTTTTCATAAGTAGTATCTGACAACTGCCCGTCTGTTTGGTATTCTTGCACAAGCGCATCCATATCAAGTCCAGCGGTGTTTGCTGCTTGTTCACCAATTTCAAGACTTTCTTTCTCAGTTTTAGGAGTTTCTTCTGGTGAAGTTGTCCCTAATTTTTTTTCTAATTCTTGATAAGATTTTACTAACTCATCAACCGATTCAAATTTTTCGGGCAAACCAGCCGGCTTTTCAGACGGCGCTGTTTCCGTTACAGGGGCTTCTGCTCCTGGTTTTTCAGAAGCTGTTTCTTCTGATGTAATTTCTATTGTATCCACTTGACACTCCTTGCAGGTGTTATTCTGCTACGTCGTTTTTAACTGCTTCCGCAGCTGCCGGCGCTACTACATCCATTGCTTTTTCAGTTACCATAGCTTCTTGTTGTTGTGCCATGGCTGCTTCTTGCTCGGCTTGTAGCTGGTCTTGGGTTTTAATTAAACCCTCAACATCTATTCCTAGTCCGGTGGCAATACGAGTTACAAGGTCTTGTGTATTGAGTGCTTGCGCAATTTGCGGATTGACTTGCGCAACGTTCATTATCTCCATCACAAATTCTCTTAATTTTTGTAAGTCGTTGCCTCTGCCTAACGCTTCTATTCCAGTAACAATGACTGGTTCCACTGAGCCTTTTGGCAGTGTTGGTATCTCTTTAGCTTGTTGCATACGTTTCATCAACACGTTAACTAAAGGTAATTGAAATTCTTGTGATAATAAAGAATACACGCCACCCATAGAAGTTTCTAATTGTTGTGCCATGTATCTAATTTCTTGTGCAGTTACTCTTTCAGCTTCTCGTTGTATTGCTGTGTGTAATAAGAAAGCAAAAGCTAGCCTTTCTTCTAATTTAGAAATGCTTCGTTCTACAATTTGTAAATCATATTGTTTTTCTGATTGTAAACAAGTGACATCTTCACGGGTACCAGTAATAATATCGCCGTTACGTGTCTGTGCCAAATCACTTTTCCTAGTTACTGAATTAGGTTTAACCATAAAAACAACTTTACTAGATGCTGCAGCACTTTCGACTAAGGATTGTGATAAGCCTTCTAAAGATTTTAAATCACCTAAAAATTCTTCAACATAACTACGACCGTAATCTTCATTATCTACGCGAATCATTCTTAAAGCCATATAAGGAAAGTTATTTTCAGTGTATGTTCCAATTGAATTTTGTAATTTTACACCTTTAATCTCTTGGCATACGTAGTATTTCTTATCGGGTAATTTATAAATATGTGTAAAAATGTCTAAACTTTCGTCGTCTTTATATTGGCCTTCTAACTCAACTCGTGTGTCATCATCTAAAGATAAAGGACTAATGTTTTCTTTAATAACAATTTCTAATAACGTTCCACTGGAATCTCTGGTACAAACATACTGCGTCAAAGGGTACACTCTCATGTTACCTTCTTTAGGTAAATACGCCAAGACGTTCCCAGCGACAATCAGGTGTTTTAGTGCTTCAAAAGTAGACACACGTAAAGCAAGGCGTTCAATTTTGTGTGATATTTCTCGTTCCATTTTTCCCAATGCTTCTTCAACAGATGCCTTAGCTTCTTTTTGTTGGTCTAATTCTTCCTTAGCTTTGCCACTAATACTAAATCTAAAGAATGGTGAATTAGGAGGAAGTAACAACAACAACAATTTTGATGCTAAATTATTAACACCTCTTGCACCTACTGATTGAAAAGGAGTATACAGTTCAGAACTCTCACTAAAACTTTCGTCAGGAATAAGTGACGGTATTGTTAATTCAGAACAATCACGCGCTCTATCAAGAAAATGAAATCTATCAGCAGACAATTTTTCGTAGCGTTGTTTTGCTGTTGTGCTTGTTTTTATATCCATTAAGGTATGTTCACTCCTGACCCTCCTGCATTAGTAGGGATTGCTAAGCCTGTTGTAGACTGTAAAACTTTAGTACCCGAACGCATCGCACCTTTCTTTATTGCTTTTTTATCTTTCTTTGGTTTAGTTTTTGGTGGTGGCGGTGTTGGTTCTATTGGTGGTGCAGGGTTTGGTGCCGGTGGTGGTGGCGGCGGTGGAGCCGGACGCCCTCTTCCACCCATTATATATTATACCTTTCTTCACCAGGGATATTTAAACCAGGTGCAGGTATTTGTAAACTTTTAGTACCACTTCTTCGTGCTCTTCTTTGTGTGTCCTCGCTACTTCCACCTGGTGCAATTTCTAATATTGCTGCTTTAGTTTGGTCTTCAGGTGCACGCGCTGGGGGAGGAGGAGCTGCTGCTTGACGTGGTGCTTTAGGTGCTGAAAATAATCCGCCCATATTTGTCTCCTATTCTAATATATTATCTTCGGAACGTTCTTTTAATACGTTTAAAAAACGAACCACATCACGTTGACCTGCTTTAAAATACATGGCCTTAGTGTCATCATCTAAATCAGGACTGCGTTCAGGATACAGTTTATTAAGGAGTTCAAGTAACTCTTCAACTGTAACTGGTAACCCAATTTCCTTTAATTTCGGTGATTTAGACATATATCTTCTAAGAAGGGAACCTTAGTCAAGACCCACTAACTCACAACTGTTACCAGTGCAAGCAAGTTCTTGACTCCCTGTAGTGTTATCCTCATTTTCATACGCTGACAAATGTGTAAAGTCTATATCTTTAGGCATTTTAGCTACTGATTCATCATATTGTTTCTTAGTTATTTCTTGATACGGAGCTTGTTTATATACGTGGTCCAAAGCTGGTAAGAAACTAATTCCTGCTACCTCCTCAAAATTTGCGTACACCCAGGCGCCAACGTCCATCCATTCATCTTCTTTTACACTGACTGTAACAGATGGTTTATGTTCACACCATTCACGTTGATACATCAACCATGTTTCTAATTGACGTATAGCAGATAACGAACTCGTTGTTAAGCACCCTTTAGGTGAGGCTTGTGGAAAAGAGAACACCATTACATCATCCGGTTTCATCACGTCTGGTTCGTGGGGCACACCTTTATCAATTAACATGCGTGTCAAAGGGTCCTTCATATCCATACGAACTGTTCTAATATAATATGCACTGTATCTCGTGTGTATACCTGACGCTGAATCTACAAGTTGACTAACTGTGCCAGAAGGTTTTATACAAGTGATAGCTGTTGAGTGATTAATACCAAGTTTTTTACTTAAAAGTTTGTTACACTCTACAGCAGTGTTCCTTAATTTGTTTAAGAAACTAGGACTTGGAGCAATCGTGTGTTTGTTATCCATAATTCCAGTAAGCGATACACCTAAAAGTCTTTCCTCTTCAGTGTTAGTTTTCCATAATTTTCTTATGTATTTAAAATCTGTTAAAGTAGATTGAAAAGTGCCAAGAATAGTAGCTAGCTTTATTTTATTTTGAAGACTAACCTGAGTGTCTGTCGCTCTTACTACCACTTCAGTTAGATTACAAAATTGATAAGGCCTCAAGATAATTTCAGAACAAGGGTTGGTACCAAAGTCATGTTCAACTTTTCTTCTACCATTCTCGGCCGCTTTATTTTTAGCAGCTTGGCGATTAAAGATACCGCGTTCACCACTTTTGCTTTCATATAATGCTTTCCATTCAGTCATAAATAAACTCATGTCAGGAGTACGCGTATACACAGCGCTGTTATTGGCTAATGCACGTTGTCCATTTTCTATCCACCACTGTCCCGTTTTAGATTTACGAATACTGTCATCTTGTATGTTGCTTAACGAGATTAAAGCTGAACGTCTTACCCCTCCTACTACAACAACCTCTCCTACTTTACATACTAAATCGTGACACTCAATAGCTTCGAGTTTTCTGCCTGCTGCTTTTTGAAGCAACTCAATTGCAAAGTCAAACAAATCAACTAGAGGTTGGGGACCTGAAGCTCTGCCGCCAAACGTTTTTAAACGAGCACCAGCAGGGCGTACTTGAGTAACATCTATTTTAGGTATTTGTCCTGAGTATAGCATCGCAAGTAGTTCACGAAACGCACTGGCCCACCCAGCCTTGCTATCTTTAACAACAATAATTGTATCACTCTTGGAAAAAGTTTCGGCAATAATAGGCAGTTGTTCTACGTTGTTGTACTCTACGCTAAACCCAACACCAGTACCACATAACAAAATGTACATAACTTCATCAAAACTTCGTACATCATCTATAGGTATGTAACTGCAATTGTAGCCAGCAGTGTGGTCTCTATCAAGGGCAACACCTGCTGTCATAAGTGCACGCATGCTCGGCATGACTTCTAAATTTAAAACAGCTGGTTCTAATTCTAATCTAAGTTTACCCATGTTGTAATTAAATTTTGTTTCTAAATGTTTTTCTAAAAAATCAAAGTATCTTCTTACAGTCTCAGCCCATGTTTCTCTGCGTTGGTTGATTGCATCGAAACGTGCGTAACGAGAGGTGTGTATATATTGCTGGTATATCGTTGGTAACATTACATTGTCCATAATAGTGGTTCTCCTTGAGTCATATCATATTCATCGTAACGAAGTATTCTTGCTACACGCGCTTGTTGTAACACTTCGTCTTTGCTATACCCTTTCTTGTTGTAAGTTTCTACAAGGATGTTCCAATTTTCTACAAAAGAAACTTCAGGGTTTAATAATTTTTCAGCTGTTTTAATTCCTATACCAGGACAGCCGCTGTATCCATCGACTGAATCACCCGCTAGCGTCTGTATTAAAAACCAATAATTACCTTGGTCTTTTGTAACAACAGTCAAATCTTTACCGTCATAAATTTGGCCAGGAATTTGTTTCAAATCTTTATCAATAGAAACAATTATCTTTTCAATTTCAGGAGATGAAACATCCGTAGCAAGAATTCCTAGCACGTCATCAGCTTCCAAAGAATTAAAGACGATGCCGTAGTGTTCATCTATAACGTATTGTTTTAACAAACTAAACAACATAGGTTTACGTTTCTCTTTACGGTTCTGTTTATATGACGGCATAACTTTTTTACGGAAATTAATTTTATCTGAAAACGCAACGATGTAATCTTGTGCGTCTAACAACAACATAAGGTTAGCAAGTTCTCTTCGTATACCTGCTTTACATTTACGTTCATCAGTATGTAATGTCCATATCCCGTCACCCCAGTTGGTTTCTGTTTCAAATTTAGTAGCCACTTTATAAATTAAAATGTCACCGTCAATTAGTAGTTGTTTCATTTAGGTATCCTTGGTAAATTTTTTTTATCAAACAAATCTCTTAATGGTATAAGAATAAATTTGCTTTTGTTATAGTCACCGCCGTAACGAGCTGTGTCTAAATATTTTTTAGCCAGACGTTTAACAGTCTTAGTATCAAATATTAATCTGCAATAATCTTCTTTACCTAAAGCTAATATCTGTATCCAGTAATCTGCCTTGGTTGTCATGATGCCTGATGGTTTTCCGTAGCTTTCTATTTCTAAACAAATGTTGCCACTTCTGAACCACCAATCACGTTCAGTTTTTATTTCAGCTTTAGTTTTTTTAGCATCAAGAATTGCAACGATGCGATTCTCTCTGTCTAAACCGTATTGTAAATCTTTATCAAAATCAGGGTTACCTTTTCTTGGACTCAATGTGTTTCACTCCAGTTATCTCCAATGTTATATTCCCCTGTAAGAGGTAATCGGAGATTGAAATGTTTTCCTGTTCGTTCAATAGCAGCGACTGCAATCTTACCAATCGCGTCGGCCAAGGATGCTGGACACTCAACTTGTATCTCATCATGTACCCAAACAACCTGTTGAACATCTGGGTATTTAGCTACGGCTTTATCAAATTCAATAAGCCATTGCTTGCATACAATCGCACCACCTGATTGTAACAACGTGTTGAGTGCTGCGTGCGGAGAACGTACTTTAACATTTCTTTTATCTAAACCAATTAAATAACCACGAGCGGCAGCCAGCTGTACGTTCTCAATGAGCGTGTTGAGAGCTGGTAAGTTATTTAAAAAACGTTTCTTTACTTTGGATGCCTCGTGCACACTCTTACCTGTGACCTGTGCAATCTTTTTGACACCGCCTCCATATAAGAAACAGTAGTAAAAACGTTTAGCTAAATCACGACTATTTAATCCAGCTAATTTCTGTGTCTCTGTGTGGATGTCACCATTTAACACCACGTCTGCATATTTACCATCATCATATTTAGCCATATAATGTGCCAACATGCGCACCTCTAATCCGGAGACATCAATTCCAACCAGTTTATTACCTGGTAATACAGTAAACAACGAGCGACATTCTCTACCATAAGGAACACTAACACTAGGAACCTGTGCTAAATTTGGATTAGTGTGGGAGGCACGGCCAGTTACAGTAGAATTGGTATTACAATTTCCATGTATCCTACCATCTACTTCGCATTTTAACCATGCCTGTTTTCCGTTAGCGACTTGAGCAATACGTTTCTCTAACAAAAAATGTTCTGCTAAAGGTTTTGCTTCATCGTAAGGAAGGCTACTAAGAATAGCATCATCCAACTTAGGTTTCCCATCCGCTGTAAATTCTGTTGGTTCCCATTTATGTAAATCTGTTAGACGTTCGGCAATGTGCTGTCGACTAGCAGGGTTAAAGGGAACAATCTTTTCTTTAAAGGTTGGAACACCTTTTACGTAGCCTTTAGTTTTGTTGTTTGCTTTCGGTGTGAAAGCTGTTCGTACAAGTTTAGGGGGAAACACACTCTGTAGTTCTTCATTCAATTCAAACAGACGTGCGTTAAGAATAGCTGACAACTCCTGTGCTTTCTTTACGTTAAAAGAAAACCCGTGTTGTTCTTGTTCATGGATAGCAGTCACAACTTTATGTTCTAACTCCATAGCTTGTTGCGAATAACCTGCTTGTTGTATGCGCAGCCACAACTGGGCTGTAACTTCGACATCTTGTATGCAATACTCCAACATTGCTTTTGTAAATTTATTAAACCCACCTTCGTATTCACCTTTGTAATTACCAATACGATAACCCCAGGCTTTTAAACTGTGACGTCCTATACAATCTCTCGGAAAATTTTGTTTAGCAAAATCGGAACCAGCAATGTCAGGGTATATTAACCTCGTTGCTATAAGAGTATCAAATATATCAGCCTTAGTTTTAAAGCCGTGGAGTTTACGTAATACAGGTATATCAAATTTAATTATGTTGTGTCCAATAATAAGCTCTGCATTTTCTAAACGTTCAAGAGCTTTGGGAACTGACTCAGTGTATACCTCACCAGTCTCAATGTCTTTAGAAACAATACAATGTATTTTTGTTGTCTCTTTTAACAGGCCATTGGATTCTATATCAAAACAATATTTCAAATCTTAGTCCTAAGTGTTTTCATTTTTACAATACATCCTTTAGGTATGCTAGTTGTGTTACCAACTTGGTCCACAACCTTGCTCCTTATAGTGTTAATCTCATTAGTAATGACTACTGTCTCAGCAGTGTCGTAGATTAACCAACCAATTGTAACGCATAAAACAGGTAAACGTTTAGCGGCGTCTTCAAAATCACACCAATCAGCGACCGACAATATGTCATGCCAGTAACAAGCAACTAACTTGTAGTTAACTTTAATGTTTGGTACGTACTTCAACACTGATTCTCCAGACATCCGCATCTCCCGCCTCTTGTAAAGCAGCTAGTGCTTGTACAACAATCTTGGCTGTGTATTCATCGGGCACTGCAATAGTCACGTCACCATCCGTGCTGTTAACTTCGAATAGTGCAGCAAGTATAACATCACCCCAATTTACTTCTTTATCAAAAGTCATCAGCGAAATCCTCAGTCTGCGTTAAACACCCAGTATCTAAATTATACTGTAGCGTACACGCTTTGCCAGTTTCTCCGCTGAATCTATTTTTTAATATGTGTAACTGTGTCTGGTTGTCGTCAGCCTGCAAGTCTCTTTGCATACTTATAATCATATCTGACAACTGACCTATTGACGCGCTGCCACGTAATGAATTCATGCTAACAGCAACTCCATCTTCATAACCTCTGTTACCTTCGGGACGTCTTAGATGGCTGACCAAGATGAGTCCAATCCCAGTCTCCTCAACTAACGTGCGAAGTTTTGTAACAGTGTAATCTATGAGCTTTCGCTCGTCACCCATATCTTCACCGACGGCACTTAATGCGATATGCAAATGGTCTAATATAACAAAGTCCACGTTGCACGCTTTTGCTAAATATCTAATTTTACTAATTAGATTATCTGAAGCTGTGCTACCGAAGTGATTATAAAGATAGAAGTTACCACTACCAACAGTCTGTTTAAAACATTCTTCTAATTCTTTTGTGTCTACACCTTCACGAGTTAAATGCAAAGGCTTCTGTAAATTAATTCCCATCACACCTAACGCACTACGTTTCACTGTTTCTTCAAGCGCAATGTATCCAACACTGTAATTGTTTTGTAACAAATGCGAGGCCACATGCCTGCAAAAACTACTCTTACCCACACCACTGCCTGCTGTAATTGTAACCAGTTCTGATTTACGTAGCCCATGTGTCTTAACATTCAACAATGGAAAAGGGTAGTCTACTGAAACATACGTGTCTTCTTTTTGTATGGTCTCCCACAAATCTGCGCCTGACACAATCCCGTCAGGGCGATAGGCTTTGCTTGACCACATACAATCTATAAGTTCTTTAGTCTTACCAGCAACTAACATTTCATTAGCGTCTTTCAAGGGGAGCTGACAAATCTTTGCTTTGTTAGGGCTAAATAATTTTGCACATTCTATGGCCGCTTTTTTACCCGGCTCATCTTGGTCGAACATGATAACAACCTGTTCAAAATTTTCTAACCATTCAAGCTGACGTTGTATGTCACGCTTCGCGCCTTGTGCTCCTGACTTAACAGATACTACTGGCCATTTGTTTTCTTGAACACGGGACACAGATAGTGCATCTATCTCACCCTCTGTTATAACAACCATCTTACCTTTGTCACGCCACAGTTGTTGTCCGAAAAGCACACTGTCTTTTGCGTCACCTATCCATTGAAAACTTTTGTCAGGGTAACGTAATTTTTGTGCAACTAATTGGTTCTCAGTGTTGTAGTAGTTGGCTACTTGTACAGGTTTTCCTTTACTACTGCCGACCCCGTAATTAAATTTCTTCAGTGTGTTGATATCTAATTTACGGCGACCAAGTTCTACTACTTCGTAATCTATAAAGTTAATTTGTTTTTCTAAATTAGGGGTAGTGTTCACTATTTCATCTCCTGATTCTATGTGCCCACATCCAAAACAATACGAGTGTCCGTCTGAATAAACGGCCGCATTGTCTTTACTGCCACACACATTACATGGAGCATGATGTATAAATTCTGATTCTTGTTTCATAAATTTTCCTAAGCGGGCACGCGGAGGAGAAAGAAAAACCACGTACCCGTGTGTCCGAGGAGGACATTAATCTAACCATTCATTTGGTATTGTTTTATGTGCATACAGGAAACCATACTTTTCACACCACATGCCGTATGTCGTTTGGGATTTTTTACTGATACGAGAACGCGCATTGCTAAACACAAAACGAATATCTAATTCAGGATACTGTTCTTTAATCAACCGCATTTTTTGTCTGTCTGCGGTGGTGAACATACCCTTTGTTTCAATAAAAATTTTCTGCTTAGGTAAATAGAAGTCAGGTGTATAAGTATGGGTCTTCTGTGGTTTAATGTATGATAATTTCGTTTCCTCATAAGTATAATCGACAGAATTTTTTGTAAGTTCTTCTGCAATAACTTCTTCAAGGCCACTACGAAATCCATATTTTATACCTACTTGTTTAGAAGTCAGCGCTTGTTGCTTCTTCTTCTTCCTGTACTGGTACCTCATTTTCCACTTCCTTTTTCTCGGCAACATAGCCGTCTTTGATTTCATCAAATCCGAATCCAGAAGCGTCACCGCTACCACCTTGTACAAGCTTAACAACTTGAACAGCACGTAATCTTAAACTAACACCCGCACCTGCCATAGCTGTGTAATAAGGTACAAGTTCTGCGCTAACTTTAAGTTCACTGCCTGACCACACATCAGTGTCTAATATAGGGACACCCTGCGTATCAAACAAAGGTACTTTGTTCTTAACAATAGTACCATCCTTGGTTGTTAACTCAGCCTTAGTTTTAAATTTGAAAATAAGATTGTCAGTCGTGTTACCTTCCTCATCAATCTCTTCGATGTATGGTAACGGAGCTTGTTTAGGTTTCTTATTTTTAGTGCTCTCTTTAGCAAGAGTAGCGCTTTGTTCCAAAGCTTTATCAATAGCTTGTATCAAAGTCTGTGCCTCGTCTGCCTTTACAATCAGATTAGTTTTGTAATGACCAACAGGGTCGAACCTTGTGTCGGGCTGTGTAAGCCACGCGTATTGCGCTGTGCCTTTTGGGGACACAACACGTTCATAATTATTTCTCGGCATAATATAATCTCCTATGCTTTTAATGTCTATGAAGGGCACCTAAGTCAACTGAAAAAGAAATCACAATCCATCAAATCTTCTATGTTTAAATCAGATTGCTTAGGCACATCCGGTAACTTATCAAGAAGTTTGGGATTTGAAATTTGTGTTTTTACTTCAGTTAAAAAATCCTCTAATAGATTTGCGTCATTGAATATCTCAACAAACGCTGTCTTAATACAGGCCAACAACACATTCATGTCGCCTGCTGTAGTACCGAATGAATCGTGGACTGTTGCAAAATTTTGTACCCCATTTTCAGTGGCAATATTTACAGTCCTCATCAACGCACTACTATCTAATGCGTGTATAAAATTCGGTGCAATACCATTAGACATGCGATAGCCGTCCATCTTATCAGTCTCTTCTTTGACTCTAGGTTTGAACACTTCACCCATCAACATGGTCTTGACTCTTTTGGTTTTCATTTCAGGATAAAATTGTTGGACATAAAAACCAGTAGGTGTTGTCCAATGTATAGGTACATCATCCTTTGCTACGACCTTAGCTATTTTCTGTAAGAATGACATGCCTACTTTAGCACTGGCTAATGACTCAGCCAACGCACTCCATATATACCCAGACAAATAACTTGCAGCAGCCATAGGTGCCTGACTAAATGGGTGTTGTTCACCACGCTCTTGCCGTTTCTTTAAATCTTCTAGGACAAAATCAGAACATGAGTAACGTGTGCTCCCATAGACCGACGTCATGATAGCACGTTTGACAGTGCTACGCTTGATACCATAAGACAACCATTGTTGTGCCATAGGGTTCTCTGTCTCTGCTTTTAACTTTACAATAACAACATCAGCTAGCTGTTGATACACATCAGCAGGTTTATCTGCCGGTACCACATTAACTAAAGCGCCACTG
>TARA_R110002012_G_scaffold73887_3_pt1 | contig 28446 bp, 32 predicted proteins | sample TARA_R110002012 | Tara Oceans TARA_R110002012 (sample SAMEA4396515) | marine metagenome | biome: Westerlies Biome; feature: [DCM] deep chlorophyll maximum layer (ENVO:01000326); material: water (ENVO:00002006), including particulate matter (ENVO:01000060) such as... | depth 40 m | reverse complement strand
GCTGTCCTTTCACTTACCGATTTCTCTACATTAATCCTATCTACAAAGAGGTTTCCGTTTTTATTAAAAGATGAAACAGATGTAACGTCATTCGGATTGATAACCTTCCCTTCATCATCCGTTTTAGACATATATAATTTTCCATCAGGACTCCATATCAAAGTCTGGTTTTCGAGTTCTGAAATCTGAGCTTGCTGTTCTGCCTTCCACATCTCTATAAGCGAAGAAGTTCCCTCCTGTGCTCTCTTGTTTACCTCAGCAATTTTACCGTTAAATGTTTTTGTAGCTGTAGAAAACTCACCCCATTGGCTCATCTGTTGTTGCTGTCTCATCTTATATTCAGATGGGGTAATCTCACCCCTTTTCATCGCATTATAAGATTCATACAACATTTTCCTTCCTTCATCAACCCCACGCATTGCGAACTCGTTAAAAGTATCGCTTTCCCCCATCTCTAATTTAGAGACAACAGATTCGTTATCTGATACTATCTTATCAAGTTCCGCTCTTTTCGCCTCTCTACCCGCTTCAATCTCTGACGTTCTATCAATAATTTCACCAGTAATCTTCGTCCAGTCGATGGGCTTTTCTATTCTTTCTTTATATCCTATGTATGATGCCATTATCTTTGTGGTTTATATTGGTTGTAAGTCATCGCCCAAGGGTCATATGAAAGTGGCTGCAATCCTGTCACAGGAGCCCCTAAACTAGCAGTAGATAATGTAGGAGCAATAAGGGATTGTTGAGGAGTAACTTGTTGTTGTGGAGAGATAGTGTATTGGGGAGGTGCCACGGGCATTCCTTGTGATTCTCTTACCTTTTTAACCCCTTGATCATCTCCTGCCGCACCAGGATATAAGGCTTGTGCTTCTTGTGCTACACCTGCTAACATTCCTAAAGACCCATACATTCCTTGTTGTGACATCTGTTGTTGCTCAGAAGCATCCCTAGCAGCTAGTCCAGCTCCTTCTATTTCTTGACCTAAAATATTTGCTTGCAACCCTAAATTTCTGTTAGCAATATCTTGTTCGTTTTTTTGTCGAATAAGGTCTAACCTCATCTCCTCTTCTTCTAATCGTGCAGCAGTCTGAAGAGCTTGTTTGCTTCTTGCTTGCTCTAACTTAGTAACACCCCCCAGAGCACCTGTTGCTCCTTGCTCCTGAAGAGCTTCGATTCCTGTTTTTAATGCTTGTTGTTGTTGTTGAAATGCTAATTCAGAACCCAATATAGGAACTTGTAGTTCTGCAAATTCATCATGGAACTCCAGTTTTTTTAATTCATTTATCGCGTTTTGTTGAGCTTTTTCGGCTTCCCTCATAGCTGATTTGGATTTTAAGTTTTGACTTATACTTAACCCTAAACCAGTAAGCGCGGTCACACCCCCTATCGCTGTTGCTGCTGTTATTGCTCCCATGTTATATTATTTTTGTCATTTCAGTGCTATTCTCATCTCCCACCACAAATCCGCACTGTTCGTATTTTTTTTTAAGGTTCTCGTTTTTTACAACCGTGAACACAAACTTCATCCCCTTCTCTCGGCATATCTCCGTCAGAGCATTTACGAGGAATACTACCGCCTCTTCCCTGTCGTCCTCCCGATAAAAAAAGTCTGAAATAATCCATTCGCTCCACGCTGTTTTTGAGTTAGTGAAGTAGATAAAACCAGCACATATATCCCGTCCGTCTTTGGTGACCATTAGACCACCAGTCCCATTCTCTGGTAACATCTCCTTGGGAGGTGCCACCCATCGCCAGTCTCTCCACCAGTTTACTAAGATGTTGTCATAGTCATCCTTATCTAACATTCTTAGTTTAAATTCCATTGTGACAAAGATACAAAATTATGGGAAACTTTTGAAGACCTCGCTACCTATGGAAAACAACTCAGTACCAGTGGTGCTGGTATTGGTAAGTTGAACCTCCATAAAATACCCACGAGCCCCATAAGATTCCACCAAACTGCTCTTTAAAAATAACATAAAATCTGCCCCAGAAGGAGTGTTTACTTTTGTCGCCACAGTAACACTTGTAGAGTCGTGATCTGTAATCGTTCCTATCTCTTGGATAGTACCAGCAGGAAACTCTCTATAAAGAACATCGCCATCGCTTACTATATTTCCAATATCAAAACTAAAATCCACCTTCACACCAGATAAACCAAACGCACTCACTGCGGAGTTATTACCAATTCCTTGAGCAGATAATAGATCTAAATCTTGCATATTGGTATATCTTCTAATATAAGCATAGTAATCTCCTTCTTTTAATTGGAACCATGCAGAATCAATCTGACCCCTATCCATATCAGTTAAAATATTCGCAGTCCAAGAGTCAGTACTCTCTAGCTCTAGGGTTTTGAACATCTTTGCTTCAGTTGGTGAAGCGTTAAAAATAGTTGTAATGGTAGAGTTGTAATTAATACCATAGTAATTATTTCTGGTGGCGTTACTGTAGTGTTTGTACAGTTGACCATCCTTGAAGGTGTAGAAAAAATTATTCATACCCTCCATCCATTCAGGATAGAAAGAGTGAAATGATGTCCACCCACTGGACCTATCTGAAAATGTTAATGTATAATTTGCCATAAATACAAAGTTAATGTTTTTTAAGACACGTTTGAGTTTCTACTTTTTGAACCCAATCATAATAATATTTTGAACACCTAGAGTTCTCTACGTTTATATTTTTAAAGTAGGGCAAGTCTTCTCTATATGCGCCCTTATAAAACATCCCTTGGTCTCTTCCAGGTACGCCAGCATTATGAAAGAAACTAACCGTATCTAATTTAGATATAGGACACGTAGCCCACGCGAAGTCGAACTCCTTGATTACCAGTATGTTACGATTCATTTTCCAAGCGTTCCATAGCTCTGCCCACATACTAGCACACCATATCTGTACACCATAAGGGTCACCATCCTTGCGTTTATTTTTTAACTCACCAAGACCAAAGTATAGATTATTCGCATCTATCTCTACTTGATTCCAGTACTGATGTGTTACGTTTTTAATGAGTTTCTGAGCCCCTCCAGAATTTATCTGGTTTTTTTCTACAATCTTAGGATCTATTCCTGCTAAGAAACACATCTTTTCAAACACATCTTCTCCTTTGCTTTTAATGTATTCTGCTCCTATGTATGCTACAGTATCAGAAAAATACCAATTATCATCATTGAGAAAGGGGGTGAAGTCAAATTCTTTGGTGAATATAAAATCACAATCGTGATAAAATACTGTCTCCTTTTCTAATTCTCTATGGGTAGCGTAATGCTTCTTTAATATATGGGGCTGTATGGATGGTATATATCCCTTCTCTTTTCGGGTATCTTTATAGAAAAAGAAATTTACTTCTGGAAAAGATTTCTGTAACTTAAGCCACGACTCACAAACGCTATCTTCATATGAAGCAATGATTTGAATGTCGTTAGGTAAGATGTTGAAACTCAGGAAGTTATGAATATATATTTCTACCTGCCATGCGTAGTAATCTATTGCGGGTTGGGCAGATATAAATTTCATTTAAAAGAGATCATTCCACGTAGTCCCATTGTGACACTGGAGCTTATTTGTGGTGCTGTTATATATTACAAGACCTGCTAATGCGGCAATCGCATCACGTTGTGTTGTTGTCATTCGTGGAGGTAAAAACCCTTCTGTGGTAGAAGTAAGGTCTAATATCGCTACGGCGTTGGCTGTAGCACTACCTATTGCTACTCCTGCTGAAGCATTAGTAAATCCTAATGCCAAAGAGTTCATATTTACCGTTCTGGCTCCCCCAAGAGTTCCATCGTTACTATAAAATGTAGTGGTAAATTGTGTTTCATCTACATTAATATCTACTTCATTATTTACTGTGTCATCAGTAATGGTAATCTTACCTGATCCTGCATTGATTTTTTTAAACTCTAAATCTACACCAGTTTTTTGCTTAAACACTCCAACACCACCAGCTCCTACATTAGATGCAGTAGTTGTTTCTTCGGTAACAGCCTGCCACGTAGCAAGACCATTTGCATCGGATGTTAATACTTTACTTGCTCCAGGTGTTCCACCTGTTATTTTAACTTGTCCTGTAACCTCTAAGGTTGCCCCTGGAGTAGCGGTACCGATACCCACATTTCCTGTGGCTACATCTAAATATATTTTATTGGTGTTAAAAGCTATGGAAGCCGTAGCACTTAAAGCGAATGCGCCTAAATTTGTAAAAGATAAATCAGGTGTCGGAGCACCACCATCAATAATTCTATTGCCCGCTAACACACCATCTGCTGTATATATGGTATTAGAAAAACTAAGGTCTGAGTTAAGATTTGTCTTAAGCTGTAAGTAGCTTACCGACTTACTGGCAAATGCGCCACCACCCTGATCTTCCGATAGGTCAAATAAATCTCCGTTGGCTAAGTCTCCTGGTAAGGCTGAATATTGGCTAATTTTAGTCATAATGCAAAGTTAAGTAATTTTATTCAATAGTTTTTTCTGTACCATCCTCCATTGTTTTGGTAGTGGATGCATCAGGACTATCAGTTGTTTTTGTACTTGATAAAGACGGGCAAGCAAACACTTCACCTGTCCATTGGCTACCATCCCACTCATAAGAATAAGAATCTAATTCTTGTCTATACCATCCTGCGGTTGCTAGTATTAAACTAGGGGTTGTTTGAGAATAAAGTAGTGAAGTAGATAATCCAAATGATCCAGTAGAATAATGAGTCACATATGAAGTGCTACTACACGCTTCGCTTCCATTCAACCCAAACGCTACACTTTCCGCTGTGTAGGTGGGCGCGGTTGTTGTTGTTGTTGTGGTAGATGAAGTAGTGCTTGTAGTTGTCGTGCTAGTCGTTGTTGTGGTCGTTGTTGTGGTAAGACTACAATCATAAGCATCATTCACCTGACCTGTGTTTCCTATTTCTATAGAGAAATTTTGTGTAGCTACTAAATACCATCTACTAGATCCTGCAAATGGTGTAGTACCTGGCAAGTCACTATATACAAAATCTCCTGTTGTTGGATAAGTTCCTGAACCATTATGGTAAAAAGTAGATGAAGCCCCCACATCTGCACACGAATCATATTGATTTGTAAATCCTCCTGTAGTGGTGTGCAAAGTAAATGCTGTAAGAGGTGGAGCAACAGTTGTAGTAGTTGTAGTAGTGGTAGTCGTTGTTGTACCAATACACGTATCACAATCGACATATGTTGCGGGTGGGTTTTCTATTAACCCATAAGGATATACAGCACTTGTAGTGCTATCAATCGTCCAGCAGTTACCATCCGTAGTTTTTACAATATTAGTAGCTACAAGACCACCTGAAGTAGTATCTACAATCGCTTGCTGATATGTAGTTCCACATAGTGTAGCTAAGAACCAATCACCGCTAGGTAATGTAGTAGTCGTGGTTGTAGTGGTTGTTGTAGTTGTAGTAGTTGTAGTACCTCCACAATCAAATACTTCCAGAACCTGACCGATATTGTCTACATATATCGCTTGATTGTTATTTATTATATACCATTTATTAGCACCATCAAATACTGTGGTACCTTCAAAGTCTGAGTATATGAAATCATTTGCGAGTGGAAACTCAGCCGCTCCGTTATGATAAAAGTTTACATATGCAGGAACCGATAAAGCACAAGCTGCTACTTGAGTGTCTGCCTCTGTAGTACATAATCCAAATCTTATTAAAGGTCTAGATGGGGTAACATTTAATTTAATAGTTTTAGATATTCCTGTTCCAAAACAATTAGTAGCAGTTAGAGAAATATTATAACTTCCTACTTCAAAAGTAGATCCACTAATAATACCTCCTGTTAAATCTAGTGTTATACCATCAGGTAACACATTATTACCAACATTTCCGTTTGAGGTAAAAGATGCGTTGTTTCCACTTAAAACACTTACAGTAGAACTTTTAAAATTCTCGTTTACTGAAATAGCTCTAGAAACAGTTACTTGCTTTACAACATTTGACAAACAATCTATCCCTTGGAATATACCTCCTGTTTTACCACCAGATAAAGTAAACTCTTCACAATTAGTAATTAGATTCCAAGATGTCGGGTTGTTAGTAGCTGCTAATTGAAGTTCTACTCTTTCTCCTGTAATAAAAGAAATATTTTCTTGTAAGATAATAGGAGCACCTAATTCTCCACAATAACATGAACCAGACTCTACAACAATACCACTTTCACCAACTACCACCCATGTGTTTAATGTTCCTGCGGCTTTCAAAGCGTGATATGCATTTGCTCCATTATAAGGAGTTGCACCGCTAGAGTCAGTATATATTACATCTCCTACTATAGGGTCTCCATAAATTCCAGAATGGAAATACGTGGTATCAGCCGCACTCGCACATACAGTTGCCAACGTATCATCGGTGGTATTTATATCAAAAGAAGTTAATGTAGTGCTATTAGCTGTTGATGTCCACCCATCGCCAGACACTGGGCTATACACCTCCAGTGTGGCGGTTGATGGACTTTGGGCGTTTTTGAAAAACGTCAAGTTTCCTGAACCATTATTTACTGCTCCATTTAACGGTTCGCTTAAGTTAATATCATCGGCAGAAACACCTGCGGCAATAAGAGCATCATAATTTGCGGTGCTATTAAGACCCACATATCCCGTATCCCCTACAGTATTACCATTCCATTTTACTATAAATCTTTTTGGGGTGTTAAGAGCATCATAAGATAAACTAGCTCGTCCTACTGCTGATCCAAAATCTACTGTTGTAGAACTGTTATTTATTCCTCCATCATAAGATACAGACTCTCCTATATTAATAGAACTTCTATAATCCCAAATAAGATATAAATACCCTTCTTCATCTCCTCTTGAAAAAGTAAACTGTCCATCATAAGTGGTAGTGTTATATACCGCTGTAATTTCTGTAGCTTCTGCTAATAACTCAGTAATTTGATTATCATTATAAGCTGTATTAGAAACTAAGTAATACATCTTATGACCTAACGTGGGAGAAAATGGGTCTTGAGAACCAGCCGATGTGTCTACGTAACCTTTCATAGTTACCGTGTCCCCAACTTGAGGTAGTGGATACTGACCTGCAAATCCTTTTATACCATTAAAATAAGACACCCCACTGGCATTCATTTTAGTGTTTGTGATATTCAATGGTGACCCACTAGAAGATTCTATTGTTTGTTCGGATGTTTGAGCTGATGATGTTCTTTCTTTTTCCGCATAAGGATCATTAATCACTACTCCAACTTGTTCTAGTTTTTTACCTACTGCCTGAGTAAGAGTAACAACTATCGTTTTCCCACAACCTGTTATATAAAAATATATTTGACGATTTGCACCTGTGTTGTTAGCGGTAATATCAAACGTGACATTTCTATTACCTTCTCCTGATTCGGGATAATTAGTTACCCAAGATGTTCCATCTCCTGCATCATATAAAGAGATCTCCCATGTTGAGTTGCTCTGAATAGTAAATCCAAATACATTAACAGCAGGTAGACCTTCTAAAAATATTTCATCAGTGCCTATATTACTAGCTCCTTCTTGTTGACTTACATTTAATATGCAAGGCTCCCATTCATCTGTATTAGATGCTACTACATATCGTTCATGGTAGGGGTCAATGGCTCCTAGCTTCCGTGTGTTTGGATAGTCTTGGAACAAATCTTTAAACCAATCACGCATGCCAAAACTAGATATCTCTGCTATCTGCCTTGATGCATTTACTTTTAAAATAGATCCTCTACGTGAGTCGGCGAAATATAAATTATTGCCCCATACACCGAAACTTTCTGGGTTTTTACTGATGCCGTATTCTCCTATATAAGGAACTTGAGTTCCTAATACTTCAGGTACACTAGCTATAGTACCGCCCCCAACTGCATCGCTTAATAAATTCTTCCCATATAATACATCTGAGATTTTATTCTCCTGCATCACTACCAGATTAGTATCTCTAGCATATAGTTTTTGAATGCTACCAAAATCTCTGTCAAGGTATTTAAAATTGGCATTAGCTAAATTAAACTCATTAAGTCTATTGACTGTGCTATTTTGTCGGTATACACCACTATATGTAAGTCCTTCTGGCAGTAATTCTCTCTGATAATTATCTATTACCACATTTACCCTTGGGCTATATTCTACTTGAGCAGCGTTCCAGTTGTCTCTTATTCTGTTACTTTCTACCCCATTACCAAATGCAAAAGCATTACCTGAATCAGGATATTGCCCAGGTTGAAATGATCCGAGCACATTAGGAGCATAATATCTTATTAAATCTATAGTTGCTGGATTAGTTAGAGTTTGAGAATGAGGATACCCTAAATGCATTCCATCATCATCAATTTCCATAGTAGGTCCTGTCTCATGAAAAATCTCATCATCTTTTGGTAGAGCTACAGTTTCAAAAACTATAGGGTTATCAAATTGACGAATTGTAAAAAATAGTTCACATATATTTACGCCACCAAACGGTATTTCTATATTATTTGAAGTATTAATCCCTTTTAAAATCATATGAACTGGATATCTTAAAGAAGAAGGACCAGCACCCTGAACAATTCTATTGACAACCGCACCATTACCCCTCTTTACAAGAGGACGAAAAGTGTAATTAGTGCCTCTTCTGAAAAATACATTTGCCGCCCCAATATCACTCTGAGTATTTGTATCTATATGGCTAAATCTTTTATAATTTTCCTCTTCATAAAACCATTCTTCTAGATTAATATATCTTTTGCTTGAAGGGGGAAAACTTTGCAAGGGTTGGATTCCTCCCGCTCGGCTTTCTTTTATTTGAAATGTTATTATAGACCCAGCTTCAATAGCTCTGTCTACTTCGGGGTTTGCACTCGACCAGTTGGGTCCAGGGATTATAGCCCATCCACCACCATCTTTGCATTGAGGTATTGTGTTTACTTCTTTAGAGGTATAGGAAATAGCATCTCCTCCTGTAACTGTTTTACCACCAGTAGAACGACAATTTATAACCCACTTATCCCCCACACTAAACCCAGTAGTATCTAGCCATTTTACATGAACAGGTGAAGGGTTATTAGTACCATCTCTTAATTGAATTGGGGTCCCTATATTTATTGTTTTAGTGGTTTCTAAAGGAGCTCCCAAATCAGGGAAAAGAGAATATTTAAACGTATAAGTAGTTTGAGTTGCTGAATCAATTTCTAAAATATATCTTAAATCTTTACCAAAAGATAAAAAATCATTAGGAGTAAAAACCCCTGAATTATCTAATCCCGCTATGACTCTCGAATCATCTATATAAGAATCCGTGCTCGGAGCAGGAGCATAATATATAGGGTCATCAGATACGGCTACTCTCGAAGGAGTCGGACTACCTGGACCAACATAAAATTCCGCATCTTGAACTGGAAGGTAATCATAATTATACTCATTATTTACTAAAGGTTTTGTTTTTGGAAAAGTTTGAGCTGATCCTCTTCCCATAAAATTATAATCAAATGTACTAGGAAGATTAAAAACACCACCCGACATTTTTAATTTAATATATAACCCTTCTAACTGAGGAGAACCATTACCTAGAAAATCTTTGGGCTGGGACTCAAACTCTAATACTTTATACTGAGTAGCTGTGCCTGTTGAACCTGAAGAGTCTGCTTTAGCAATTATATATTTACCAACTTCTACCTTATTTCTATCAGCTTCTGTTAATAAAAACCAACGATACACACCGTCTTCATAATAAGTTATAGGAAATATACTATAGTAATCTCCAGTAGCTTGCTTTATTAAAAGCCTATAATATTTAGCAAAATAAGGGGCAGTGTGGTGAATATTAACCCTTAAATTATTGCCTCTGTTAGAATTAGCAGGAGGCACATATATTGTGTTAGTAGGACAAGTAAGTGCTGTTGTTGCTCTTCCCCACTCATCCAAGTACTCAATTCCAATCTCGTAATCTCTATCACTTCTAAAAGTAACATTAGGAAGATTAGCAAAGTTAGTTGTAATCTCCACATTATAATCTAAATCAATTTCTTCCCCATTAAAATCTACTATATCATAAAACTGGGAATAGTTACCATAAATTAAACGCCCACCAATAATATCTTGAGCCTTAGCTAATAAAGGTACATTGTCAAATAACCTAGGAAGTTGGTCTGCACTTAATACAGTATAGACTTTATTGTTTTGAAAAATAACTGGTGAGGGAATATCTATATTGTCTCCCCATCCTTCGTCACTTTTCTTAAAAGTTTCTACTACTTTAATATTTAAGTTTCGAGTATCTCTAAATAATAGTTGAATCTCTTCTACCTGCTCATCGCCTGTGTTAAATGTAATCTCTGCTTGATTATATGCGTTTTGCATTCCTATATTATCGCCTGTTCCATAATCCACAGCAAAAGAAGTAGGGAAAAATGCTACTGAACTAAAAGGTGACATTGCGCTATACTGATCATCACGATACTTGTAGCGATAAGAGAAATAAATAAACTTATCCTTTAAATTGTTAGTCGCATCTGCATTAGAAGGATTAGTACTGTCACTTAGTATAAATGTCGGTGGGTAAATAGGGGGTTTAACAATAACTGATATATCGTCTTCTGTAAACCCATCTACCAACCAAGACTTAGCACGTTTGATATTTAATTTACGTGGAGGGTTTAGATTGTCTGTCCAATATAAAAACCCATCCATATAATTAGCACCCGTAATAATATAGTCTCCTTGAAAATTTAAAATACTAGGAGTTGTAGATGTAACCTTCTGAGCCTTAACGACTTGCACTGTGCTTCCTGACAACTCATCATACTCAAAAATATAATCAGCATTAGCAGAAGATACAAACCAATATAATTTAAAACCTGCTGGATCTGTTACAGAACCGATGCATTTTGCATTGGTATTTACTAATTGTGATAAATCACTTACATTAGTATTACCTAGAGAGTTCTCTACGGCTCCTATGTCAGAACCTTCTGAAGTTCCTATCTCTACATTATGGGCTTCTCGGTATTGGCTTTTTGGAAGTAGACGTTCGTCTATATCCATATTCATTATGCCAGCTACAAAACTACGTGTTAATTTCATTCTATTTTATCCATTTATCCCTACCCCTTAATGGCATAAGAAGCCTTCCTGGGTGGATGTTGCTTAAACGTATCTTAGCATTCCTTAGTAAGCTGGACTTTTCTTTTTGGGCTCGTCTTACAACATATTCCTGAACACCTATTCTACTATTAAGAATAGCCCATTTTATATAACTATATAGATAATCCTCAGCAAACTTATGAACATTGACAGAAGTATCAGTTCCTCCTTCCATGCCATCAGAAACATATTCTAATACTATATTCTGGTTTTTAACTCCAGAACTAAAATTAATTACACCTGATGCTTTATCTATTCTAAAACTATCATTTATATTAGCCTGGGCGGTGTTTAATCCAAAATTTCCACCAATACCATAACTGAAATACCACGACCCATCACAACACCAACCCCATTGACCATATCTATCACCAGCTTCTAAAAATCGTTGCCTAGGAAGTCCCGCTAATCTATTTCTATCTAATTGAGAGTTTTCTGCTTCTAACACATCACCATCTTGGTCAAATAATATTTGATCATTATTATCTTGCAAATAAGCACTAGCAAAATTAGCTGATGAATTTTCGTGTAGAGGATAGAGTACACCATCTTTTTCTACAGAAATACGTACATATCCTACATAATCAGGGGGTAATATAAATTTTAAATCATCCCCTACAGGCATCTCTAATATTTTTATATTTTTTAGAGCGTCGTAGTTTAATTCTTGGATGCCTCTCTTTGCGTGGAATAAAGCATTGTATCTGTTAAGATTGTCGATAAGTTTATCCTCACCGACATACATTAACATGAAATTATTTACAATATCACTTAATGTGACATATTGGTAAGAACCCCAATTTGCATTTGTTGGAACCGTTCCACTATTGGTGTAATATTGATATGCTGTAATATATGCCATTAGCTTTCATTTTTATCTGTTATCGCTTCTTCTGTTCCTGCAAACTGTGTAACCTCAGCTTCTCTTATATTAATTCCAGCATATTGTAAAATCTTAAGAACTAATGTAACTTGATCTGATTCAGGTAGTTCAAAATCTTGATAATCACCTGCTGACTGATCAAATATTGGAGAACCTCCTAAAGTAGTACTATAAGTCCACTTAGGGTCCAAAGGGTAACGCACATACGTAGTGGTTACTCCTGTTGTGATTGTTGCAGGATATACTGTTATAGAGTTTCCTATTACTGAACTTGTAGCTCCGTTTAATGTATATGCTGGATAAGCTGTTGTAGGAGTAGTTAGGCTTGAAGAAATAAGGTTTAATATTTTATTTTGCGATACACGTTCTACTTCTATATTATTATAATTTACAGTAATCAAATCATACCAATCTGTAGGGAGTGTAAAAACATTAACTACATTAGCCAATGCTGTTGATTCCAAAGAGAATGTATCAATTACCTCTGCTAATTGTTTAGGAATATCAGCGTAGCCGCTATTGGACTGTCTCATATGATTACGAAACATTCCATTTTTTTTATTTACCCAATTATTATATGAATAAAAATACTCTTCAAAAACCTCTAGTTGTGCTTGTTTGGCGAATAGGTTAAACTCTTGTGGGGTTACATATCCGTTGTTGTCTTTGTTTAAGACCGCCATTACGGTGTTGCGAACTGTGTTTATCATCTTCGATAGGTTTATGCAAAGATAATAAAAAAAAAGGCACTTGTTAAAAAGTGCCTTTCTCTTATAAGTGTAAACGGTTGAACTAAGCTACAACAGCAGATGCTATAGTAACAGCAGCTCCCGCTGCATCAGCAACCCCTGGTAATGTTTGAGGAATTTCTACAGTTACATTTTGCCACGATAATTGTTGAGCCGCCGCAATCTGATTAATAATATAATTAGCTGCTGAATTGTCATTAGCTGTCATATTATCACTCAACGTAAGAGTAACGCTACCACCATCGTGGTACCAGATTTTTACTGTACCAACTGATGCCATATCGACAGCAGTTACTTGAGATGCACTAAATAGGCTTCTCGAAGCTGGTGTTGTTAAATAAATACTTAAATACTTTTGCATGATAAAAAAAATTATAGGTTATAAAAAAGTTTAACGCTACAAAGATAGTAATTTATTCGCTAAGTTTTTTATCTAACATATCGTGTATCTCAATTCCTTCATCTGTTTGGAAAAAAGCAGATATAGCACCCATTGGCTCCTCGTTAAAAGGAATGGTCATCATACGCTTTTTGTTCTTAGGTAAGTTAAAATACACATCTCTCTTCTGGTTCCTGAACTGGATTAGTCCAGATTTTATAGAACGTGATGCTGTGTCTTTTATCTCCAACATAGGATCATCAAGAGAATCTAAGAAATCTTTAGGGTTATTACGAGCATATACTAATATGTCTCTGTTTAATTCTGCTGTAGACATTCTATCTACATTGGCTCCCAATAATGTCCTTGCAATAGATTCTTTTGTTTTTATGTCCATCTCTTTAGCCGCGATAAGTGCGTCTACTTCAACATTCATATATTCTACCTCCTTAGCGGCATCTTTCGCCGTATCTACTTCCATAAATACACCTCCGTTACCAGGGTGAAGAGATAAAAACTCCTGAAGGACAGGGTTTGTTTTGGATACCCTCAAAAAACCATCTAAAAATATTATAGGTTCCAAGATAGCATTCTTGTCCTGCTCGTCTTCAAATGGTGTCTTTTGGTTTCTTGCATAGCGAAGGGGTCTATTGACCTTTCCGTTCCAATGCATTAAGGGAAATCTTTTAGTGTTTCTTGCCGAGAGCATGTAGCTCAAGGGTGTGGCTTTACTTGTTAACCGATATATACGGTCTTTTAATATAGTTGTCATTTTATTAAATTTTATTAGATTAAAAAAAAGGGAGAGAGTTTCCCCTCTCCCTCAGAACTACAACAAACTTAGTTTTTAAAGATAAAGAAGTTGTTTGCTCCCATAGTACAAAGTGCTCTTTCAGAAAGGAAGTTAACTTCCATTGCATCCAAATCACTTGTTCTTGCACCACCAGCAGAACCTGTTATCCACGTTTTGTAACGTCGATCTTCAGTTTCTGACGCTCTGTAACGAACGTGAAGGAAAGGTCGCTTTGCATTCTTACCCAAAACCTGATCGTAAACAGTAGTAGAACCCGCAGGTACTAACACTCCGTTCACTGCACCTCCTACGATATCACCTCTTAAGGTAGCATCATTAAGGTATTTCCAGTCAGTTTTGTAGAAGTCGTAACCTCTTTTGAATCCAGAGAATCCTAGGTTTAACGCCATCTCTTCATCGTTATCAAACAGTCCGTAAGACGTACCGCCTGCTCCGTAAGAGTTTTGCGCCGCTAACATATCGTCGATATCAAATCCCATAGCTCTATTAACAAAGATTACATTCTCTTGAATTGCTCCTTGCTTGTCAAGTCTTTGGATGATAGCGTCGAAATCTGCTAACGCGGTAGGGTTTCCACCAGAGTATACATTACCACCTGTTTCAATAGTATAGAACATACCGTCTGTACCTTGGTTACCTAGTTGTCCCGAATCTGCTAAAACAGATACACCTGAACCAGCGGCAGCAGGAATACCTTCTACCATTGCCATTTCTAGATAATCATCAAAACGAAGACGAGTTTCGTGCTCCGATTTCAAGTACCATAAGTACCCTGCTTCTCCACTTCCAGACATAACCTCTACCCATCCAATTTGTGCCATATCAGAACCACTGACAACATATTTGTCTTTGATTATGATTGGTTTATTTTGAAAGATATTGGGATCAGCTTCTAATGAACCATCCATTCCATTTGATCCTTTTTGAAATTCAGACCCATATACAAATACAGTAATTGGACTCGCCGCCGCATAAGCCGCTTGAGTTGCTTCATAATAAGCTACCGTAACTGTAGTTGCTAAAGGAATAGCGGTAACAATAGCCTTATTCGAGAAAGACGAACCTGCTGTCTCATCCGACATAAAGATTGTCTGACCTACTCTAAGGTTATGATTACCTGTAAAGGTTAAGGTTTGAACTAACTCTGCACCAGTATAACTGGTAAGAATAACTCCCGTGTCTTTAGTGTGTAACCTTCCTTGCTCCTCCCATTTAATAAGGTCGGAAACTGAAGGTAATTCTGCTCCTACCAATCTTAGAAAAGAAGCGACTGATCTGTTTCCATATCTTTCAAACTCTTTTTCATAAGTATCGGGGAGGTATTGCTGTAACCAAGTAAATTCTGTACTCGTCAGATAATTATCTGGTATAGCTGATTTTGTTGCCGACGGCGTTAATGCAAACGTCGGGCTTGCTGCTACTGAACCTGCCATGTTTTCTTATTTTTTAAATTATTTATTTCTATTACTTTTAATTCGTAGCCCAGAACCATGATCTGTTGTTACTGAACGAACCGTTAAGCCACCTTTAGTAAGCGTTTGGGGAGTTTTTTTGATACTCATATCAATATTTTTACTCTCCTTAGCACTGTTAGTGACAGCGTCAGATTTACCTTGCTCATAAAAGAACTTAGCAAATCCATCTGGATTCATCGCAACGGATAGTGCTCGGTGGTAAGATTCCGCATTCTTTAACAACCCACTATCATCAACGTGCTTACTGATAAAGTTGTTAACATCTGACTGCTCTTCTTTCATCTGGTCTGTTTTACCAGGCTTAAAAACTAATTCTTTGTCTTCGATTTTAAATTTGAAACCTTCAAACTTATCGGTAAACAACTCATTTGTTTTATCAGAAAAGAAGTCTCTACGCTTCTTATTTTCCTCCTCAACACTCTTCGAGTCCTGAACGTATTTCCTGTATGCTTCGTAGTCTTTATCTTCAGCTCCTGGAGCATCATTCCCCCTTGACTCAAGCGGGGTCTGGTATTGCTCTTTTTGCTTCTGAAAAAACTCCTTAGCTTTCACAAGCTCTGCTTTCTTGGCAATCTGTTTTTTCTTAATATCCTTCTCCTCATCTAACTCCTCATCATATCCATATTTAGTATCCATCTCAAAAGAGATATCATCTGCGTCCATATGAGATTGAGTTTGTCCCCAGTACTCTGCCAAGATCTGGTCTGGAGATGCATCATCAAGATTTTGATTTACTTTATAAAAATCTTCTATGCCTCTCCCCGTTTCCTTTTTGTATTTCAAAAAAGCTGAAACGTCTTCAGGAAGTTCCTCGTTTGATTCTCTTTGTGTTAAAAGGTCATCAACAGAGGATATATCCTTGTTATATCTATTCTTAAGAAATGAAAGAACGTCTTCGTCGCCAATTTCTTTTGCTGAATCTTCCGCGACTGGAGTTTCAGTTTCTTCAGTAGGCTTTTCTGGCTCTATTACTGTTTCTTCTGTATCTCCTTGAGCTTCAGCATGTTTCTCTAATAATTGGGATTCTATTTCGGCTTTTGATTTTTCTTCATCAGCACTAACATCCCTTACTGTAAATTTTTCCATTTAATTAAATTTGATTTACTACAAAAGTAGTAATTATTTTTAACATACTATCTAGGATTAAACTGAGCTAAGTCAAATCCATCCAAACTATCTTCATTCGATTCGAAATTTATAGGTGGTAAATTATCTTTTCGCTGCTGTATCAACTTAGATTGCTGGCTATTTTGTATCCCTATCCTCTGGTCTTTTGCTTTCTCTCTTGATTCTTCACGCATCTTAAGACCTTCCTGCTCTACACCTTTAATTTGCATATTCATCTCAAACTCACGCTGCATAAGTTGATGTTTAAGGTTTGCTTCCTGTTGTAACTTCTCAATAGAAAACGCCACTGTTGCCTGCTCTACCTGTATCTTTGCTTGAGCTTCGGCTTGGATGTTTTGCAGTTTAGCTTGTGACGCAGCTTGTGCTGATTGCATATTCATCTGACTTTGCATCTGCATCTCTTGTTGTTTTCTTTCTTGGTCTTTCTGCTCTTTAGCTGTTCTCTTTACCTTTAATAGCTCATTCGCAAGTTTTAGATTTTTAATCTCTCGGATATCAATCGCATCTTCCAAATTTATTTGATTCTGCTGTAAAGCCATTTGTATGTTTTGTTCTACCATAGCCTTTTGCTCTTCGTCAGGAGACACCTCTATAAATATACCGAAGTCATGGAGGTATAAGTCTTTAATATCTTCTAATATAGATACATTATACTTACCTATCTGATTAGCAAACTCTTCTCTAAAGTCAGCATATTCTAATATATCTGCCACACGACAAGATAATGCCTCAGACAAACGCTTAGTCATAAATAAACTCCCATCTAATATATGTCTTGTAGCGGTATTTGAGTTAAGAGCTGCTAGTTTCTGTACTCCAACTAATGCATTAGGATCAGGAGTAGATCCATCACGAGCAGAATTTAATCCTGTCACATCTCTTATCATAGACATATAATGGTTATATGTACTTACAAGTGATGATATTTTAGACATTCCACTATTAGAATTAAGCTCTTGTATAGGAACCTTTCCATGATTGTATTCTCCATCCTGGGTAAAACTACGACCTATCACGCTACCTGTTTGAAAATACAGTCTCAACGCATCTTCTGGATTATAAGCATTACCTGTTCCTAAATCTACTTCGTTAAGACCATCAGCATCTATATAAACCCCATCAGGCACAACGCGTGATATTACTTGTTGTAATTTTAAATGTGTTATCTGTATCAAATCCGCAAACGTAGTCATTCTTCTTACTAAAGATTCTATTACGCCTTTATACATTCTCGGTGCCACAGCAACATAGTTAGGAAGAGCTGACTGAGAAGCTGACTTAGGACGCACCATATTTTTAGCTAACTCCCACTTCAAAAGATATTGACTTCCCATTAACATTACTCCTTCATACCACACATCAATAGTCTTTTCTACTTTTTCAAATCTTTCTTTCTCTTCCACTGGTGGATTAAAAGTCTCATCCTTTCGGATGACCTTTTCGCCACCATTCTCCATAAATTTCTTTTTATGAATAAATTTCTTGGTAGTCTTATAATTAAAATATAAAAGGGTTACAATGTCTTTATCAAAAAGATCATTGGCGTATTGATTAGTTATTCCATAATAATTATACCATGCTGTACCTAACTTCTGTATATCTTCTAAATCGTCACGAGTAAGGTCAGGGTTAATTTTAAGAAGCTCTGTAATAGCTATTTGTTTTACTTCACCCCAATAGAAACAATCTTCAAAATAAGGTGATTCTGTATAACTATATACAATATTAGCAGGGTCCACATATTCTACCTTCACACCTTCATTAGCTAAAAACGAATGCTTACAACATCCTATACCTATTGTGGTAAGGTCATAATCAACTCGCTTTCTTAGTTGATTGTAATGATTCTCTTCTAATATAGTATTAATAGCTTCCTCTTCAGCAATCTCTATTCCTGGCTTATAATTTAACTGCATATATAATGCTAGTTCCTGATCACTATTAGGTAGTGTTTCAGCATCAGCATTAAAAGCATCTATTCCAAATTGAGCTTCTGTTTGTTCTAAGAACTCTCTAGCTACCATATCAGCTTCTATCATCTCTTGATGAGAATGTCTTTTTTCAGCAGACATCGCATCTTGTGCATAGGCTTTAGGAGTAAACATTCTATCGTTCATACCATTGACAACAATATCTACAAATTTAGGAATGATAGGTACTGGTGTCCAATCTAAATTCAAATATGATAAATCACCATCAACAGCAAGTTCGTTTTTATACTTACCAATCGGCTGCTCTCCACGAGCATATAGTCTTAATCTGTGAAATTCTACCCACTGGTTATAGTACCGACAACTGTTACCATCTCTTTTAAACCACTCATACTGAATAGCTTGACCAATTTGTAACCCATACTCATCGGTAGCTTTTTCTGCATCTGTAGCAAGCTGTCCTGGAAAGCTAATGGGAGTAATATTTACGCTTGCAGTTTTTTTCATTTATTTAATTATTTCGCTTATATTTCCATTATTATGATATCTTGCAAAGTTAATGCTTATTTTTGATTCTTTTTTAATAGGCATAAACTTGTGCTTTTGGTTAGCCATTATTGCTAATCCTGAACTAATAGCAGCATCATGACTTGTTCTTTTGTGGATGTTAAATCGCGCCCAATCTTTTAGAGTTCTAGTAAAAAACATAGAACCTACTTCTAATGGGTCACGATAACTACCCTCAGTATCAAACCCTACATACTTTTCTATATATGCTTCTATAGATGCTGCGTGAGCTTGCTTTATATCTTCTGAACTATTAGGTATTCCACCCAATTCTTTTTCTGCTTTAGAAAGTTGACCTATACCTTTATCAGGTCTATTCAAACAAAACGCACGGTATCCTCTATTTTTAAAGTGATACAATAACCTAGGCTTGTTGTTTTCTATAAGTATAGGCATTCCATAAAATACACACGCCATCAGTACATCCTCAAAAAATATTTCGGCTGTTTGTGGTCGAGCTATGTATTCTAAAAAAAACTCATTTGCTGGAGCACCATCCATATTAAATTTCGTCATACCGTGAAGAGCTCCCTTAGAACCCCCTCCACCTACAGTCCCTGAAATATCATATGGGTCACACCCAAAAGCACCTATATGTTCATTCATAGGTACATATCTGTTGTTGCGTGAAGTAAATTGGTTCCTGATAGAAGCATCGGGAATCCAAGAAACTATAAACCTTCCTGTTCTATTAGGGGTCCATATTACCTCAGAGTCTTGGTCACCATTCTTCCAATGGAATGATCCTTTAGTTAAGAAGTGTTCTTTTATAAGTGAGTCGTTGTAATCTATCTGTTGGTATATTTTTGTAAGGTTGAAAAGTGATGACTTGCTTTCATCTCTAAAAGCGTGGGACTCAGTACGAGGAAACTGTCGGTAAAATTCATTCAGAGCATCAGGGTCTCCTTTGAGAGAGTCTACCTCATTTTGCCAGTAGTTTAATACTCCTATATCTATCCATCCACCATCTACACCCATTACAGGTTTTTTAGGTGTCTCAAAAACAGGATGACCATACTGGTCTATATATCCTTCAAAGTTCCACTCCATAGGGATGAATAAACAATATAACCCTGACTTTGTTTGCCCATTAGCATTTCTCTCATCAGGTCGAGAATCTCCAAATAAATCCTTAAAGTTCTGACCTCCTTTGTCTAACGCATTAGAAGTAGATCCCATTAAACACTTTCCTATCACTCTACTACCCAGACGTAGACAGGTTTTTGTCACACGCCAGTTGTTTAATATATTCTCTGGCTTCTCCCATTTACCACTCTCATCATGTACAAGCCTTAACAGTTTCTCCCCATCATAACTATTATCAGAAGTATTCTTCCAGTCAATTACAGTATCCAAACCTTCTAGTTCAGTATCTTCTGTATTGTACATATTTTTCTTTGTAATCTTAGACGCTGGTACACGATATCCTAGTTCTGTCTTTGGTTTATCCATACCATCCTGGATGGGTTTAAAGAAAAATGGATAGTTTTGAGAAATAGGAACTACCTTATCGGTAAACATCTTTTTTGCATCACCACCAGTCTTAGATAAAATACCTATCCGTGCATCCTTACTAATGGTAGCAGTACTCACAGCTTCCGATGAACTCATAAAAGAAAATCCTGAACGCCTGTTCTTGAGATAGCACATACCATAAGACCTCTTATCTGCCACACAAGCCTCCCAAAATATATAAAAAATTCTATTGGCTTCTCGAAACTCAGGATGACCTACATCAATCTTGGTCCATTGAAGGTACATATAATGATTGCCAGTTATATATGTTGTTTTTTTATTATTGGTAAACCAATGACCGTACTCCCTTTTATCAAACTCACTCTCTATATAATCAACCCACTGATCCTTAAAAGAGTTATCTCTTTTATTCCAATCAAATATTGTCTTTATTCTTGATAAATCTTTGGGGTATAGATGTGGCTCCCACTTATTGGTCTTGAGAGGGATACTCTTTGGTGGATTAGGAAGAGCTATTTTTAATCCATTGATATTATAAATTTCACCAATGGTGCCATCTTTAGAGATAACAATAATGTCATATTTATCGTCATAGCCGTACTTCCAAGACTTAGCATGATTCTTTGTCTTGATAGCGCGTATATCTATGGCATCATTTACAACAGTATATAGTTCCATTATTTTGCTCGTACTTCAGCAAAACCCTGATTTGATGTTACGCTAGAATTAGATTCAACCTTGTAACCGTCTAAATGGTTACGCTCCTCTTCTATCTTTTTTATTATTTCAAAAGCATCAAATATCGCCAGCTTCTTTGTCGCCGCCGCATTCTTTAACCTGTCGGCTGCTAGTTCATCTTCAGGGTCTATCTTTATAATATCTTCTTTAGCTACTTTGATTAATTCTTTTACTGCCTTTTCGCCAGCCTCGATTATATTTAACTTAAGAAATTTTAAATCTTTATGCATATGTTTCGATTATACATCCTATAGAGAATGTCTCCATCTATAGAAAATTCATATTCACTATCTGGTTGGAAAGAGATAATATCTCCTACCTTAACACCCATTTCAGATAACATTTCATTTCCGTACCTTACCTCACCTAATAAAGGAATGCGTGAATGGTTTTCACCATTATGGTTAAATAGTGTAACGCTGTCACTATCAATAGGTTTCACAAAACAACAATCCCCAGGAGATAACCACTTACCACCTCGACTATATAAGAAAAACTGATCCTCCGTTATAAGGTAAATATCATCTTTAAAAAAAGAAGGACTAGACTGCTCTACGCCCTTCATATCGTAATACTTCTTAAAGATATTATGATGAACTACTAATAAATCACCTTTCTCTATCTCTCCTTCATAATACTCAGGAGTAGATATTACCACCCCAAAACGATTCGACACAGTATGATCTTCTTGAGAAGAGGAAATAATAAGCTCATTATCCCCATACTTTCTAATATTATCATACCTCTTACCGCCTAATGGTTTTATAATAAAATGAAATGGTGACCTCATTAAAAATCTAAATTATATTCTATAGACATAGGCATAGATGAATTGAACTCTTTCCATAAAACGATAATATCGTTTTTTTGAATCCATATACATATATTGCCATTCATCTCACGTTTTATTAAATGTATGGTATATGATCCATCAACAACCTTCTGGTTGGTAATGTAATGCATTGCGTTGGACTTTACATCCAGCCCTATGGAAACTTTACGAATCATCACCCATTACGAGCTCGCCCGTTTCCATATTTACATCAGCACTTCCATATTTCTCTCTTAATGAAGATACATAGGTCTGAAGTTCCGTACCCTTGTTCTCTACATCAAACAAAAGAGATTTCTTTTTTTGCTCTAGACGGTTGAGATTAATCTCTACATCGCCTACCTGTAGCCTTACATTTATAAATTCCTGTTGGGATTTTTTTAGCTGTACCAACTCTTCAGCATCTAATTTATTAGATTCCATTTAATTAAATTTAAAGTAATTACTATTGTTTTACCATTACGATACCTGCGGCATTTAAGGGAGCCGCCCCTGCACCTGTTGTCTGATACAACTGCCCAGCAACCAAACCACCAACACCCGCTGCCGCATCATCATTATATGCAGTAAGACTTGTTACTATACTGAATAAAGATTGAGCAGTGAAATTTTTGGTAGCATCTGCTGAACCCACATCAGTCCCCAAAAGAAGGTCTGTAGCGACAGGTGTGGTTGTTGCATATGTACTAATCTTTGCCATTGTTAAAATATTTTTAAAAGTTCTTTTAATTGTGATATGTCAATTAATCCTGCTAATAACGCACCTAACAGAACAATTGGAATTAAAGAAGCAGCAATCTCTAAATATGGAGGCTGTCCTTGTGCGCCCAAATCTACTCCTTTAGTTTTACTAATAGCACCCCCTAAAAGAGTATGGTCTGCGACCTTTAATGCTACGTTTTTTACTTTACCTAATAATACTTTAGTTGCTAGTTTCATAATTATCATTTTTATTTAGCTCTTATTATTTCGTATTTTATGTTTTTGGATGCTTCACCATCTTTGGCTCTATCGTAATAGAACCTTAACCAAGCCGCACCCAGAGGCTTAGGAGGTCTTCCTTGCTGTATATGCCATCCACCCGATCCATCTCTATATTCATCCTTGTATGTAGGTAAGCATAAATGTTGTTGTTCATCTTGATATGGTTTACCACCTTGTGTTATTCTTGCCCTTTGATAGGTTACTCTCCACTCTTCGTGAATATGTCCACCTACTATAAGATGTGCATCTGGTAAAAAGGTTGCCCTTCTATTTGCCTGTATCACACCCTTTGTTACTGGTCCCCCACCACCAAATCCATGATGGTACCATAAGTTTATGCTTTCTCCCCCTCTATACTTAACTCCTTTATGGCTTACAAACCTTAACTGCACCCATCCACTATATCCTCCACCATTAATCTCACTGCCAGTTTCTTTATTCAATCCATAGATTAGTCTCTGATTCAAATCTATCTCTTGGCGTTTTAAAATACTGGTTTCATGATTACCTTTACCCAAAAGTACAATATTTTTTGCATATGGCTTATAAAATTCTACAGCAGTATCTACCAGTCTGTCAAAATAATTATTAAAACAATGCTCTGGTCGGATGTCTGACTTTACACCTCTAGGATCATATTTGCCTTGCATCGCACAAAATAAATCTCCAAAGTCTAATATATAAGCATTTCTTTTTAATGCTAAATCTAAATGCTTCTTCTCTAATGCCTGATCTGTCTTAGGATTGTCGTGGTGCCTGTCAGAACTTAATAATATCCATTGCTCCCAATCTTTATTAGGCTTAAATTCTATCTGTAATGCAATGCTGTTTCTTGCGTTTCTAGTAACTTTCAAGGTTTGACGATTTTCAGTTCCTCCATACCCGTATCACGAATGTCTATGTGACACCATGTTGGAGCATAATCACCATCTTCTATCGTTGTTAATGCTGTTGATTTTTTATATATCTCCCAAGAATTTATAATATCTTCCCTAACCTCGTCGGCAGTCATATCTTTTACCTTTAAATCTATAGCTCTACCAAAACGATGCTGGCTTAATGCAGCCCCTGTAGAACAGTCAGGAGGTCTAAACCCGCTAAACTGATACTGTCCTCCTGTATTCCAGTTATTGATAGTACAAGGCTTCCCTAGCCTCTCTCTCATAAATTGTGCCAAGGTAACTAACCGAGGATCAATAAACCAAATGGAAGAATCTCCAAAACGTGAATATGTTCCTGGATCAATAAACTCTTGCAAATAAAAATTACCCGATACTTTCAAAATAATTTTCTTTTAAATATACTACGATATACCACAGTATCTCTGTGGACAGTGTCTAAGACGGTAACCTGAACGTGGTTATAAATTGTATCGTACTTATAAGTATATATAGTCGTGTCTTTTATTGTTGCTTTTCTAATTTCTTTTTGTTGTAGTTGGACTTCATATCCCTGTATCTGAGTTTGTGTCTGCTCAGAAAGTGAACTCAGGGTTTTGTGTAATGAATCTTTAAAACATTGATCTTTTGTCTTTTGCTTATTGAGAACTTTAATTGCAGAATCACCTAGACTAAACAAAGAGTCTAAAGAAGTAGATTGGTGAGTATATATGGTGTCTTTCTTCGGACATCCCACAAAGACAACCATCCAACATAATATAGTTAATAAGGCTGTAATTCTCATTTTATACTTTTTGCTAGTTCGATATACTGACGCTGTAACTCTTTGTTATCATTCTTTAATGCCTGTACTTCTTCTGTCAAAGAATCAATCTGAGACTGCATAGTGCTACGCACATCTACGTATAAGTATATTACCGCAACTAAACTTAAAACCGCAATCGCTGAAAGCGGATTCTTTCCAAACTCTTTTACACTTATCGGTAAGCTCATTAGTCAATCGGTGTTGTCCATGCACTTGTTTGCATTAATGCAACCGCTTGTGTATGTGTTAATATAGCACTTCTATCTGCTTCTGGTACTGCTTCAATTGATGATGGCATATAAGGTGCGCCAAATTCCCACTTAGTGACAAATTCACTTTTATCAATTGAGTATTTCAAATCTGCTCTAGTTCCGATTAGTTGCGAAAAATCAACTGTATCAATCTGAGTTGTCTTTACTGTTATATAACTCGAATTTATTCCTCTCATTTTTTTATTTTTAAGGTGTGTCTTCTACTCTGTCGGCTTCATCCATATTTTGACTAACTGCGCTATAAAGATTTGTAGGTGTCTCAAGAACTGAATCTACTTGTTCCATATTTGCAGATGTGCCAGTATTAGAATTTGTTGAATTATCAGGTACTGTCCAATTAGTACTAAACGTAGCATCGTCAAAAATCCAATACCCTATTAAGTCTGATTCAGTACTTAAATCAGTGGGTACTCCAGAATTGTATATGGCAGCTACTTCTACTGCCGATTTTGCTACATTATATATCGATACATCGTCTATATTGCCATCAATGGCATTTGCACCAGCAGGGTCAGCGCCTATGTATAGATTATCACTAACACTATTTAGCGTGCCAGTTGTAGAGGTATCAGTAATAACCGCAACTCCATCTTCATACACTATAGCGGTAGTTGTTGCATCATCCCAAACAAAGCATAAGTGATGCCAGTTACCATCTACTAAATTTCCTACTCCTGATGCATCTGTGCCTCCTAATGTTTTAAAACTATTCCCATACGCACCCATTAATTTATAGTAAAATCTTCCTTGCGTGTTAGAATATGCACTGTTTGATTGATAAATCTCAACGTGTTTCTCTAAATTCACAAGCCTTCCATTAGTTGTATAAGTATCTGATTTGAACCATACAGAAACTGTTAATGCAGTCGCACTATTTAAATGGCTAAAAGAACCACAATCCACATACTCATTAACCCCATCAAATATAAAACTCTTTTGTGAGAATAGTGCTGAATTTTTAGCGTTTGGAAGCAGCCAGTTAGTTCCATTCCAAGTTGCACCATCACCCATCCTTGTCCAAGAATGTAATCCGCTTTTTCCACTTAAATCAATTGGTTTTGAAGTTTCGCTATCTCTTACGTCATCTGGCACTTTTACCTCTGACCAAGTAGATGCTTCATCTAAATGACCTTCCCAATTCCAAGCTAACCCGTTACTTGCAATTGCACCTATCCAACTCGTTACAGCTTCCGTTCTAATACCAGTACTTGTTGCAGTTTCGCTTACCACATTTACGCCATCTACCCACAACTTAACAGCATCTGCATTTGTTGTTCCATCGTATGTACCCATAATATGATGCCAATCTCCATCTTGTATCCTTTCTGTGACAGGATCAATTGCACTTTTTGCACTACCATCAGCATTCCAAATTGACCAATAAATTTTATTGTATACGATTATCAATGACCAATTTCGTGTAGTTCCGCCAGTATTATCTTCTGCGATAAGGCTTTTGAATGTTACTGTTCCAGCAGGCATTTTAGCCCATATCGACACAGATATAGCAGTTGAAAGCCCAAGAGATGTAGATGTTTCCCCTAATTGCACCCCATCATTTACTCCATCAAACTCTAAACTGTACTCGTTTTCAAATGGGGTGACTCCACCGCCAGGGAAGTTTGATAATGATCCAACACTATTTCCTATAGCAATATACATATTACCAAAGTGCTATAATGTTAGTAGCTGTAGTGCTAGTAGCGAAAACACGTATCACCTGCACAGGAACAAAAGTACCTGCCAAGATACCAACAAATGTAACCTCATCACCACTTGCCGTCTTTACCTTTAGGTCGCCTGCGCCACCTACATAAAGTACACAACCAGTATTGATGCCGACTGCATTGCCGCCACCATCAACCTCTGAAGGACTAGATATGTTAACTGTGTCAGACGGCGTAACAGACGCTGCCCTCTCTACTTGTAATTTTTGATATGCCATTATTCTTTGTTTTGATAGGGAAATATTCTATTAAGAGCATCACGACGCTTCGCGCATCCGCAGTCATCACCAGCTACTTTCTTCACAACCTTCTTGATACCAGTAACTTCAGTGAGCTTTTCGATACTATCGCCTAATCCTTTGCTCTGCATAGCACAAAGATAGGAATATTTTCTTTACATTTGTTTTATGACAAAAACAGACGAAAATCAAAAAGATGACTTCCTTAAATACTGGAGAGTCGTTAGGTTCTGGGCTAAAGCAAAATATAAATTGCCACTAGAAGATCTAGAACTATTACTATTCCTCTATAGTAAAAAAAGATTTACCCTAGAAGATTTTAAAATATTTAATGGTATAATGAACTGGGACCCACCACGATTTACCAGAATGATAGAAGAAGGATGGATAACACCTTGGGGGAAAAGTAAAAAAAGATTAAAAAAGAAATATCAACTTACATATAAATCTAGGAAACTCGTACATAGTATATACAAAAAACTAAGAGGTGAAGAACATATCTCCGAAGATCGGAGAAGAAATCCAATATTTGATAAAAAGCAGTACTGCTACACCCATACAATGTATGGGCGAATTATAAAATATATGAACGATGAGTTTAAGACCGTAAGAGAATACAAAGCAATAGCTAAAGAAACAGAGCTATGATTTTTTTCTTCTCCTACCTGCGGCAGACATCTTACTCATTCCTTTCTTGCCATACTTCTTTACCCCAATAGAATAAGCTATCGCATCCGCAGCCTTCTTACTCTTACCAGTAGATTGTATCTTAGAACTGAGTTTACTAAATCTACTCATTACTTCTTGATTAACTTACTAAGATGCTTATGAACACCTTCGTACTTCATGCCATGATCACCGCCATAAGCATGACCGTAGTCTTTTTTCGACATTGCTTTAGACTCATCTCTACGAGATTTTAATGATTGCTTGTGTGGTCCTTTGTGCTTTGCACCTAAAGAATCGTCAAGTCTTGCGTTGTATCCTTGTTTTTTCATAGTTTTTAGTTTTTTGGAGGAGAGAGCTTACTACCACCCTTGCCTGCCCATAAATTTTTACAAGCCCAATGACGAGCTGTAAGTTTTGATTTTGCTGTAGAACATTTGTGACGAGCGCGAAATGATTTGCGTGCCGATGAACTGTAGTTGTGACCATAACCCTTTGCACCGAAATGAATGAGTTTTTCTTTACCACCCTCACAAGCCTTAACCATTCTCTTCTTCCCTGATCGGTCTGAAGAGACAACACGGTTACACTTCATTTTGCTTTTCTCAGCCATATACTAATAGCTTTTTTCCATACCGTACCCTGGGTTATTCTTAACCTTACCCCCATGCATCTTAGCATAGAGATTCGCTTGAGCTTTTCCCACCGCAGTGTAAGGAAACACTTTGTCCTTTTTACCTTTTACTTTTACTGTTGGCAT
>TARA_R110002012_G_scaffold204050_1_pt1 | contig 28447 bp, 27 predicted proteins | sample TARA_R110002012 | Tara Oceans TARA_R110002012 (sample SAMEA4396515) | marine metagenome | biome: Westerlies Biome; feature: [DCM] deep chlorophyll maximum layer (ENVO:01000326); material: water (ENVO:00002006), including particulate matter (ENVO:01000060) such as... | depth 40 m | reverse complement strand
CCTCCCGTAACCCAAGTAGAGCGGACAATATTTGGTGCTGGTGGTTATGATATAAAACCAGACACTACCGGCACAGGAAATGGTGCTACAGGAGGTACTGGTCTTAACGAAATAACAATAATACACAATTATCTTCCATATAAACTTTCGTCTACATCAGACCTTGGAATCACTGTAGGTTGTTCTGGTTCAGAGTATCCCGGTTGGTCTGGTGGTGCGACTGGAGCTACATATAATAGGATTACATATGCACACCCAGATTGGTCAACCACAGTTATATCTGGATCTACTTTTGGGGCTATTTCGTTGGGTAATTTTTTCATATTAACAGGAACATCAGGAAATGATCCACGGGAATGTTGCTACTTCTGTCCGGCAACTGGATATTGAAAAGGATAATAAATGGCAGTTACTAATAGAACAATTACAAATACCATGTCTTCCAGTAACGTTCTGGACGCATATAATATAGTAGGGACAGATGAACACCATCAAGTTTTATTTCTTGGTGGTTTAACTGCCAATTCATCAAACACAAATACCACATATGATAGAAATGTAATTTCAAATGAAATTAGCTTGGTTAAACGAATTAAACGAAATGATGTAATTCCCGTTATACAAAGAGTAAATTGGAAAAGTGGTTCTCCATACAATTACTGGAATTCCAGAGACGGAAATAGAGAAGACGGATCATATTCTTACTATGCGCTGGCCAGCAATAATGTATTATATTTGTGTCTTAGTAATAATGATAAAAACAGATCAGATTACTCATTACAAGTAAACTCTACAGTTGAACCTAATCATGGTTTAGGAATACAAAAATATTCCGATGGCTATACTTGGATGGCGCTATTTAAGATAGACTATACATTAAATAAGTTTTTGAGTGAAAACTGGATTCCAGTTCCAATTTTAGAAAATTTGTTCTCAGAATTTAACACGGGAAATAGTTTAAACGGTCTTGCAACTGACATATGTGGATCTAGTGCCGGTGTTTTAGGTGCGTGTTGTTTGTACAATAAAACCAAAGAATATGATCCAATTACATCGATAGAAATTACTGGTGGAAATCTGTTTGATTGTTTCTCATCAATACCCTGTTATAGATGTAAAGAAATTTCAGATTCTTTGAATAAAGAACGAATTTTTATTCAGGGGGCAACGTGTGCATCATGTGCTGGTTCTATTGAAATTAAAACTCTAATTGAAAAAATCGATGAAAGTGGCGATGCATATAATAAAAATTCAACAATTATATCACAACGAAACATACAAGAAGATTCTGAAGTAAATGATGGTAGAATATTATCAGCATTTATAGATCTATCTGGAATTACCACAGGTGATCTAGTGACAACAGAGCAAAATCCTGTCGTTGATTTAAATAATGGTGGTAGTGATGGTGATATCAGACTCAGCACATATACAATAATAGATCCAGACGAAAGAACCAAGAAATACGTCATTGATGGCATCTATGTGGATAACCCCGGAAAGGGATATCATGTAGTAGATCCATACGTAGAACCGGCTGGTAGTTCAATTGCAGACATTTTATCATCCCGATTGTTTATTAATCTTGATACAAAAGGAAGTATTAGTAAAGACTTAGTTGAAATTTTAAATGTTAATAAATTGTTAACCAAAGTATGTCTAACATCAGATGAAATTGAAGCTTTAAATTCAAAAGCAAGACATCTTAAGTTTAGTAGATTTGGAATCTTACAACAGGTTAAGGATTCAAATGGCAGAATTATTGGTCAAGGTTTGAATGTAAATGAAGGAGTGATTAAATCCGCAACTTACTTAATCACTGCTACTACATCATCTTCTCAAACAATCCGAGTAGGTGAGCAGTTATCAACAGAGTCTGGTATTATTCTAGCAGGTGGAGATACAAAACCATTCCAAAATAATGGTAGAATAGTGGGTTCGCTCGGCTCGGGAGGTACATCACATACCTTAAGAGTCATGACGGACAAAAAGTTATCCGTTGGGGATCAATATTATGTTAGTATCGATCCAATAACAGGTGGTATTCCATTCAATCCGAAATTAATTACAATAACAGATGTAGGCGACGAACCCGATGTTGATCTTGATTTAACTGAGTCTAAGGTTTTACATACAGGTAATACCAATATAAATATAACGACAAATACACCAAGAAAACAATATTGTTTCGAATTTGTAAAGGTTTTTTAAATGTCAGCCGATGATACAGATTATACAAAATTTCCAATAGTAGCGAGAGATACAATCTTCGAGGTTGGTGATAATACCTTTAACGTAGAAAACAAATTTCCTCTTACTGACAGTCCTTTCGGTAGTCGGTTAGCTAGTCAGATTGCTCTTCCTATATCGGAAAGGCAGAATACTAAAAATTATCATTTGTTGGGGTTTGCTCCACAGAGAGCATTACAAGCAGAGGATCTCAATGAAATACAAGAGAGATTCATGGTTGATAACACACTAACACAACAAATGTGGTCGAACTGGAACTCACAATCAAATTTACAAAGTTCTGAGTTTGGTCCCGGTTGGTTTGGGGCTACCCCAATGTACCCGCATGAATGGAAATCACATATTCGTTACTTAGATGAATTGATTTACGCTCCAGCCAATGCGGATGATTTAATTTACGAAAAACCTAAAAGCCTCGTTGAAGTTAACTACAGAGTCAAGACTGAAGGCGTTGTTGTCGCTACTGTATTTTCAACATTCGATGTGCAGGTAACATTCAATCCCGGTTGGTATTATATAAATGATACCTATACGACTTCATCAACTCACGACAGCTCTGGATTAAAATACTGGTACTACCTAAAAGAAGCAATACACTCAGAAAGAATAGTTATTCAGGTAAGCGCCCAACCGTTTAGCGGCGCTGAAGATCAGAACTACAATGTAACCGATGTTAATAATACACAAGAAATTAGTTTAGATCCATCAGATGCAGAAAATAACCAATTATGTTTTGGTTTAATTCTGGATGATTTTAGTTATGTTTCAGGTCAAAATTTTGGATCAGGTAATTCAGATTCTGGTGCTGATAGAGTTGAAATAAAAGTCAAACCAAAATTGGGATGTGGAGTTGTTGGTGAAAGAACCCCTTCATATATCGGTCATATTAACTTTGGTGCATTTCAAGATGAAATTGACGGGGGTGGTGTGGGTGTCAATGGACCAGAAGTAGGTCTACTTAGGGCATACTATTCAAATGGATTAACCATATATGATAGATCAACTGGTGTTGGTAATCCCGACGCACTAATTCAATTAAATAATGCACCTGGCTCCGCATTAGATTACGACGATTTTGAGGATGCTTTCCCGGCTCCAACAACGGAGTTTGTTTGATGCCGATAGATATTACAAAGTTTCCAATATTATCATCTGAAAACACAAAATTTCCCTTGGATGATTCTACCCTGTATCGCAGTAGATCTAAGAATTTTTTACAAACAAATAAAAATTACATTGCAACTGCGTTTCGGAATGTTGGTGATGTTATACAAGCAGGCGAATTGAATGAAATTTACGAAAGACAATTGCTGTTCAATTCACTCACGCACCAGATGTGGTCAAATTGGATAGGTTACGTATATCCCCGTGATTCTACGGGCGGTATAGTTCCTGCACCTGCCCCATCATTTGGTCCCGGTTGGGCAGGAACTACCCCCCTAAACCCCGGTGTATTCGATTCTAATTCTTTTGGATTTGGTGAACCTTCAGATACAACATATTCACAAGTTGAAGCAGCTCTGTTGTTCAAAACGATTGATACTGATGATCTTGCAAGTGGATATTTACAGTCAAACATAAGGTTGTTGTTTAATACTGGTTGGTATCTGATTAACGATACGTCATTTGTTACACCAAAAGAATTCACTCCTGTAACACAAAATACTTTATATGATAGAGTTGTACAGGCAAGTGGATTAAAACATTGGTATTACTTACATGAACCAATTCTTTTTGATATAATATTAGCGGGTGATGGTATATCAGCATTGTCCCAGCAACTTCCTAAATTCCAGACTTTAATTACTGACAATATCACTGCGGTTTCGGTTTGGTCGAATTCAACAAAAGTTTCTTTGACTTTTGCTGGAATTTCTGAAGATTCAAATAATTTTAAGAAAAAAGTTACAAATACTCACGATGGGGCATATTTTGCTCTTGATTTAGCAGACAAATCACTGTGTCAGCATATTGATCCAGTCAATTGTGATGAGGATGTGTCTAGTGGAACTGAAGGTACAGGCTCTGTCTCCGATTCAAACCCCATCAAAACTACAGAAATAGTGAACGATCCATTTTTTGAAAATCCAGTAAATACAAATAACTCTGATGATGGAAATTCCAGAAGAGTACAAATAAAAGCACTTCCAAGATATCGACACGGACTCCAACACAGAATAGATCCATTGAACGATGATGTTGCAGATATAAACGATACATCACCACAGGACGCAAGAAGCAGAACGACAAATATCGTAATTGGAAACATGAATCTTGGGTTCGAAGAGTATAACCAGTTTCACGATAAGGTACCCTCACATTCTTTGTGTGTTAAATGTGAGCCAAACACAGAAGGTCTTGCCGTTGCTCTTAAAAATATAAGTGATTATCATGTGGAACATGCTCCAAATGGAGTTATGTCAGAAACATTTAATATAGATGATTTGAAATTATTACGAAATGATGCATTTGAACAAATGAAAGAGGGATTGAAGCCTCGTTTTATAAATAATGTAAGAGTAAATGTTACGATATATGATGTGGATCAACAGGGTCAGACAGACGCAGAAAATGAGTGGAACAGCCATTTTTCTGAATTAGGTGATGTACTTAGAATAGTGGAATCCACGGACTTACGACAGGTAGAACCAATTTGAGGGAAATTAAATGGGCGTTGAAGACAATCTATTCGAAATAAATGAACTAGAGACTAGCGACACATTTCAAAGTTGGTTCACTAAAACTAACGCGGAAATTATTGCAAAGTTAAATAATCTTAAAATCTATGATCTAGAACTTTCAAATCTTTCAGGTCTGAGTGGTGCAGTAGGAACTACTGCTGCTGGAACTGGCACTGCTGGTAAACTAGAACTCAAATTATTACATACGATTCCACATGGCTTAACACTACAAGGCAATGCAACTATTACAGGTTCACTTGATGCAAGTAGTATTGTTGGGGCGAACTCATTTATACTTAATGGTCAAGTTATTGATGGTGTTACAACCGCATTTGACTTTGGTACATTTGTTCGAATGGATGCCTCTGGACTTACCAAAGCAAAAGCAGATTCTGCTGCAAATGCAGAAGTTCTCGGAATGGTGACAGGAACTTCAGATACTAGCATTACAATTGCACATAACGGTTATGTTGAAGGATTATATAATCCACATATGTCAACTGGTGGTGTTTTCTTCTTAGATCCCACGGTAGCTGGTGGATTCACGGCAACAGAACCAGTGCTTGCTGGTAGAGTATCAAAACCAGTGCTAGTCGGTGCTTCAGGAAATACTGGTGCAGTGCTTCTTTCGATGCGGGGTCAATTACTACAGGACACCGGGACAGGCAATACTGGTGGATATGCAACACACAAAATTTATGTGAATGTTGGTTCGGTTGATCACCACCTAGTTAAAGGTAAAGTGGTAGCATATAATCCAAACACATTATCATTCGATGATGGTAGAGCACAATATAATGGGTTTTATCTTACAAAGGATGACGCAAATATTGATGATGCAATTGGTATTGTCACCGGAGAGCCGGCACCAGATACAATTGAAATTACAACTTCTGGTCTTGCTGAGTCTATTCCAGCAGATTATGGTAAGGGTAAGTTGTACATCTCCGGTGTGACGGGAGAATTACGAGTTAACCCAGTGGTAGCCAGGAAAAAACTATTTGCAATAAATTACGATACATCGAATAACAATGCGATAGTTGTAAATAACACATCAGTTCCTGTTACCGATTTACTCACAGGATCATCTCCAAACATATTAATCAATGGTGGATTTGATGTTTGGCAGAGATATCCGACTGGAGCAACGATTGAAGGTGTTAATAATATTTATTCGGCAGATAGATGGGTTAGAAATCTCAACGCAACAGGCGCAACAATGTCTACTGCCACATACATTCGGCGACTAGAATTTGACGCAGATCAAATCGAAATTAAAGGAAATCCACAGTATTACTTAAGAACATTTAATGTGATAACTGGAGCAGTCACAGGAGATCATTTACACTTAGAAAACAGAATTGAAGACTCAAGAACTCTTGCAAATGAAACCGCAACAGTTAGTGGTTACATTAGATCTGGTAGTGGGAAGACAGTTCCAATTAGAGTCAAACAAATATGGAACGGTGTAACTGGATCTGAACACAGTGGTGGCACACTTAGTACGTCCACCTCGTGGGGATTCTTTTCCAGCACGTTCACCGTTCCCGGTATTACTGGAGCATCAGCAAATCCAGAAATTGCAGGAGATCACTATCTTGCACTCGGATTTGATCTAACTGATTCGTCTAGCACATTCCATGATTTTGCTCAAATTAAATTGGAACATGGTGACAGAACCACTGCGTTTTTCCCAGTAAATCAAGATGAAGAACTTGCAAAGGCAAGTAGATATTATCAGAGAAGTTATCAAGTAGACGAATCTACAGGTCAAGTTACTAAGGGTGCCGGAGTTGTTGATTCTCATATCGTAGAATTTACGTACACCCCATACAGAGAAACGTCATTCCGATATCCTGTACCAATGAGATCAACACCACTGATAAAAATATACTCACCAGACTCTGGTAACCAAGATGCTTTCAATGCTCCTGCTCTTAGAGATCTAAGAAATACATCAGGAACACTTGCCTTTGATGGAACTCCCCGTGTATGTGAAGCTGGTGTAACTGCAATTACGAGTGTACAGACATCTAGAATTGCAACAAGATTTAAAATTATTGCCGGAGCACATAAATTCGACACAATTCAATTACATTATGTTGCAGACGCTGACTTCAATAATAACGTAACTACATAAAATTAGGAATCACCAATGTCATCAAGTTCAAATTTAAAACAAAGTAGCACCATAGTAAGATCTGACGTACTTGGTACACGTATTGTTGCAGAAATTCCAACCACAAGATTGGAATCTGGAACAACCGGTGGTGATGTACTACGAAATGGATTTTCCGGTGGTACAGGATTTTACTTTAGAGCAGGAGCAACTAGTCAAGCCGCAGGTCAAGTTTTTGGTGTAATTGAAAATATACAAGATGCTAGTGCGTTTGTTGTTATTCAGGGGTTAATTCAGTATCCAGAACTCAATTCAATTTCTGGTGGAGCACCCTCAGCAGAAAACTTCTTCCTAAGTGCTGCGACTTCAGGTAAACTTCAAAGTTACGCGCCCACAGCTACTGGTTTAGTATCAAAGAAAGTTCTACAGCAAGCATCATTGGGATCGTTCAACGCATCTGTTATAGGTCCTAGTGATGGGGCTTCGAATGTTGGTGAATTTGAAGCATCAAAAACCAGTGATGCACCAGTTGGTACAGTTCTACCTTATCTTTCTGTGACCGGTAATACGGCTGCTATTCCAGAGGGATGGGTTGATGGTTCAACAATGCAATATTTGTCAGTTTCAGAATATCCCGAATACAACACACAGTTTGGTGATATCTTTGGATATGAAGAAACATTAACATTATCATTCCCAACTTCTGAATTTGGTGCTAGTTTAGTTGGTAAAGCTGTTAAAACAGATAGATCGGGAGTAGATACAGCAATTGTAGTTGGTGTAGATGTAGCAAATAACAAAATAACAATCCGAGAAAATCAATACAATAGGGCGCTATATTCAGCGGGAATAACTGCTGGATCTACTCCACTACTACAATTCAATGATCTAATTGGATATATCAACTCAGGTGTTCGTAATAAAAATGCTACACCTCAACTTACACATAATACTAGTAATCTAGCTGAACCCGTATCCATACAAGGTTACTATCCGTTATACTTTACTCCAAACGCAGCGGCTGCTGCAAGTCCAGATGACAGTGGTTATCATGTGCATGGCACTGGAGATCTTGGATCAACGTATGATAATTATTATATGCCAAATGGTCTTGCATTTGGATCAAATCAAAACCCGCAATACCACGCAAATACTGGTGTAGACAGATATACTCACGATGGATCACACGACAATCCAGTTACAGACTACCTAATGTCTCCAACTGGAACTGCAATACAGACTCTTTATACAATGAAGGTTAAGAACGTAGTAGCAGTAAATATTCCAACTCAAGTTACAGTTGAAACATTGGTAGTTACTCATGGATTGTCTGCTGGATCGAGTGCAAATAATGTAATAACCACTGATGTTGCTTATGATGTTCAGTGTATAAAAAATAGAATTCGTGATCTAGAAATTCGAATTTTAGGTTCAGAACAAGCTTGTTCACTTTAATTTATGGAGCATATTTTATATGGGATGTAATTGTAGAAAAAAACGCAAAGCAAAAGAACTAATAAAAGAAAAAGAACAAGAACGAGATAAATTATTATCAATTAGAAAATCGTGGTCTGATTTGAACAAACAAGTTCGAAGACAACTGACTTTAATCCAGAGCTTCGGATTATCAATGGCATCTAGGGGTGTTACAAGTAAAAAAACTGACGGACCAACAAAACAACTTCGTGTTTTAAGTTGTTTTGGTAATTTAGATGTCGGTGGTGAATTGATTAAATGTCCACACTTGAAAGAAAGTAAAACACCCGGAAAACATTATTGTGGTGAGTGTGGTTGTGGTGATCGAAAAGGCACTCATCTAGTATCACAGGGAGAAAAATATAGTAAATTAGATTATCCCATTCTATCTTGTCCTCTAAAAATGCCTGGATTTACTAATTACGAACCAAGTGCTGACAATGAAAAGCTTCCTCCTATGTCAAGAAAAGCATATATTGACACCCAATTAAAACCTGCTGACATACAAAGAATAAAAATTACAATTCCAGATGAAGACGAAGAATCAATAATAGAAATACAGGAACATCTGAAGGATTAAACCTTCTCCTAGTATTATAAATACAAAGTAGGAGGTAGATATGGCAGCTCCAAATTCAAAACAGGGTATTATTGATTATGCTTTTAGGCGCTTAGGTGCGCCTGTTATAGAAATAAATGTTGATCAGGAACAAGCAGAAGAGCGTGTTGATGATGCACTACAGTTCTTTTCGGAAAGACACTTTGATGGTGTCGAAAGAGTATATTATCAATATCAGCTAACTGGTGATGATATTGATAACAAATATATTGATACAAATTCAATTGGACCTGCTAATGGCTCGGGTGGTGATGGACCTACAGGCAGGGACATTTTAAGTATAGTTCGAGTATTTCCGTTTGGTGATCTCAGTACTGTTAACATGTTTGATGTTCGATATCAAATGGCGCTTACGGATTATTTCGGTATTAACCGTGGGTTAGGTGCTCAGAGTTCAATGGGTATGGCTAGATTTTCATCTACTAAACAGTACATCAATATGATTCAGCAAATATTCGATCCAGAAAAATCAATAAGCTTCAGTAAGGTTACGAATAGATTACACATAGAAATGGACTGGAAGCGAGATATTCAATCAGGTGAATATATTGTTATCGAAGCATTTTCTTCACTTAACCCAGAAGTATTTAACGAAATATACAACGATCGATTACTCAAAGAATATGTGACTGCGTTGGTGAAAAGACAGTGGGGAATTAATTTGTCTAAATTCGATGGTGTACAGCTTCCCGGTGGTGTAAGTCTTAGAGGTGGTCAAATATACCAAGAAGCTCTTGCTGAAATAGCTCAAATAGAACAACGAGTATATTCCGAATACGAACTACCCACTGATTTTCAAGTTGGTTAATAAATGGCAAGAAACCCGTATATCCGTGATGTAAATTCCGAGCAAAAGCTCGTAGAAGATCTAACCATCGAAACTATAAAGGCGATGGGTAGAGATATGGTGTACATACCACGCAAATTGCAGAATGAAGATTCTCTTTTCGGAGAGGACAACAATTCTAAATTTGATGATGTATATGATTTAGAAATGTATATTTTAAATGTAAGTGGTTTTGAGGGTGAAGGCGATATAATCGTAAAGTATGGATTAGAAATTAAAGATCGGGCAACATTTGTTGTTGCCCGAAAACGGTTCACAGATGAAGTAACAGAAGCAGATTCATCAATCAACAGACCCCGCGAAGGTGATTTGATTTACTTTCCACTAACAAAAGCTTTACTAGAGATTAATTTTGTTGAGCACGAAAATCCATTTTATCAATTGGGGGCATTATATTCATACACTCTTGTATGTGAAACATTTACTTACAATAATGAATCATTTTCTACTGGTATTCAGGATCTAGATGAAATATACACAGACAGAAGAATTTCTACAAGATCAATTGGTCTTACAGGAGGAATTGTTGCAGAAGATTCTACTGGAAGAACCGCTGCAAACTTTATTCAGGGAGAAATTGTTTTCCAAGTTTCTGGTGAGCAGGGAGATACGTTTGGAAATGCGACTGGTACAGCCGAAGTTGTCGATTGGAATTCAAGTACAAAGACACTGTTACTAACAAATATTACAGGAACCCTACTATATACTTCCGGATCGGAATCAATCAAGGGTGCTTCGTCTGGTGCAGAGTATCTCATAACGTCGGATGGAACATCAGATATTGTTATTCCAGTGAATACTAACACCAATGATATATTTGGTGATAACCAAAACATTGAAATAGAGGGTAACATTATAGATTTCAGTGATACTGATCCATTCTCGGAGGGTAAATTTTAATGTTTGAATATTTCAATAATGAAGCACTGCGAAAACTAGTGATTGGTTTTGGTTCTTTGTTTGACGATATCCTCGTCAAAATGGGTGACGGTACAAAGCTAAGAGTTCCACTTTCATATGGACCAAAAGAAAAGTTCATACAAAGAATTAGAGAACTCAGTTCAATTTCGGATGAAGTACGTTTACAGACCACTATGCCACGTTTAGCTTTTGAGTTATTAGGATTAACCTATGATCCAACAAGAAAAGCAAATAAGCTGAGAAAAACTACATCACAGGGTAGTGGTAGATTTAGTTATTCCGAAGTACCATATATTGCCTCATTTGGATTATATACATTTACTAGAAATATAAACGAAAATTTGCAGGTATTGGAGCAGATTTTACCATACTTTCAACCAGAATTTGTAATCACACTAAACATAAATGATGTAAATAAAAAAGTAGACATTCCTATTGTGCTCAATGGATTGAGTGTAACAGAAGATTATGAGGGTGGATTTGATACTAGACGAAGCGTAAATACAGTATTTCAGTTTAGTGCAAAAACGTATGTGTATGGACCAATCAAAACCAAGCCAGTTATTACAGAAGCAAACGCGAATATGTTCCGTATACTTGGAAATACTGGTTTTGGTGGAGATGGATTTACGTCCGAATCTATATCTGTTGTTGGATCAACGGGAACCACTGGTTCTGATGGTTCTATTACAAGGAATGATTGGTTCGATAATGAGTGATTCTAGTTATGATAAAATTTCTGATGCATTAGATACAAAATTTGAGCCAAAAGAAATAATAAAAAAAGAAGTAAAAGAAATATCTGTGTCGGAGGAAGATCGTTTTAAAAAAGACTTTTCTGATGTTCGAGCAAATATTCGTGAATTGATTGGTACAGGAAAGGAAGCTATTGATGGTATACTTAAAGTGGCTACTGAGGGAGATGCGCCTCGTGCTTATGAAGTCGTCTCCCAATTACTCAAGACGGTTTCGGAAATGAATCATGATCTTATTGATTTACACAAGAAAACAAAAGAAATTACCAAAGAAGAAGTCGTAAACAATACACATAATTCGATATATGTGGGATCTACTTCTGATTTACAAGACTTGATAAATTCGTCTAGAAGTAGAAATAAAATTATACAGAATGAAAACATAATTGATCATGACGAACAAGCGTGACGGATACTTAGGAAACCCAAATCTAAAAGCAGCGGGTGTTGAATTAGACTATACTGAGGAGCAAGTCAAAGAATACATCAAATGCTCTCAGGATCCATCCTACTTCATCAAGAAGTACATTAAGGTAGTCTCTCTAGACGAGGGATTAGTACCATTTGGATTATATGACTACCAAGAGGACATAGTAGAAACTGTTCACAATAATCGGTTTGTAATTGCAAAGCTGCCTCGTCAGTCAGGTAAGTCCACAACAATCATTGCTTACATTTTACATTACATCATGTTCAATCAGAGCATGAGTGTTGCCGTATTAGCGAACAAGCAATCTACTGCAAGAGATATTCTATCTCGTTTAAAACTAGCATATGAATATCTACCACTCTGGCTTCAGCAAGGTATTGTTGAATGGAACAAAGGTAGCATTCAACTTGAAAATGGATCAAAGATTCTTGCATCTTCAACATCAGCTTCTGCGGTTCGTGGTGGTTCATATAACATGATTTTCCTCGATGAGTTTGCTCACGTTCCTGTTCATATTGCGGAAGAGTTCTTTAGTTCGGTTTATCCAACCATCACATCTGGACAAACAACTAAAGTTCTGATGGTATCAACTCCAAACGGCTTAAACATGTTCTATCACTTCTGGAGAGGAGCGACAAAAAAACAGGGTGAAGTAGGCAAAAATGAATACATTCCCATTGAGGTTCACTGGAGTAACGTTCCGCTATATCCAAATGGACCTCTCCGAGATGAAGAGTGGAAACAGAAACAAATTGCAAACACGAGTGAACAGCAATTCGAATCTGAATTTGAATGTGACTTCGTTGGTTCGACCAACACGTTAGTCAATAGCGCAAAGTTAAAATGTTTATCTTGGATATCTCCCATAGAAAAAACAAATGATGGGTTAATGATTTATGAACAACCCAAAGAAGATCACACATATGTAATTACTGTTGACACTGCTCGGGGGCAAGGAAAAGATTACAGTGCATTTGTTATCATAGATATCACAGATCCTCCATATAAAGTTGTAGCTAAATTCAGAAACAACTTAATATCTCCTTTGGTGTACCCAACAGTAATAAAATCTGTAGCAGAAAAATATAATCAAGCATTTTGCCTTATTGAAATTAATGATATAGGTCAACAAGTCGCTGATATTTTAAATCGTGATCTAGAATATGAACATGTATTGATGACAGTATATAAAGGAAGAGCTGGTCAGCAAATATCTGGTGGGTTTGGGGGAGCCAATACAAACCTTGGTGTGCGTACAACAACACCAGTTAAAAAACTCGGTTGCTCAGTGCTTAAAAGTTTAATTGAAAATGATAAACTAATAATAGAGGATGTAGACACAGTAAATGAAATGATCACATTCGTAGCAAAAGGTCAATCGTTCGAAGCGGATGAAGGGCACAATGACGATTTAGCTATGTGTTTGGTCTTATTTGGTTGGTTGACTCGACAAGAATATTTTAAAAATCTAACTAATTTGGACGTTCGAACTGACATTTACCAAGATGAAATGCAACGAATCGAAGATGAAATTTTACCATTTGGTTTTATTAGTACAGAAGATACAAATGATGTTACATTTTTTGACTCAGGTGATATGTGGAAAGCAGATTCGACAGACTCTGCTGAACTCTGATATTATCTAAATACAGTAGTTCATTGGAGAAATAAAATGCCCACAGATATTACTGTATCAGTTAATGACGAGCGATTCATTGTCCCTGTTTCGGAGACACCTAGTGAATTTGTTGCAGGATTTTTAAGTAAAGTTCCTGAAAATGAATTAGTTCGTGCATTAGGAGACACTGGAGAACGACAGCAAGGTTATCTCGAAGTAAATAATTTAGAAAATTGGTTTTCTCGACTCAACAATCCACTCGGTACCGATATGCTTACAGATGGTCATGATGCATATACCGGAACAGAAGACGGAAGTGCCTCTGGATCTAAATTGGATGGAATTTCCGCAAGATGGCCAGAAGGTCCAACGGGAAGTTGGAAACACGAATGGTATTCTGTACACAACTATTTGAAGTACGGTGGTTCTGCTCTTATTGCGGGGACAGGTTCTGTACAGAATACTGTGTCATCAAGAGATACGCTTACCAATCTAAGTAATTCATTTGGTTGCTTTTTTGCAGCATCTGGTTCATGTGCTGCAAATGTAGATTTAGCTGCAATTGTAAATAAAAGAACAGACTCGGTTGCAATTTTAGGAGCTTCATACTCAGGAGACACGATTTCTAGTATTCTTGCTACTGGTCCAGATAGTAATATATTAGGATTATCAGGTGCAACTCTTAGTCAATATACATTTGCAGTTCCCGGTACAAAATATCACTTACAAACATCACAAAACGTTCAAGTCAATAATGATTTTGACTTATTACAACAGTCATTTTTGTCATCAGACGCGGCCGGTTGCTTTGCAAGAACTCAACGTTCTGGTAGATCTTTTGCATCACCAGCCGGATTAGATAGAGGTAAAATTCTAGATGTTGTCAGAATAGGTAAAGTAATTAATGATACTGAGTATGATACAATGTTCTCGGCTGGAATTAACCCAATTCGAACATTCCCAGAGGGATCATTCTTGTTTGGTGATAAAACAGGAGAATCTGTTCCTGAGAGCGTTACGGGTGATTTAAGTAAAACAAATGTTCCTGTATTTACACGAGTTAACGTTGTGCGAACATTCCTATACCTAAAACAAATTATTGGTGAATCTGCAAGAAGATATTTGTTTGAAATAAATGATGCTACTACCAGACAATCATTCATTAGTACAATAACTCCCATTTTAAGGTCGGTTCAGGCTGGAAGAGGAATTAGCGAATTTCAAGTTGTATGTGATCAAAGTAACAACACAGAAGCAATTATTGACAGTAACGAATTTGTTACGGACGTTTTCATCAAACCAACAAAATCCATCAACTTTATTAGACTTAGATTCACTAATAAAGACAATGATCAGACCATAGCATAACGGAGGAAGTAAAATGAGTTCAAAACTTGACGACTTTATACAAGAATTTCAGGGTGGAAATCGCGCTCATCGATATACCATCGAGGGTAATGTTGGTGGCAAAACCAATGACCACTTTAGCAAATTTTTCGTAAGAGCAGTAAGTTTACCACCATCACAAATCAATGAAATTCGTATACCATATCGAGGTAGGATTTTAAAATGGCCTGGTGACAGAGTTTATCAACCATGGAATATTCGTATTTTAGATGAAAATAAAGGCACAAAGGATTCTTTATGGCACGCTTTTCATCGCTGGAGTGACAATATTAATGATCATATAGATAATAATACAAAGTTAGATTCTTTGAATGCGTTTTCTGATGATTGGGTAATTAGACAAGTTGATGAGAATGAACAAACAACGAAACAAATTAATTTAATTCAGTGTTGGCCAAGCATTGTGGGTCCAGTAGACATGGATGCAAACTCAGTTGATACTCTAGTTGAATTTAATGTGGTGGTAAATTATCAGTACTATGATGTGATTATTTAAAGGAATATATTATGGCGATAGACTTATTTGGTTTTAGAATAGGAAAAAAGTCTAAGGGTGAGCAAGAAACTGAAGCGTTAAAACAAGAAACGTTTGTTGCACCAGACGAATATGACGGCTCTTACAACTTCGAAACAGGCGGTGTTTTTGGGACATACGTAGATTTTTCTGGTGCAGTGAAAGATGAAAATTCTGCACTTTCTATGTACAGAACAATGGCACTGTATCCAGAGGTAGACTCTGCGATTGAAGACATTATAAATGAAGCAGTTGTTATTGATGAAGACAGACGACCAATTCGTTTGGATTTAGATCGAGTTGATATATCAGAAACAATTAAAAAGAGAATTTATGATGAATTCGAAACTATCTTAAAGTTACTTGATTTTGGTAGAAAATCACATGAATTATTTCGTCGATGGTACATTGACAGTAAGATTTATTATCATATTATTATTGATAAAACAGATCCAAGAAAAGGAATACAGGATCTACGAGCGATTGATCCAATAAACATAAAAAAAGTAAAAAAGGTATTGAGAGATAAAGCCCCCATGGGGGGAGCTAAAGTTCCCATGGTTAAAGGCATGGAAGAATTTTATGTCTATACGAACACAGATAAAAAATCAATGTATCAGACTCCTGCGAGTGGAATAAAAATTTCACCAGATTCAATCTGCTACGCACATTCGGGTATTATTGATGCAAATACCAAAAGAGTTGTTGGATACTTACAGAAAGCAATTAGACCATTAAACATGCTTCGTCAAATTGAAGATGCTGTGGTTGTGTATAGAATTTCAAGAGCACCAGAAAGACGAATTTTCTATATCGATGTGGGTAACCTTCCAAAACAAAAAGCCGAACAATACTTAAGATCATTAATGAATCGTTACAGAAGTAAACTGATATACGATCAGACAACTGGGGAAATCCGTGATGATAGGCGTCACATGTCAATGCTTGAAGATTATTGGTTACCCCGAAGAGAAGGTGGTAGAGGAACTGAAATTTCTACTCTACCCGGTGGTCAAAATCTAGGAGAAATGACTGATGTTGAATACTTACTTCGAAAAGTATACAGCGCACTCAATGTTCCATTGACAAGAATGATGCCACAAGATGGATTTAATCTGGGACGTTCAGCAGAAATTACAAGGGATGAGGTAACTTTCTTCAAGTTTATCGAAAGACTTAGAATGAAGTTTTCGTTGATGTTCTTACAGCTTCTGCGAGTTCAATTGGTTCTTAAGGGAATCATGACAGAGGAAGAATGGAATACAATCCAAAGTGATGTATTCTTTGTATTCGCTAAAGATTCGCATTTCAATGAATTGAAAGAAGCTGAAATTTTAAGAAATAGAATTGATATGGCTGCTTCACTTGAGCCACTAGTGGGTAAATACTATTCTACTCGTTATATTCGTAAAAACATTCTAAAGCAGACAGAAGAAGAAATTCGAATTATAGATACTGAGAATATGGCAGAGTTGGCTAGTCAACCGCAGCAAATGATGCCACCAGATCAAGGACCAGGGCTTATCCAATGAATTCTAAACTAAGAAAAATCATGAATTGTGTTCTCGATGAAAACAAAGAAGATTTTTCTTCGTTACTTCATGAGGAAATTAATTCTAGGATAGAATATTATAAAAAAGTCAAGTCCGCTGATGTAGTAGAAAATATAATTTTTCCGTCTGACTGCCAACAAACACTAAATATTAATGAAGAAAATTACGAAAATTCAATGAAGTTCATTCCAGTTTTAACTGAACTTTCAAACAAGAAAGGTAACATTAGCGTAACATTCAATGATAATAGCTCATCCACAGTAACCTCGGATGATGCAGAAAATATTATTAAGTTACATGATTCTTTAAATGAAGAAAATCAAATTAAATTGCGAGTTTCTTTAGTTACAAGCAAAGAATCATACCAAAGTTCCGCTAATTTTGCAAAAAAATATACCACAAATAGAAAGGTTATATAAATGTCCCAATCTTTAAACATAATTCAAAACATCATAGATGAAAATCTAATAGATGCTAAAACAGCAACTCAAGCCTATCTTAATGATATTCTATCAGAATCCCTCAAGGAAAAGTTTGAGGAAGTTGCTCCTACCGTAATCGGTGAGGAAAAGAAAAAGAAAAAAGGTAAAAAGCACTCGTGTGCAAACCACGTAGAGCACGCTGATTGGGGTACAGGTACTTGCATCAGTGAAAGTCATGCTAACCCAGACGAAAATGGTCACGTTGCTTGGTATGATGTTGAGTTCGAACATGGTGTAGAGCAACAAGTTCCCACGGAGGATTTAAACATTCTCGGTGAATCAATGCACGAACACGCTGAAAATCCAGAAGACGATACTCTATCCGAAAAGATGGATCCTGTTGGTAAAGAAGATGGCGACATCGACAATGACGGTGACAAAGACTCTTCCGACAAGTATCTTTCAAAAAGAAGAGCTGCCATCGGGAAAGCTATGAAAGCAAAGGCCAAATAAATGAAATTAATCACGGAAACAAACGAAGACGTTCAGCTCATCACTGAAAAGCGTGAAGATGGAACCAAGGAGTTTTACATCCGTGGTAATTTTATGCAGGCTGGTGTAAAAAATAGAAACAATAGGATTTATGATGTTAATGTTCTAGGACCTGCTGTTAGTAAGTATATGAATGAGTACGTAGATAAAAATCGCGCTCTTGGTGAATTGAATCACCCTTCTGGTCCAACGGTAAATTTAGATAGAGTATCTCATATCATTAAAGAAATGACTGCCGAAGGTGACAATTTCGTAGGTAAAGCCAAAATTTTAAATACCCCTATGGGTAAGATTGTGCAAAATCTTATCGAAGAAGGAGCGTGTCTTGGTGTTTCTTCCCGTGGTATGGGATCACTCAAAAAGAACCATGAAGGTATCAATGAAGTACAGAAAGATTTTATTCTTTCTGCTGTAGATATTGTGGCGGATCCATCAGCACCTGATGCATTCGTAGACGGAATCATGGAAGGTAAGGAATGGGTTTGGGATAATGGCATATTGCGTGAAGCGCAAATTGCCAATTACGAAAAAACCATAAAAGAATCCTCTAGAAAAAATTTAGAGGAAAACGCAATCAAAGTATTTACAGATTTCATTTCGAAACTTTAAGAATTTATAAATAACAGAGAATAGGCTTTAAGGAGCACCTATAATGGAAGATCAAACTAACGTAGACTCAGGAACCGAAACTGAGGATAAGAAGAAGAAGAAAACTACTGTCAAGGACGCTGGGTTAGTCCACGATGCATTAGGCGGCGGTGCTCATGACGCAGAAGGAAAGGGTACTATTCTACAGACCCTAGAACCTGTTGCAAATGCACAGGCTGCTGCTAACATGGCAACAATTGCAACTCCAAAAATGGAGAGTGCTGACGTTGATGAATGCATGGGTGCGCTATTCTCGGATGAAACTTTAAGTGAAGAATTTAGTTCTAAGGTTAGAATTGTATTCGAAGCAGCAGTAAACACTAAAATCGACGAATATTCAAAGAGTATTCAAGAATCATACGATGATGTAATCAAGGAACAACTAACAAACGTTGTTTCTGATCTATCAGAAAAGCTTGATGACTACTTAAATTACGTTGTCACCGAGTGGATGGAAGAAAATGAACTTGCTGTTGAGCGAGGAATTAAGTCTGACATTGCTGAAAGCTTTATCAGTGGTATTAAAAATCTCTTTGAAAATCATTACATCGACGTTCCAAATGAGCGTTATGATGTTCTTGACGAATTGTTCGAAGCCAATGAGCAACTTCAAGCTCAGTTGAACGAGCAAATTGAAAGGAACATTGACCTTTTCAATGAAATTAAAACATCAAAAGCCCAAGAGATTTACACTGAATCAGTTAGTGATTTAACTGAAACTCAGAGAGAAAAATTCCTTGGTTTAGCTCAAAATGTTACGTTTGAAGATGAGGCAGATTTTTCTAAGAAGCTAGATGCTCTCAAAGAAAACTACTTCCCACTAGAACCACAAGGAATTCTTAGCGAATCAATGGATCCTATGTCTGAAGAAGATACAGGAAGTACTAGACCACTATCCGAAGATTCGTCTATGAATGTTTATGTAAATCATCTTCAAAATCAAATGAAGTTCCAGAAAAAATCAAATTAAACTAAAACACTAAGGAGACTCACATGTCTTTAAATTTCGATACTACTACCCCATTCGACGCGCTATGCGAAAAGTGGGATCCCCTTCTAGAGCATGATAGCGTAGATCCCATCGCGGATCCTTATAAGAAGAAAGTCACTGCTGCCCTTCTTGAAAACCAAGAACGAGCAATCCGTGAACAGAATCTAAACGAAGCTGCCCCCACCAACAGCATGGGTGCTGCTGGTTTTGGCTACACTGATGGTACTAGTCCTTCTAGCCGTCAGGGTGCCCTTCAGGGTTATGATCCCATTCTTATCAGCCTCGTTCGTCGTGCTATGCCAAACTTAATGGCTTACGATCTCGCTGGTGTTCAGCCCATGAGCGCACCCACCGGACTCATCTTTGCGATGAGATCCCGTTATGGTACTGCTCGTGGTCAAGCTAACAGCTCTACCAACGAAGCACTCTTCCAAGAACCATTCGCAGTGTTCTCGGGTGGTGGTTCTGGTGCTACTGCTCAGGGTTACGGTAGAACTGGTGGAATCATGCCAGCAGACGCCATTGGTGGTCCCACTGCTGCATCTTCTGCCGCAGAAGGCGCTAAGCCAATCAACCTTGATGGTACCCGTAGTGGAGACTTCAGCAAGGATAACTTTGATAAGTTCAGAGGTATGCTTACTAACGCTGGTGAAGCACTCGGTTCTGACAGTAATCCTGCTTTCGCAGAGATGAACTTCACTATCGAAAGAATTGCAGTTGAAGCAAGAACTCGCGCCCTCAAGGCAGAGTACACCACTGAACTCGCTCAGGATCTCCGAGCAGTCCATGGTCTCGACGCTGAAACTGAACTCGCTAACATTCTTAGCACTGAGATTCTTTCTGAAATCAACCGTGAACTCATCCGCACTCTTTACTACAAGGCTAAGGTTGGATGTCAACAGAACGACATCACTGGTTCGGGTATCTACGACCTAAACGTTGATTCGGATGGTCGTTGGAGCGCAGAACGCTTCCGTGGACTCATGTTCCAGATTGAGCGCGAATGCAACACCATTGCTAAGGAAACTCGTCGTGGTAAGGGTAACTTCATCGTCGTTTCCGCCGATGTCGCAAGTGCTCTTGCAATGGGTGGCTTCCTTAACATCTCACCCGCAATCAACACTCAGCTTGAGGTTGATGATACTGGTAACACCTTCGCAGGTATCCTTAACGGTAGGATTCGAGTCTACATCGATCCCTACGCAGCAACTGATGTCACCACTGACACCAACTTCGCTAACTTCTGCCTAGTTGGTTATAAGGGAACCAGTCCATATGACGCAGGTGTATTCTACTGCCCATACGTTCCCCTCCAGATGGTACGTGCGGTTGATACCGGAACCTTCCAGCCCAAGATCGGGTTCAAGACCCGCTACGGTATGGTTAGCAACCCATTCGCAGAAACTGTGGATATTGCTCAGCCCGGTGGTAACCAGTACTACAGACTCTTCGCAGTCAAGAACCTCCACGGTAACACTGGTTTCGGACTCTAAATTAGAGTTTGAATAAAACTGAATCAGAGTGGGAGTCCTTCGGGACTCCCACTTTTTTTTATATAAATAATACGGAGAATCAATATGCCACTAACAGGACCAGCCGAACTTCTTCACAGTTCCGAAATAAGACAGCCAGATACGAACAATTATCTGGCTACAAATTACTTTCAATTGACTTTAGGTAGAGCACCGCTATTGACATATTTCTGTCAATCTGTTAATCTACCTTCATTGACTATAGGAATGGCGGATGTTCCTGTGGCTGGATTAGGTGTTCCATTTAAGAATCCAGTAGGAAGATACTCATACGAACAAATGACAGTTTCATTTATTGTAGATGAAGAAATGAAAAACTGGCGAGAAATACATGATTGGATGAGAACATTAAGTGCAGCAGAAGATTGTACCGAAGTTATACCACATAAGGAACGTTTCGATACAGCAACAATTATGATCATGAACAGTGCATATAAACCAAACGTAAGAGTAACACTTAAAGAAGTATTCCCTGTAGGAATTAGCGGAATTCAGTTTTCCTCGGTTTCAGTAGATAACGAACCGGTCGTAGCAACAGCAACGTTTGCATATACATCATACGAGGTAAAAGACATAACAAATGAATCTTAATGAAATACGTGAAATGGTTTCCAATGACATTATCATTGATGAAACAAATTTAGATCAAGAATCACTTAAAACACCACAATTACATAACAAGTATTTAATATTTTTTGGTGATGAAAAACTCATACTAAAGAAATTAGAAACAGATTTGCGTGGTCTGAAAAAAGTAAAATGGTTATATTACACTGGAAAACTCTCACAAGAAGAGTTGGAAGAAATGGGATGGGAGCCATTTGATTATCACATTTTAAAAACAGATGTGGATAAATTTATAAATGCTGATGATGAAGTTATACATTTAGAAAATCGATTTACTTTACAGAAAGAAAAAGTTGACTATCTAGAAAATGTAATCAAAATAGTTACTGGTAGACAATGGAATATCAAAGCAGCCTTAGATTGGATCAAATTTACTAGTGGTGCTTAGGGACATAAATAGTGTGTATGAGTGACATTACTATTAAACATATTGATTCTGTTTATATTTACATTGATTGCGATGACAGTCTTGCTCGTGAATTAAATGAATACTTTACATTCTTAGTTCCAAATTATCAATTCACACCTGCATATAAGAAGAAAAAATGGGATGGACAGATACGACTGTTCAATTTATATAATCACAGAATATACTCTGGTCTTTTAAATTATGTAATTAAATTTGCAAAAGATAGAAACTACACATATACAAATGAAGTATCTTCATATGATGGTTTACCAGATGAAGAGATTACAGATTTAATTAAAAGACTACCCATATCGGCAAATGGTGAAGTTATTAAGCCACACGAACATCAAGTGAAGGCAATATATCATGCACTCAAGAAAAATAGATGTCTTTTGCTATCACCTACTGGTAGTGGTAAATCATTGATAATTTATTATCTAATGCGTCATTATTTGGATGTAATTCAACCAGACAAAAAAATCCTGATTGTGGTACCTACAACAAGTCTTGTATCTCAAATGTACAATGACTTTAAAGAGTATTCATCACATGATGACTGGGACATAGGTAAAAATGCACATGTAATTTTTTCTGGTCAAGATAAAGTCACAGACAAAAGAATAGTTATATCTACATGGCAAAGTATATACAAAATGCCCCTTGAATATTTTTCTAATTTTTCTGCTGTATTTGGTGATGAGTGTCATTTATTTAAAGCAAAATCATTAACGTCATTGATGGTAAAAATAAAAGACTGTCCATATAGAATCGGCACAACGGGTACACTGGATGGATCACAAACTCATAAATTAGTAATTGAAGGTCTTTTTGGTCCAGTTTTCAATGTAGTATCAACAAAAGATTTGATGACAAAAGATCTACTAACAAATTTAGAAATTGAATGTATAACATTACAGTATAATCATAGCTCCATAGATGAAATAAAAAGAGCTAAATATATGGACGAAATAAAATGGCTAACTCAAAAACAACCAAGAAATAAATTTATATCAAAATTGTGCTGTACGCTAAAGGGAAATACATTACTTCTATTTAATTTTGTCGAACAACATGGCATTCCATTGCACGACTTAATAAAAGAAACATGCCCTAACCACAAAGTATTTCTTATTCACGGTGGAACAGACACGGAACAGAGAGAAAGGATAAGAAAAATTGTTGATCAAGAATCTAATGCTATTCTTGTCGCGTCTTATGGAACCTGCTCTACTGGCGTTAATATTCGGAATATTAATAATATTATTTTTGCTTCGCCTTCTAAATCCGTGATACGTGTGCTACAATCTATTGGTAGAGGATTGAGAAAAGCAAAAAATAAAGACAAAGTGAAGCTATATGATATTGCTGACGATTTATCTCATAAGTCACACGTAAACCATACGCTTAGACATCTTGATGAGAGAATCAAGATATATACTAATGAAGAATTTAATTACACAAAAACTAACGTCCGCATAGAAGGAGATATTTATGAGTAATCCTTACAGAATTATTAAGCTGAAAAGCGGAGAAGATCTGATCACAAAAATTAAAGGTAAAGAAAACGGTAAACTTATTGTTGACTTACCCATGATTTTTAAATCAAACCTGATTACTGACATGTCTGGTTTGCCGAGAGAAGTTACAATTCTACAAAAGTGGTCAAAATATTCAACCAACGCAGAAGTAAAAATTCCGGAAGACTGTATTATCAGTTATTTTGTACCAATGGAAGAAGCAATTCAACTATACAAGCTAGAAAAAAATCGATCGACCGAAGAAAAAAGAAAGAAAACTTTAGGTCCAAATCAAACTGAAATCATCAATAAATTACTTGATGATATTGTCAATATGAAAAATGAAGAGTTTGATCAAATGATGGACATACCAGAATCTTCTGAAGATGAACCCTACCCCGGTAAACATAACACAAATATTTTCAAATTCCTTTCTAGTGACAAAGACTTAGAAAAGCTTTTAGAAAATTTTGAGCACATTGACATCAATTTCTTCGGTGGTGAAATACCATTCTCCCATATGGAAGAAGTTAATGAAGATCAGTATACCGGGGATGATACAAATCATCCAGATTACGGTAATAGATGGACTGATTGGGATACGGATTTAGATTCCTATATTAAAGAAGACTAATTAATATTATCCATTGAACCCGGACACAGACGATTTTAAACTGTAGCAAAAATTTGTCAAGTATTTTCTTGATTTTTTATGAAAAAAAAGTAACATATCTTTATGAGCAAAAAAGCAAAACCAACACATTACATAGACAATGAAAATTTCTTTGAGGAAATGGTCTCTTGGAAAAAGCAAGTTATTGAAGCAGAAGAAAGCGCCGACAAAAGACCACCAATCAATGAATATATTGGTAAGTGTTTTTTAGACATCGCTCAACATCTAGCGCAAAAACCCAACTTTGCAAATTATCCATATAAAGATGAAATGATAAGTGACGCAGTAGAAAACTGTTTATTGTATGCACACAATTTCAATCCAGAGAAATCAAAAAATCCGTTCTCTTACTTCACTCAGATAACATATTATGCCTTTTTACGTAGGATAGAAAAAGAAAAAAAGCAGCAATATATCAAGTATAAGATTACAGAAATGAATGATGACGGTACATTGTCTTCGTGGTTTAAATCAAATTACTTTGAAAAAGACACACCCAAAGATGCAATGAAAGAACACTTTAGTATATCTGATACTGATTTAGAAAGATTAGAGCCTAAAAAGAAAAAGAAAAAATGAAAGTAGCAATTATCAATGATACTCATTTCGGCGCACGAAATGACTCTTCGATTTTTTTGAATTATTTTCTAGAGTTTTTTGAAGATCAATTCTTTCCTTACTGTAAAGAAAATAATATAGATCAAGTCATACATCTTGGTGATTTGATGGATCGCAGAAAGTTTGTTAACTTCAATACTTTACACGAAGTGAGAACAAGATTTTTTGATGGTCTACAAAGCAATAAAATTAATCTACATTGCACGATAGGAAATCACGACACATTCTATAGAAATACGAATGATATAAATTCGTTGAATGAGCTATTCGCCCACAAAAATGATTTTTTTCATTTATACGAATCGCCCACATCAGTTGAGTTTGATGGTCTTTGTATTGGGTTAGTGCCTTGGATTAATAACACAAATCGTGAGGAGTGTGAAGAATTTTTAAGAACATGCCCATGCCCTATTATTGGTGGTCACTTTGAACTAAATGGTTATCAAGTTATGCGGGGTGTTAATTTTAGACACGGTATGTCGGATAAATTGTTGCAGCGATTTGAATTAGTCTTGTCTGGACATTTTCATAGTAAAAGTAGTAAAAATAATGTGCGGTATTTGGGTACACAATATCAAATAACCTTTAGTGATTTACATGATAATAAAGGATTTCACGTACTTGATACCGAGACAAGAGAATTAGAATTCATAGAGAATAAAAGACGAAAGTTTTATCATGTGGATTATGATGATACCAATCCAAAGTCTTTGACTGAGCTAGATTTTACTTCATACAAAGATTGCTATGTTAAGGTAATTGTAAAAAATAAAAACAAAAGAAAGATATTTGATTCCTTTCTTGATACACTGTATAAACATAAGGTAATTGATATAACAGTTGTTGATGATATGGGCGATTTTTCAATAGAAGAAGATTCGATTGATATGGCAAAAGACACACTCACAATTATCAATGATGAAATTGATGCTGATATTGATATTGAGGAAAAGGGAAAAGTGAAAGAAATAATTCGGGATCTTTATATGGAAGGTCTAAGTTCTTGGGAGTGATATGCTAACATTTAAGACGGTTAGATTTAAAAATTTTGGATCTTTTGGTAATACATTTACACAGATTGATTTAGATAGACACAACACAGTTCTTGTTTCTGGAAAAAATGGACACGGTAAGTCCTTTGCTTTGTTGGATTCTATTACATTTGGTTTGTTCGGTAGACCTTTTCGGAAAGTTAATATTCCTCAGTTGACAAACAGTGTAAATCAAAAAGACTGTGTTGTTGAAGTTGAATTTACAACACCAAAACATTCGTATAAGGTGGTTCGCGGATTGCAACCAAAAATCTTAGAGATATACAAAGATGGTGATCTTTTACCTCAAAATGCAAAGGCAAAAGATTATCAGAGATTGTTAGAAGAGCAAATTGTTCGAATGAATTACAAATCATTTATGCAAATTGTAATTCTGGGTTCATCCTCATTTGTTCCTTTCATGCAATTATCTTCTATTGATCGACGAGAGGTTATTGAAGACATTTTAGATATCAAAATTTTTAGCGTGATGAATTCTTTACTGAAAGTCAAGACATCGCAGTTAAAGGAAAACTTAAATGAAGTTGAAAACAAAATCAATATCGCGAAAGAAAAAATTGATTTACAGAAGAACCATGTCAAGAATCTTGAAAGTAAAAGCCAAGAGAGTCTCGACAAAAATAAGACGAAGTTGCAGTCACTCATTCGTGACGGTAAAGACAAACAATCAAAAATCTCCGAGATATCGGAGCAGATACAGACCATCGAAAAGAGTTTACCGGATAAAGAACAATTTTTAACTAGCTTAAAAGGTATAGAAAAAACAGAAAGTACTGTAGAGAGTGATCTAAAACGTTTAAACAAAGACATTACTTTTTACACATCAAATACTTCATGCCCTTCCTGTAAGCAAGACATAAATGAATCTTTTCGTCAGAATATTCTAGAAGATAAGCAAAATGAAAAAAGTAATTTAGACGAAAGATTGACTCAAATTGAGGAACTAATAAAAGAAACCTCAGACCGAATTGAATCGATCACAGAAAAAGAAGAAGATATACGCAATAGAGAAAGTCTGATATTAGAACAACAAAGTATGATGAAATCTTTATATTCGCAGATTCAATATATTGAACAGGAAATTTCTGATTTAGAATCTAATAGAGATAATATAGAAGAAGAAAAAAATAAGCTACAAGAGTTTTGTGATGATCAATATGAATCAGTAAATCAAAAGGACTCTCTACTAAATCAAAAATATAATTATGATGTTGTACATGATTTGTTGAAGGATGCAGGAATCAAATCGAAGATAATTAAATATTATCTTCCCATCATCAATAAGCTTATCAATAAACATCTTTCATCAATGAACTTTTTTGCTAATTTTACTCTTGATGAAGAGTTTAATGAAACAATCAAAAGCCGACACCGAGACACGTTCAGTTATATGAGTTTCAGCGAAGGTGAAAAACTTAGGATTGATCTTGCCTTGATTCTCTCTTGGAGGGAAATTGCCAAGTTAAAGAACAGTGCAAGCTGTAATCTTTTGATTTTAGATGAAGTATTTGACTCTTCTTTGGATTCCATGGGCACAGATGACTTGATGAAGTTACTTGATGATCTTTCTATAAATACTAATATATTTGTAATTAGCCATAAAGCAGATTTGTTGTCTGACAAATTCCAAAACTATATGATATTTGAAAAGAAAAACAACTTTAGTAGGATAAAATAAATGAAAGTAATGAAACCAGAATACATTTATAAAGCAACTGTGCAGAGAGTCGTTGACGGTGATACCGTTGATCTTCTTGTCGATTGCGGATTTAATATTATGAGAAAAGAACGCATTCGTTTTTATGCAGTCGATGCTTGGGAAACCCGAGGCGAAGAAAGAGAAGCTGGACTAAAAGCGAAAGCTTTTGTACAAGATATTCTTCCAGTTGGTTCTGAGTGTGTCGTGAGAACAGGTAAGCAGCAGGGTAAGTTCGGTCGCTACTTGGGTGAAATTTTTGTTAACGATAGAAGCCTCAATGAGATGCTTTTAGAAGAAGGGCACGCAGAAGTTTATAAATGATGCAACTTTTTGATAATACAGCAGAGGATTATTTATCACTGATTGGTGATTGGGAAGATGATCTTCCTTCACCAGTGATAGAAGAACACGAAGGAATACAGGTTGTTCGTGATGATCTTCTGGGTGGTGGATCTAAGATAAGATTTGCCGATTACTTAATACAAAGTCAACCGGAGATAGAAGAATGGGTATATGG
>TARA_R110002012_G_scaffold60307_5_pt1 | contig 28525 bp, 23 predicted proteins | sample TARA_R110002012 | Tara Oceans TARA_R110002012 (sample SAMEA4396515) | marine metagenome | biome: Westerlies Biome; feature: [DCM] deep chlorophyll maximum layer (ENVO:01000326); material: water (ENVO:00002006), including particulate matter (ENVO:01000060) such as... | depth 40 m | reverse complement strand
GGCATTTCACCCGCCATTTTTGTACTTGGGCTATGTTGGGTTGTCGATGACGTTCAGCTTTGCAGTTGCCGCCTTGATAGAAGGCCGCGTCGATGCAGCATGGGGTCGCTGGGTGCGTCCATGGACCTTGGCCGCCTGGATATTCCTTACCATTGGCATCTCGCTCGGATCATGGTGGGCTTATTATGAACTGGGTTGGGGTGGGTTCTGGTTCTGGGATCCCGTCGAAAACGCGTCCTTCATGCCTTGGTTGCTTGCCGCTGCGCTGCTTCATTCGGCTATCGTCGTCGAGAAACGAGAAAGCCTGAAAAGCTGGACGATTCTGCTGGCGATCCTTGCATTCGGATTTTCGCTGATCGGAACGTTTATCGTACGCTCAGGGCTGCTGACGTCAGTGCATGCGTTTGCCAATGATCCCGAACGGGGTGTGTTTATTTTGATGATCTTGACGTTTTTCACGGGCGGCGCACTGCTGTTGTTTGCCTTTCGTGCCAGCGCTCTCGAAGCAAAAGGCGTGTTCAGCATGGTCAGCCGGGAATCGGCGCTGTTGGTGAATAACGTCCTGTTGGCCGTGGCTTGTTTCGTGGTGTTCACGGGTACAATGTGGCCGCTGCTGGCCGAGATGTTCTTTGAGCGGAAATTAAGCGTCGGACCTCCGTTCTTTAATGCGGCATTTACGCCCTTTATGGTGCTTTTGGGGCTGCTTTTGCCCGTGGGGTCTGCGATGCCATGGAAGCGCGCCTCAATCGTGCGGTCCTTAAAGCCACTGCGCTATGTGTTTGTGCTGGCAATCGCTTTGGGTGGCTTGGCCTATGCCATTCAAAGCGGGCGCAGCTTGCTAGGGCCGTTAGGGTTATTTCTGGGTAGCTGGGTGGTCATGGGCGCGGTGATGGACCTTTGGGGGCGCACTGGTCGTGGCAAAGACCGGTTTGGACGTCTGACCCGGCTGCCTCGCGCCGATTGGGGCAAGATGATGGCCCACGCGGGGCTTGGCATCACCATGGCGGGTGTCGCGGGGATTACCGCGTGGAGCACTGACGATATTCGTGCTGTCAAACTCGGTGAATCCTATGATGTGGGACGCTATACGATCCAGTTGGACGATGTGACCCGTCAGCAGGGGCCAAATTACATGGCTACGATCGGTAGCGTTACGCTCTTTGAAGATGGTAAAGAGATTTCCCAGCTACGCCCGGAAAAACGGTTTTATCCGGTGGCTCAGATGCCAACTACAGAGGCTGCCATTGACTATAATCTGGCGCGGGATGTGTATGTGGTTATCGGCGATGAACAAGATGCCGGTGGATGGGTGGTACGAACCTATATCAAGCCTCTGACAAATTGGATATGGATCGGCTGCGGGCTTATGGCGCTCGGCGGTTTGATGAGCTTAACCGACCGGCGCTATCGCGTGGCCGCAGGGGCTGCGAAATCCGCCCGCACGGTGCCAGCAGAATGAGGGGACTGGTTCTTGCGTTGATGTTGTTGGTTACGCCGGCTTGGGCAGTACAGCCTGATGAAATTTTGTCTGACCCGGTGTTGGAACAACGCGCACGTACCCTCTCCAAGGGCCTTAGGTGTCTTGTTTGCCGCAACGAAAGCATTGACGAGAGCAATGCCAGCCTTGCGCGTGATTTGCGCATCTTACTGCGCGAACGTTTGGTCGCCGGAGATAGTGATACCCAAGCCGTAGGATATATAGTGGACCGATACGGCGAATACGTGTTGCTAAATCCGCCTGCGGAGGGGTCGACCTGGTTGTTGTGGGGGGCAGGGCCTTTGATGCTGTTGCTCGCAGGCGGTGCAAGTTTGCTCTACGTGCGGGGGCGGTCACATGCGAAAGCGCCTGACCAAACGCCTCTCAGCCCTGAAGAGCAAACTCGGTTGGATGATATTCTTAACGGGTAACGCGCGGTTTCACTGGCCCTGACGGGATGCTTGTCTAGACTGCCACAAAACTTGCATAAATGGACCTGCACAATGGATTACCAAACTCTTATCTTTGATGTCACAGATGGATTGGCGGTTGTCACTTTGAACCGCCCCGAACAGATGAACGCTCTGACCACGCAGATGCGCGCAGAGATTGAACATGCTTTTACCCAAGGGGCAAAGCTGGCGCGTTGCGTCGTGATTACGGGTGCTGGGTCCGCGTTTTGTTCAGGCCAGGATCTGGGTGACAGTGGTGCGTCCGGTGCAATGAACCTAGAACGGACCCTTCGGGACGAATACGCGCCTATGTTAAGGGCTATCATCAACTGTCCCGTGCCGACAATCGCTGCGGTAAATGGGGCCGCTGCTGGTGCCGGTGCAAACCTGGCGTTGGCCACCGACATCGTTATTGCTTCTGAAAGCGCGTACTTTCTACAGGCATTCGCCCGCATAGGGCTTATCCCCGATGCAGGAGGTACATACACGCTGCCGCGGCAAATGGGGGCAGCAAAGGCCATGGGTGCAGCCCTGTTCGCTGACAAGATCAGTGCCCGGCAAGCCGACGATTGGGGGATGATTTGGCAAGCGGTATCCGACGGTACCTTTGACACGCATTGGCGCGAACGAGCGGCGCACTTAGCTATGGGCCCTACAGCGGCTTACGCCGCGATTAAAACCGCCATTCGCGCAAGCTGGGGCAACAGCCTTGAAGATCAACTGACACTGGAAGCGCGCGAACAGGGGAAAAGCGGTCAGACACGAGATTTCAAAGAAGGGGTGATGGCGTTTATGCAAAAGCGCCCCGCCCGCTTCGAGGGCCGTTAGGCGTATCGTCAGACTGAACGCTCAACCAAAAGTACGTCAGCGGGATCTAATGTCGGTCGCGACGCACCCGCGATGATAGCAACAGCGACTCCGTCTGCATGGATCGTGTGCACCGACCGCGAAATTTGTGTCACGGTAATGTGGGGCGGGGTCTGTCCCTTATTGTAAACAACCGCCACTTGGTCACAGTTGTGCCGCGAATCGTGGACCAAAGACCCCATAGGTGCAATCTGTTCCCGTGCGTCTTTAGATGTGAGACTGGTCGCAGTTTCCCATTCTAGGCCGGTATCTCGTGTTGCCATCACGATAATCTCCTTGCTCAGTCAATATGACACGGGCCATGCCCAGCGACACCACACGCAGTAATCAATGGAATATGTGGGCTTTTTAACCTGTGGGCGTCAATGATTTTGCGACATTGTAGAACAGGTGGAAACATTATCCTGATTTCCCCGAGGTCACACCGCTAGGCGGAGTTTTTGGAAACCAAACCAAGAAACAGTGTGCGATCAGAGCGCTCTTTGATCACAGCACACCGGTGTATTTGATTCTTTGTTATGCGGCCTAAGAGAAGAGCGCCGACCTTCCATGGAAGCACCATTGGTACACTTCGCAAAAAAACGCCCCGCAAAATCGCGAGGCGTTGTTATAAAATCAGGTGATCAACGGTTTTCGATATCGACGTAATCGCGGCTGGTTTCACCCAGATACAATTGACGCGGACGTCCGATTTTTAGCTGCGGATCGCTGATTTGCTCTTTCCACTGTGAAATCCAGCCGACCGTCCGCGCTAATGCAAAGATGGGGGTGAACATAGAGGTGGGAAAACCCATGGCTTCCAAGATGATGCCGGAATAGAAATCAACATTCGGGAACAGTTTTTTATCTGCAAAATACGGGTCTTGCAGAGCCTGTTTTTCTAGCTCTTTTGCGACTTGGAGGATGGGGTTGTTTTCGACACCCAACAGCTCAAGCACTTCGTCCGCACTTTCCTTCATTACAGTCGCGCGAGGGTCAAAATTCTTGTACACGCGGTGGCCAAAACCCATCAGACGGAACGGGTCGTTCTTGTCCTTTGCACGGGCGATAAATTCCGGAATACGATCAGGAGTTCCGATTTCTTTAAGCATCTCAAGGCAGGCCTGGTTTGCGCCGCCATGTGCCGGCCCCCAAAGGCAGGCAATGCCAGCAGCGATACAGGCGAACGGGTTTGCACCCGAAGACGATGCAAGACGCACAGTCGATGTTGATGCGTTTTGCTCGTGATCCGCGTGAAGCGTAAAGATCCGGTCCATCGCTCGGCTCAGGATAGGGTCGACGACGTATTCTTCGGCGGGCACTGCGAAACACATGCGCAAGAAGTTGCCGGCATAATCGACGTCGTTGCGCGGATAGATAAATGGTTGACCGATAGTGTATTTATAAGCCATCGCAGCTATCGTAGGCATCTTGGCGATCAGACGGATCGTCGCGACCTCGCGCTGGTGTGCATCGTTGATATCAGTGCTGTCGTGATAAAACGCAGACATCGCGCCCACGACGCCAACCATGATGGCCATCGGGTGTGCGTCACGGCGGAAACCACGGAAGAAATTGATCATCTGTTCGTGGATCATGGTATGATTGGTTACCAGAACTTCGAACTCTTCCAGCTGCGTAGGCGATGGCAATTCACCATAAAGCAGCAGATAGCAGACCTCTAAATAATGCGATTTGCCTGCCAGCTGTTCAATGGGATAGCCGCGATGTAGCAAGACACCTTCGTCGCCGTCGATGAAGGTGATCGTGCTGTCACAAGCGGCCGTAGAAGTGAAGCCGGGGTCGTATGTGAAAACATTAGCTTGGGCATAAAGCTTGCGGATGTCTACCACTTCCGGGCCAACCGTCGGAGAATAGATAGGCAACTCAAAGCTCTTGCCGTCGATGGTCAACGTTGCGGATTTTGTACTTTCGGCCATGAAGTCCCTTCCTGTCATATGCGGCGTGCACTCTGCCGCCGTCTGGCGTGGCCCTGAATTGGTCCATGCCGTGTGGTTGTCGCGCTACCTGTGAATGTGCCGAAGCATAATATCAGATAGCTGCGTCGTTCAGCCTAGCAAGGCTTTCTTCGCGCCCTAGCACCAGCATCATGTCAAAAACCGATGGGGTTGCTGCCCGTCCAGCCAAAGCTGCACGCAGCGGCCCCGCCAATTTGCCAAATTTGGTGTCATGTTCAGCGGCAAAGCCGTTCAGCGCCTCTTCCAGCGTTTCTTTGTTCCACGTAACATTCTGCAACTGCGACGTCAATTCTGTCAGTATACTACGGGATACATTATCAAGGTTTTTAGCAGCCTTCTCGTCAGGTACAATGGGCCGATTGGAAAGAATAAATTCTGCTTTTTCAAGAAGATCTGGAAATGTTTTCGCACGATCTTTTAGACAATACATTGCCCTTTCAAGGCCATCACCCTGATCTTTTGTCAGGGGTGGAAGGTCAGCCGCATTGAGATATTGTTCAATTTCGTGCCGCAATGCGGCATCATCGCTGATGGCCATATGCTGTCCGCTAATATTCTCGAGCTTTTTCAGATCGAATTGTGCGGGACTCTTGCGAATTCCACTTAGGTCGAACCATTCCTGCGCCTGAGCGTCTGTAAAGAATTCATCATCTCCATGGCTCCAACCTAAGCGGGCAAGGTAGTTGCGCATGCCCGCAGCCGGATAGCCCATGGCCTGATATTCCTGAGCGCCCAAGGCACCATGCCGTTTGGAAAGTTTCTTGCCGTCTGGTCCATGTATAAGCGGGATGTGAGCCCACGTGGGCACATCCCATCCCATTGCATCATATATCATCATTTGTCTTGCTGCGTTATTCAGGTGGTCATCCCCCCTAATGACATGGGTCACCCCCATATCATGGTCATCGACAACGACGGCCAACATATAAACGGGTGTGCCATCGGATCGTAGTAAAACCATGTCATCAAGCTGTTCGTTGCTTATTTTGACATCGCTCTGCACCTGGTCACGTATAATGGTATCACCTGTAAGCGGCGCTTTGATGCGTACCGCGTAGGGCGCGTCTGGATGGGTTTGCGCGGTCGCATCGCGCCACGGCGAACGGTAGAGCGTACTGCGACCCTCGGCCTTGGCTGCATCACGAAACTCGGCAATCTCGTCTTGAGTCGCAAAGCACTTATACGCTTTGCCCAAGGCAAGTAGCTCAAGGGCAACTTCGGCATGGCGCGCTGCGTTGTCAAACTGGCTGACGATATCACCGTCATGATCCAGCCCCAGCCACGCCATCCCCTTAAGAATCGCCTCGGTCGCCTCGGGTGTGTGGCGCAGCCGGTCGGTATCCTCGATCCTGAGAAGAAATTTCCCACCACGCCCGCGCGCGTAAAGCCAGTTGAAGAGCGCCGTGCGTGCCCCGCCAATGTGCAGATAGCCGGTCGGCGATGGGGCGAAACGGGTGACGACAGGCGATGTCATAAATCTGATAGTCCTTTCAACGGGAATGTCGGCTAACGCTCGAAACGAAGTGCCGTTTATCTTTTGCTAACCAGCGTCGGGATAGCGTTACCCACTATCTATCCAGTGCGATGATCGGGGGCAAGTATGGGCCTGAGGCTTGGCCTTGCGCAGATGATGCAACAACAGCGCGGCCATTTGGTTGGATGGGTACCGGTATGTCTGGCCGTCGGGATCGGGACATATTTTGCCATAGGGGTAGAGCCATCAAATATACTGCTTTTTACCACTGCGGCATTCGCTTTTTGCTTTGGCCTAGCGTCAAGATTTATGCCAGAAGCCGCTTCGCCCCTGATAGTGGCCGTCGCGCTAGCACTGTTAGGTTTTGATATCGCAGCTTGGCGCGCCCATTCAATGGGTGCGCCGGTGCTCGGCTGGCGCTATTATGGCCCTATAGAGGGTCGCATCGTTGCCATTGATCGCAGTCAATCCGACGCTTTGCGCCTAACCTTGGACCGTGTGGTTCTGGCGGTGGCACCGCATAATACCCCCCACAGGGTCCGTATCTCTCTCCATGGTGACCAAAGCCACAGCATTGCTGCCGCGCCGGGGTTGCGCGTTATGACGACAGGGCATCTATCTCCACCCAGCGGTCCGGTAGAGCCGGGCGGTTTCGATTTTCAGCGCTATGCATGGTTTACCAGACTGGGTGCTGTGGGCTACACGCGTAACCCGGTGCTTGGCGCAGCCCCCGCATTGGCGGGGCGTGCTGGCCTCGCGATATTTCGCCTGCGCATGGCGGCGTCCGCAAGGATCCAATCCGTTCTGCCGGGCGATATTGGTGGTTTTGCGACAGCGATCACCACCGGCGACCGCAGTGCGATGAGCCAAACGGGGCTAAACAACCTTCGCGCTAGCAACCTTGCGCATCTTCTGGCCATATCGGGGTTGCATATGGGGCTTCTCAGCGCGGTGGTGTTCGGCGCGTTGCGCGCATCCCTCTGCCTGATCCCTTGGGTCGCGTTGCATTGGCCAACCCGCAGTATCGCGGCGGTGGGTGCCATGATGGCAGCCGGTGTCTATCTGGCGCTTTCGGGGGGTAACGTTGCGACCGAAAGAGCATTTATCATGGTGCTTGTCGCATTGGGCGCGCTTGTTATCGGGCGTAGAGCGTTGACCCTGCGTGCAGTGGCGATCGCTGCTATCATCGTGTTGTCATTGCGCCCCGAAGCGTTGACCGGCCCCGGATTTCAAATGTCGTTCGCCGCGACGACGGCACTGGTTGCTGTATTCGGCTGGCTACGCGACGCTGGCCGGTCGCTGGGGCCAAGATGGCTGGCACCAGTAACCGCGACTTTCTTGTCATCCGCCGTTGCTGGGTTATTTACTGCCCCTGTAGGTGCGGCACATTTCAACACTATCGCTCATTATGGTTTGGTCGCCAATCTTTTGTCGGTACCTCTGATGGGATTGATGGTGATGCCTGCGGCGGTGGCAGCGCTCGTCTTGGCACCCTTCGGGCTGGATAATCTGGCATTTTGGGTCATGGGAATCGGCCTGCGATGGATTTTGGGGGTCGCCGATTTTATTACACAAATCGATAACTCTCAGAGACACGTAAAAGGCCCCGGCCCATGGGTTTTGCCTTTGCTTGCGATGGGGTTCCTATGGCTGCTGCTTTGGCAGGGCAAACTTCGTTACGCGGGATTGGCCATGGTTTTAACGGGTTTTGTCTTATGGGAGAGGACCGAACGACCTGCTTTGTTGATTGCGGACAATGGCAGTATCGTTGGGTTGCTGACACCCAAAGGGCGTGTGTTGAGCAAACCCAAAGGCGCGGGGTTTATCGCGCTGAATTGGTTAGAAAACGACGGTGACAGTGCCGATCAAGCAAAAGCAGCAGCAGGGTGGCCAAACCGGAAAAAACTGGCGGGGAAAGAGATCGTCCACCTATCAGGAAAACGTGCATTGGCGCAGTTTGGGATCTGCGATGGGGGCCAGATCGTTGTTTCGTCAACCGTGATCGAACCGCCCTGGAAAGGCGGTTGCGATGTTTTCGACCCTAATCGGCTTGGTACCACCGGGGCCGTTGCGCTATTTGTCGCGAATGACCGAATACACATGCGCACTGCCCGTCAGATGACGGGCACACGACTTTGGACACATTGGCCGGATGTCAAACTTCAATAAGTGCGAATCAAGCCAACCAAACGACCCTGGATCTTGACCTTGTCGGAGGGGAACACCTTGGTCTCGTAGGCCGGATTGGCGGCCTCAAGCGCGATGGAGGATCCGTGCCGCTTGAACCGCTTAAGGGTTGCTTCGTGATCTTCGACCAATGCCACGACGATTTCGCCGTCTTGGGCGACGGATGTTTCACGGATCACCACAACGTCGCCATCATTGATGCCGGCTTCGATCATCGAATCGCCTTTGACCTCAAGCGCATAATGTTCGCCTTTGCCACTGATCATATCCCCGGGTACGGCGACAGAACGCGTCATCGTACTTATCGCCTCAATCGGCACACCCGCCGCAATACGCCCCATCACGGGCAGTTCATAGGATGCATTGGACACTGGGGCCGCCGAGGGAGGAGGGGGCGCATCGGGGCGGTCGCCGTCGATCACACGCGGTGTAAAGCCGACTTCGGAATGCTTACCCAAAGTGTCGGGAAGTTTCACCACTTCGATGGCTCGAGCCCGATGTGCCAAGCGGCGAATAAAGCCGCGCTCCTCAAGAGCTGTTATAAGCCGATGAATGCCCGATTTTGACCGCAGATCCAATGCTTCTTTCATCTCATCGAAACTGGGTGGGACACCATCGCGTTGAACGCGCTTATGGATGAAAGACAGCAGGTCGAGTTGTTTTTTGGTCAGCATGCGAACGGTCCCGTGATTATTAATTAGGGTTTGTTCTATAGTTGTTCCCGTTTTGTGTCAACTGTCAGAGACGGATACAGTCGATCAAATCTCCCGCTTTGCGTGCAGGGTCGTGGGGGCGACGCACGACCAACACGTCGGCGCGCGACAGAACGCCCAACAGGGAACTGTCTTGATTGTCTTCCGGATGTACGGTGCTGCCGTCACACGTTGCCCGCATATAATGTTCACGGGGTCCGTTGGGTCGCAAATCAGCCCCCAAGGGCAGGCTTACACGCTGCGCAGCCCCAGCAGGCAAACCCTGCATCTTGAGAACAACTGGTACAACAAAGACGACACCGCAGACCATTGCAGACACCGGGTTGCCCGGCAGGCCAATCATTGGCACATCCCGCAGTTTGCCCGCCATCAAGGGTTTGCCCGGACGCATCGCAACCTTATAAAAGGATTGCTCCATTCCCATTTCTGCCGCGACAGGGGCGACGAGGTCGTGATCGCCCACCGATGCACCACCAATGGTGATGATCAGATCGGCGTCTTGAGACATGGTGAATGCCTGCGTCAGCGAAGCGACGGTATCGCGGGCAATCGGAATCATCCGGCACCGTGCACCCGCCTGCTCAAGCAATGCCGCCAGCCCGAAGGTGTTAGACGCTATTATCTGGTCGGGGCCTGGGGTTTCTCCTGGTTGAACGAGCTCGTCCCCGGTGGCGATGATCGCAACCTGGGGTGCTGCGTGCACAGGAACGTCAGCGATATTCATCGACGCAAGCAATGCGATATCGGAAGGGCGCAATCGGCGCGGGGCCGTCATTACATCACCCTGTTTGAAATCCCCGCCAGCGGGGCGGATATTGGTTTTGCCATCGATGTCATGGCCAAGCATCAATAAATCGCCACGTCGCGTCGTGTCTTCCTGCATCACCACAAAGTCGGCCCCGTCCGGTACTGGGGCACCAGTGAAAATCCGAACGGCTTGACCTGCTTTGACAGCACCATCGTACCGATGCCCTGCCGCGGCTTCGCCAATGACCTTGAACATCGCGTCAGGCTCGACCTCGGCTTGGCGCAGGGCGTATCCATCCATTGACGATACCGCAAAGGGCGGTTGCGAACGGGCCGCTCTCACGTCGCAGGCCAGAACACGGTTGGCGGCCTTGCGCAACGGAATGGTTTCAACGTCACACGGGCTCACAAGATCGAAAAGCTGTGCCAAGGCGTCGTTTACAGAAATCATGTTGCCACAAAGCGCCTAGATTTGCCGCCGTCCTTCAAAACCACCCGCAGGCCGCCGATTTCCATCGCTTTGTCTACCGCCTTGGCCATGTCGTAAACCGTCAGTGCTGTGACCGATGCCGCCGTCAATGCTTCCATCTCGACGCCGGTCTGGCCTGTGGTCTTGACGGTGGCCTCAATGCGGAAACCGGGCAACGCCGGGTCGGGGGTCAATTCTATTGACACCTTGGTGATCGGCAGAGGATGGCACAGCGGTATCAAATCGGCCGTGCGTTTGGCAGCCATGATCCCGGCTAGACGGGCAACCCCCAGTACGTCGCCCTTTTTGGATTTACCTTCGCTAATAATATCAAAGGTTTCCTGCCGCATCTTGATGTAGTTTTCAGCAATGGCGATGCGCGATGTCACGGCCTTGTCGGACACATCTACCATGTGCGCGTCGCCCTTGCCGTCAAAATGGGTAAGAGCCATTTACATTCCTCCGGGGCGTAGTGGGCTGGTCAGAAGGTTCCTGGTGGCGGTTTCGACGTTATCCTGACGCATCAGGCTTTCACCGATCAGAAAGACACGCGCACCGTATTTGGCCATTTCCGCCAAGTCAGCCGGGGTGTTAAGACCACTTTCAGACACAATCATCTTTTCTACATCCACGTGTTTTGACAGCGCGCGGGTCGTGTCCAGCGTCGTCTCGAAGGTCTTGAGGTTGCGGTTATTTATACCGATCATCCGGCTTTTCAAAAGGCTCGCCCGATCAAGTTCGGCTTTGTCGTGAACCTCGATCAACGCATCCATGCCCCAATAGGCGGCGGCGTCTTCCAATTCAATCGCTTGTTCGTCGCTGACCGACGCCATGATGATCAAGATGCAATCAGCCCCAAGCGCACGGGCTTCGGCAACTTGATATGTGTCATACATGAAATCCTTGCGCAAAACCGGCAGAGAACAGGCATCGCGCGCGGCGACCAGATATTTTTTGGATCCTTGAAAGCTCGGAGTATCCGTAAGAACGGACAGGCAGGTTGCCCCGCCCGCTGCGTAGGCGGCGGCAATTGCAGCAGGGTCGAAATCTGCGCGAATAAGACCCTTTGATGGGCTGGCCTTCTTGACTTCGGCGATCAGCCCGTAGCCTTCACGTGAAGCGTCAAAGAGCGCGTCCGAAAAAGGGCGGACCGGCGATGCCGCGCGGGCATCTGCCTCGACGGCCTCAAGCGGTTTCGCGGCTTTGTCGGCGGCGATTTCTTCGAGTTTGTATGCTTTGATCTTGTCTAGGATGGTGCCGTCTGAGGTGTCAGTCATGATGTCTCCGGGGTTGCCCATTTTATGCAGTTTTGGCCTTGAGCATGCAACCAGTCATTCGTACGGGAAAACGGGCGTGAACCAAAAAAGCCCCGGCGTGCGGATAAAGGGGAAGGGTGAGGTGTTTCAAGCTTAAAGTTGACGGTGCCATCCACGACTTTAGCCGCCTTCTGCGCGTGGCTACCCCATAGCAGATAGGCGCGGGGGCGGTCGGCCAGCCTTGCAAGTACCTGAGCCGTCAGAATCTGCCACCCCAATTTGGCATGACCACCAGGCTGGCCTGCAGGAACGGTCAGCGCTGAGTTCAGCAAAAGCACGCCTTGATTTGCCCAGAAGCTCAGATCAGGGTGGCGTGGCGCAGTACCAATGTCACCGCGCATCTCATTGAAAATATTGTACAAAGATCGTGGTAACGGGGTGGTGTCAGCAGAAGCAGAGAACGCAAGCCCATGCGCATGGCCGGGTGTGGGATAGGGGTCTTGCCCCAATATGACCACTTGAACGTCATCGGGCTGGGTATGTTCCAACGCCGCGAAGACTTGAGAAGCAGGCGGCAAGAACACGCGCGGATCATCTGCTAAAGCAGCTTCGATTTGGGGCAGCGTGTCGGCAAAAAAATTCAGATCGCGCCAAGCACCAAGGCGGGACAGATCAAGCGCGCTCATGCGGTTTGGGTGATGCGTGCGACTTGGGTGACCTTGTCCCGAGCGGCACCGCTGTCGATGCTGTGGCGTGCCATTTCGACGCCTGCCTTTAGATTCGGCGCGGCATCGGCAATGACCAACGCGGCCGCCGAATTCAACAGCACTGCATCGCGGTAGGCCGAGGCAGTCCCATCAAGCAAGACACCAAAGGCACGGGCGTTTTCCTCGGGGCTGCCGCCTACGATGTCTTCAAAAGGATGCACCGGCAGGCCGGCATCTTCGGGGTGGATTTCCATCTCGGTAATCGTGCCGTCGGGGTTCAACGCCGCCACCCAGCTTACGCCTGCTATGGTCAGTTCATCAGTGCCGTCTGACCCATGCACCAACCAGGCTTTCTCGGAACCGAGTGCGCCCAGCGTTTCGGCCATAGGGCGTATCAGATCGCGACGGTAGGCCCCGGTGAGCTGGCGCTTCACGCTTGCAGGGTTGGTCAGCGGCCCGAGGATATTAAAGATGGTCCGGGTTCCCAGTTCGGACCGGGTTGGCATCACGTGCGCGATGGCGGGGTGGTGCATCGGGGCCATCATGAAGCCGATACCGGTCTCGCGCAGCGCAGCCTCGACCACTTTCGGGCCCACCATGACCTTGATCCCCATTTGGGTCATCGCATCAGCAGTGCCGGACTTTGAACTGAGGTTCCGGTTCCCGTGCTTGGCAACCACGACCCCCGCACCGGCCACGACGAATGCTGTTGCTGTTGATATGTTCAGCGTGCCTTTCCCGTCGCCTCCGGTGCCGACGATGTCGATTGCACCATCTGGGGCGATTACCCGATGGCATTTGGCGCGCATGACGTGAGCGGCGGCGGCATATTCATCCACTGTCTCGCCACGGGTGCGCAAGGCCATCAAAAACCCGCCAATCTGGCTGGGTGTGGCTCCGCCATCAAACAGAATCTCAAACGCTTCTTCAGCCTGTGCGCGGCTTAAGGGTCCGTTGGCCGCGGCATCAATCAGCGGTTTCAATGCGTCGCTCATGCCGGCACCTTTATGTCGTTCAGAAAGTTTTGCAGCATCTTGTGCCCGTGTTCGGAGCGGATCGATTCAGGGTGGAATTGAACGCCGTGCAAAGGAAGGTAGCGGTGCTGCAATCCCATGATCGTACCGTCCTCCAATTCTGCCGTGACCTCAAGGCAGTCGGGCAGGGTGGCGCGGTCTACCACCAGTGAATGATACCGGGTCGCCGCAAAAGGCGATGGAAGTCCTGCAAAAATGCCTCGGCCCTCGTGGTGCATCTGGCCAACCTTGCCATGCACGATATCATTTGCCCGAACGACCTTGCCACCAAAGGCCTGCCCCAAAGTCTGGTGCCCCAGACAAACCCCCAATAGGGGTGTATGCGTTTCTGCCGCAGCGGCAGTGAGGGCCAGACAAATCCCCGCCTGATCGGGGTCGCATGGCCCCGGCGAAAGAATGATGCCAGCAGGGTTAAGCGCCATTGCCGCCTGCACATCGATAGCGTCGTTGCGACGGATATCGACGTCGGCCCCCAGATCGCCCAGATAGTGAACGAGATTGTAGGTGAAACTGTCGTAATTATCTATCAGCAGCAGCATTTGGTAATTCTTTGTATTGAGGCTGGGTTTAGGGCTAGAGGAACCGCGCAAAAACGCGGTATAACGTTGGGCAGTACATGTTCAGGCTTAAGACCCATCGTCAAGGGCAGGTGGACCCAGAGCCACGCGATCCGGAACAAAAACAGGAGCGATCACAATATGGCACGCGGATTCATTGCTGGCATCCTAATTGGTGGCGTCTTCAGTGTCGTTGTCGCAGGCGTTGTATCGTTTCTGATACCTGTGGGGCCCGCGCTTGAACAAGCCGAGGTGGGACCTGACAATATTCTGGGTACCGATCGTGACGTTGCTGATCCTGTTGTACCGGTTAAACCCGTCGAGCCGGCCGAGCCTGTGTCCGCCGTCGAACCGGCTGCATCCGAAAGAGCTGCCGAACCTGTCAGCCCTGCGGTATCCGTCGCACCCGCCGCTCCTTCTGGTGATACCGCCCCCCCGGAAAATTCCACAGACCCCGAGGAAATTACAACCCAGGTTGCTGAAACCGTCCAAAACGAGGTCGTTGCAGCGATTGCGAATGGTATCAATGCTTCACAAGAAGCCCCCGACGCACCCGTGCCGCCGCTTGCTGCGCTTACTCAAGAATTGATGTCTGATGACCTAGGGGAAAAAACTGCGGTTCGCAGCTCAAAGGTTGCCCCGCAAGGCAACATGGTGGCTCCGCAAGGGACCGTGGCTGTAGCACCTGACACGGCCATGCAACCACAGGTCACCGCACCCAGAGTTTTAGCCGGCGTGTCACGTAATATCGAACTCACTACGCCTTCGATTGCTCCCGAGGCTAATTTGCCCGCTATTGCCTCGGATGTACCCGTATTGCCCAACCCGATGGCACTGGCCCCAATGGAACCCTCTGCACCTGATGCCGTTGCAATTCGAACAAAACCCGCCGCACCAGCATTGTCCCCCGAAGCTACACCTCAAGTAACGGTAGATGCGCCCGCTGCGGATGGTGCAATTGCGGGCGATAACGACGTGCTTCCCGCCCCAACAGTTGCGCCTGACCCGGCGGATACCCAAGGACGGCCGACCATCGGAGCACCCGCATCTATCACATCGCACCGCGACACCGGGGTGAAGGTCAACCGCCTGCCCACGGCTTTGTCGGCTGAAACTGCGGCGGCCGTCGCGCCGGAAGCATCTGCAAGTGGGGGGGGCGCAATCAAACGCTACAGCCAACCCTTTGCCAATGCCGATGACAAACCGCTGATGGGCATCTTGCTGATGGACACCGGCAGTGACCTTGACGGTGGCGAGGTGGGAATTGCCGCACTGCGCAGCTTTCCCTATCCGATTAGCTTTGCCATCGACGCGTCCCTTCCGGATGCAACAGAGCGCATGCGCATTTACCGGGATGAAGGTTTCGAGGTGTTAGCAATGGTCGATCTGCCCGCGGGCGCTCAGCCCTCGGACGCGGAAACCACGTTTGGAGTCGCGTTCAACCATATGCCCGAGGTCGTCGGCGTACTGGAAGGGAACCATACCGGCCTTCAGCCGAACCGTGAAGTCGCCGATCAGGTCACGGCAATCCTTGAACAGGGCGGATACGGGCTCGTTACTCAGGACAAGGGGTTGAACACCATGCCCAAGCTTGCAGTCAAGAACGGGGTACCCGCGGCTGCGATCTTTCGAGACTTTGACAACAAAGATCAGACGCCGACGGTGATCCGCCGCTTTTTGGATCAAGCAGCATTCAAGGCAGGAATCGAAGGGTCGGTGATAATGCTGGGACGCATGCGGCCCGAAACGATCTCTGCGCTTTTGGTTTGGGGATTGCAGGATAGGGCAAGCCAAGTCGCGCTGGCACCGATTTCAGCAGTGTTGCGAAGTCAGACGACCGAATGAGCCTAGACGTTATCGACTGCTAGATAATCTCATCCTCGTCAAAAAGAGGATCGCTCTCGAGCTGCGTAATCATATCTTCTACGGTATCGGCCACAGCACGCGGCAACAGCTTGGCCAAGTGAAAGACCGCGTCGCCCTCGTTGACCACAGGCAGGATAGCGCGACCGATCAGGATGCCGTCATGGGGTGCCACGATGTCCGTTTCAGTCTTGCCAAACGGGTCCGACACCGTTGCCAGTGCGTCGCCTGCTGCGACTGTTTCACCTTCAGCGCGAAAGGTGCGCAACAGACCGCCGACAGGGGCACGCAACCAACTGGAGCTTGAGCAGACATGAGGCTGACGACGCGACGACGCTATGCCTTTGGCGGGCAACATTTCTTCGGCCCGCATTACCCGAAGAATACCTGCCACGCCAGCCCGCACCGCCATTTCGTCGAATCGTAGCCCTTCACCTGCCTCGTACAGCAAAACCGGCGTGCCCTTAGCCGCCGCGACCGCCCGCAGCGATCCATCGCGAAGCGGCGACGTCAGCACCACCGGTGCAGCAAAGTTGATCGCCATGCGACGTGTCACTGGATCCGAAGGTGAAATGCGCACCTGAGGCAGGTTGGTGCGGTGAATAGCCGCCGAGTGCAGGTCAATGCCGAAATCGCAGCGCAGCACGACTTCATTCAGGAAAATATGCGCCAGTCGTGACCCCAGGGACCCTGACGGATGCCCTGGAAAACACCGGTTCAAATCGCGCCGGTCGGGCAGATAACGCGACCTGTTGAGAAACCCAAACGAGTTGACCACCGGTATCACCAGCAGCGTGCCGCGCAACGACTTTAGCTGGGGCGCACGCAAAAGACGGCGCACGATTTCCACCCCGATCAATTCATCGCCGTGCACGGCGGCGCTGACAAACATGGTGGGGCCCTCGCGTTTGCCGTGAATGACCTCTAGCGACAGACCGACGGGTGTATGGTCGGGTAAAATGGAAATAGGCAGGTCAATCTGCGCCCTTGTGCCCGGAAAAACCTTTTGATCCGAGATTTCAAAAGGTGCTTGGTTGGGCATTATGAGGTGTTCCCTTGGCCCGCAAACCGCGCGGCATCTGCCGCAGCACGGCGGATGGCATCGGATTTATGGACGGTTTCCATATATTCCGCTTCTGCGTCACTGTCGTAAACAACGCCGCCACCTGCCTGAATATACAGCGTATTGTCCTTGATCACGGCGGTACGCAAGGCGATGCACATATCCATGTCACCGCCTGCGCTGAAATACCCGACGCCGCCGCCATAAAGCCCGCGCTTTTCTGGTTCTAGCTCGTCGATAATTTCCATCGCACGGACCTTGGGGGCACCCGATACCGTGCCAGCCGGCATACCGGCAAAGAACGCATCCAACGCATCCCGGTCTTCGCGCAACTCACCTACCACGTTCGACACGATATGCATGACGTGACTATAGCGTTCGACGATAAATTCTTCCGTTGGGCGTACTGTCCCGATCTTAGCAACGCGACCGACATCGTTGCGACCTAGATCAAGCAGCATTAGATGTTCCGCCAGCTCTTTCTGGTCTGCCAGCAAGTCTGCCTCAAGCGCGCGGTCTTCTTCGGGGGTTGCTCCGCGACGGCGTGTGCCTGCCACGGGGCGAATGGTTATTTCGTTGCCAAACACCCGCACCAGGATTTCCGGGCTGGCCCCGACCACATGAAAATCGCCGAAATTAAAATAAAACATGAAGGGCGAAGGGTTGGTGCGCCTCAGGCTGCGGTAAAGTGCGAAAGGTGGTTGCGAAAACCCCTGGGCCCATCGTTGCGAGGGTACCACCTGAAATATATCACCGGCGACAATATATTCACGCGCCTTTTCGACGGCCGATTTGTATTCATCCCGGGTGAAGTTGCTTACTGGGGACGATTCTTCATGCGCTTCGCCCAAATCGCGACTGGCCCCTGGCATCGACCGCTCTAGATCGCGCACAGCGTCCATCACGCGCTCTGCGGCCTGCGCATAAGCGGCTTTGGCAGACTGGCCGTCGGACACCCAAGCGGGAGACACGATCGTGACCTCACCCTTTACCCCGTCCAACACCGCGATAACCGATGGGCGGACCATCATGGCATCAGGCAACCCCAATGGATCGGGGTTCACATCCGGCAGATGTTCAATCAACCGGATCATGTCGTAGCCCAGATACCCAAATAAACCCGCGGCAGCCTGAGGCAGGTCGCCGGGGAGATCGATCCGTGATTCCGCAATCAAAGCACGCAATGTGTCCAATGGATCGCCTACGGCATCTTCAAAGGCGTCGGCATCATATCGTGCCGCACGGTTTACGGCCGAAGTGGTTCCCCGACAGCGCCAGATCAGATCCGGCTTCATTCCGATTATCGAATAGCGTCCTCGCACTTCGCCGCCCGTCACGGATTCCAACACAAAAGCATTCTGCGCGGCACCCGTTAGCTTGAGCATTAAAGACACTGGCGTGTCCAAATCTGCGGCCAGGCGGGTATAGACAATCTGGTTCTTGCCCGCCGCATACCCTGCGGCAAAGCTGTCGAAATCGGGGGTCAGTGTCATGGGTAGCCTAGCTTATGGGAAATTCACATGGACCGCATTGATCGCTTGCTGATCAATCTGCGGGCTGGATCGACGCACAACGTCCGCCGCATATAGCGCAAATACATCATCCGCCAGCTGCGTGTTCAACTGGGTGCCCAGCTGTTCAAGAAGCTGCTGTGTCTTCGTGTTCTCATCTGGATGAGAGATATTATCAAGCCGCACCAGAACAACGCTATCGTCACCCTCGACAACCTGCACGTCACCGGGCGTTGCCTTGAAAACCTCAGCCATGAAGCCTTCGGGAGTACCCTCGATAAACGCGTCCCGGGTCTGACCCTCATTGATCGAAGCTGTCAGACCGACAGCATCGAAATCAGCCCCTTCGAGCAACTGTTTTTGCAGTGTTTCGGCTTGGGCGGTCAACGCTGCGATAAGCTGGTCTGCCATCCAGTCTGCTTCGACCTGACTGCGGGCTTCTTCGAACGGGTTTGGACGTTCGGGCTTGGTGCCATCCAGACGCATCGCATAGATGCTGCCGTCATCCAGTTGGTTGATCTTGGGAAAATCACTTTCCTTCAGCCCCGCCGCAGCCTCGCGAAACCCCGCATAGGCGGCGATATCTTCACTGCTGTCCTGGGTCCACTCTATCGTGTGCAGGGTCATCTTGCTATCGCTGGCGATCTGCTCAAGGCTGGCACCCCCTGCAAGCTGGTCGTCGAGCTCGCGGGCCTTAACCTCGACCAGGCGTCCGGCACGGTCTGCGGCAATATCTTGCTGCAAGGTTGGGCGCGCTTCGTCGAGCGAGGTTTTAAGCGCAGGCAGTATTCCATTCACTCGAAACAGGGCGGGACCCAAATTGGTCGATAGCGGCCCGACGATGTCACTGACATCGGCGGCAAAAACACTGTCTCCGGCCGCCCCCAGCTCGTCTTTGCTGACGTCACCCATATCAATATCCGCAAGCGCTAGACCGCGCTCCTCGACCAAGGCTTCAAACGTAGTTCCTCCGACCTCAAGAGCTGCAGCTGCCTGATCGGCCGCTTCCTGATTCTGGAAAACCAATCGCTCTACCAAACGACGTTCAGGCTGGTTGTACTCTGACGAGCGGTCGTCATAGGCCTGCTTGAGCTCTTCATCGCTTACCTCTACTTCGTCCAACAAATCATGCGGAGATAGTGTGACATAGGTGATGGATTTGCTTGCAGGAAGCATGAACATCTCTGCATTTTCATCATAATAGGTCTTCAGCTCTTCGTCGGTAGACCGGTCGAGCGGCGTGATCAAATTGTCTTGCGAGAGCTTCGCCCACGTAAAGCTGCGCTTTTCCGCGACATAATTGATCAGGGTGTCGGCGTAGACCGTTGGCATGTCCACGCCTGCCGTAATCGCTTGTTGCAAAAGGGCGCGCCCGGCTTCTTCGCGTAAGGATATCTCGAAGGCGGCTTCGCTCAGACCTGCTTGCTGAAGCGCAGAGCGATATCCCTCGCGATCAAACTTTCCGTCGATCCCTTGGAAGGACGAGATTTGCACGATGCGTTCGCGCAGGTTTTCATCGCCGATCGAAAGGCCCATTTGATCAGCCTCGTTATCCAACGCTCGCAACCGCACAAGTCGTTGCAAAACGGCGCGGTCAAGGCCTATGGTCTGCGCCTTTTGAAAGCTCAATGGCTCGTTAGTCTGTGCTTCGATGGCGCGTATCTGCTGTTGCAGTTCTCGTGCATATTGATCAACCGAAATGGCTTTGTCACCGACAGTGCCAACGGTTCGTACATTGCCGCTAAAGCTCACTGCGCCAAAGCCGCCTAGACCCAACACCAAAAGGCCCATCAGCCCCCAGACTGCGGTTTTCGTGATGCTGTTACCTTTGGCTTTCATTGTCTTATCCCTTACGCGCACGTTTGGACCTATCTATGCGGTGAGCGGCACAGGAGCAAGAGCGGGTTAAAGCTGTGACAGACGATCAAACAGCACCCCTATGCCGGCGACATCCAGATTGGCAAATGCCAGACGCAGCTGGCGCTGGCCTGTTGTGTCCCCTAAGGGGGTGAACATGGTACCGGGCAGGGTCAATACACCTGCATCGCGTACCATGCGTGGGGCCAATTCTCCCGAACTTTCGGGGAAGGGGTGCGCGACATAGGCGAAATAGCCACCTAACCCCAACAGGTCCCAGCCTTTAGTAGTAAGTGCGGGCATATTGTCGGTGATGGCTTGGCGGCGGGCCAAAATCTCTTCACGTTCGCCAGCGAGCCACTGAGCCAGATTCTGCATCCCCCAAAGTGCAGCATGCTGGCCTATCTGACCGGGACAAATAGCGACGGTATCAAGGAATTTTTCAACTTCAGCTAACCGCTTTTCAGAGGCTACAATTGCGCCGACCCGGTGACCCGTCAAGCGATACGCCTTTGAGAACGAATACAGGTGGATCAAAGTATCGTCCCATTCAGGGTCCTGAAATAGCTGGTGTGGCGGCCCCGACCGACTGTCGAAATCCCGATAGGTTTCATCCATTATCAACGCTATGCCACGGTCCCGTGCCAGATCAAAGAATGCCTGTACCAACGCTTCAGGGTATTCTGCACCACTGGGATTGTTAGGGGTGACAAGCGCTATGGCGCGGGTTCGGCTGGTGATCAGTGCCGCGGCCCGGCCGGGATCGGGCAACATGCCTGCTCCGGCAGGCAATGGTACCGCTGCCACGCCTGACATATCCAGCCACATCTTGTGATTGAAGTACCAAGGCGTCGGAATGATGATCTCGTCACCATCGGAACACAGAGTAGCGACAGCAGCCGCAAAGGCCTGGTTGCAACCCGAAGTAATTGCAGTCTGCGCAGTGCTCACATGGCCAGCATAATGCGTCGAAATCTGTGACGCCAATTCGCTACGCAGCTCCGGCAGCCCCAACACTGGTCCATAAAGGTGCGCGTCATCGCGGTTGAGCGCGATATCCGCCATGACTTGCCGCATCGCCCGAGGCGGAGGCTCGACAGGTGCCGCCTGGCTCACGTTAATCAGCGGACGGTCAACAGGAAAGGTGACACCCGATAGCCAGCGACGCGCTTCCATAACGGGCGGGGCGAAAGTTGCTGCGGTACGCGTCGACATTCGGTGGTTCCTTCTCAAGAGACTGGCTTATGCCTGAGACGCTCAGTGCAGCACCAAATTGAAAAGCGGACAAGCCGCGGCTTCCAAATGGTCTGAAATCCTCGCCGAAGGCAAAATTTTTTTTTGATGCAGCGTCAGTCCTTGCCGCGGTAGGGTTCTACATATTGCAACGCCATGTCCCATGGAAAGAATATCCAGGTGTCCTGACTAACCTCGGTGATAAACGTATCAACCTGCGGCCGACCCTTGGGTTTGGCATAGACCGTCGCCAGATGGGCATTTGGATACATCCCACGCACGACTTCAAGCGTCTTCCCTGAGTCCACAAGGTCGTCAATCACAAGAATACCGGTTCCATCTCCCATAAGTTCCTCGTCAGGCGCTTTTAGGATGACTGCTTCTGATTGATCCTGATGGTCATATGACTTGATTGAAATGGTATCGACCGTCCTGATATCGAGCTCGCGCGCGGCGATCATTGCCGGGGCCATGCCGCCGCGGGTAATTGCGACCACGGCACGCCAACCGCCATTGTCGGGGCCCATGCCGTCAAGCCGCCAAGCCAGCGCGCGGCTGTCGCGGTGGATTTGGTCCCAACTGATATGAAAGCCTTTCTCGTGGGGCAACCTTGAGGCATCGTTGCTCATGCTGTTATTCCTTCGCCATGTCGGGCGCGTCTACAGCTTTCATGCCTACGACATGATACCCTGCGTCGACATGCAGGTTCTCACCCGTGGTGCCCGACCCCAGATCGCTTAGCAGGAACAAGGCGGATTTCCCGACATCGTCGATCGTCACGTTGCGACGGAGCGGCGAATTATATTCGTTCCATTTCATGATATAGCGAAAATCACCGATCCCCGAAGCGGCCAGTGTCTTGATCGGCCCCGCACTTATCGCGTTGACCCGGATACCGTCCTTGCCAAGGTCTTCTGCCAGATATTTCACCGACGCTTCCAAAGCGGCCTTTGCCAAGCCCATGACGTTGTAATGCGGCATGACCTTTTCCGCGCCGTAATAGGTCAGCGTTACCGCGCTACCGCCGTTCGTCATCATCTTTTCGGCCCGCTGCATTACTGCAGTGAAGGAATAGACCGAAATATCCATAGACATCGCAAAGTTGGCCCGACTGGTATCGACATAGCGGCCGCGCAATTCGTTTTTGTCTGAGAACCCGATCGCATGAACAATGAAATCAAGGCTATCCCAGCTTTCCTTTAACGTTTCAAACAGCGCATCAATCGATTCTTCCGATCCAACGTCACAGGGCAAGACCAGATTGCTGCCCAATTGGGCCGCCAGTGGATCAACGCGCTTTTTCAATGCATCGCCCTGATAAGAGAAGGCAAGCTCGGCACCTGCATCAGCTAGACTGCGCGCGATGCCCCAGGCAATCGACTTGTCGTTGGCAAGGCCCATGATAAGCCCACGTTTTCCTGCCATCAGGTCATTTGCCATCTTTATTCCTTCGACTATGTTTACTGGACTAGGATGTGGTCTAATCTATTGCCTGTTGGGCATCAAGACTGCTCGGTCAGATGCGCATCTGCAATTCAAAGATGCAATTTGTCAAAATGTGCCATTTTGCGTTGTTTGTCGGTGTCATTTAGTGTTTGTCTGTGTCATTTATTGTAGGCACTTTCTACAATTATCCGATCAAACATCTTAAGAGAGTAGGCCGAAACGCATCATGGACGCGCGCAAAGGGATATTTGCCGGCGACAATCCGTTTGAGATTACGCAAAGGTGGTTAGACGAAGCGGCACTGGCCGAGGTCAATGATTCCAACGCCATAGCCTTGTCTACCGTTGACGAAAGCGGGATGCCCAATGCGCGAATGGTGCTGCTCAAGGAGGTCGAAGCCGACGCCTTTGTCTTTTACACCAACTATACCAGTGTGAAGGCGCAGGAGCTGGACCACGCGGGTAAAGCGGCATTTGTTATGCACTGGAAGTCTTTACGCCGTCAGGTGCGTGTTCGCGGGCTGATCAGCAAAGAAGATGGGCCGAAAGCTGACGCATATTATAGATCACGGTCGCTAAAAAGCCGTTTGGGGGCGTGGGCATCGGACCAGTCGAAACCGCTTTCAAGCCGTGCCGCGCTTATGGCCGAGGTGGCAAAAGTTACCGCCAAGCAAGGCACCAATCCTGACAGGCCACCGTTTTGGGGCGGGTACCGCATAATTCCGCTTGAGATTGAGTTCTGGGCAGATGGAGAATTTCGTCTTCATGATCGCTTTGTCTGGCGTCGATTGGATGAACTTACAAACTGGACGATAACAAGATTAAACCCGTAAGTAATACGCGGCATTTTTGCCAAATTTGAAATACTAGATAGCGCCAAGGTACATTTGTGTCAGAATTAGAAAACGATACCGCCGTAATTTCAGGTGTGGTGAAATGGTTCGACCCTTCAAAGGGGTTTGGGTTCGTTGTCTCTGACGGAGGTGGGCCAGACATACTTTTACATGTTAATGTATTACGTAACTACGGCCAAAGCTCGGTTGCGGATGGTGCCCGAATTGAGCTTTCTGCCCATAAGACTGATAGGGGGGTACAGGCGACACAGGTACACGCCGTGCATCCTGCGCAGTCTACTCAGTCACAAGTGTTGTCCGATATCGTGGGTGTTGACCCCGAAGTGGTTGCGGCTATGCCGATCGAGCCTGCCCGTGTTAAATGGTTCGACAAATCCAAAGGCTTTGGATTTGCCAATGTCTTTGGTCGAAATGATGATATATTCCTTCATATAGAAGTGCTGCGCCAGTCAGGCTTATCCGATCTTCAGCCCGGAGAAGCATTGGCGCTGCGAGTGATAATGGGTGAGCGCGGCCATATGGCCGCTGAGGTACATGCATGGGAAACCGTAACGATTCACAAGGCAGAGCAGGGCGAAAACTAACCCTTTCTGCATGTTTTATATTTTCAAGTTGGTTTGCTGCGCCGGTCGCGGCTGCTGTGTGCGACCAACAGTCGGTCAGCCTGCGTGGTGATTGGGGGCAGGCCCGTTTTTCTGTCGAGATAGCCGACGACGCAGCGGAACGATCCCGAGGCTTGATGTTCCGTGAAAGCCTGCCTGGTAGTGCAGGCATGCTGTTTATCTATGACAGCCCCCAAACTCTTAGCTTTTGGATGCGTAACACGCTGATTCCGCTCGATCTGCTTTTCATTGATTCTCGGGGCGTCGTTCAACGCGTTCACGAAAATGCCATTCCCGGTGATGAAACACCGATACGGGGCGGTGACAATCTGCTTGGTGTTTTGGAAATTAACGGCGGTTTGGCGCGGCAAATGGGCATTTCAATGGGGACGCAGCTGCGCCATCCGGCCTTTGCGGGGCGTAATCCTGCTTGGCCGTGTTAATCTGCGATTTTCGTGAAGTTAGGGCTTTTCAATCAGATCGCTACTAGCTAAAGAGACCGCAGTCGGGGCGTGGCGCAGCCTGGTAGCGCACCTGTTTTGGGTACAGGGGGTCGGAAGTTCGAATCTTCTCGCCCCGACCATTTAAAGACCAATCACATATAGTGTTACTGATCTGCATTTATGCGGATCAGAACGCTATATCTGTGTTTCTTGGGCATCTAAGTTTAGCATCTCTGCATAATTTTTGCGCTACATCTGGTGATACTAGATTTTTTCCCCGCTGCGTTTTGATCCGAGATTATCCCCAGTCTCTTGTGAGGAAAATTGTGGATATCTCGCCCGATGCATCAAGGCACCAAGCTAAACCCGCGACTTTGTTGACTTATCCACAAGCGGGTAGAACCAAGCTTCCGTTCTATTAATTGTGTATATCCGTTGGCTGAATCACCACATACCCATGTGCCTCAAAAAATGCGGCATCGGTCAAGCTCCATCTTCCACAAATTTGAGAATAAAGCCGTTGACCGGAGCAGTGAATATACGTCAGTTTGTGTAAGTCGGCGGCGTTGATACTATATATAGTGTAAGGCGCTACGAGGCGAACCATCAGATACCCAGAAACTGGCTCAGCGTCCCAGAACGTTGGACAGTTCAAATTGCTACCTGATCCGGTGAAGCCTTGGGTGCTTTGTGTCGACGTCATCGGGGCGGTCTGCGATGCCAGACTTAGCCCACTGTTATGAAGAGCTGAAAACAAATGGGGCAGCTGATATGAAGATCGAAAGAAAATTTACCACTTCCGGACAAGATGCCTACGCAGATCTTGATTTTGTGAGCACGGTCTCTGAAATCCGTAATCCGGATGGATCGGTGGTTTTTCATCTCGATAACGTCGAAGTGCCGTCAAGCTGGAGCCAGGTCGCATCCGATGTGATCGCTCAAAAATACTTTCGCAAAGCAGGCGTGCCGTCGGCAACCAAGAAGGTAAAGGAAAAGGATGTTCCGGAATTCCTATGGCGTTCTGTCCCCGCCGAGGGTGCCACCATGGGGGGCGAAACGTCATCAAAGCAGGTTTTTGATCGATTGGCCGGTGCCTGGGCTTATTGGGGCTGGAAGGGTGGCTATTTCACCACCGAGGCCGACGCCCAAGCCTACTACGACGAAATGCGTCATATCCTTGCGTCGCAGGGCGGCGCACCCAACAGCCCGCAGTGGTTCAATACGGGCCTACACTGGGCCTACGGAATCGACGGGCCGGCGCAGGGCCACTATTTCGTGGATTATAAAACCGGCAAGCTTACCCGTTCGACCTCGTCCTACGAGCATCCGCAGCCCCATGCCTGTTTCATCCAGTCTGTCGCGGACGATCTGGTCGGTGATGGCGGCATCATGGATTTATGGGTGCGCGAAGCACGCCTGTTCAAGTATGGTTCGGGCACTGGCACCAACTTTTCCAGCTTACGCGGTGCTGGCGAAAGCCTGTCTGGGGGCGGTAAGTCGTCGGGCTTGATGGGCTTTCTCAAAATCGGTGACCGTGCTGCCGGTGCAATCAAATCGGGCGGCACCACACGGCGTGCTGCCAAGATGGTTATTGTCGATGCGGACCACCCCGATATCGAGGATTTCATCAACTGGAAGGTCATTGAAGAGCAAAAGGTCGCGTCGATCGTGGCCGGTTCAAAAATGCACGAACGCGAGCTGAATAAGCTCTTCGCAGCGATCAAAGCATGGGACGGCGCGCAGGCGGATGCGTACGACCCTGCCAAGAACAGCCAACTTAAGGCCGCCATCAAGGACGCTAAAAAATGCGCGATCCCCGAAACATACGTCAAGCGCGTGCTGGATTATGCCAAGCAGGGTCACACATCGATTGAATTCCCGACCTATGACACGGATTGGGACTCAGAGGCGTATTCCTCGGTTTCTGGCCAGAACTCCAACAACTCCATCCGGGTGACCAACGCTTTCCTGCACGCCGTCGAAAAAGACGCCGATTGGGAGCTGCTGGACCGCACCACAGGGCGCGTGTCGAAAACCATCCGCGCCCGTGACCTGTGGGAGCAAGTCGGCCACGCCGCCTGGGCCTGCGCCGATCCCGGTATCCAGTATCACGACACGGTAAACGACTGGCACACATGCCCCGAAGACGGCGCGATCCGTGGGTCAAACCCTTGTTCCGAATACATGTTCCTGGACGACACAGCCTGTAACCTCGCGTCCATGAACCTGCTGACCTTCTTGCAAGACGGCGAGTTCATGGTCGAAGACTACATGCACGCCAGCCGCTTGTGGACCGTGACGTTGGAAATCTCGGTGATGATGGCACAGTTCCCCTCCAAGGAAATCGCACAGCGGTCCTATGACTTCCGCACGTTGGGTCTGGGCTATGCCAACATCGGCGGTTTGCTGATGAACATGGGCTTCAGCTATGACAGCGACGAGGGCCGCGCGTTGTGCGGGGCGCTGACCGCTATCATGACCGGCGTGTCTTATGCCACATCTGCCGAAATGGCGGGCGAGCTTGGCGCGTTCCCCGGGTACAGCAAGAACGCTGATCACATGCTGCGTGTGATGCGCAACCACCGCAACGCGGCCTACGGCAACGCCGATGGCTATGAGGCGCTGTCGGTCAAGCCTGTACCGCTGGATCAGGACAACTGCCCGCAGGTCAACCTTGTCGATATCGCGATGGCCACATGGGACGAAGCGCTGCGCCTTGGTGAACAGCACGGCTATCGCAATGCGCAGGTGTCGGTGATCGCGCCGACGGGCACCATCGGTCTGGTGATGGATTGCGACACCACAGGGATCGAGCCTGACTTTGCATTGGTCAAGTTCAAGAAACTCGCCGGCGGTGGTTATTTCAAGATCATCAACCAATCGGTGCCTGCGGCTTTGGAAAAGCAAGGCTACGGCTCGGCCCAGATCGAGGAAATCGTAGCCTACGCCGTCGGTCACGGCAGCATCGGCAACGCGCCGGGGATCAACCACACGACATTGATTGGCCACGGGTTCGGAGCAAACGAGCTGGCCAAGGTTGACGCCGCTCTGGCGCAAGCCTTTGACATCCGTTTTGTCTTCAACCAGTGGACCTTGGGCGAGGAGTTCTGCACCCAAGTCCTTGGCATTCCATCAGAAAAGCTGAACGATCCGACGTTTGACCTGCTGAAATCCTTGGGTTTCTCGAAAAAGGACGTCGACTTGGCCAACGACCACGTCTGCGGAACCATGACACTGGAAGGGGCGCCGCACCTCAAGGAAGAGCACTACAGCATTTTCGACTGCGCTAATCCTTGCGGTAAAAAGGGCAAGCGGTATCTGTCGGTTAACAGCCACATCTACATGATGGCAGCCGCACAGTCGTTCATCTCGGGTGCGATCTCCAAGACAATCAACATGCCGAATGACGCGACGATCGAAGACTGCCAGAAGGCATACGAACTGTCTTGGTCTTTGGGGGTTAAAGCCAACGCTTTGTATCGCGACGGATCGAAATTATCTCAGCCATTGGCCTCGGCTTTGGTTGAAGATGACGACGACGCCGCAGAAACGCTTGAATCCGGCAACATTCACGAAAAAGCCGTGGTTCTGGCCGAAAAGATCGTCGAGAAAGTCATCGTCAAAGAGATCATCAAATCGCACCGCGAAAAGATGCCTCAGCGGCGCAAGGGCTATACTCAAAAGGCCATCGTTGGCGGGCACAAGGTTTACCTGCGTACCGGCGAATACGAAGAAGGCAAATTGGGCGAAATCTTC
>TARA_R110002012_G_scaffold285235_2_pt1 | contig 28535 bp, 20 predicted proteins | sample TARA_R110002012 | Tara Oceans TARA_R110002012 (sample SAMEA4396515) | marine metagenome | biome: Westerlies Biome; feature: [DCM] deep chlorophyll maximum layer (ENVO:01000326); material: water (ENVO:00002006), including particulate matter (ENVO:01000060) such as... | depth 40 m | reverse complement strand
CCGTCCCGCCCTCGAGGCGGGTTTTTCATTTTCGGAGGATCACCATGACCACGAGATTCCACAATCATTGGCGCGACGTGCCGGAGAGCGCCTGGCGCTGGCCGAATTTCAGCCCGGCCGAGATCGCCTGCCGGGGCACCGGCAAGCTGCTGATCAACGAGCCCGCGCTGGACAAACTGCAGGCGCTGCGCGACCGTCTGGGTAAGCCGCTGATCGTCCGCTCCGCCTATCGCAGCCCAGAGCACAACCGCGCGGTTGGTGGCGCAACGCGGTCCAAGCACATGAATGGCGCGGCCTTCGACATTGCCATGACGAACCACGATCCGGTGGCCTTTGAAGCAGCGGCACGCGCTGTCGGCTTCCTGGGATTCGGCTTCTATCCGCGCTCAGGGTTCATCCATGTCGATCTCGGACCCACCCGCCAATGGGGCGAACGCTTCCCCATCCGAGAGGTCGCCTTCGCCGAGGAAACTAAGCCAGCGCGCGAGGTTCTGGCCGAGAGCCGCACCATGAAAGGTGGCGGAGCGGCCGGAGTGGCGACGCTGGGCGCAGCCGGGGTCGAGGTCGCGCAGAGCGTTCTTGCCGAGACCCAGACTGCCGTTCTCCCGCTGGTCCCCTATCTGGATACGCTCCGCTGGGTCTTCATCGCCGTGGCACTCGCGGGCATTGCGGTCACGATCTATGCGCGCCTCGATGATTGGAAGCGGGGGCAGCGATGATCGACAGCATGCTGGGCCTAATCGCGGCAAACCCACTGGCGCGGGTCGCCCTGCGCTACGGTGCCATGGCACTCGCCATCATCCTGTTCCTGCTGTCGATCCGCCGAACCGGTGAGCGCGCAGGGCGGATCGCTGAACGTCTCGAATTCACGGAGAAGAACAATGCAATCCAACGCCGGATGCTGGAGGCAGCGGCTCGCCGTCCTCGTAATCGGGGCGAGCTGGTTGACCGGCTGCGCAACGGCGGGTTTTGAAGCGAACGGCTTAACGGCATGCCCGGCCGTCGTGGAATACAGCCGCGAGTTTCAGGCGAGGGCGGCCGAGGAATTGGAGCTGTTGCCATACGGCTCGGCCGTGGTCGAGATGATGGGTGACTACGCAGTGCTGCGGGAGCAGGTGCGCTTATGTCAAAGTTGAAGCACGTCCTGCTTGTTCGCTACAGTTTACGGATAACCTTGGTTCCAATCAGTGCCTCAAGATGAGCGCGAAGGTCCTGAGGAATCTTACCTCCATCTATAACCACGCCTGCTTCCATGTTTTTTTCCAGCGCGTGTCCCGTCAAGTTTGCACTGGTCAGAAAAGCAATTTCCCCATCGGCGACAGCAACCTTTGCGTGGACTTTGCCATCTGCGAAGGGTGCTGCTCTGTCAGTCCAAGCAAAAAGAGCTGCGACAGGAACGTGCTTTCGCATGGTAGCGACTGGATCTACCGAGAGACTGCCGCCATGAGAGACTGAGCTCTCCAACAGCACTTTGACATCCACGCCGCGCGAGATTGCTGCATTCAATGCATCGACCACAGTTGGAAAGTCAAATGCAACGAAACTTACGAGGAATATGTCGGTCTTCGCTCGATTTATGAGATCCAGTAACACTTGTTCTGTTCGGCGTGTCGGGACGAACGGGGTTTGAGGTCCGGTCCAAACAAGTTCGACGTTGCCTTCTCGAAGTGTATGACGACGCAAATGGGCGGCACCAATTAGCAAACCCGACAGATGCTCTCCAGAAATTGCAGATGTCTTCCAGCTCGACACGAGATCATCCAATGCCGCGCGCGCAGCAGGAGTGCTTACAAGCTGGTGAAGAGTCCGCCCAGCAACCTCAGGGGTTGAAACACGGATCCGGTCAGCAATTGACTGCACTCGAGAGGGAGGAAGCAGAGAGACAATTTCTGTCACGGCAAGCAGGACCGGTTCCATCAGATCGTCTCAAAGAAAGCTGCATCAGGGTTTTCGAGCGTCGGCACGACGAGCGAGCGATCAAGGTGGCGATTGCCCCGTTCACATGAAGTCTCCGAGACGAACGAGCAGGCATGACACGCGGCACCGTGCAGAGATTGATCTTTGCTGGGGTCATGCTCCGAACACAACGGATCCGACGCACAAATATGTGCTCGTTCAAGTGCCTGGCGCAGTAGTCGACCAAGGTTTTCAGGCTTTCCAAGCTCCACAAGGCCTCCGAGGGTGCCATCAGAGTCGGCGGCAGCCGTGTAAATGAGAAATCCGGCTTGGTCGTTTCCATCTTCAACATCTGCGTAAATTCGTTCGCGAATACTCGCGGCATTATATCCGCACTCAAGGGCAAGCTCGCGGATCAACATGTGCGCGAGTGTATGAAGCATCACATATCGGATGCCGGGATAGCCTTCTTCGGGATCAAGGTTTCGCTTGTGCCGCCATCCGCGGTGCCCTTGACGAAGTCGCTCATCTGCCGCCTTCACAGCCGCTTTGTCTGCCCAGGTCTGCAGGATCGCGGAATCAAAGCGAACGAATATTCCTTCACCATGCACTTGGGTAGCTGGCACCCAACTGGGCGCACTTCGACCAAGAGGTGCCCGTGGCGCGGCCTCGTCTCCGGCACCTTCTTCCGGTGATTCCACTCTCGTAAACCCCAATAGTGCGTTCACCTCGCGAAGGCGCTCTAAGAGCAGTACCCCTGAGATGGCTGAGCTGAAACCTTTGGGAACCCCGACTTTCTTGCTCATAAAGTGGGGGTAATCAGTAGGAGGGTTGGCAGCGGTCAGAGCATCCCATTCGGGACCCTTTAGATCGCTTTGCTCGACCGTGGAGCCGCCCGCGCGATGGTTTTCTACCGCTGCCCAGATCTGCTCGTTGGTGAACTGTTCAACCCCTGGAAGCTGTGCAGTCTTCTTCAAGGTTTTAACCACAAATCCAACCTCGGCTTCCGAGCTAATGTCTTCAAAGAAGGTCCAGCCATCGGCGATGATCTGTGATAGCGGATCGCCGGATTGAGGGATCGCCAAGGCCGACAGGGTGACTGGAAACCAACTATTGGTCGATCCCAACAGGATTGCTCGTGGAGCTTCTTGGCAATCGTCTTCGAAACGGTCGACGTGCGGGTGACGTCCACGACACGCAGGTAAGTTGTCACGCCCTGCCTGGCCGAATGCCTGCGCCATGTTTTTCGACGCACCACAGCCGTCACATTTCACCCACAGGTTTTCAGTCTGCAAGGAGGCTCCACTTTCAAAGAACCTCAGAGTTGCCCGACACGAACTAGGACCGCCATGCACGAACCAGTCCCAAGCAAAATCATCCAAATGACCTGCGCGGCAGGCCATAAGGAAACGAGCCGGAACTGCATCCGCATCGCGCGCTCTTTGATCGTTGTTTGAACCTCTGCAACCCTCATGAACGAAGCGCGTAAGCTCTGGCCGGTACCTATTCTCCCGCAGCTTGAACAAGCCTGCGTCATAAGGGGATAGCAATCCGCATTTCACACAGCGCAGCCACCTTGGAAAAGGCTTTACCGGAACACCGATGAGTGCGGCAGCAGAGAATGGGTCGACAGCATCGCCATCCCCAACTGGCGGCATTCGCAGTGCCTCGACTTGCGGGCCAAGGACGCTTCTGACATTTGCTAAGAGGCGTGCCTCTTGGATGGGCTGACATCTGTCTATTTCCCAGCGATCTATTCCCATTGTGACCACCGATAAGTTTGGGAGGTCGATGAGCGCGCCAGGACCATAGGTCCAGAGAAGCTGGCTAGGGCGGATTTCTCCAACGGGTGTCCTGCTCATTCTGAATCCTCCTCGGTCGTCGTAATTCGAGGTCGCCAAGTCGGATCACTGTTCGAACGATCATCCTCCATGATGAGCCTTACGCCAGGTTCAACTTCGCGCATGGACATCGGGACGGTCCAATCTGTCCATGGCTTTATCCCGGGCTTTTCAAGGAGCGGGTAGGACGTTGGGCCGGCGCCATGTTTTTGGTAGACGAGTGTTCTTCCCCCGACGCCCGCCTCATTGGCCCAATCGTCGGCTCGGCTTTTCATTTCGTCTTCGGTCAAGCCCTTCTTCGCTGAGTCTTCGGTCACTTCCCACGTTCGCGCGCTGATTGCACCGATCGTTTTCAGCATCTCATTGCGACTAGGGCTGGTCATTGCGCCGGCACCGTCATTTGCAGAAAATGGATCGTAGGTATGGCGCATGATTGAAAGCATTGCGCCAGTGAGCCCTCGGTCCAACGCACGCGGTGAGAATGGTGTAACAGACTGGGCCTCAACGTGCTGATAGAACGTCGCGTGGTAGTTTTCATAGGTTTCGTAGTGCGAAAGGTCGCGAGGACGCGCCCAGGTCAGAACGGTGGCAACGAGGCCCGGTGACGCTCGGCCTACACGGCTAGTTGCCTGGATGTATTCCGCCGTTCCTTTGGGTTGACCGTTGACTACCATTACCCCGAGACGGTTCACGTCGACGCCAACAGAAAGCATGTTTGTAGCCAAAACCGCGTCGATTGGCTTCGCGTCGCCAGGTGTTCTATCGGTCAGCCATTTGCCCTGAACCGGATCAAAGGTGCCCTCAAATGGAACTTCCAGCTGATCAAGGTATCTAGGGATGTCTTGGCTGGAGACCCGCGATGTCAATTCGCTGATTTCCTCGACGCGCCGCTGCGAAAGTCCCGGCCGGTCCACCAAGCTCATGTTTACTCGGAAAGAACGCGTCTGAACATCGTCCTCTGCCAATCGCTTCATCCCACCGAGTTCCCGTAGCGAATTGAAATAGCCAACCAACGTCATATAGGGGTCGGCCACCGGTCCGAACCGATCGAACAGTGCCTGTGCTGCGGTCAGGAAGGCCGTATAGGTCCTGATAAGTACCGCTGGCCGCGAACTGCCTGGTGCGCAGAGCCCCATGTAGCGCCGCCCTGGCTTCTCGTGGATTGGCCTCTGAACCGAGAAGAAATTGTCTTCAACATCAAGTCCAGATGGCGGAAAAACTGAAGTCCTGCGCATGAACACGTTGCGTACTTGATCATCAGCGCGCCGCACCGTCGCAGTGGATGCGACAATCTTTGGACGAACCGTGTTCTCGCCAAGTTTCCAACTGCTTAGTTCATCCACTGCCGTTTCATACAGGCCTACCATCGTGCCGAGCGGACCGCTGATAAGGTGAAATTCGTCTTGGATGATAAGATCCGGTGGGCGTATGGCTCGGATCGGCTTCACTTTGGCGGCGGGATACGCTCCAGCAGCTCGATGTCCGCTGCCACATTCGTGGCTTGGCCACAGTAAGCCATGGCGCGTGCATTCTTGTTCAACTCTACCGAAAAGAGCGCGAACTTCTGGCCGCCAGGCCATCATGGCGAATTTGTCCACCGTGGCGATCATCATCGTAGGTGGACGATGATAAATTTCCTCGTCGACCACTTTCACAGGCAAACCCGGATGGGGCTGGCCGCTTGATTTCGCCTTTGAAAAGTCGCAACTGCCCAGCTTGTCACCACAATGGATCAGCGTTCTACCACCAATCTTGTCCACCTCGATGTCGCGGCCACCAGAAATTTCAGAGCCGCACCAAGGGCAACTTGTCAACTGTGCAGGTGATGCGATACCGGACTTGTTGCGGTCGTTGTTGCGAATTGCACCAATCGCTTGGTGGGACGCGTCGGTCGTCCCAGGGGTGACACGGTTGCCAACCCACAAGCCAAGCGTGAACGGTTCTTTGCCCCAAATCGTATCGTCTGAGCGTCGGATAACCTCCATCGCACATAGAAGCGTGGTTGCCCTCTGGAACTGCTGCAGCGTCAGGAGCCTCAACGTATAACGCATAATAACGGCCAGGCCTCGCGAAGCGTCGAGACCTCCCAAGTCATTCTTCAAACGTCGCATCGCCATCGCAAAGGCCGCTACACCCAGATAAGCCTCTGTTTTGCCACCACCCGTCGGGAACCAAAGGAGGTCGGCAAAAGCCTCGACCGGCTTGGTCCTATCTGGATGTGCTGGATCTGCTAGCGAAGGGATCGACAGCAACAGGAATGCAAGCTGAAAGGGCCGCCATGATTTGTTCTTGGGCACGTCCAGTGTAGCAACGTCGACCGCCTCGTTCCGTCTGCGCTTGAGGGCATAGATGCTTCGTACACGCTGCATGGCCATGGATCGGTTTGCAAAGCGGAATGCGTTCAACGCATTCGCGTCCGTGAACAGAGTCTCCATTCCCTCCCGCAGACGGATCTGTATCTCTTCACAACGAGCGATAACGTCCTTACCGGGATCATCGAAACCCACGATTTCGCTACCCAGTCTCGTTTTCTGTTCATTGATCCACACGGCATAGTCGTCGATTAGACAACCGAGGGCGTCGCGCAACGCATCCGGTTCCATCTCTGCCAGCCTCGACATGTCGAGCCAGCCTTCGTCGATCATGCGCTGCATGGCTGGGCGGTCACGCCGGTCGAGCCCCGGTGTCTCAGTGACTGCGACTTCGTAGCTCGGGATGATCTGTGTGGCTACTCGTACGGCCGTCGTTGGATCATTTTGCGTTACATCGACGTGAACCGACACCCCGTGTCCCACCGCAAACTCCAGTCGGTTGCGATAGATGAGAGCAAGCCGATCGCGTTCCAAATCGTCGACTACGACCTCATTGGATGGACGACGCCTGAACACCGATTTGTCGGGGTTATCTTCAATGGATTCTACTGTGATTTCAGGCTGAAACAGCCAAGCGCGGTCTTTGTTGTCGCTCGGCTCGATTTGGCCGTTCACGAGAAAGACCGTTACGAGGCGTTCGCCTTTTTGGTTTGTTCGAACCGTACCCTGCAATCTTACGTCTGGCTGGTCGGGATCAGGAACCGATGGCTTAATCTGACCATCCACCAAGGGCAGCCGAACAGATCCGCCACATGGGAAGCGCTGCCATACTCTGACCTTGACCTCCTCTTCGCGACCGGTTTGACGATTGCGTCGAGTTTTGACGATGTCATGTTCATCATTGGGAACGCGATCATAGCGCCCCCATCGAGCATCTACAGTCAGTGTTTCTACGCCTGGCGCGACGCAAAATGTCAGACCCATGCTGGAGGGCACGAGCGACTGATTGTTGGTCGTGTCGATTTCGTCGAGCGTATCGTCTTCAGGTACCACCCGTCCGGTCGCGCTAGCGAATTCAGCGCCGGGTTCGTGCAGAGACGCCGTGCGTTCGTCCTCCAGGTCTCCAGCCTCATCCGCAGCAGATGCTGGTTCGACTTGTGCAGTCTGGTCTTCGTCAGGCCGTCGCGGGGCAAGTTTTCCAACCATATAGCGATCGCGGACGCTCATATCCTTGATAAGTTCGTGAGGGCCTTCGGCTGGACCGAGCAGATCGTCACGGACCGACAGTTCGAGGAGATCGCGGACATAGGTTACATCATTGCTCAGCGGCACCGCATCGGGGTTCGCAACGCCGAGCAGTGGAAGCGCGCGCAGAAAATCGTCCCAAGGCAGACGCATCACTGGCGCGGTCGGTACAGTCAGACCTGGTTTAGAAAGCGGTACCCCCGGATCAATGATCTGGAACTGATCGAAATAGATCGTTCTGCCCTTGATGTCCGAGCGGATGCGAAGGATCCGACCGACTGCCGTTATGTGGTCATTATCATCCAGGACGAGCGACCAGTCGCTCGGCGCAGTGGTGCTTTGATTAGTCGGGCTGACATCGACTCGGATCGAGTAGGGGCTGGTTGTAGGTGCTCTGCGAACAATCCAAGCGGCTTGCTGCTGTTCAATGGTTTCAGTCAATTCGGTCATTTTCAATTACCCCGCAACATTTTCTGCATCAAAGCTCCACCCGAGAAAAGTGCGGAAAAAAACGATAGAATTTCTTGAATGAATCGAACGGATCTTCGCCCATATCTGATTTAGGAAGTTCGAACCCCATTCTATCCATGGCATCGTCGCACGACTCCATTGTTAATCTCTCAAGGGTAGACAGCGCTGGCATATCCAACATGAGCGGTGACAATGGAGTAGAGTGATATTCCCAATTCTCGACAAGAGTCTTTATCGGCTGTAAATTTTCTTGGCAGATGACGAGCGTTGCCGTGATCATTGGCTGTCCATCAGCGTAGTGTGTGGCCAATGCCCAGACGATATTTCGATCTGCAGTCTTGAGAATTTCGTTCTCTACGGCCAAGTAAAGGGCTCTAAGAACACACAAGCCATACCGCTTGAATGTCATTTCTTCGGGCTTCAAGCCGTTAGGAAATAGCCCCCCGAGCCGTTCACGGAACCGGTCAAGTCGCCATTCTTGGATAGTCTTTTTCTGCCCGTCTGATCTTTCCATCCCGTTAATTTCGACGGCCAGTTCCTCAGGCTTTGGTGTTCCAAGAGAGGTGGGATTGGCATTTAGTGTAATTCGAAAAATGCTATTTACTGGAACGCATGAAATTGATTGCGCAAACCGTTCTATCTGATCGGTAATTAACTTTGGGTCTGTATAATCGAACCAGATAATCACAGGAATTTCGAAGTCTGTTTCGTCGAGATAATCTTCCAGTGTGCTGTTCACGCATGTGATCTGGTCGATAGGCCGGTTGAACAGCTGACGCTTGTAGACGTTTTCCTCGGCTTCTACACAGACTAAATCTTTTAGCCCGAGACGCGCGTGAATCAGCCTGAAGTCCTCAAGGAAGGGTCCGCCCAGTCCAACATATTGATAGTTTTCTAGCTCCAAAGTCGCAGCAAGACGCCCCAGCAGCCCAAGAAAAAGCTCTCGATCGACCGATTTGTTCTGGCGGAGCCTGTACGGAAGTGACGAACCACTACTCATCTCCGGCCTCATCAGTTTTTTCAATGTTCTTGAATATCAACTCGAAACATTTGTCGCCGACGATTCCGGGCTGCTCGTCATAAGTGTCGAACAGTGCCTTGGACACCGTCTTTATTTCTTCGACAGACCTTGAGAAAACGACCCGACGAGACGTCGGTTTTTTGGTCTCGGGAACCGGAATGACTTTCTGCTTTTTGGGGTTGAATTCGATCCGCCCATCGGCCTTGACGACCTGATCTCGCGTCGCTATCAATTCGACTGTTTTTCTTAGGGGAAGCGGTTTAGCATCTTCCCAATATTTCGTTTGGTCCGATCTCGGGTGGTTTTTCCAATTGTTGGTATAGCTAATCCAAATTCGCATTCCCTCTTTCATTTTCACGAGAGCCTGCAACCAGACATCCGAGGAAGTATCGAGCGCGCGTTTGGTCGTCGTGACCGGCAGTTTATCAGCGATTTTCGAACGGAACTCGATGATGCCAGTGATTATGGAAAACTGGTAGTGATACAGCGGAATGCCATCACCCCAACCCGTCAACCGGCTCTTGTCCCCGACGATTACGGCGCGATCATTGCAAAACACGGTCCAGCCAGCCGTCGCAGCTGATCTGTCGCGTTCGAATTCGGGGACGTCATCGTCATCCGCTGCCAGACCTCTGCCGGTATTAAGTCCGACGGTGATCGACACCTCGACATCGTCGATCGTCTGCCGGAAGACATAAGGTGCAGGACCATCTTCTCGGTCGGTCACCAGCACCTCGACGCGGACGGGTTCAGTGGCGACACCATTGACCGAAATACTCAGCCCGCGCTGCAGGAACATCGTGAAGTGTTCTGCTACGTCCGTGCGTAGCTCATTTTCAAAGGCGGCATTCGTGAAGTGCCTCGAAACGCCAGGATACAAGCTGCTCACGCGGATAGTCGTGCCTTGTTGGGCAAGACCTGTCTCGGGATCTGAATCTACGATCGGAAGCGGATCCCAGTCCTTGTTTTCCAACCAGGCCGATGAAATGGGGACCTCGAAGCCATCGTCGCCAAAGAGGGTTTTGACCAGTGCTTCACGACCCATCTTGAAAATGGCGCGCTTCATGCCGACGCCATACATCCCGATCGTTTCGTTCGCGGAGTCGCGCTCGTCGTCCGGTTCGCGCCCCATCTTGAACGCGTAGTTCTTGGCGACATCACGCGGGATACCGCCGCAGTTGTCCTCGATGATGAAGTGATCGCCCGCGAGCGTGATGTTGACGAAGTGCGCCGAGTAATCGACCTCACCGCCGTTGGCGAGGCGGAGTGCACCATCAAGGCAGTTGTCGATCAGATCGAGTATGGCGTCGGCAAGACTGATGTCGCGCGTCAGCATCGAAACGAAAAACTGTTTCGTGGGGACCGCAGCTGCTACATCGTTATTCTCAGCGTTCATATATTTGGCTCCGGTTAAAAATTCGGCAGATCGCCGAGGTCGAGCGCGCTTTGCTTTTGGCCAGCTTTTGGAGCGCGAGACTTGGCGGCGGGCTTTTTCTTGCCGTGAAGTCCCTGAGCAACCTCTTCCTCGTAACGCTGGCGGTTCAGTTCGGTGAGGCGACGAATAACTTCCGATAGCGTTTGGTCGCTAAGTGCCCACCGCCAAGGATCATTCACCGACCCACCTGAGAATGGTCGAAATTCATACTTTGGGTTCAAATCTGTCCACCCATAGGCTACAAAAACGTCTTCATCAATTTTGGCCATTAAGTCGCGCAGTTCAGAAACCGTCGCATCATCTCTCTCGGGGGAATTTATCCAATTCATAACTTCAGTAAGTCCAAAGTTATGGCGTTCTGCTAGTTCTACGGAGAGCTCATCCAGTCGTTCTGCTGCAGAGATTCCCTCCATAGAAACGATAGCATCTGGAATGGCGTATTTGGCGATTGATTCAGAGATTGAGAGACTAAGTCTACCCTCAATCTTTCCTCCTGATAGATGCTGCAGCCAACCACGGAAAGCGCTGCTCTTGAATATCGCAAGATAGTCTTCGCGCTCATCATCAATGAGAACAATTTTATTTGTATAGATCCATGAAGACGAAGCACGCATACAGTTTGGGTACTTCGTCACTTTTGGAAAAGCGATGAACTTTTCTTGCCGCCTGAGGATTTTCATCTGGTCGGCTCGATGGTTCCAAAACTGCCACCATCGGTCGATTAGCCCTTTGTAGCTCTTGAGAGCGTCAGGTGTTCTGGTTGGCTTTGCAAACTCCTCTAAGAACTGGTGTGCAATCGGCCATTTCGCGGCAATTTCTTCTAACTCGAGATCAAGGATGTCGAGCGCCCAGCGATCAATGCGCTTAAGGGCCGAACTCAATATGTCATCACCGGTTACATATGGCCGAAGCAAGCTATTCGCTTCGTTTTTGAGTGGATCGAACCAATCATCACCGGGCGAAACAACAAAGGACAGGCCCTTGCTGTTGTTGACGCCCTCAAAGCTACTAATTGACCTCGCCAGTGCCTTCAACTCCCAAGAGTTTATTTCTTGAGGTGAAAGGCGCGGCCCTATTCGACCGCATTCGTCTCCAGCTATTTTGCAGTGCCCTTCCCAGTCTCCTTTAAAGAAATAGACCAAAGCAACTTCAACAGCTGCGGTTCCTGGCCAGGCCATGCCCTTATCGGCGCTGTAGATTGCACCTTGTTCAACGATCTTTCCTAGGCCGACTGAAATGGCGCTTCCTTCGGCAATATTGCTTGTTGCAAGTAGGCCGTAAGTTCCTTCTTTTCGGATAAGGTCAACTGCGCGGCGATGAAATACAACGCACAGATCTATTTTTCCTGGAGGAGACCCTAGAACCATTTCGCACTGACGTTGGAGGCGCTCGCCTAAGGCGCTCTTCCAGAGGCGATTTCCAAGGAATGGGGGATTTCCGACTATTGCATCAAACCCTGAATTCTCGCGGAGAAATACCTCGGGAAAATTCAAAGGCCAATGCAATGGTTTGGCGGGGAGCCCGCTTTGTGTTCCCTTGGCGAGATCCCTGAGCGCCGCTCGCTGCATACGCTCCTTCGCAGACAACTCATTGTTGGCTGCAGCGTCCGCAAGGGTGGACAGTTCCTCGAATCTTACTGATCGGTCGCCGGCTCGTTCTTCTGCAAGAGCAATTCCCACAAACGCGTCGGCGATGCGCGTGGGCAGTTCCAACTCTTCCCGCGACTTAACGTCAAGGGCTGCCATAGCTTCCACGTCATGAATATCGCGAATTGGGGTTTCTCGCAACCGCGAACGAAGGCTAAACGCCCTATCGATGGCCGACCGGATGGATCGGCCAAACAAACGCAGCTGGGATTTGCCCCTTGGGTTTAGGTTGAGCTCAATGAGTTGATCAAGATCATAGATTCCGAGAAGACTATCACCGCTGCGAAGGTTATGATCCAAGAAGCCAAAGGGCCGTCCTTTCGACATTGTGGTCAGCCATAACGAGAGCTTCGCCAGTTCGACTGCGAGCGGGTTTCTGTCCACGCCATATAGGCACCGCTCCGCCACCAACCGGCGGGCGACGACAGCGCGTTCCTCTGTATCTGGCGAAAGTGGTTCGAAGCCGTCGCTAATAGGATCTCTGATGATCCCGCCCTCGCTGTCGATCCTCCCACCAATCGCCTCGGTGATGGACCAAGCCTCAACCAGACGGTCCGAGAGCCAGCGGCAGGCTTGGACTAGGAAGGCACCCGAGCCCATCGCAGGATCGCAGATCTTGAGATCCAGCAGGGCCTCGGCGCTCTTCAGCTCCCATTCCTGGGGCGGCTCGCCTTCGGCCGGTCCGCGATAGGCAACCGGCGTCAGCGTTTCCTCGACGATCTTCTCGGTCAGGCTCTTCGGTGTATAATGCGTTCCGCTCTCGCGCCGATCTGCGCCAAGCACGACCACGAACGCACCCTTGTGATGGACGAGGGGATAACCCCACGGATCGGTCCGCAACAGGTTAGCCACGGGCAGGATTCGGTCGCGAAGCGCGACGTCTCCACGGCAGACGGTTAGAAGTCTAGCGGCTAGGCGATCATCGACCTGCCGTTCGAGGGCATTTTGAATGGCAGGCTCGGAACGTTCGCTCCGTTCTTTGATGAGTTCGACGACCCTTGAAGTTCCATCGAGCCGTGCGGATTCCATCTCTCCAAGCGTGATCCGAGGGCTCTTTGCCTTCGAACCACCGTCGAGCTCCAGTGTTACGTCGTCGACCCGCTTGACGGTGCGTTCGAGCAGGCCTTCATAGACGTGCCCAATCTGTTCCACATCCAGCGCACGGTAGGACAACGCACGACCCTGGAAGGTTTGAATTGCCTCCAGCAGAAGCAAAACGGTCCGGTCGTCGATCGGAAGCGGTTCTGCCGGATCGGTCCGCCAGAAGGTGCCCTTCTTACGGCCTTCGAGGAACGGATAACGGTCTGGGTCGAACAGCGAACCTCCGAGCGCTGGTAGCCGGAGGGTGGGGTGTTCGATGCCGCCAAATACGCCCCGGAACAATCCGAGCAGGCGTGACCATGCAGAGCGGCGGCGCTCAAGGATTTCCTCGGAGTCCGACCGCAGCTGCATGCGTAGACTGGAAATGGCGTAAAACGAGTCATAGCGAGGATCGCCGAGCAATAGCAGTCCACGTTCTTCAGCGGCCAATAGGAAGACCAACCGCATCATGACAGTCAGGCTGGCCTCATAGAGCTCTCGCGGCTCGACATCTCGGAGAAGCTCTTGGTTGCGGTCTTGATTGGCACGGTCCAGCGACTGCACAAGAACCTCGACCGCCCGACGCACCTGCTCGCCCAGAGCTTCGGTGACGTCGTCCTGATGCTTCAGGGATCGTTCGTAGAGTGCGGTCAGTCTGCCATCATCGGGTCCAAAGAAACGGCGTACACCTAGTAAGCTGACGAAGGCGCGCAACGTTTCAGGCTCTTGCCCCCAAAGCCGCGCGTACCAGCTTGCAAAGCCTGCGACAGCGCCAACCGGAGCGTGAACTAGCATCCAGCGCTCCCCATTGGTGACCAAGCCGATAGGACACCCGGTCGCCCGGAGCAGTGAGACCATCCGGTCTGCCGGCGTAATGGCTAGGCCGCCAAAACGATGGGTCGCTTCGAGGTTGGTATCTGGTGCGTAGACGTGAATGAGGAGCAAAGGTTCGTCGGCATTCGTCGGATTGACGACTGCCAGATCTGGCGTAATCGTTGTCCCATGTTCCGGCATCATCATGGTCAAGCTCGCAGGGAGGGTATCGTCACTGCGTAGAACGGCGTCGTCTATCTCGAGAGCGGTTGAAAGAACCTCTTTCACCCAAGCGGCGTGGAGCTCTGTCAAATCGATATCCTGGACTTCTACCGCTTCCCGCCATTCTTCGTATGTCCTGCGAAGGCGCTGTGGATGGCCAGAACTTAGAGCTTCAAGCCCTTGGGGGAATACATCTTTGAGTACGGGAACAGCCAAGAAGGGCCCCGACACTTCGACGAGGTTGAGCCAATCGTGATCGTTACTCATTTGGGTTCCTCCGAGGAGAGCTTGCTCGGCACCAGGAGCACGACGGCGACGGGGAAGGTGTGCTCAATGGTATTTGAATACCGGTCCTCGACAGCCTGTACTTCTTGCTGCCGTTCCATTGGCAGTCGAGCCAGACGCGCTTCCAATGCAGCAAGGTCACGCTTTAGCTGAGTGCGTTCGTCTTCAGTGAAAAGAGATAGTTGGACCGGCTGCTCCTCGGCTTTGATTTCGGATTTCAAAGCCTTCTCCAAATCATCCAAAACTTGCCGGATATCTTCGGCTTCCTTTTTCTTGCGGCTTTCGATCGTGTTTCCGAGAAAACGCAGCCTGTCTTTCGATCGCGCTTCAACGGTTGCAAGAATGGAGTCGCGCTGTTTGTCAAAACGGGTGCGCAGAGCTTCGAGCGTAGCGCTGGACACGGCAGCAGGCTGCGAGGTGTCGAGCCAGCGCCTAATCTCCGTAACTCGGTCTTCCCTGCGGAAACCTGCCTCACGCAAGTATCCGCCCGCTTCAGTGAGTTCTTCGTGTAGGCGGTGGTGGTTTCCACCTGTCACGATCAGCCGGGACAAAACGACAACAGCCGGTCCATCCAACTGCTCATTAGGAAGAGAGCGAACCGTGATGCGATGGAGTTTTTTGACATCATCGCGTGCCCAGATTTCTGCCCGCAGTAGGCGCAGGCTCATCTGGACCAGTCTGTGGTTCAGGTGAACCAGAACGACGTCATCGCGGCCTTTGGCAACATCATGGTCGAACGTTATGGGGCGGACCTTCTGGGTGTAAGGGTGCTGGAGACCTTCAAGGCATCGTGACCACGAACCCGAAAGGGAGGGCATGCGGAAAACTGTTCCGTCCGGCGCATCATGCAGGCTGATAGGCTCCAGGTCGGGTTTGTCCGCAAGCCTGAGGGCAGTACTGACAGCGCGCTGGATGTGGTCCGGGAACAGGCTCTGTTCGCGACGCGTTTCGCTCAGGCGATCGTGAAGCTTTGCCACGCGATCACGCAGATCTCGTTCAGCTTTCACGAAGCGGCGAGATTTCTCCATCCTGGCTTCCGCGGCGCGCGTATCCAGGTCTCTGCGGCGGCCCTCAAGTAAATCGGGCAGCTGTGGTGTAATAACGGGATTTACGCTGCCCATATCGGCCCGCATCGCATCAAGCTTTCGCAGAGCGCGCAAAATGTCATCACCATGTCCGCCCTCGGCATCCACGGGGTGCCATATGACGACTTCACTGGCTCTCTGTCCGTGGCGATCGATACGACCGTTTCGCTGCTCCATGACGTTTGGGTTGTAGGGTATCTCGAGGTGGATCATCAGATGACAATGGTTCTGAAGGTCGATGCCTTCGGAAGCTGCATCCGTCGCCAAAAGAATTCTGACGGGAGAAACCGACGGGCTGGCCTGAAACGCAGCCTTTACGTCCTCTCGTTCCTTCGGATCCATACCCCCATAGATCAGGGCTAAACGGTCGCCACCAAAGCCATTGGCGACCAATATCTCCTGCATCCATTGCTGCGTCGCACGGTATTCCGTGAAGAGGATCACGCGCTCGTCAGTCCAGCTATCACCCTCGCGCAGATGCTGGGTCAGCCATTTTAGGATGGCTTCTGATTTGGCGTCTGAGCGTCGAGCTGCTTGCTGTGCCCACGATCGAAGCTCACCGAGCATTTGGCGCTCTTCGCCATTAGGCGGACGAATGTGCTTGCCAGCTTCTTCGATCGCCTCCGCTTCGGCTGCATCGCGCTGAGCGTCGTCGGCGTAGTTTTCTTCGGTTTTCGAAATGGCACGCCTAAGAATCCGATCATCGAATTTTTTCCTGCCATTTTCTGCGCGTCGATGTCCCTCGATCGTTGCAATGTGACGTTCGAGTGTAGCGGCGAATGCGGCTGGACAGGAAGACAATCGCTTCCGAAGCAGCTGATGCACAAAATGATCAACGGCTCGGCCGTCCTCTGCAGAGCTCTCTCGTGCTTTTATGAATTCCTCAAGCTTTCGGCGCGCGTCCCGTTCTTCAGCAGAATATTCGATAGGCAAAGGTTCCAGTCGGCGTTTCGGATAGAGCGGTTTTCCATTTGCGTCGACTAGGTCGCTCTTGAGCCGCCGAACCATGACCCGCGCGAGTTGCTGATCACTGGGCAGCACGTTTCGGGCAAAGCGTTGGTCATCCAGTAGTTCCAAGAGCGCCGTGAAGGATTCCGTGTAGCCGTCGTGCGGCGTTGCAGTGAGAAAAAGCTTATGCTGGAAATGAGGTGCCGCAAGACGGACCAGTCGTGTTCGCAGGCTTTCCACGGCATAGCGGCCGACCGTGGGGGAGATGTTGTGTGCTTCATCGATAATCAGCAGATCGAATTTTCGAGGATGGCTCACGTGTGGAGGTAGAGCGTCTCTCAAGAGCCGCAGACCTTCGCCTTGTTTTGCCCAATCCATAGAAGTGATAAGGCGAGGAAATGAAGTCCAGGGGTTGGCATGCAAGCCACGCTCCCGTCGCAAGTTTTTCACATATTCGGTGTCTACGATCCGGAACTCGAGCCCGAACTTCTCTTGCATCTCGGCCCGCCATTTTTCCTGGAGGGAGGCTGGGCAAAGGACAAGAACGGTCCTAGCACGATGGCGAAGCAACATCTCTTGAACGACTAGACCAGCCTCAATGGTTTTGCCGAGGCCCACATCATCTGCAATCAGGAGATTTGTGCGCGCCATGTCGATCGCACGCACAAGGGGATCAAGCTGAAAATCCTCGATGCTGACGCCGCTGCGGAATGGGGCTTGAAGATAACCGCGATCTGCATTGGTGGCAGCACCCCAAACGACTGCGTCGAGAAACGCCTGCAATGTCTGCGCGTCGTCCAGCCCAGTCATGCGTGGGAGCCCTGCGCGTTCAATCACATGCGCGCCAGGTTCGAGCTCCCATAAGACTTCGATCTCTTCGCCGAGTGAATCTTCATCGATTGATGCGAGGCGGACGAGGTGTTGTTTTGCTCGCCCGGGGGCGATAGCGCCTGCGTTTATTTCGGATACGATCCATTGCCGACGCCTGACTTCGACGAGTTGGCCTGGTTCCGGCGCAGTCCCATGAGTGGTTTCCGATGTGATTTCATCAGCAATCATCGACATGCGCCGGTTCCGTTCTTCTTGATTGACAGGATCAGCTCGGCGATGCGGTCAGCAGCATCGTTTGCGTCCTCGTGTTCCCAAATTCTGATGACTCGCCAGCCAAGTTCGGCCAAACGTCGGCCTGTATCAGCGTCCCGCGAACGATTTGCTTCAATCTTTTCTCGCCAGAATTCAGCATTGCTCTTGGGCCAAGAGGCATGCTCAGGGCAGCCATGCCAGAAACAGCCGTCGACGAATACAGCGACGCGCGCAGAGACAAAGACAACGTCTGCGACCCGTCGGGGCTTTGTAATCAATGGAACCTGCAATCGATAGCGCAGCCCTCTGGAGTGCAGAGCCCTCCGAAGCTCTACTTCACATCGCGTGCCTTTCTGCCGCACGCGTGCCATTCTGCGGCTGGCTTCATGCGACGAGGGGCTTGCGTTCACCATCTCTCGAGGTTCTCTCCTTTTCGTCAGGCCGTTCTTGATACATTGCGCCGAGGTGCTGATTGATGCTTCGACCTATCACCTCACCAAGCGTTACTGGGACTGCATTGCCAATCATTCGACCCAAAGCCTTGAAGTGAATAGGGCCACCATCGGGGACAAACGAATATGAGGTTGGGAACCCCTGCAGAATTGCACCCTCTCGTAACGAGATTGCACGCTCTTGATCCGGATGCCCGAACCTGCCGTTGCCGAACCCGTAATATTGGGTGGTTAATGTGGGAGAGGGGGAATCCCACTCCATCCGCCCGTAAACGCCTGGATAGGTGCGACCGGTCTCTTTGCGATGGCATGCTGCGACAAGGTGTTCAGGCCAATCCCTCCAAGTGCCGCCAGGCCGCGATGCGCGTATTCGCTCCACGTTCAGGGGGGAAAGCTTGGATGCCGCATGCATGGCATCGGCGTGGGAAGCTTCACCGTTAGAAAGAGGAGGGAGCCCGCCTATTGCGTCTCGCACGGTTCGTCTGTTTTCAGGTTCCGGCGCGACGATCTCGATCGGCCCCAGTCTCGAGGCGAGCAGCACCATACGCCGCCTGGTCTGAGGGAGGCCGTACTTCGTGCAATCGACCACGCTTCGATAGACATGGTAGCCTTGGTCCATCAGCGAGTTTGCAAAATCGTCGAAAACCGCATGCTTGGCGACAGTGGGGACATTCTCCATCGTCACTATTTGGGGTCGCGTTTCTTTGACGAGGCGGTCGAATTGGTAAAGGAGGCCCCAGCGAGGACTGCTCAACACATCATACCTTTGAGAGTAGGTCGAAAAGGGTTGGCAAGGAGCGCAGCCCGCCAGAACCCTGATTTCGCTCTTCCCGTGAAGAGCGTTCAGCTGTTCGCCCGAAATCTTGCTGACGTCTTCTTTTATGAATTTTGCGGCGTTGTTGAATTCGAATGGGTGACGACAGCTTTCTTCAACGTCGACACCTGCGACGACATCAATTCCCTCTTTTTGCAGGCCATGGGTCAGGCCCCCGGCACCACAAAAAAGGTCAATGCATGTCACGTCCTTCATTCTTGTTCTTACTCCTCAAACGCTTTTGGCCTCACGCCTTGAATTCATCTCCGGCTTTGCCGTTCCTGACCCATTCATCGACCTCGTCAGTCTTGAACTTCCAAAGCCTGCCAACCTTGTGCGCGGGCATTTCGCGTTTGGATATCCACCCATAAACAGTGTCTTTGCTGACACCGAGGTAATCTGCGATCTCTTCAACAGAGACCCATCGATCGGTCATGGTGCGGCCCTTCCAGGTCCAGCCTACTTACCTTGGTGCAAGCTTTACACTCTGCTTCGCCTGAGTAAACCGGAATAAGTGGGATTAAGCCCGTTCTCAACGAGTTAAGAGCGTAAACCCACTTGGGTGCCCTTTGCCGATTGCCAAGCACATCATTGCACGTCTGGGCAGCGCGTATCCGGATTCAGAACTGAAGCAGGCGCGCCGATCCGCGCCAACCCTCGGCACGCCTGCAATTGTCGCAACCACATGCGCGGTCGCGCGGTCGGCGAAACCTCGGCCGACCTGGTGGGCTCCGAGCGGGTTCGCCGCCATCCCCACCGCCGCGCTCGATCCGCCCCACAGTGCGGCGTCTCCTGCGGTCCCCGCGCTTATCGGGTCCGGGTCCCCATCAGTTCTGGCCGCTTTGGCTATTCCAACTCAGTTGGTGGAGCGGAGGTCATCTCGGTGATCGCTTGAAATTCTGTCAGAAACTCCGGCCGATGTTGCATCAGGTACCGAACGATCCGGGCGTTCCCAAGGAGCTTTCCCAGATACGCTTTGATGACGGTCAGCTGCAGGTGGTCCTGGCCGTAGGAGTCCTGGATCGATGTGATACCTTCCTGCAGCCGGGCCAGCTCGCGCTCCATGCGGGCCATGGCCTCCGGGGTGATGCCTCTCATCTTCTTGGGTTTCTTCGTGTCCACCAGCTGCGCCTGGGGCGTTCCCGCCAGAATTGCAGAGATGTATGCCGGAGAATAATTGTTCGCGTTCATCATCAGCTCTGCCGCCTCGATCTGGCGCATGGCTTTCATCTTACGCAGGATTTCGAACACGGCGGTCGCGCAGTGTTTGTCCTTCAGGATGCCGACGGCCTCTTCGCAGATCCCGTCGAGGAGCTTGGCCTTACGCACAATGCTGCGCGGATTGAGGTCCAGCGCCAGAGCGATCTTTTCCTCGGAGACACCGCGCTCAATGGCCTTGCGGATCATCTTGTGCTCCTGGATGGGCGCAAGGCGGCTGATCCGCTTGTTGTAAGTGAAGGCCTCGTCGTCAGTGGAGATCAGACATTCGACCCGTTCGATGCCGAGATCCTTCAGCACCTCGATCCGGATGTGCCCATCCAGCAGCATATAGGTGTCTTCCTCACCCGGGGATCGCGTGACCACCGGCGGCTCGACCAGGCCAACCTCTTTTATCGACGCGGTGATCTGGCGGTACTTGCGGCTGGATTTGACGGATGCGCTGAGGGCGCGCACAGGCAGGACGGCCTCTACCGGCACCGTGACGCAATTGCTCTCGAAGCCAAGCGTGACCGCGTCCGGGGTTTTTCGCTTGCCCCGGCTCATTCTGCCGCTCCCGCATCCAGTGATTGCCCGAGATAGGTAGGCAGGGTATCCAGCCCCTCCGCGCGCAAGAGCGTCAGGAAGTGGTCATCGTCGCGCAGCGAGCGAAACGCCTCCACGACGAACATCAGGCGGCCTTGTGTCAGTTCGGCTTTCTTGATCAGTAACTTCTGTCGCTCTGCTTCCTGTTGATAGGCTCTCACAAGCGCGTCGCTGGTCAGGGGCCGCTTGGTGCCGTCGCTTCTGCCATAGCGGTTGCGATGAAGGTGCGGACCCTGTGCATCGCGCTGCTGGATGAGACGGCGCACGGCGGCCAGTTTCTTACCGCGCAGCTTTTTCTGGGTGTAGGCGTCCATCAGAGCGCGCTGCCCGCCCTCGGCATCTGTCTTTGAAATGTCGATGGCGAGGTTCAGCGGCAGAAGGCCGGTTTCCACGGCCGAGACCAGCCGTTCTTCCCCGCGCTCCAAAAGCCCCGCGATCATGCCGACATAGTCTGGCGTGACGCCGATCTTGTTTGCGATCTGGCGATCATTGTAGCCGCGTTTGCGCAGGTTGCCGATCTCGCGCATCAAGTCGATTGGGTTGTGCTGGCGGCGCGCGCAGTTCTCCACGAGGCTCATGACGAGGCAGTCGCTCTCGTCGGCGTCGATGATGATGGCGGGGATGGCATTCTGCTGAAGCTCCATGAATGCCTCGAGCCGACCCTGACCGCAGACGAGGTCATATTCGGTAGGGTCGGTTCCGGCGCGCTGCGCCACGGTGATTGGTCGCTTCAGACCGATCTTTGCGATGTTCTCGACCATTTCCTCAAAGGTTCGCCGGTTGCGCACACGGGGATTGAGGATGCGAATTCGGTCGGTGGGGATGAGAGTGACCTGTTTCTGGGCTATATCTTGGGCGTCGTCTGGCATCAGGCGGCCTCCGTGATCCGGGCCCGGCCAGCGAGCGCATAAAAATAGTCGAGCGTGTCGAAGCGATAGGCGTCCAGCGACAGCCCGTTCTGCTCGGCCAACCTCAGCCTGGCCATAGTCATGTCGATGCTCGGCAGCAGGTAATAGTCGCGCGGCGCTTCGTTCAATTCGTCCATGCGCACGGCAATCGTGATGTCGGGCACCAGGCCAGTATCGAGGCGGATGCGCCACCGCTGTGAACCGCCCTGCGTCTCGAAACACCGGGCCAGCACCACCGACGCCGTGAACTCATCATTGATGCGGATCAGGTCCGTTTCCGGATCCTGCATGGCCACGCCGCCGCGTTCGGCGACGCCGTCGAGGATCTGCGCCACGATGCCGGGATGAGCCTGCCGCAAGGCGCGGTTGATCTCGACATAGCGATAGTCGCGCTCCGGCTCGTAGCCGATCATCTGGTAGGCGCGCAGCAAGCTGCCGAAGCGGCTCCGAAAGGCGCTGGAGGATGGCACGTTGTCCTGTTCATCGATGATCAGTCCGGACAGCACGCCTTTCTGTTTCAGCACGGCGCGCAGGGCTTCGAGCAGTTCGGCGTCCGTGAAATGCTGGCTGCGCGCATCGACGATTTCGCGTGCGCGCAAAAACAGCGCCTCGTCCACGATGGCGGGGTAGGCGCCCTCCGCCCGGATCCACATTTCGCGTGGGTTCACCACTCGCTTGTGCTTCAGCTTGAAGGACACCTTGTTGTAAACGTTGTTGCCGATGTATTTTTCGTTGGTCAGGACCTGGTGCACCGATGCCCGGGACCATGGCCGCTCAAGATCCGTCAGATGCCCGTCGGCATTCAGGGTTTCCGCAATCTCACGCTCCGAGCGGCCATCCTCGACGAACATTCGGTACATGCGGCGCACGACATCCTGTTCCTGCTCAGGGCCCGGAACGAGAACGACACGGTCGGTCTGAAAACTCTTCGGTTGGCCGCGGGACAAGGCACCCTTCGGGTTGCCGTGTTCGTCGATCAGTACCCGGCGCAACCCATATCCAGCCGCACCGCCTTGACGGTATCCAAGCTCCACCAGACGGCATTGCCCGGCGAAGACCTTTACCGAAAGCTCGCGGCTGTATTCGCCCGCCATCACCCGCTTGACAGTTTTCAGAAGGTTAGAGCCGATGCTGCCGTCGTTTTCGAACTGCTCGCCGCAATAGTGGACCCGGATCCCGGCACGAGAGCAGACATGCTCGTGGTAGGCCCCTTCATCAGCATCCTGAAACCGGCCCCAGCGGCTGACGTCATAGACCAGAATGGCCTTGAAATCCGCTTGGCCGGTTCGGACCTCGGCCATCAGGTTCTGTAGCGCCTCGCGGCCGTCCAGCCGCAACCCGGACCGACCGGAGTCCTCGAACACGCGCAGTATCTGCAAGCCCCGGGCGGTGGCGTAGTTCCGAATGATGTCGAGTTGGTTCTCGGTCGAGTACTTCTGATGATCGGTCGACATCCGCACATAGGCGACGGCAGGCACATCCGTTTCAGGCGGCTCGTCGCTCTTGTCGGAATGGGTCGTCCATCGACCAGTCACATGCGTATCTCCTCATAATTCCAGGCAAATCCATCGCTCCCGTCGGAATCAACGGTTGAATTCTTCGCATCCATGTAAAGCGAAGGAGTGTGGAATGTCGTTTCCGAAAAAGGGCAAGTTTTTTCCAAAAGAAACCGGATATAATGGGAAAGGCGGTCATCAGACGAAAGGATGCTTTGTCGAAGAAATCGCATCGGCGTTAAAACGGTCGCTCGGCGACAGTCGGGCGGGTGTGAAGACCGTAGCGGCCTGGACGGGTGCCAACGAGAAGACGGTAAAGAACTGGTTCTCGGGCACGTATGGACCGAGCGGGGCGCACCTGATTGCGCTGGCGCGGCACTCTGACGAAGTGCTGGGTACCTTCTTGGCGATGGCTGGGCGGGAGGATCTGATGGTGGCCATCAAGCTCGCGGCTGCCGAAGACGCGATTTCGGAATTACTTGACGCCGTGCGTCAGCTTGGTGGTGACGACTCAAGCGGCAAGGTCAGCTGATCAGCCGAGCGAACTGAAAGCTATTGTCCCTCAATGGTGCGCAGGATTTCGAAGCGATCCCGTGCGGTGGAAAACTGCACGGGAGAGAGTTGGGCGCGTGACTCATTCGCTCCGCCACAATTCTCAGTAAGTGTTTGATTTTAATGTGTAAAATTGAACATCAAAGTTTACCCCCCAATACTTCCCGCAGCATAGGTTTAGAAAAATCCATTGAAACGGGCGATGAATGAATAATTGACCGGGTGCAAATGTTATCCGAAGTCTACCGCAACAAGGTGGCGAACCTCGCGTAAGTCCACAACTTTCCTGAGACGAAGCCAGACGCAGCCGAGGTGATACGCAGCCTATTGTCTGAGTTCCAGCTCATCCCAGAAGGCGGTGGTCTGTGCATTGATTTGGTTGGGGCATTAGCGGACTTGCTTTCGCTTGATACAAATAAGAACACTCGCAGGGTTTCAGCTGCGGGTGTTCTGTATTGTTTGTTGCGGGAGCCTGAAATCATCGAGATCTAAAGCCAATGGGACTTCGCAGATGCGCTCTATAGAAGCGCCAAGGACCAACGCAGCACGCGCCGAGCAGATATACTGTGCCTCCAACCCGAGGCAATAGGTCAACCGCCGATGTAAGAACTCCAAGCTTTGCTGTCTGATGTCTACAATCAGGCCACCAGACGGGTTAGTTCCCAAGCGCTGATGCGTTAAAAAAAGCCGAAAACTGTCTGCACCAGGCGACTTTGACCCAAGCAATGTTTGAATCCGCGGCTGCATTGGCGAGATCGAAGTATGCCAACTGCGCCGATGGGCTCCAAGATATATGGTCGTCAGTCTAAGCGTTACTCCCCGATGCTGTCGAGGCGTGTTCACATCATCAGAGCCCCGCTCCGCAACTATCCGATTCGGCAGACCAAGCGAGGCACCCAAGAAAAAGATGTGCGATGCCGGGCTCGCCCTTGGCGGCGAAGTCCGGCACCGATATCAGAGTTGAACGCCCTTCGTGAGCGCTCCATCAATCACCAGGTTTGTCCCCGTGGTGAAACTGGAGGCGGGGCTGGCAAGAAAGACCACGCCGCGGGCAATTTCCTCGGGTTTGGCCATCCGGCCGGTGGGGTTCAACGCCAGCGCCTCGGCATAGAGGTCAGGCATGTTGGCTTCGATGTTCTGCCAGATGCCCCCATCGAAATAGGTGTTCCCCGGCGACACGGTGTTGGCGCGGATGCCCTGCGCCGCCAGTTTGAAGGCCAACCCTTGGGCATAGTGCACGATCGCCGCCTTGAACGCGCCATAGGCCGGGCCGGTAAAGTCGATCTCGCGCCCCGATACAGACGACACCAGCGTGATCGACGCCGCCTCGCTTTTCTCAAGCCAGGGCATGGCGGCATTTACCAGCCGCACCGAATGCATCATGTCGGTATCGAACCCGGCTTTCCAGGCATCCTCGTCATCCGCCACGGCCAGCGCCGAGACATTGCCGATCACGATGTCGATCCCGCCAAGCGCCTCGGCGGACTGGCCGACCCAATCCTCGAGTGCCGCCTTGTTCGAGACGTCGACAGCCGTACCATGCGCCGTAGCCCCGTCCGCTTTCAGCTTGGCGACGGCCGCATCGACATCCGCGCCGGTGCGCGCGCAGATCGACACTGCGGCACCTTCTGCCGCGAGGATTTCGGCGCAGCGCAGGCCGATGCCTTTGCTGCCGCCAGTAACAAGGGCGCGCAGCCCCTTCAAACCCAGATCCATGATCTCAACTCCGTGTTATTACTTCAGATACTTTTTTTCGATCCCAGCAGCGAGGCTGTATTTCGGATCGACCATATTGCCCAACCTTACCTTGCCGCACATTGTGAGCAACATGTAAGCGTCGGATTCCGATTGTCCTGTTTCGGCGGCGACCCAGCGCACAAGCTCGCGGTAGGCGATGCGGGCGGCGTCTTCCATTGGGCGGGCCGAGCCGATGAACATCATCTTGTCCTCGGTTTCGAGCTGTGGCCAGCCATTGCCATGGCCCTTGATCAGGTCGATGTGGATTTCGACTGTGGCGGGAATTTCGAGCGCGACACCGCAGAGTTCGCCGTCGCCCTGAATGGCGTGGCAGTCACCAAGATAAAGATACCCTCCTTCGGTGTTCACTGGAAGATAGATGATCGACCCGGGTGCCACGTCTGGCACATCCATGTTGCCGCCGTAATAATCGGGCTGGAGGGAAGAAATCGCTTCAATCTGGGGTGACGTACCAATGGTGCCGATGAACGGTTCATAGGGCAGGGTGAGCGTATCGGACCAGTGAACGCCTTCCTCATCCACGACGATCTTCTTGACTTTTTCGGGCAGGGGCTGGTTGAGCAGGGCGGTGTCGCCCGTGGCCACAAGCCCGCCGAATTCAGACAGCAGGCAGGTGGTGCCCACGGGCTGCGGCCCGCGCGGCGTGATTGAGATGATCCGCACGGCAAGCGCATCACCCTTTTCCGCTCCCTTTACATAGATCGGCCCATTCTGCGGATTGAGAAACGGAAAATTCAGCAGCGCCGAAGGGTTGTCGACAACCTCGGTGATCGCGCCTTCAAAAGCGTCGTGGGTTTCGACGGTAACGACCGCGCCCGGCTCAACCTCAAGAACTGGGGTCGCGTAGGGCCCGTAGACGTAGTGGAAGGTGCCCTGATCTTCGATGGTGATCTGGTGACGGGTACCTTCGACGCCTTTGGCGACGCCTTTTTTGGCCATGATGGATGTGCTGAGCCAGGACATGTTCATATTTTCCTTTTTTCTGGTAGTGATTTTCATAGGATTTCAGATGGTCAGGTACTTGCGCACCTCGCTGCGGGATCGGATTTCGTCGGGGCCGAGATCGGCGACGATGCGGCCCTTTTCCATGACGTGGCCACGGTCGGCGAGCGACACGATCAGATCAAGATTCTGTTCGACCAGCAGCACGGCAACGCCGGTTTCGGCGTTCAGGGTCCGCATGTTGCGCGCGATGTCCTTGATGATTGACGGCTGGATGCCTTCAGACGGTTCGTCCAAAAGCATCAGGGCCGGATTACTGATCATGGCGCGTGCAATGGCAAGCTGCTGCTGCTGGCCCCCAGAAAGCGTGCCGGCGCGCTGTCGGCTGCGTTCCTTTAGGATGGGGAAGAAACGATAGACTGTTTCGTAATCGGGCGTGCCTCGCCCGTTTCCGGCAACTTCCCCCACAATCAGGTTTTCGCGGATCGTAAGTTCGGGAAAGACCTCGCGCCCCTGTGGGATGTAGCCGATGCCGTTGCGGGCGCGGATGTTGGCGGCATCGGCGGTGGCATCGCGACCATTAAAGTGGATCGTTCCCGCGCTGGGTTTCAGCAGCCCTGTTAGCGTGCGCATCAGTGTGCTTTTGCCGACCCCGTTGCGGCCGACGACGGCGACAATCTCGCCATGGGCGATGGTCAAATCAACCCCTTGAAGAACTGACTCTCCGCCATAGCCTGAGCGGAGATTGGAGATTTTCAGAAGCGGCTGATCAGACATCGGCGGTCCCCAGATAAATTTCCTGCACGCCTGGGTGATCGATGATTTCGGCAATCGTGCCTTCGGCAAAGATCGATCCAAAATGCAGCACGGTAACCCTCCGCGCGATCTGCTCCACAAAGGCCATGTCGTGTTCGACCGCCAAAATGGTGATACCGCGACTGTTGAGGTCGTGCAGCATTTCGCCTGTCTTGCGGGTTTCGTCGGGCGACATGCCCGCGGTCGGTTCGTCCAGCAGCAGCAGCTTGGGTTCGACGCCGACTGCCATGGCGATTTCGAGCCATTGCTGCTGCCCGTGGGAAAGGATGCCCGCGGGTGTTTTATCTTCGCCACGCAGGTCCGTGAAGTCGAGCATTTCTCGGACCGTCGCGCTAAGGCTCTGGCCGTGCCGGTGTTCCTGAAATGCGACCTCAAGGTTCTGACGCACTGACAGCGCTTTGAAGATGCCCGGCACCTGGAACTTGACCGAGATACCGCGCCGGATGCGCTGGAACGACCGAAGCCCGGTGATGTCGCTGCCGTCAAAGGTGATCGTACCAGCGTCGGGGGTATGTTCGCCGAGCAGCAGACGGAAAAAGCTGGACTTGCCCGCGCCGTTCGGCCCAATCAGGCAGTGCATGGCTCCGGCGGACAGGGAAAAGTCGATGCCGTTCGCAACGACCACACCGCCAAATGCCTTGCGCAAGCCCTGTACCTTGAGGATCTCAGTCATCATTTGCCCTTCCGGAAGATGCGGCCCAGCAGGGTCATAGCACCCACGACCAGACCCTGCGGAGCGACAAGAACCGTGACCAGCAGCAGGCCCCCCATTACGATCAGCGCATATTGGCTGCCGTAGATGGTCAGCATCTGAAAGCCTGCCAGCACGATGATCGTTCCGATCAGGGTGGCGGTGATATCGCGCCGCCCGCCCACGGCGACCCAAACGATGGGCAACGCGGCAGAGGTCAGGCCCATACTTGACGGGGTGATGTACTGCCCCCATGCAGTATAAAGCGCGCCCGACAGAGCGGCAAAGGCACCACCGATGGCAAAGGCCAGCGTCTGATACAGCCGCACGTCATAACCCAGCATCGCCACGCGGTGCGGGTTTTCGCGGATCGCCACCAGCACGTTGCCAAAAGGCGAATTCAGCATGATGCGCAGGCCCAGGTAGCTGACCACCACCAGCCCCAGCAGCAGGTAATAGAGCGACGGCCCGGGATAAAGCACGATATCGCCGTTAAACCACGGCAGGGTCAGTGGCGGCATGCCGGACATGCCATTGAACCCGTTCAGGCGCGCCTCGCCAATTCGCCACTGAGGCCCGGCGGTTTGCGCCATGAAGGTTTCCAGCACCAGCGTGACCGACAAGGTGACGATGCCGATGAACACGCCCTGGATGCGTCCGTAAAACATGAAATACCCGATCACCAGCGCAAACAGCCCTCCGATCACCACCGCCAGTACCAGCGCCAGAATGGTCAGTCCGTAGGCCGCGCCCAAGTTCAGCGTGATCACCCCATAGGCATAACCCGCGAGACCAAAGAACGCGGTCTGTCCAAAACTGAGCACCCCGGCATAGCCCCAGACCACGCTTAGGCCCAGGGCCATGAAGGTCCAGATCAGAAAATAGGCGGCATTGCCGACGGTCCAGGCATCGGCGATCAG
>TARA_R110002012_G_scaffold193734_7_pt1 | contig 28700 bp, 13 predicted proteins | sample TARA_R110002012 | Tara Oceans TARA_R110002012 (sample SAMEA4396515) | marine metagenome | biome: Westerlies Biome; feature: [DCM] deep chlorophyll maximum layer (ENVO:01000326); material: water (ENVO:00002006), including particulate matter (ENVO:01000060) such as... | depth 40 m | reverse complement strand
TATCCATGGGGCTGGCGGGTCTTCGGCTGTTTGGTTTAAACAGCTTAAAGATTTCAGAGAAAAGTATAATTTATTGCTCATTGACCTGAGGGGACATGGTAAATCAGCTGATATTCCGCAGGCGATTTATAATAAAGAATATACTTTCCAGGGAGTGACTGAAGATATTATTGAAGTATTGGATTATTTGAAAATTCCTCCGGCTCATTTCATGGGTGTATCGCTAGGAACAATCATCGTAAGGCAATTGGCTGAGCTGGAGCAATGGCGGGTAAAATCGCTTGTGATGGCAGGGGCAGTCACCCGTCTCACCGTCCAATCCAGGATTTTGGTTTCTTTGGGAAACGCTTTTAAGCGTGTGATTCCTTACATGTGGTTATATAGATTATTTGCTTTCGTTGTTATGCCTAGAAAGCAACACGCAGAATCTAGAAATCTGTTTGTCCGGGAAGCTCAAAAACTCTGTCAGAAGGAATTCATACGTTGGTTTCGGCTGACGAAGGATATCAACCCGCTCTTGAGGTATTTCAAGGAATCCGATTTGGGAATACCTACATTGTATGTAATGGGGGATCAGGATATAATGTTTTTGGAACCAGTTAAGAAAATAATAAAAACGCATACGAATTCAGTACTAAAAATTTTGAGTAAGTGCGGACATGTGGTAAACGTGGAAAGACCTGAAGAATTTAACAGGCTATCACTCGCATTTCTTCAAAATCAAACCCTTTAAGCCTATTACTTTTCTACATGAAATCGAGCAAAACTCCAACTATCAAAAAATGGGATGAATATCTATCAAGCGAGATTCCATCTGACCATAACAAAGCAATAATCAGCAGATGAAAAAGCAAACTAAGACCATATTGATCATTGCGGTTGTCGTTATTGCAGCCGTTGCATATTTCTACCCAAGAATGGATAGCCGGAAGAGCAATGATACAGGTGTGGCATCTGTAGGTGCGGGGCCAGGTACTCCTGCTAATTTGCCTGTAAAAGTGGTGAAACTTGAGAGAGAGACCTTGAGAAATCAACTCTCAATCACAGGTACTATCATACCAAATGAGTCTGTAGACCTCAGATCTGAGATTTCTGGTCTAATCACCAAAATAACATTTAAGGAAGGGGAGTATGTGAGTAAAGGGACTCCGTTACTTTATCTGAATGACGATGAATTACAGGCGCAATTCCAACGTCTTCAGTATACTCAGAAACTTTTCGAAAGTCAGGAAAACAGACAAAAGCAATTGTTGGCGCGGGAGGCTATAAGTCAGGAGGAATACGATATTGTCTTGAACCAATACAATACCACATTATCTGATCTAAAATTAGTAGAAGCCCAACTTTCCAAAACTATTATCAGAGCACCATTTAATGGGATATTGGGATTGAGACAGGTAAGTGAGGGCAGTGTAATCGGAACTGGTGATATCATCGCAAACTTTGTGAACATTGACCCGATTAAGATTGAGTTTTCTATTCCTGAGCGCTACGCAAATCAAGTGACTGTAGGATCTTCTATCTTTTTTTCCAACGAGTCCTCACCTGAGGAAGTGGTAGGCAAAGTATACGCTTTTGAACCACAGATTGATGCTGCTACGCGTACCTTGAAGCTTCGTGCCGAAAGCCCGAATAAAGAAAGAAAATATTTGCCTGGAATGTTCGTAAGAATTCGTTTTGTACTGGGCGAGACGGAAAATGCCTTGATGGTCCCTTCCGAATCCGTGATACCTGAGTTACAAGGATATAAAGTGTTTATAGTCGGGGCTGATAACAAAGCCGAAGAACGTACCGTAGAGATAGGTACACGTACAGATACCCACGTACAGATCACCTCTGGTCTGGAGGTAGGAGATCTGGTCCTCACCACAGGTGTATTACAAGCAACTACAGGCACTTCTGTAGAATTTACCCAAATCAACTAACATGGCTAGCTTATCCAATATAAGTGTAAACAGGCCTGTACTGGCTATCGTGATGTCACTTGTCATCATGCTTTTCGGTGCCATAGGAATTTCACTTTTGGGGATCAGGGAATTTCCAAGCGTAGATCCACCTGTAATCAATGTGCGTACTACTTACGTTGGCGCAAATGCCGATGTAATTGAAGCGCAAATCACTGAGCCTTTAGAGGAGGCGATCAATGGCATCCAAGGGATCAAATCCCTCACATCTACCAGTAACGATGGGTCAAGCAGTATCACGGTGGAATTTGATGTGGGGGCGGATTTGGAGGCTGCAGCAAATGATGTGCGTGACAAGGTATCCGGAGCACAGCGAAACCTTCCTCCTGATGCAGAGCCTCCGGTAGTGTCCAAAGCTGATGCTGATTCAGAACCCATTGTGTTTTTGAATGTGAAAAGTGACGGGAGAAGCCTGTTGGATCTTTCTGACATAGCAGAGAATGTTTTCAAAGAGAGACTTCAGACAATCCCGGGGGTGAGCCGTGTTCAGATTTGGGGCGAAAAAGAATATGCGATCCGGTTGAGAATGGATCCCTTGAAGATGGCGTCCTATGGCGTGACTCCATTGGATGTACTTTCCAAAGTACAAAGTGAGAACGTAGAATTGCCGTCGGGGAGAATCGAAGGAGAGACCATAGAGCTTTCGGTACGTACCAAAAGTAGACTGAGTACCCCGCAGGAATTCAATGATCTGATCATTAAAGAAGATCAAAACAACATTGTAAGATTTCAGGATGTAGGAAATGCAGAGCTGGCAGCATTGAATGAGCGCAGTATTCTTAAGCGAGACGGTGTGCCTATGGTAGGGGTGGTATTGGTGCCACTTCCCGGATCAAACAGTATAGAGATTGCTGATGAATTCTATAGAAGATTGGAATTTATAGAGAAAGATCTTCCGGAGGATGTAGGTCTGGAGATTGGATTTGACAAGACTAGCTATATCCGAAGCTCTATATCTGAAGTTCAGGAGACTATCATTACAGCATTCGTATTGGTTGTCGCAATTATCTTCCTATTCCTTCGTGACTGGCGTACTACTTTTATTCCGGTACTGACTATCCCAATTTCTTTGGTTGGGGTATTTTTTATCATGTACCTCATGGACTTTTCCATCAACGTGCTGACCCTGTTGGGAATTGTACTTTCAATCGGTCTAGTAGTCGATGATGCGATTGTAGTGTTGGAGAATATTTATTCCCGAATAGAAAAAGGGGAAAATCCACAGGAAGCAGCAGAAAAGGGTTCTGAAGAGATTTTCTTCGCGGTAATTGCAACTACTGTTGCCTTGGCTGCAGTATTCTTGCCGGTAATATTTTTGACAGGAACAATAGGGAGACTTTTCCGTGAATTTGGCATAGTGGTAGCAGGAGCGGTGATTATTTCCTCTTTTGTGGCATTGACGATGACTCCGATGTTGAGTTCAAAATTCCTCAAGAAGCGAGAGAAGCATAACCGATTTTATAATTTCACGGAGCCTGGTTTTGTCTGGATAAATGAAAAATATGACCGCGCCCTTGCCAGCTTTATGCAGTTCCGATGGGTTTCCTTTGTTATGATCATAGTGATGGGTTTTGGCATCTATTGGTTATTCAATGAAATCCCTACTGAACTTGCTCCAACTGAGGATAGGGGAGAAATCGTTATCCGTATGAATGGCCCGGAGGGAGCTACCTTCAGCTACATGGATCAGATCATTGATCAAATGGTAGCGGATTTTAATGCTGATTACCCCAAAGACGAGGTAAGAGGGATGGTATCCGTGACTTCACCAGGATTTGGCTCTTCTAGTACTAATTCTGGCTTCGTGCGATTTATACTTACGGATGCTGAAAATAGAGAAAAGACTCAAGGAGAATATTTTAACGAAATAAACCAGAAGCTCAAGAAATATACAGGAGTGAAGGCTTTTGCCTCCCAAGCTCAATCCATCGGAAACAGTCGTGGAGGCCTACCGGTGCAGTATGTGTTGCAGGCCCCAACTCTGGATAAGTTGAAAGAGGTAATTCCTACCTTTATGGAGGAAGTAGGCAAAAGCCCCGTCTTCATTTTCTCCGACATCAACTTGAAATTCACTAAGCCTGAACTTGAAATTGAGATAGACAGGGCTAAAGCTAGAAATATCGGAGTATCGGTACAGGAAATTGCCCGGACTTTACAGCTTTCCTATTCGGGACAGCGGTTCGCATATTTTATCAAGAACGGAAAGCAGTATCAAGTGGTAGGTGAAATGAGGTTGGAAGACAGAAATGAGCCAATTAACCTAAGAATGCTTTATGTGCGTGCAGAAAACGGTTCTTTGGTTCAATTGGATAACCTGGTCACTGTGACGGAAAAAAGTACTCCGCCTCAATTATATCGTTTTAATCGCTTCGTAGCAGGTACAGTTTCCGCCAACCTTGCCGAAGGCTATACGATTGGGGACGGATTGGAAGAAATGGACCGCATCGCAGCTGAGGTACTCGATGAGTCATTCACTACAGATGTATCAGGACCTTCCAAGGAATTCAGAGAGAGTTCAAACAGTTTGCTTTTCGCATTCATGTTCGCTTTGATCCTTATTTATCTTGTGCTATCTGCGCAGTTTGAAAGCTTCTTGGATCCACTTACTATTATGTTTACAGTGCCTCTTGCACTCTTTGGAGCTTTGTTCACACTATGGATTTTTGGATTTACCCTGAATATTTTCAGCCAGATCGGTATTATTATGCTGATAGGATTGGTAACTAAAAACGGTATTCTTATAGTGGAATTTGCCAATCAGAGAAAAGCCACGGGAATGTCAGTTCACGAGGCAATTTTTGGAGCCGCTGTGGCCAGATTCAGACCGATCTTAATGACCAGCTTATCCACTATTCTCGGGATTTTGCCTATCGCTCTAGGTCTAGGAGCGGGAGCAGAAAGCCGCGTACCGATGGGAGCCGCCGTAATTGGTGGATTGACCTTCGCCACCATTCTAACGCTTTTTGTGATTCCAGCCATATATACTTATCTCACTTCCAAAGAAGGAAGATTAGCCAGAATTTAATGAAGAAACTTAGCCTATTGCTCTTATTGAGCATTATTGGAACAAGCTTATATGCCCAAAGCAATGAATCTCTGGATTTGGAGAAAGCTATTACCATTGGTTTGGATAAAAACCTTGATGTAAAAATTGCTGTGGAAACGGTGAATATTCTGGAGGGCAACGAACGGATTGGTGCAGGTGAATACTTGATGCCTAGCTTGGATGCTGCATATACCAGAAGTTTCAGTAGTGAAAATGTGGAGCAGGTTTTCGCAACAGACCCAGAACCCAGAACTATTGATAACGCAAAGTCAAGATCCAAAAACTTTAGCATGGTGGCTATTTATGGGTTTAGACCTGAAAGTTTTATAGTAATGAAGCGCTTGGGTGTGTTAACTGAGATTTCAGAATTGGACGCTAAAGTTGCCGTGGAGAATACCGTGGCTAATATTTCGTCGGCATATTACAGATTGGTGTTGGAGCTTCAGCGTTACGCTGTGCTTCAGCGAACATTAGAGCTAAGCCAGGCGAGATTGGATATTGCAGAAGCTCAATATTCTCTAGGGGGAGCTGGAAAACGCGACTTTCTTACGGCCGAAGTAGATTACAATTCCGATTTGAGTTTGCTATTAGGTCAGGAGCAGGTCATCCAAAATTCAAGGGTTAATCTTAACGAACTGATGGCCTTGAATCCAGATGAGCAATTCACAGTAAACGATACTATCCTTATTGGAGAACCTTTGCTGCTTCAGGATCTTATAGAAAATGCTTTTCTGGAGAATAAAACATACTTGATTACCCAGAGAGAGGAAAATGTTGCATATCTGCAAATGAAAGAACTACGTGCTTCCAGACTCCCTGTGATTAATTTGAACGGCACTTACTCTACCAATACATCCAATTCTGATGCGGGAATCTTGATACAAAACCAGCGCTCAGGTTTCAACTATGGTGGAAATATTCAGTTGAATGTGTTTAACGGATTTACCCTGAACAGAAGAATACAGAATGCTAAAGTTCAGCAGAAAATCCAAGGTCTTGCAGTTGACCAATATGAGATTCAACTCCGCTCTGATATTCACCGTGCTTTTAATACCTATACTACCAACCGTAATCTTCTGGAAGTAGAGCAAAAGAACTATGAAGTAGCAAAAGAGAGCTCTGAAATAGCTCTGGAGAGATTCCGATTGGGAATTGCTTCCTATTTGGAATTTCGCGATGCACAGGTAAATCTACTTACTGCGGAAAACCGATTAATTACCTCGATTTACAATATTAAAGAGCAGGAAATCGAATTGAGAAGGCTATCAGGTAAGATTTTCTTCCAGAATAGTGCTGAGGAGTTTCAGTTGCCCTCGGAAGATTGATGATAAAAAGAGAGTCTACGTTTTATTAGGAGCTTTTTTCCACGAAAAAGTCATTATTCTTTTGGCATAGCATTTGTCAAAGGGCATTCGTGTAACATCCAGAGTCTTACGGCTCTAGTGAATGAAAAAAGTATTATCTCTCTTTACCACTTTAGTAATCCTCTTCCTTTTTGGTGTTCAATGCACTTTTATAGAGAAGAACTTTGGCTCGATATCCAAAGAGGAAACCTACATTCTTGACCTTCCTGGAATTCAGAATCGTGGATTTATCCGAGCTGCTGTGGATAATAATTCCACTGGATATTATATCTATCGTGGTCGCAGAATGGGATACGAATATGAGTTGCTTCGGGACCTAGCCAAAAGATTAAATGTACAGTTGCATCTGGTCATGGTGTCAGATATTGATAGGGCATTTGATTTTTTGCAGGATGGAAAAGTGGATCTGATTGCTATGAACTTAGAGCAGAATAGGGAGCGTTCCAACAAAGCTTCTTTCTCTATTCCTCTTGGAAAAATGAGTACAGTCCTTGTCGGCAATGAATCTTCCGGGAAAATCACTTCTTGGGATCAGCTCGCTTCAGATACTATCTATGTGCGCGAAGGCGCTGTATATAAAGACCAGCTCTGTCATCTTAAAGATTCATTACAATTAAATTATACAGTTGTCCCTACCCCAAATCATGAGGAAACCTTGATCGATCAGGTGGCGGAGGGAAGTATAAAATGGACAATAGCTGATCAGAACATTGCTAGAGTCAATGCTACTTATTATGGCACTCTGGATATTTCGTGGAAGGTTCAGGAAGAAGGAGATGTTTCATGGGTAGTTCGAGGGAATTCTCCTAAACTTCTTGGTTCTTTAAATACTTGGCTAACCGATAAGCAAAAGCGATTTATCCCAGATTTATATGCTAAGTATTTTCTGAATTCAAAAAACAGCTACTTCAGAAGCACAAGTCCATTTTCATCTCTGGCAGGAAACCAGATTTCAGTTTATGATGAGATTATAAAAACCGGAGCTGAGCAACTTGGCTGGGATTGGAGATTGCTGGCATCTTTGGTGTATAAAGAATCCCGTTTTGATACGGTGGCGACCTCGTATGCGGGTGCAAAAGGTTTACTGCAGTTAATGCCTGTCACACTTGAAAGGTTTGGGGTAGATAATCCAAATGATCCCTCAGAGTCTTTGATGGGAGGTGTCAGATACTTAAGATATTTGGATAAGTTTTGGATGGAGAGAGTCCCTGATACTTCTGAGCGTCTAAAATTTGTTTTGGCTTCCTATAATATTGGGCACGGGCATGTTGAGGATGCCTGGAGATTAACATTGAAATATGGTGAAAACACGCAGGCTTGGACATCCGTCTCAAAGTTTTTGGAGCTAAAAAGTGATCCCGATTACTACCGGGATCCTATTGTCAAGAGCGGTTTTGCCAAAGGACATCTGGCAGTAAATTATGTCAAAGACGTGATGTCAGTATTTGAATCCTATAAGGCGCTGGTGGAGCCTTAAGCTCCTTCATGTAGCTCAAACATAGCTTCTACTTCCACCGGAATATTGTCTGGAAGTGTTCCCATCCCTACAGCCGATCTTACCCCAATTCCGTTTTCTTCTCCCCAAACTTCTGCAAATAGTTCGCTACATCCATTGATGATATAGGGATGGCGCTCAAAAGTGGAAACGCAGTTTACCATTCCCAATACCTTGATTACGCGCTTTACCCGGTTGAGCGAGCCCAGGTTTGCCTTGATGGTAGAAAGCATCGCTAGTCCTACTTGTCTAGCTGCCAGTTTTCCCTCCTCCATATCCAAGTCCTGTCCAATTCTTCCAATGATAAGACTGCCATCATCTTGCACGGTACCATGGCCAGAAAGGTATAGATATTTACCATCTATTAAGCAGGGCTTGTACACACCAAGCGGCTTGGGTGCAGGAGGAAGGTTGAGATTAAGTTTAGAGAAATTGCTTTCTGGAGTTTGCATATTGTATTGTTTTTTGAAAATAAAATTAAACGAAAATATCAAGGATCAGTACGCCGACTAAGCCGGAAACAGCGACTATGGTTTCCATGAGAGACCAGGATTTGATGGTGTCTTTGATGCTAACGTTGAAAAACTCCTTGTACATCCAGAACCCTGCATCATTAAAATGGGAAAACATCAAGCTTCCTGCGCCAATGGACAATACCAAAAGATTTGGATCCACATTCATTGTTGTCACCAGAGGTGCTATGATTCCAGCGGTTGTGAGACCTGCAACTGTAGCTGACCCCACACAAACACGGATAATGGCTGTAATAATCCAAGCCAATATGAGTGGGTGGATATCCCAGCTTTGAAGGCCTTCGGCTATCACTAAACTCACACCGGTGTCAGTAAAGATTTGCTTCAAGGCACCTGCACCTGCTACGATCAGAAGTATCATTGCGATGTCTTTGGTCGCCACTGTGTACAGATCCATGATTTCCTTCATGGAGAAGTTACGATTTAGACCTAGGGTATAAGTTGCTATCAATACCGAAACGAGCATAACAATCCCCGGATCTGCTACGAAAGCAATTAGAGGAGCTAGGCTGCTCTCTGGAGAGATATTTAAATTCAGGGCGGTAGTTCCTACTAGAAGAAATACGGGTAGCAACGCCGTAAAAAAGCTGTTTGAAGTGGACGGAAGCTCAGATTCAGGTTTTGTCTCTGCCTGGAAAGTTTTCAGAGGCTCTGCCTTCATATTCTTTAGCGTTCTGGCGAAAAGCGGTCCAGCAAGAGCAATCGTAGGAATGGCAATCATAAATCCATAGAAAAGTGTCAGCCCCATATTGGCATCAAACTGGGCAACCAAAGCTGCTGGCGAGGGATGTGGAGGCAAGAAGCCATGGGTCACAGAGAGCGCCGCCAAAAGTGGAATACCTACATAGACTGCTGAGATTTTATATTGATAAGCCACAGTGAATGCCAAGGGGACTAAAAGTACAAAGCCCACATTGTAAAATAGAGGGATTCCCACTACCAAACCTGTGATAGACATTGCCCAGGTTATGTGCTTTTGTCCGAATATTTTCATCAAAAACCCTGCGATACGCTGTGCAGCCCCCGATTCCGCCACGAGTTTGCCAAGCATGGCACCCATTACAATGACGATGACCAAGTCGCCAAGAAGCACTCCCATACCTCGTTGTACAGATCCGGCGATTTGATTAGCAGGAAGGCCTAATAGAAATCCAGCGGAAATAGAGGAAATTAAAAAAGCTAAAAATGGATTGAGCTTAGCCCATACAATCAATAGAACAAGGATCGCTATACTAAGAAGTACAAGTAGAATGGTCATGGGAATAGGTTGGGTTTAGCTGGCTAAGATAAAAAACATTGGCAAATTAGGGTTTTACCAATTGATATTGTTGTATAAATGGGAGCTAGCTAAAAAAATGAAAGCTTTTGGTACTCATTTTAACTGATTAGCTTAATTACTGATCAAGGACACCAGATGTAAAGCATAATTAGATTTTTTTTGAGAGTAAGTAAACTATTACCTTTTAATCCATCTGGTTTTGAGAAAGGTTTCAGCATTTGAAAAAGTAATTAAGTACAGCCCAGGATTCAGTGCTTCAAGTTTCTCGGAAAATTCAATTTCATTGTAGCTAAAGGATGATATGGATAGACCTTGAAAAGTATAAATTCTTATTTCTGAATTTTCATAATTGAAATCTTCTGGAAAGACTACGCGGACTTTGCCAGAAAAATGAGGATTGGGCCAAATTGAAAATTGAGTATTTGAAGGACTAGGATCATTTTCCAGTTTAACTACTTCGCTTATAGATTCCTGTCCGAAAAAATTCAAGACCTTGATTTTATAGTAAGTTGTTAGTGGTTTTGAGTAGTCATCATCAATAAATGAATAGATGGAAGGTAACTCAGAATCTCCTTTACTCTCAACTTCACCAACTTTTGTCCAATCTTCTGGTGGATTTTCAGATCTGAGAATCTCAAAGATTTTGTTGTTGTTTTCAGCTGCCACTGACCAGTTAACTTTCTTGATATTGTTGCTGATTTTGGCAGAAAGTGATAACCAAATAACAGGAAGGATGCTCAGCGTACGGTAACTTCCCACAGTAAAGTTTTTGCCAGGCAAATCATCAAAAGTGAGGCTTCGTGTAGCCCAAAGGTTATCTTCATCGAGGTTTTCAATATGTGTCCCTGGAGCTGCATATCCAGTGCAAACCAGCCGAAGATCCTCCGGCTCATCTACAATAAGCTTGTCTGCTGAAATGCGTAATTCCACAGGATTTGAAGAGCTGACTAATCCAGAAAAAGTAAAATAACTGAACAGTCGATAGAGAATAGGAATACCTCCTGTATCTTCAAAACCTGGATTGAAATCTGCGCCTTCATATTCTGTAAAGTTTATGTTGAGATTTCCTCCGACATTGGTTCCAAGTAATTGAACCTTTCTAATTCCACCTTGGTAGCGATCACCAAATGGGAAAGTACCATTGGTTGGGTTGAAAGTAGAAGGAACATTTGCATACGTGAAGGAAGAGAGATTTTCCCAAGAACCTCCTTGATAGTTAAGTGACCCTATATTAGAACTGTTTATGGTTAGGCTATTATCCTGGAAATTCAGTTTACCATTTGTCATAGTTAGATTCCTCAGGACATTTAAATTTTGGTTTAGTCTGACTTCCCCTCCAGATTTGTTTACAGTTAGATCTTGGGGGCTAAGGCCAAATCCGGAAATAGTTTGAACATCAGGTCCTGAGAAATTGATATGCGAAGTATTGGTAAGAAATTGTCCAGTTCCGGATCTTATCATGTCTCCGGTGACAGTTATCGTGGAAGGAAGAGTAATACTTTGGGAGCCTTGAATCTCCAGATCATGAAAAATGAGAGGCAATGTAGAACCTGCATATGATTTTGAAATGAAATTCTGAGTGCCGGAGTTTTTGTTGAAAGTAACTTTCCCATTCAATTGAAAAGAAGCAGCTTCGATTCGCGGCGATGTTCCTTCTAAAATTAATTCCCCTCCGGTCTGCAGGTCGAATAGGGCAGCACTTACAGATCCTGAAATAGATCTTGATATTATGTTATCGTTGCATTCAGATATAAACTTACCGTTTGCTTCAATGATAAAATCTCCAAATGCTCCACCAGGGTTAAAACTCGTTTCTGTATTGAAGGTAATCGAAGAACAAAAATTTGGGATGACCGAAATATCTAATTTTTGTCGTACGATTCCAGAGCGGATAATAAAACGTACAGCCTTTATAGGCTCCTCAATAGTCAATGTAGCACCGATACCAGGATCAAAAATAACGGAATATCGGCTTTGAGTAGAAAAACCGCTCCAGGAGTCTTTAGGTATAATAACTCTTGAGTTCCCCCTGAAAGTTAAAGTACTATTGATAGAATTCCCTATCCAGTTTTGGCTGTTCCAAGTACCTGCAGGAGTACCAGGTGCTGATCCTGAAAACGAATTGAGCGATCCATAAAGATTTAAATTTCTTCCATTTAGGTTTAATTTTTCTCCGGCTCCCGTTTCAGCATTAATAAAGAGACTTTTTACCTCTTCATTGGCAGTTAATGTGACTTTATGAGTTCTATCTATATAGATATCATTGATTGATGTCGGCTTACTGCTAGCAGGGTTCCAGACTAGCCCATCGTAAATTTGCCATATGGCAATATTTCCAAAATTACCAGAGGCAATAGTCCTGTATGCTCCCGTTTCTTGACAGAATGAATTGTTTAAGTAAAGGCAACAAAATGCAACTGCCGAGATTATGAGGTATATTCGGCCCTGAAAAAGTCCAATAGGGGCCAAAATTTTGCCCAGAATCTTCATGATAAAAAATTATTTTAAAAAGCTACTATCAATTTAATAAAATGAATTTTAAGAAAATAATATTTAGTTTATTTTTTTTACTGATATTCAGTGGTTTAGGTTCATTACAGGCACAACAGTATCAAATCAGTCTGCTGACCTGCGATCCGGGGGATGCGATTTACAGTTCCTTTGGGCATAGCGGAATTCGGGTGTTGGAGCTGACTACAGGTAGGGATGTGGTGTATAACTATGGTACCTTTGATTTCGGCGCTCCAAATTTTGTACTCAACTTTGCCGGAGGCCGACTGGATTATTACCTCTCTGTTTCGACGTTTGATCGCTTTCTAGCAGAATACGAGTACTTCCATCGTAGTATGCGTGAGCAGGTATTAAATCTCAATGAAACTCAGAAATTGGAGCTAATCCGGTTTTTGGAAACCAATTATCTGCCGGAGAACCGCGCTTACCGTTATGACTTCTTCTTTGACAATTGTGCAACGCGTGTCAGAGATGCTGTTGATTCGGTATTGGGTGATCAGCTTGTCTGGCATGATGAGGCTCAGGAGAATACTGATAAGTCTTTTAGGGAATTGATAGATGAGATGGTATTATATATGCCATGGTCAGACCTAGGGATAGACATAGCTTTGGGATCCAGGCTTGACCGGGATGCTACCCCGTTAGAAGAGCAGTTTTTGCCCAAGTATATGGAGGAATCATTTGCCAGAGCAGGGATACAAGGCGATGGGCCTACGCGACCCTTAGTGACCGAGAGCAGAGTGATTCTTGATTTTCCGATCGAGAAAGGTTCTTTTGGATTAATGAATCCTTACTTGTTATTTTGGATTGTGGCCATAGTCTTTACAGCCATTACTTTTATAGGCTTTAAGAAAAAAAAGCTTTTTATAGGTTTTGATGTTGCTCTGTTTGGATTGGTAGGTTTGGTAGGATTGGTGATCTTTTTTCTTTGGGTCGATTCAGAAATCCCATCTACAAAATACAATTGGAATATCCTTTGGGCTTTTCCGGGTCACCTATTCTTAGCTATTGCATTAATTAAGAAAACGATCAAGCCTTGGGTTTTGAAGTATTTACTTTTTGCGTTGATTATGGCAGATGCTGCTGTCGTTTTCTGGATATTGGGCTGGCAATCCTTTCACCCAAGTCTAATTCCTCTGCTTTTGGTATTAATTCTCAGAACAAATTATTTGTATTATAACCTAGGCAAATTCAAGCAAGTGGTTTGATTTAATTCCAAGTTTTAAGAATAAGCCTGCTCGGCTGAGAACATTCTAATTCAGATTTTTCTGTCAGAGCAGAGGCGAGAATTATTTATTCCCCAGAGCTATTAAGTCATCTAGTTTAGGGTAATATATTCTTTCCCTTTAAACTTTTGCATAGGGTATTGATGTTGGGTATTTTCGGACTAAGCTTATGGAATTCAAACTTACCTCAGATTATCAACCTACGGGAGACCAACCGAAGGCTATAGAACAGCTCACTGCTGGCGTAAACAATGGCGATCAAGCTCAGGTATTGCTAGGTGTGACAGGTTCTGGGAAAACTTTTACAGTTGCCAATCTTATTCAACAAACACAGAGGCCAACGCTGGTTCTAAGTCATAATAAGACCTTGGCAGCTCAACTTTATGGAGAGTTCAAACAGTTTTTTCCTGAAAATGCGGTCGAATATTTTATTTCTTACTACGATTATTATCAGCCAGAAGCATTTATACCCACTTCCGGCACTTATATAGAAAAGGATCTCTCTATCAATGAGGAAATCGAAAAGCTACGCCTGAGTGCTTCATCAGCACTGCTGACAGGCAGAAGGGATGTGATTGTAGTGGCTTCTGTGTCTTGTATATATGGTATTGGCAATCCTACTGAATTTGGTAAAAATGTAATCAAGCTTCAGGAGGGTGACCGGATTCCCAGAAATCAGTTGTTGTTTAAGTTGGTGGATATTTTATATAGCCGTACACAGCTTGACTTGACTCGCGGGACTTTTCGGGTGAAAGGCGATACTGTTGATATTTTTGTGGCTTATGCTGATTGGGGATATCGGATTTTCTTTTGGGGGGACGAGATAGAAGCGATTCAGCGATTTGATCCGGCAACAGGCAAGAAGCTCAATGACGAAAAGATCATCTCCATTTTTCCGGCAAACCTATTTGTGACTGGAAAAGATACTTTACAGACAGCCATTCATGAGATTCAATATGACATGGTGGATCAGGTTAATTTCTTCGAAAGGGAAGGAAAATTCATGGAAGCAAAACGACTTCAGGAGCGAACCGAGTTTGATTTGGAAATGATGCGCGAGTTGGGCTATTGCTCAGGCGTAGAGAACTATTCCCGATATTTTGACAGAAGGGCTCCTGGCGCAAGGCCGTTCTGTTTGTTGGATTATTTCCCAGATGATTATCTCCTTGTTGTGGATGAGAGTCATGTGACATTGCCACAGGTACGTGCAATGTGGGGTGGAGACAGATCCCGTAAAATCAATTTAGTGGATTTCGGATTTAGACTTCCTTCAGCTTTGGACAATAGACCCTTAAAGTTTGAAGAGTTTCAGGATTTGACAAATCAAGTGATTTATGTTTCTGCTACACCGGCAGATTATGAATTGTCACTTTCAGAAGGTGTGGTAGTGGAGCAGATTATTCGCCCAACTGGTCTTTTGGATCCTACTATTGAAGTGAGACCTAGCCAAAATCAAATCGATGATTTGCTTGAGGAAATAGATCAGACTATCAAGTCTGGGGCGAGAACGTTGGTTACGACCTTGACTAAACGAATGGCAGAAGAGTTGCAAAAATTCCTTGAAAGAGCTGGAGTAAAGTCCCGTTACATTCACTCTGAAGTTAAAACACTAGATCGGGTGGAAATTCTTCGGGAGCTTCGATTGGGTATTTTCGATGTACTTGTCGGAGTGAATTTATTAAGAGAGGGATTGGATTTGCCTGAGGTTTCTTTGGTAGCGATTCTGGATGCTGATAAGGAAGGTTTTTTGAGAAACGAACGAAGTCTAGTGCAGACAATTGGTCGAGCCGCTAGAAATTCCGAAGGTCGAGTAATTATGTATGCAGATAAGATAACAGAATCTATGCAATCTGCGATCGATGAAACTAAGCGAAGAAGAGCGTTGCAGATCGAATACAACAAGGAGCATGGTATTACGCCAACTACTATCTTGAAATCGCATGACAAAATCATGGGACAAACCAAGGTCGCCGACTCAAAGAAAAATGCTAAGTTCTATGCTGAGCCTATGCCAGGTGAAGAAAGCATGGCTGCTGATCCTGTGGTTCAATATCTAAGTAAAGACAAGTTGGAGAAATTGATTGCTCAGACTCAGAAGTTAATGGAGAAAGCTGCGAAGGAACTTAACTTCATGGAAGCAGCACGACTACGAGATGAGTGGCAATCCCAAAAATCCAGATTGGATCAGTTAAACCGCGGAGTGAGCAAATAGGCTTAATCGATCTAAAATACAGTAAAAATGACTCTTCAAGAGGTGAAGTTGCTCGCTGCAAAAGGCGAGGGGCAAAGGATAGAATTTAAGAAGAAAGCGACTTTTCCTGAAAAGATTGTTCGTGAGTTAATCGCCTTTGCAAATACTTCTGGTGGAGATTTACTGATCGGTGTGGATGATGATGGGACCGTAAGTGGTCAGCGATTTATTGAGGAAGAGGTATTTGTGATGGAAAAAGCGATTAAAGAGCTGATTTTTCCCCCGTTAGAATACGAGCTGTTTTCCTTGAAACTTAATGAGAAAAAAGGAGTTGCAGTTTTTAAGGTTGGGTATAGTCCAAATAGGCCACATTATTTAAAAGAAAAAGACAGAAAGCAGGCATTCATTCGTGTAGCTGATCGCTCAGTACAGGCGAGCAGGGAAGTTTGGGAGATATTGAGGCGAGGCAAAAACCCAAGAGATATGGTTTTTACTTATGGGAGAAAAGAAGAGATCTTGATGAAGGCTTTAGGCGAATCCGATAAAATTACACTTAGGGAATTCTCAAAGTTGGCGAATCTGCCAAAGTTTTTAGCCTCCAAAACCTTAGTCCGATTGGTTCTGGCAAATGTGCTTCAAATTCATCCTCAGGAATCAGAGGATTATTTCACTTTGAAGGAATAGGTAATTCTATCCCAGTCCTTTCGGTAAAACCAATATTCCCCTGAAGACCTCCTGAGTGGATCATTAAGATTTTTGAGTCTTTTGGGAAATACCCTTTATTAACCAAATCCCAGATTCCGAAAGCCATTTTTGCTGTATATATGGGGTCTAGAATTACCTCAAAATTTTCATAAAACCACCAGGTAAAATCGATTAACTCTTGTTTATGTTTGGCGTAGCCACCGAAGTGATAATTGGTAAAGATCTCGTAAGACCCTTGGCTTTCGAGGTTGTTTTTCTCGATTAGATCAGCAATTTCTTTGTGAATGAACTCTCCTTTTAATGAGGAAAAACCAAGTAATTTCTGATGCTCTGAAAGTGAAGCATATAGTCCTGCGAAAGTCCCTCCTGTTCCTATGGAGGAGCAGATATGCGTAAACTGATAGTCTTCAGAGTCTAAAATTTCTTGGGTTCCTTTAATAGCTAGGTCATTGGTTCCACCTTCTGGAATCAAGTAAAAATCCCCGAACTTATCTTGTAAAGTAGCTAGAAACTCAGGGTCAGTTTTATTTCTATACTCATTTCTATCAATATAATAGAGCTCCATTCCTAGCTCTTCTGCATGTGCCAAGGTTGAATTGAGAGGCTCTGTTCTTTCACCACGAATAATTCCAATTGAAGCTAGATTTTCAGCTTTAGCAGCTTCCGCGGTCGCGTAGATATGGTTAGAAAAAGCTCCTCCAAAGGTCAGTATCCTGTTTTTTCCTTCATTTTTAGCTTTTTCAAGATTGTATTTCAGTTTAAAAAATTTGTTTCCCGTAACTCCAGAATTGACTAAATCAAGACGCTTAATTGCTAATTCAATACCCTTTTCTTCTAATAAAGAATGTCTAAGAAGCGGAGTAGGAACTGGATTTGGGTGGAGCATTTAGCCTGCTTTTTTACTGAGGTGTCAAAGTTAAGCCTGATAATCCTATTTTTGCAGCATGAGCATGCAACCAGAGGAAGATTTTGATGACGAGGAAATTGAGCTTTACGAACATTTTAAGTTTGTAATCGACAAAGGTCAAACCCCAGTCAGAATTGATAAGTTTTTAACAGGCAAGATAGCTTTTGCCACACGCAATAAAATCCAGCAGGCAATAGATGCTGGTGCAATTCAGGTAAATGGAGAGTCAATCAAAGGCAGCTATAAAGTAAAGCCTCTCGATGATATCCGTGTTATGATGGGTAAGCCACCCCGCGATACGGAAGTAATTCCTGAGAATATTCCTCTCAATATTGTCTATGAAGACCAATACCTTTTGGTGGTGAATAAGGAGGCCGGAATGGTAGTGCATCCTGCACATGGAAACTGGACAGGAACGCTTGTGAATGCTTTGGTGTATTACTTTCAGAATCTTCCAGAAATGAAAGGTAATGAAGGGAGACCAGGTTTGGTGCACCGTATAGATAAGGATACCTCAGGGCTATTGGTAATTGCCAAATCTGAAGATGCGATGACTCATTTGGCTTCTCAGTTTTTCCATCATTCAATCGAGCGAACATACTTAGCCTTAGTATGGGGAGAGCCAGAAGGGGACTCAGGTACGATCACTGGCAATGTGGGTCGCAGCGCTAAAAACCGTAAGGTAATGGATGTATTTCCTGATGGAAGTTATGGCAAACATGCCGTAACTCATTGGAAAGTGCTTAAAAGGCTGAGATATGTGTCACTCATTCAATGCAATCTGGAAACTGGGCGGACGCATCAGATACGGGCTCATATGAAATTTATCGGTCACCCGCTCTTCAATGATGCTATGTACGGGGGTGATAAAATCCGTAAAGGCACCCAATTCTCCAAGTATAAAACATTTGTTCATAACGCATTTGAGTTATTACCTCGACAAGCACTACATGCCATGTCTTTGGGTTTTATACATCCAGTCACAAAAAAGAAATTGAATTTTGAAGCCCCATTGCCTGAGGATTTTCAGTCCGTTTTGGATAAATGGGAAAATTACGTAAACTTAGAATAGAAGGGTTTGATTACCAAAAGGGCAATTATTAAAGCAAATACTTGCATTTTTATCAATAAAACAGCCATTTATAGTTCGTATTGGCAATAATTGGCTTATCCATTGAGAAATACGTAAAATACTCCAGTGATTAGCATGTGTTTTTAATGATACTGTATTTTTCAAACGATTTCATTAAAAATACTGTAATAATTCAGATTTTTTTTTGAATTATTTGCAATAAATAAACTGACCTTCTATATTTGAATCATACAAAGAGAGCAAACAAACGGTAAGCACTCAAAATACATTGAAATTACACTACACTGTAGGATGTTGAAATTGGCAGACAAGCCCTCCTGTCTCGGGGGTGGAGGTCATAGGACAAAGCATTTAGCGAGCTCGTAAATTTGCCTAACTACTCCGTGGAGGTTCGAATCCTTCTCCTACAGCAGGTTATTTTGGGTTTATTGTTAATTGACTAAAACCATGAAATTTTGTTTCATGGTTTTTTTTATGCCCTGTTCATTTAGCCTTTCTTTTTTAATTTGGGTTATTGCACCATTTTCCCAATAAGATTTTGCGAAAATCCATTGCAACTCAATTAATGAAATAGTAATTAGGACGGTAAAATCAGCCTGAATATTATAGTTTAAGTATAAAATTGAATGTAAAAATGGAAATACTGTAAAAAAATTAATTAAATGTTATTAAAATTTTAATAAACGGATGGTATTTCTAATTTTGAGCCAGCAAAATTTAAAACTGTTAAGGAAATATCTTTTGACTGTATTAAATCCTGCTTTAGAACTCTTCGGTTTTATAAAATATTTATATCTGGCATATGGCCGGTTACCAAACACTACAACACTGTAGGATGTTGAAACTGGCAGACAAGCCCTCCTGTCTCGGGGGTGGGGAATCAAGTAAAAAGCGTAATTCAACCGGACTATTGCCTAACTGCCCCGTGGAGGTTCGAATCCTTCTCCTACAGCATTAAAGCAGCACCTATGTGCTGCTTTTTTTAGTTGCAATTGGCCCTAAATGTCTATTTTAGACAAAAATCCGCACAGTATGTCAGAAGAGCTAAGGCAAAAACATTCTAAACATCCTTTCAGAAAGAAAGTGTTACGAGGAGTGATGTTTGTATTCCTTTCCTTACTCTTTCTGGAATTCCTATTTTATTTCGGGTCCAATTTTATACTGGCAGATTGGGCGAGACGAAAAATAAATGATGCGGCTCAAGGTGTCTATTCCATTGATTTTAATCGTGTTAGATTCTCCTTAATCAGAAGAGGGGTATTTTTAGACGGTATTATCATGAAGCCAATAGGGGAGCGAAAGCCGTCCCAGAAGCAGGCATTGTTTGAGTTGACCTTAGATGAATTGGCCCTCAAAAAACTTTGGTTTGATTTCTCAGAAGGAATTTTTTACATAGGAAGTATTGAATTTGACAATCCAAACATCAGTATGGATTTGCCGAAGTCTGACAGCTTATCCCAATCAAATAAACAAGAATCTTCTATAAAAGCCCTGGAAGAAGAATTTAAAAAGATAATAAACCGTGCGAATTTTAGAGGGGTTTATATCTCCGAGTTATCCATCAATAATGCAGACTTATTTTTCCTGAATTTTCTAAGTCATAATTCACTTAAAGCTGAAAATACAAGGCTGCTAGTAAAGGATATTGATTGGACGAAACAGGAGGAATGGACTACACCATTCAATGCAAAGGGTTTTGAGTTTGATCTTAATAATGTTGATTTCCCTCTGCCAGATGGTGTGCATTCTATTCATGCTGATGATGTATACATCAGTTCATTGGATGATGTGATCGATATCAAAGGTTTTAAGCTCTATGCAGATAAGACACGTGATAGCAAAGCGTACTATGAGGTAGACCTTCAAGAATTGCGTGTGGGCAATGTAGCCTTGAATGAAGCATTTATGACTTCGAATGTGGAAATAGATGAGATAATTCTTAACAATCCGGAATTCAGAGTACTCCAAAATATGGAGGCTGCAAAAGATAGCACGGCATCAGGAGATTTGAATGAATTGATTGAAGGATTGCTGGAGTCATTTCAGGTGAAAGAACTTTCTGTGAATAAAGGAAAGTTCATCACTTCAGACGCAGATGATACATTGAAAAACCGGATAGACATTCAAAATCTGGATTTTAAGATGGTGGAATTCTATCTGGGAAAGGATGAATCAAGGAAAGAGAACCAGTTTTTCTATGGGAAAGATGCGGCTATGGAGATTCAGGATGCCGATTTATATTTATCAGATGAGATTCACGTCATCTATGGCGACCGCGTCAGTGTTTCTTCCTTTAAGGATGAAATTATCATTGAAAACGTATTGGTGGAGCCAAGAGAGAAAGCACTTGAAGAACTGCAGCCAAACAATATCGTCAGGATATCATTACCAAAATTAACACTCAATAAAGCCAATTTAAAGAAGCTCTATAGTGAGGGAAAATTGAATATCGATGAGATGTTAATTCAATCCCCAAAAGTAGAAATTACAGAATTAACCGGCGAGAATGTAAGCGGTAATCAAGTACCGGTACGCGAGCTTTTGGAAGGTTACTTAAATGAAGTGGCCATTGGTAGATTTGATCTGCAGGATGGGGAAGTTCAATTCAAAAATGAGGAGGGAGTAAGAAGTAATGACATTGGTTTTGAGAAATTTAGCTTACTGCTGGAGAAAGTATTTCTTCAACCCAATTCTGAAGTAGATGTCAGAAATCAATTCTTGGCCGATGAGATGGTGCTTAGTCTAGATAAGTACAGATTGAAATTGAGGGACAATCTTCATGAATTCGTTGCGGATAGAGTATTGATAGATTCTAAGAATTCACTCGTGGTAGTTAATAATTTCTCACTCAGACCTGAGAATCCAGATTCAATTCAGTACATATTAGACAGTTATGGTAAATCAGTAATTCTGGATCTCAAGATTCCTGAATTCAGGGTAGAGGGAATAGATCTGATGGCAGCGTATAGAGAACAAAAGCTGATGATCAATACCATATTAGTGCCATCTCCGGTTGCTAGCTTTACCAGATTCAGAAAGCAAAAAGCGCTAGGAGGAGTCAATCAAGTGGAATCTTCTGATGAAATCGAGGATTTGCTCACCTCTTATTTTTCCTATATAAAAATAGATTCAGTTAATTTTAGTGATGGTCAAGTACATTACCTAAATCATGCTGCGGCCAAGCAATTGTCTTTGAGTGAGGATAGCTTATCTCTAACTCTGAAAGGGTTTTACCTTGAAAAAGGAAAAGTTTCTGAGCAAGGAAGGACATTTTTCTCTGATGAAATAGAGTTGGTATTGAGGAAATATGATTTTTCAGTAGCCGGAGGTAACTATGAAGTTGATACGGACGGATTAAGATTCAACTCCAAATCAAAGACCATTTCGGTAGATAATCTAAAGTTGAAGCCAAGTAAGTCGATTAAAAGTAAAATTGCCTTATCCTTAAACTTGCCAAGCGTATCCTTCGAAGGAGTTGATATCGAGTCATTTTTGTTTGATAATCAGCTTGATCTCGACAAGTTGGTGGTAGATGGAAGTACAATAGGCTTAGAAATAAATAGGAATTACAAGGCTGGAAGTAGCGAGAAAAAAGGAAGCCCCTTAACCGATAGAACCCTTCCCAAGTCTATTGAAAGGGTTACAATTGATGGAATTGAAGCCAAGAATTCAAGGCTAAGCTTGAATTATAGAATTGGAGAGAATGACTTTGAATCAATCCAGACAGATTTTGACCTGGAAATACTAGGGCTGAATTTGGATTCGGCTACAAATGCAAGACATGATATTGTGGGATTGTTTGATGAGATTAATCTTACGCTAAAGGATTTTTCATACACTTTGCCGGACAGTATTCATACCATCAAATTTTCAGATGTATATGTGGATAATTCCGCTGACGAAACAGTGTTTTCCAATTTTGAAATAGTCCCGCGAAATACTACCGGAAGTCCAGGCTTGCCAATAGTTTCAGCGAAGATTGATAAACTTGGAGTTCGTAATAACAGTCTTCAGGAAATGCAAACTACGGGTACTTTCAATCTGGAACAGTTGAGATTAGGCAATCCCACCATTAAATTATATTTAGACCCGGATAAAAAAGCTGACAGTACCAAGAAGAAAAGCATTGAAGAAAGTGATGGTGGACTGATCGAATCTATTTTGCTTCAGGATTTGCTAATCCAACATGGTGATATTTCTCTTTATACTAAAGGGAGTTCCCAGACCCCGCGTATGATGTTTGAAAATGTAGATTTTGGGTTAAAATCTTTGGATGTGGATTTTTTGAAAAAGGGGCTGGAGCTAAATCCACAACTATTGCTAGAAAAGGACCTGAGCCTTTCTCTTACTAATTATCACATATATACCAATGACAGCCTCAATAAGCTCAAAATAGGTAGGATTAGATATTTGGACAATAACATCTTTTTAGATAGTGTAAGCTATGGGCCAGTTGTGGGACGGTATGATTTTTTACGCCAAAGAGGATATCAGGATGATGCCATTGATGCCTTCGTGAAAAGTGTCAGTTTAAATGATATTGATTTTGAAGAATACTTTAACAATAACAACCTAAAGGCCCACTCGATTATATTGGATGGATTTCAGATGGATGTGTTCCGGGATAAAAGATTGCCATTGAAAGAAGGTGTAATTAAACCTATGCCGCAGGAATTAATGGAAAACGCATCGTTGGATTTAACCATTGATTCGGTGATTGTCAAAGATGGATTGATTAGATATCAGGAGTTCGCACCAAAAGCAATGTTACCTGGTGGTATTCGGTTTGAAGAGTTAGAAACCTCTATTGCGCCATTTGTGATGCGTAAATCGAATGAAAAATTTCCTCTGAAATCGAGTACTATTTTAGCTAAAACAAAATTGATGGGAGAAGGCGAGATAGAGCTGCAAATAGATATGCATTTTGGAAAGCCCTATCCGATGGACGTAGATGTGGAGATGGGAGAATTTGATCTTAGACTTTTAAATAATATGCTGTCCCGAGGGGTATTTGTGAGCGTGGTGGATGGCCGTGTCACCGATGGCAAATGGGATTTCAGAATTGACAATGATGCAGCCGCGGGAAAGATGAACTTTAAGTACGAAGATCTCAAGATAGAATTTCTGGATTCCCTGACATTGGAAAGAGGTAGAGGTAAGTTAGGCCTCATGACTTTTCTAGCCAATATAATAGCTAAGAATAATAATCCGAGGAAATTTTTTAATCACCGTGTGACTTCAGATATTTACTTTGAGCGGGATAAATCAAAGTTTATTTTTGGGGGGTGGTGGAGAGCAACCTTCAGTGGGTTGAAAGGAAGTCTTGGATTGGGCCAGCCTAAAGTGCCTAAGAGAAAAGAAGAGGAAGAGGAGTGATCAGTTGGCAGTTATCAGTTACTGACAGGATGTATATGTAGTAAATAGATGAAAGAAATCAAATCTTTCTAAAGTGAATGAGATAGTTGATGTCTTTAGGTGAAAATTTGAAATCCGGAGCTTTAAAATCTTAGGCTGGTTAGAAACACCTATGATTCAATTTAGGTTTGGTCTAAAATAAATCAGAAAAGCCCTTATGAAATTAATTTCATAAGGGCTTTTCAATGTTATCTGCAAAGGCTTTTACCTTCTTAAGATTTTGAGTTGTTCGCTCTGATTACCCCAAATTAACTGTACGATATGAATTCCTGGTGTTGCGTTATTTAAATAAGTGTTGAGAACTGTACTTACATCTTCTACTGATTTTACAGAATAAGATTCAAACACTCCTCTTGCATCGGATATTTTTATTAAAATTTCCTCATCATTATAGATGCTTCTATTTAGCAAATCCACATTTACATAATCTCTAGGGTTACTCGGATTAGGATAAACTATCCAAGAAGATTGTCCTTTTAATCCTTTTACCTGAATCGATCGAGTAACACTGTAAGCAAATGACCCGTCCGCATCGATTTGTTTCAATCGATATAGAATATTTCCTCCTGCAGCTGGCAGATTTGTGTCTTCAAATTTGTAATCAGTAGGAGAGTCACTGTATCCTTGACCTTTCACTTCTCCGATTTTAGTCCAAGAAGTCAAATCATTAGACGTAGCTCTTTCGATTTCAAATCGGTCATTCTCCCATTCTTTTGATGTCGCCCAAGAAAGCTGGGCTGATCTGGATTCAGCGTTATAGACCGCTTCAAAGTATAGATATTCTACTTGGAGAATGCGGTAATTGTCATAATAGATGTACACCACACCATTTCCACCTCTTCCTCCTGCGAAATAGCCCGCGCCGCCCCCTGACCCAGTTTTATCTGTGCCTTGAATTCCTACCGAATTTGCATCAGTTTGATTTCCGTCGCCTCCAATTTTCACTCCAAATACCACCGTCCCCGATTGACTAAGAACACCCCCTCCGTCACCGTTAAATTTATTGGCACCATTAAAGTTATTTCCAATGCCACCCCCTCCAGCACCGAAATTTATCGTTAATCCTGGAATTATCACTTGCTTTCCGTTACCACCATTTCCCCCTTTTCCTTGGCCTGCTCCAGCACCTGAGCCATTAGTACCTATTGACGCTAGTCCACCACCTCCACCGCCTGCATGTGCTCCATTTCCTGAAGCATCCCCACGTCCCCCAGCAAAGCCAATTCCTGGAAGCGATGTTCCTCCCGCAGACCCTACAGTCGTTGAAGCTCCTCCTCCTCCTCCTCCTGCTCCATTTGTTCCTATAGGATTTCCGCTTGAGGCGCCACCCCCACCTCCAATTGCACTTGCTGAGATAGTTGTTCCATCAATACTACCAGAGATAGAACTCGCGCCTCCAGGTTGACCTTTCAGATTTATAGAAGTAGATCCAATACCACCTTGCCCCACAGCCAAAGTAAACTCTTGACCTGCAGGGAAACCATATGGATTTGAAGTTGAATAATTAAGGCCAGTAAGTAATTGCCCTGCTCCTCCGCCTCCACTTCCTGATCCAGCCCCACCACCTCCGCCAGCTCCACCTACAATCGCCTTAAAGCCGATAAGTCCTTCTGGAGCTGTCCAAGTAGTAGTACAAGTAAATTCGATAATTGTGGTGCCGGTTTTTGCCCCATCATCTATAACTTTAAAGCAAGGACTTATTGGAGGAAGTGGATAGGAAATTAGAACTAGTCCTTGTCCACCAGGTCCTCCGGAGCTATTTCCTTTTGATCCTCCTCCTCCTCCTCCGGGAGCAGTTCCGGCTTTACCAGGGGTATTTCCACTCCCCGATCCACCTGCTCCCCCTGCACCACCTGACCCACCGTTTCCCCCGTTTCCCCCGTTACCAGTTTGTCCGTTCCCTCCAATCGTAGTGTTTCCATATCCAAATCTTACGTTTTGTGGTAGGGTGGCATTATAAGTACCAGCACTAGAACCACTAGCTCCATTTCCACCTTTTGCATATACTAAGGAGTTCGTAATTGAATTAGGAGGGCTTGAATCCCTAGTTGCCCAGCTATCTCCTCCATTTGCTTGAGCGGCACCTCCAGCTCCAATGAATATACCAATGGCCTCCCCTGGAGTTACTGGTATGGTAACAATTGAATATCCTCCACCTGCACCACCTGCACCATTGTTCCCATTTCCACCGCCTCCACCTCCGCCCCAGACTTTGATGGTAATTTCATATATTCCTGCAGGTACATAAAAGGTCCCATTTGAAGCATAGGTAGCAGCTTGGATCCCAAAGAAAGTTATGTTGTTAGCTGACAGCGTTATGGCGCATGCATCAGTTGATTTCTTAATTGTTTTTATTGTGAGTGATGTTAGATCTTCATTGCTTATGGTAGAAGTTGTGAAAGATCCTTTTCCATTTACAATAGAAACTGAAGCTGACAAATTTGTACCAGTATTTGCTAATCCTAAATCGTAGGTAACATTGTAGGTCCCATTGAGTAAAATTGCTGGGTTGCCAGTAATCGATACTGTGGCAGAACCTCCAGTATTTGAAGGGGCAGCTGAGGAAGTGGCAAGTAGGGTATAAACAGGAGTTACTTCAATTGTTCCAGTTGCTGAAATATTTCCACATCCTCCTGTTAATGGAATAGCGTAGTTGTAAAATCCAGGGGTTACAGAACTAGCGATAGTACCACTGATCGTAATAGTATTTCCCGAGAATCCTGCTGATAAACCAGCGGGAAGCCCTGTAGGTGTCCCAATTCCGGCAGACCCGTTTGTAGTATGTGTGAAAGGAGTTATTGTCCCATTTAAACAAACGCTAGCGTACGCTGAGGCTGCGGATGTAGTATTTTTATTCACAGTAATCGTACTGGAGGTTGCTGGAGAAGTAGCTCCACAGCTTACTGCATTTGTATAATTTACACTGACAGATTTACTTCCTGCGGTTAGCCATTTTAAAACCAGGTTTGGACTTCCATTTCCTCCCGAAGTTATGGTATAATCAGCACCTAAAGTTCCAGGTATAGTCCAAACATAATTAGTTTCACCTGTTTGGGTAGAATAAGTTACATCCGTATCGACACAAACAGGACCTGTTGGCTGACTAGTGAAGGAGACTACTGGTAGTGCATTGACAATAAAAGCTCCTGAAGGATTACTTATAGCGGTGGTTCCACATGTACTTGATGTTACCACTACAAAATAATAAAGGGTTCCAGGAGTTGAAGAAGGAGGGGTCAGACTATTTGTGGTCTTACCTGTAAGGAGTATAGCGTTAGGGTCAGAAATGGATGCAATAGCGCTAGTGTTACTATACCATTGGTAAGTGAACCCTTGACGGTTGGCGACAGATATAGGATTAAAGGAAAGGTTTTGACATTTGGATTGCCCTGCCAAACTCGGAGACAGAATAGCTGCTTGCGCATTGACAGTGATTTTACCCGTAGCATTGACCAATCCACATCCACCGGTCAAAGGAATACTATAATTGAAAACTCCGGATGCGGTTGGGGTTCCATTGATCGTAATTGTATTACCTGAGAAAATAGCAGTCACCCCAGCTGGCAGACCTGTCGCTGTACCAATTCCGGTAGCTCCTGTAGTAATATGAGTTATAGCACTTGGCAAAGCAGAATTTATACAGACTATTGGAGAAGAAGATGCAGCGCTTGTGGTGTTATTTGGAGTAACTATAAATGCTCCTGAAACATTACTAGAGACAGAAGATCCACAGGGTCCGGATACCACTACATAATAGTAAAAAGTACCTGCTGTTGAATTTGGAGGCGAAAAAGTATTCGAATTCGTCCCTACAGGAGTTTGAGTCCCTGCTAGGCGATCTCCTGTGGTATTTCTATACCACTGATAGGATATGCCAGTGGCAGACCCAACTGTAACAGAAATAGTATTAAAAGGTGAAGAACTATTTATACAACTGGTTTGCCCTGATAAACTTTCAGAAACTATACTTGGAATAGCATTTATAGTAATTGTACCCGTAGCATTGATAGAACCGCAGCCTCCAGTCAAAGGGATTGAATAATTATAAGTTCCAGCTGTGGTTGGAGTACCTGAAAATGTTATTTGGTTGGATGCCCAGCCAGCAGTAACTCCTGGAGGAAGATTGCTTGGAGTTCCAATGCCTGTGGCTCCAGTAGTTGATTGGGTAACTCCTGCGGGAATTGGTGCGTTCTGGCAAAAAGTATTTGAAGAAATCGTTCCAGCGGAATTATTAGGAGAGACAGTTATAGTGCCATTTATAATTGAACTTGTACAGCTTCCTGTTGGGGTAATTGTATAATTATATGTGCCCGGAGTTGATGGACTGCCAGAAATTGTAACGTCTCCATTATTATAGGTTGCTGTAACTCCCGTAGGTAATCCGGAGAAAGTCGCTCCTGTAGCTCCAGCAATAACATAATTTATAATTCCAATTCCTGAACCTTGACAGACTGATTGATTGTTAGATCCGGCAATTGATGTGAGTGTATTTGAGCATGTCCAGCTTACGATTACCAGTCCTTTTCCACCATCTCCGCCCGAAATTCCAGAGCCACTTTTTCCTCCGCCACCACCTCCTGGAAAACCTCCAATAAAGCCAGATTGATTTCCATTAGAACCCCCATTTCCGCCTGCACCTCCACCGTTTAATCCAATTCCCCCTGTCCCTCCCGTAGAAGTATTAGTGGAAGTTGCTCCCGGGTTACCGTTGCTTACTTGATTCCCTGACGCACCTCCCCCTCCTCCTCCATTCCCATTTGAATTTGAACCGTTCCCTCCTCCTCCTCCATTTCTATTTATTGTGCCACCTGAAGAAGCCCCACCTAGTCCACCTGTTAAATTTACTCCTCCTAATCCTCCGTTGGCAATTGCATTGACTATAGGGGATGGAGCATTTCCAACAAAGGAACTGAGTTGTCCATTTACTGCAGCGTTGGTTGTTGCGCCTAATCCACCATTTCCTACTGTTAC
>TARA_R110002012_G_scaffold321984_1_pt1 | contig 28839 bp, 28 predicted proteins | sample TARA_R110002012 | Tara Oceans TARA_R110002012 (sample SAMEA4396515) | marine metagenome | biome: Westerlies Biome; feature: [DCM] deep chlorophyll maximum layer (ENVO:01000326); material: water (ENVO:00002006), including particulate matter (ENVO:01000060) such as... | depth 40 m | reverse complement strand
CCCGCCGTTGTCAGGAGTTTTTTGAAAAGAGGTATGGCTATCAGAAATGTCTGCTAACCACTTCCTGCACTGATGCGCTGGAGATGGCCGCTATCTTGTTTGATATACAACCGGGAGATGAGGTCATCCTACCAAGCTTCACCTTTGTATCCACTGCCAATGCCTTTGTATTGCGTGGAGCAAAAATTGTCTTTGTTGACAGCAGGGCAGATCATCCTAATATGGACGAATGCCTGATAGAGGAATTAATTACTCCAAAAACCAAGGCGATTGTAGTGGTGCACTATGCAGGTTTGGCCTGCGAAATGGATGTGATCATGGATATCGCGGAGAGGCACGGTTTGAGGGTGGTGGAGGATGCGGCTCAAGGCATTGATAGTTTTTATAAGGGCAAAGCGTTAGGAAGTTTAGGGCATCTGGGAACGATGAGTTTCCACGAAACCAAGAATATCCAATGTGGGGAAGGAGGGATGCTGATGATCAATGACCCCTCGCTAATTAAAAGAGCAGAAATACTCTGGGAAAAAGGAACTGAAAGGGTGGCTTTCTCCCGGGGGGAAATCAGTAAATATGGCTGGGTGGATATCGGAAGTTCTTATTTGCCATCCGAACTCAATGCCGCTTACCTCTGGTCACAGCTGGAGAATTTGGATAGGATTCAGGAAAGAAGAAAGGCAATATGGAAAGACTACTTTAATGCTTTCAACAACGATTTCGCTAAACCTACAGTTTTGAGCGCTAATTACTTGGGGGTAGTTAAAAATTTAAAATTTAAAATATCTAATTCCTCGCATTCCACCTCCAACTTCCAACCTCCAACTTCCAACTTCCACCTCTTCTACATCCTCTTCCCATTTCTAGAAAGCCGAACAGCTTACGCAGCAGACCTAAAAGAACAAGGAATCCTGGCCGTTTTTCACTACCAAAGTCTTCACAAATCCGCATATTCCAAAAAGCACTTTCCGGATCAATACAATAGAGAATTACCTAATTCCGATCGTTATTCAGACTGCCTTTTGAGATTGCCCTTATTCTATGAATTACCGGAAATTTCCAGTCTTCTCGACGACTGCAGAGAGAAAAGATCTCATCACCGACAACTGACAACTGATAACAGAAAACCTGGGAACTGACAACCAAAGTTTGCAATTCATAAACAACCGAGTAAATTTATTACTCAGTCAAGGTTAATAGCTTTCTCGGCACCCTTCTAGGAATAATGAAATATGTGCAAACTCTAATTTTCGAATGGGAGTGAAGGGGCGAAGCTGTGATCTTTTTCACTACAAATTCACAGTACTTTTATACCATTTGTTCAATAGTATGTAAATCGCATGTAAGTTTCTTTTTATCAACTAGTTTTGAAATTTCCTTTGGAAATGAATGGAGGATTAAAAACTGAATAGTATAAGCAGTGCTGCAAATCAACACTCCACACGATTCTTAGAAATTTTTAAATGGGGTTTGACCCTGCCTTTTTCCAAAAAATTAGTGATTTTAAAAAAGGAAATTAGCTGAAAAAGTTCAGGAAAATCGACTAATCTTTGCATTTAATACTTTGACCCCATTTATTTAGTTAATTTCTTTGGGGAACAATGGAATTTTCAAAAACTGCTGAATGGGTATGTTAAGCTTTAAAAAATTGTTTTTAAAGTGGCAAATTAAGGGGTTACAGCGAGTTAACATCATTTAAAAAGTATGAAAAAAATTTTAATAGGTGGAGCGGGAGGAGCTCCATCGGAAGGAGTTATTAATTCTCTACTGGACAACAGAAATGGAGAAGAAATTATTGGAATGGGAAGTGAGCCTACCGATCTGGTTCTATCCAGAGCGGTTCGTAAATACTTCGTTCCTTACGCAGATACACCAGAATATAAAACTGAGTTGCTTAAAATCCTTCGTATTGAGAAACCTGATTTAATTCATTTTCAAAACGATTTGGAAATTTTTAACGCGTCTCTTTTTCGTGATGAGATTCATGCTGAAGGAGTCAAAACCTATATGCCTGATCATGAGGTAATAGATACTTGCGTGCATAAGTATAAAACATATCTTAAACTCGAAAGTGCTGGGATTAAGGTGCCTAAAAACATCATGTTGAATGATGAGCAAGATCTTATTAGAGCTTTTAAGGAGTTGGGTGATAAAGAAGGTAAAATTTGGCTTCGAACTTCTTCCATTGGAGCTGGAGGAAAAGGGGCATTGCCCACAAATGACTTCGAATTTGCAAAGCATTGGATCACCTTTTTCAATGGCTGGGGAGATTTTTGTGCAGCGCAAATGCTTTCCCAAAAAACAGTAACATGGCTTTCCATTTGGCATGAAGGTGAACTCATTGTAGCCCAAACCCGAATTCGCAAAGGATGGGTTCATGGCAATCGTACTCTTTCAGGCGTCACTGGGGTAACTAAAGTTGGACAAACCTACGCTGATCCTTTGGTGGATGAAATTGCAATGAAAACCATTTTTGCAGTATCGGATAAGCCACATGGAATATTTGGTGTAGATATGACCTACGATGTAGATGGAATTCCCAATCCAACAGAAATTAATATCTCACGATTCTTCACTACCGTTTTGTTTTTCACTAAAGCGGGTCTCAACATGCCAGCGATATTTAAAGACCTTGTTTTATACGATGAGTTTCCCAATCTGGAAAAGAAAATCAATCCACTTCCAGAGGGACTTCTGTGGGTAAGAGGAATGGACACCAAGCCACGCTTGATGATGCCCGGTGATATTGAAAGGGAAGTAGAAAATTTGTTATGATCTTAGTTACTGGAGCTTCTGGGTTTATTGGGAAAAAATTAATTACTGCATTGGTCAATGTGTATGGAGTTGATCACATTTTGGCACTTACATCAAAACCTATTTCAGAATGCCAATACCTGCTACATGATAATTATTCATTCGATCATGATTATGTGATAAAAGCTGGATATGCTGATGTGACTACCCTATTACATGCTGGCGCTTTCACACCCAAAAATTCAGCAGAGGGAAATGATGTGGTTTCATGTACCAGCAACATCAACAATACCATTAAGTTGCTTCAGTTAAAATTGCCCGCACTGGAGAAGTTTGTTTTTTTGAGTACACTGGACGTATATGGAAAGGACGCGAAGATTAGTGAAGACTCTCCCATTGATCCAGTATCATTGTATGGACATTCAAAATTGTATTGTGAAAAAGTAATTGCCTCATGGGCGAAAACCAATAATAAAATTGCTCATTTGCTTCGTGTAGGTCATATTTACGGTCCAGGCGAAGAAGCCTATCAGAAATTGATCCCGGCTACTATGCGTAAATTGTTGGAAGGTCAGCCTTTACAACTTTGGGGTAGTGGCAATGAACTACGTTCCTTTTTATATATAGATGACTTGGTAAATTCAATATTAAAATCCTTGGAAACTAAGGCTGATTTAGGAGTCATAAATTTGGTCAGTGGAAAAACAATCTCTGTCCGTGAATTGATCCATACACTTATGGGAATTAGTGGTATTGATTCCACAGTAGAAGAAGTAAAGATGACTACTGAAGGCAGAGATCTTATTTTCGATAATACCAAAATGCAAAAGGAATTGGGATTGAAAGAAACCTCTTTGCTACAAGGGCTAACAGCTGAGTGGGAATATATGAAACAGTTCAGTCGATGAATATTTTCTTTGATCTGGATGGAACCCTTGTAGATGCCAGCGATAGATTATTTAAACTTTTTAAGTTTCTAGTACCTAATTCTGAACTCACCAAAGATTCCTATTGGAAGCTTAAGAAAAATAAAATTTCACACGCAGAAATATTGCGAAATCAGTTTAAGTATTCAGATCAGCAAATAAAGGAATTTGAGAATACGTGGTTACACATGATTGAATTGCCGGAATGGATTGCTCTGGACAAACCAGTTGAGAATAGTACCCTTTTTTTATGGGAGCAAAAAAAAATACATTCTTTATTTGTGGTTACAGCAAGGCAGTCCGAAGAGCAAGCATTAATGCAGATTCAGCGGTATGGGTGGGAGTCAATTTTTGAAGATGTACTGGTAACAAAACATCAGCGGGAGAAGTCAGAAATGATTTTGACAAAAGAGATTAATATAGGCTCTGACTGGATTGTGGGAGATACGGGTAAAGATATTGAAACAGGGAAGAGGGTAGGATTATTGACAGCGGCGGTGCTTTCGGGTTTTTTGAATCAAGAAAAACTGCTGGAGTATAAACCAGATATAATAGTAAATAGTGTGGTTGATCTAGTATTTGACGAATAAACGTATGGATCCTTCAAAAGATAAGGTGATCGAATCAGCAAATTTTTACGGAAAGTCTTTTTTGAATTTCGATTACCAACTAGCCGATTATAACTTTCAATCGTTGAAGCCTTTCTTTAAAGGAAAGAAGGCGTTGGAGCTTGGGCCATGTTCAGGCTATATGACGAAATCGTTGATTAAAGAATTTGATTCCATCGATTTAGTGGAAGGTTCTGAAAAATTGCTAAATCAGATTCCGGATTATCCGAATGTCAAAAAATTTCACTCATATTTTGAAGAATTCGAACCTACAGATACATACGATTCCATTATCATGAGCCATGTGCTGGAACACATCAAAGATCCGGTTCTAGTATTACGTAAATTCATAACTGGCTACACGAGGAAGGAGTCTTCTTAATATCTGTTCCCAATGCTAAATCCTTACACCGAATAGTAGCTGTTGAAATGGGATTGTTGAACTCAATTTATGAATTAAACAGCAGAGATCATGAGTTAGGACATTACCGGGTTTACGATATGGATACGTTAAAGTCCCATGTCACGGAAGCTGGTTTTAAAGTAAAAGAGACAGGTGGTATATTTTTGAAACCAGTGTCAAATGAACAAATTGAACAACACTGGACAAAAGAAATGATTGAAGGTTTTTATAAAGCAGGTCAACACTTTCAGGAAAACTGCGCCGAGATTTTTTTGGTATGCGTGAAATATTAAGTGCAAAATTCGATTGCTTTCTTTTAAGCAAAAGATAAAAATCGAATAACCTTTGAAAGAATCTTGAAAATAAATCAAAATAACTCCACTGCATGATCATAGCAGGAGTAGGTGGACATGCGCTTGAACTATTGGATATTCTCATTTCAGAGTGTAAAACCTATGGTCTTCTCTTCTTTGATGAAAATAAATCCTTAAAGCTATTTGAAGGAACATATCCAATTATCCACATTGAAGAGGAAGTTGCAAAAGTATTTCATGAAGATCCCGGATTTATTCTGGGCACGGGAAATCCAAAAGTCCGGTACCACTTTTATCAAAGATTAGGCAAGCTGGGCGGAAAACTTACTACTGTACAAGGACAAGGTGTGGTGAAAAGTGGATTTAGTAAAGTAGAAGAAGCTGATATTTTCAATCTGTGCTTTATTGGACCAAATATACAACTGGGTAAAGGTTGCCTGATCAATACCGGCGCTCAGATTCACCATGAAGTGGAAATTGGAGATTTCACAGAGGTAAATCCTGGAGCTGTAATATTAGAAGGAGTGCAGATTGGAAGCTTAAGTTCCATAGGTGCCAATGCTACCATTCTTCCGAAAGTTAAAAGTAGGGAATAACGTAGTAATAGGAGTAGGTCTTTCGTAACTCGGGATGTAGTAGGAGTACTAGGGAGAATTATTCAAAAGAATTAATGCTGAAAAACTCAACTATCTTCTATCTCTTCCGACAGATAGCGTAGTTTTAAGCGAAGCCAACATCTCGCATACTATAAATGAAAATTAATTCATCTATTTTCAATTTTGAAAAAGTTTTTAATTAATATATTAATATTCATTATTCCATTTGGAATACTTTGGGTCATCACCTATTTCACCTATTCAACTGATAAAGGAGACTTAATAAGAATAGGATATATACCAAATTTATTTCCTAATTACAGAGATAAATTTGAGAAGGAACTGTCCAGAGAAATTAAGTTTGAGAAGTTATCAAACAATCCAATTAAGAGAGAATATGATATACTTACGATCGGAGATTCATTTTCAGAGCAGGGTGCTGCTGGTTATCAAAACCTTTTAGCTTCTATGCATGGAAAATCAGTTTTGCATATAGATAATTCTTATCATAGCAATCCGTTTCAAGCATTAATAGCTTTGCAGAATGGGGATTTTTTTGAAGAGTTTAAAATAAAAAATGTTATTCTAGAGGTTGTGGAAAGACATTTTATTCAAAATTCTATGGAATTGAAAATAGATTCTTCAATGAATTATAACTCATTTCAACCCATTAAGTCAAAAAATGTGGAAGATGAGGAAGTAGATAAAGTCCTAAATCAACTTCTCAAATTTCCATATTTTACACTTTACAGGAAAATATTTCCGGATAAATTGATTTCATTGGTTTATGCCAGAGAGTTAAAAAATAATCCATTTTCACTCTCTGATAATACACTATATTTTTATCACCTGGACGTGGCTAATATAGCGCTCAATAATTCAATGGATGAATTGGAGAATATAAACAGTCTACTAAATGATTTAAATACTGACCTGGATAATAGTGGGACAAATTTAATTGTGTTTCCTGTGCCTGATAAATATCATTTTTATAAAGATGATTTAGAAAATACAGATGGATTTGATACCCCATTGTTATTCTCCAACTTTGCTAAGTTACAGAAAGAATATGCATATGTGGATTTGATGGATTCCAAAGACAAAGGTGAATTGGATATGCTTGATTTCTATTATTATGATGATTCCCATTGGTCTCCTGAGGGGGCCAAAGAGGTTACCCAGCAATTAGTGAGAGTGATTGATAATTAATTCGGTCAAATTAGCTTGAAAGTAGATAGCTATTTTAATCCTTTGCTGAGTCGATTTCTTACTTATGGTTGTTCTGGTACACTGGGTTATATTTCGAACGAATTTCAAAGCTTTAGAAAAGTTTGCTATGCCGTTTTCGTAGGTGGGGAATATAGATTTCTTGGGTTAATCGCGGCAGTTTCGTAGTGGATTAAGGATATGGAATGAACATGTCAACAGATCACGGTAGAGAGTCCTCAGCCTTTCCGTCATTGCAATCATCGAAGAAAACAGCCCGTCCCGAACTCGTTTGGGTTAAGCATTCCCTCATACATCAGCCCATCTTGAATCCTGTCCTTAGCCATTTAAACTACTAACAACTAGCAACAACCAACAACCAACAACCAACAACCAACAACCAACAAAATGATCATAGCAGGAGCTGGAGGACATGCGCTGGAACTATTGGATATTCTGATTTCACAGGGAAACACAGAAGACCTTCTATTTTTTGATGACAATAAACCGGATTCACTTTTCCAAGGTACTTTCCCCATCATCCGCAGCCAAGGAGAACTACAAAATGCCCTTCAGGAAGATTCCCGCTTCATTCTGGGTACAGGAAATCCAAAAATCCGCTTCCGCCTGTACGAAAGACTGATCAAGCTAGGAGGGAAGCTTACTTGCGTGACAGGGCAGGGAGTTCGGCAAAGTAACTATAGCACCATCACTGATGCGGATATATTCACAGGTTGCTTTATCGGACCAAACACACAATTGGGAAAAGGCTGCCTAATCAATACTGGCGCCCAGATCCATCATGAAGTACAAATCGGTGAATTCTCGGAAGTAAATCCAGGCGCTATCCTCTTAGGAGGAGTCAAGGTGGGCAGCTTTTCTTCTATAGGAGCGAATGCAACCATACTGCCGCTATTGTCTATAGGTAATAACGTAATAATAGGTGCCGGAGCTGTAGTAACCCGGGATGTGCCTGATGGGGTTAATGTGGTAGGAGTGCCTGGGAGGATAATCTCAAATATATAGTGCTATTTAACTCCATTACCTTTCTCGTTTTCTTACCAGTAGTTTTTCTATTGTACTGGTTTGTATTTCAGAAAAATTTAAAGTTTCAGAATGCATTTTTATTGGTGGCGAGCTATATTTTTTAACGTTGATCAAAATAGGGTGATTTTAATAGTAGAATTATTTTGTATGATTAATTAAGCAAGAATGTTTAAAATTTCAAATAGAATTATATCAAAAATTACAAAGTTTGGAGGTAAAAGATCTTTTTCTCAATGCGGTGAAGATCTTATAATTAATTATATTTTTTCCGCTAGAGGAATAAAGACCCCATTTTATTTTGATATTGGCGCCTATCATCCTGAGAAATTAAGTAACACAAATTTTTTCTATTTAAAAGGATCAATTGGGGTGAATATTGAACCAAATCCTGAGAACTTTAAATTATTTTTGAAAAAGAGAAAAAGAGATGTTAATATTAATATTGGAATTGGAGTTAATGATACCGTTCTTGAATACTATAATTTTCATGATTCAACTTTAAATACATTTTCAACTAATGAATACGAGAATTTTAATAAATTATATATAGACACTGGTTCAAATAAATACAAATTAAAAAGTAAAAGTTTGATTGAAGTGAAAGAGGTTAAGAAAGTAATTAAAGAATTAAATCTCACCAAAATAGATTTGTTGAGTATTGATGCAGAGGGATTAGATTATGAGATTTTAAAAAACTGGGATTTTTACTATTGTTTGCCAAAAATTGTTTGTGTAGAGTCAGTTGAATATTCTCATAATGGTACGGGAAAGAGAAGAAATGAATTAGTTAATTACTTGATAAAAAAAGGATATTTAGAGGTTGCCTTTACTGGTTTGAATTCAATTATGGTCGAAGCTTTATTTTATAATAAAGGTGCTTAAGCATGAAGATAAATCTTATAGCAGTTAAAAAAATACTTCATAAATTTTTTAAAAGACTAGGATATACTATTACAAATGATTCTGTATTTAAAGGGCAATCCTCGAGTTTCTTCGCTAGCCATAAATGGCTAATTGAACTAGATTTCCTGACTATTTTAGATATCGGTGCAAATAAGGGCCAGTTTGCTTCAAAATTTAGAATGCTTTTTCCAAATGCATTTATATACAGTTTTGAGCCTATACAGGAAATTTTTGAAATTTTAAATAATAGATTTTCCAAAGACTTAAAGTTTAAATCTTTTAATCTTGGCTTGGGTTTAGAATCAGGAGAATTTGATTTCTTTCAAAAAGATTTCTCCGATTCCTCTAGTCTGATGCGATCCAAGGATCTCCTCAAAGAAAACTTTCCTCAAACTCAAAATGAAAGTAAAATTAAAATTCAAGTAGAAAGTCTTGATAATATCTCCAATTGTATCAATCTGGAGTTACCTATGCTAATCAAAATTGATGTTCAAGGATTTGAAAAAATGGTGATTCTAGGAGGAAAGCAAACTATTAAAAAAGCATCAGTATTAATCGTTGAAGTCTCCTTTTATGAACTTTATGAGGATCAAGAGTATTTTGATTCTATTTATTCGCTACTATGTGATCTGGGATTTAAGTATATGGGAAATTACGATCAATTGTATTCTCCTAATGATGGGTCAATTCTGCAGGCAGATGCAATTTTTTTTAAAGAAAATGGCTGAAGGAATTGAACTTTCTATTGTTATACCAAATTTCAATTCAGGCATTTTATTGGATCATACTTTAAAGAGCATTTTTTCAAAGGAAACTTCGCTCTTATTTGAAGTTTTGATAATGGATAATTTATCAAGGGATAATCCACTAGTATATATAAATAAATATCCAAAGGATGCTATTAACTTTTTTTCCTCAGAGGATTCAGGAATCTATGATGCTATGAATAAAGGAATAGGGCTGGCAAGTGGGACTTGGCTTATGTTTTTGGGTGCAGGGGATAAATTACTACTTGATCAAATAAATATTGCGGTTCAAAGTGAAAATAGTGAATTTGATTTGGTTTATGGAAATGTAATTGTGTCTAAAAGTAATAAATTATATGATGGTTCTTTTAATTTAATGAAATTGTTATACAAAAACATATCTCATCAAGCTATTATCTATAAGTCATCTGTTTTTAATAAGATTGGCATGTATGATTTACATTATAAAATTTGGGCAGATTATTTAATGAATTTGGAAATTTTCTTTAATAAAAAAATGAATAAAAAATATCTTGAATTGGTATTTTGCACATTTCAAGGAGAAGGTATTTCAGATCAAAAAAAGGATTTTAGGTTTTCTAATCGCAAAAAATATATTTACTTAAAGTTATTAATGAAATACTTGAGCTGGAGTAATTTTTGTGTAGTTTGTGTTTATTTTTTTAATTTGTTTATAACTAAACTAAAAAGTGCTAAATAGTTCAATATTACTTTTAACTTCAACAATTTCTCCTCAGGATTGGCATTTTGTTGGAAGAAAAGGTATTGATGAAAGAGAAGAAGATTATTTTTTAGCATTATCTTTTTATAGTAAATTTAATTTGCCGATTGTTTTTATAGATAATTCAGGTCATTTCAGTAAACGAATAAATAGTGTTATTTCCAATATTTCGGAATCTGAGTATCTGACTTTTTTAAGTAATCATAGTAATAAAGGAAAAGGTCATGGCGAACTTGAAATTATAAAATATGCATTTGAAAATTCGAAGTTAATCAATAAATATGATAATATAATTAAAATTTCTGGAAGGTATATAATTTCAAACTTTATTCATTTCCTTTCTAATTTAACATTTAATAATAAAATACATTGTTGTAATTATTCTAGGAGATTTTCATGGGTAGATACTAGAATTATGATATTGGACCATTATTTTATTAATAATTATCTTTTCCCTACAATGGATAAATTTTTAGATGAACCTTCATCTATATTTTTTGAAAGAGTATATGCTAGATCAATTCATTTGTTTCAATATGATGGTGGGAAGATTTTACTTTGGCCTACATATCCCTTTTATAACGCAATTAACGGAGAAAATGGAAGATCTATTAAGTTTTCATTTTTCAAAAAAATCAAGTACCGTTTGTTCTACAATGTTAAAAAATTTGTTTTCAGCCAGACAATTTAATGAGTGTAATTAAAGTACAGAATGTTTCTAAGCGTTATAGGATTGGCCTTAAGGAGAAAAAGTCTGAAACCCTAGCTGGGCAGCTTGCTAACTTGATCAAATCTCCATGGAGCAATTTGAAAAGACTTCGTGAGATGAGTCGATTTGGCGCTGAAGACGAATCAATTTTCTGGGCATTATCAGATCTAGATTTCGAAGTAAAGCAGGGGGAAGTTCTGGGTATCATCGGAAAGAATGGAGCAGGAAAATCTACTTTGCTGAAAATATTATCACAGATTACTGATCCCACTTCCGGCAAAATAGAAATTCACGGTCGTGTCGCTTCTCTTTTGGAAGTTGGTACTGGTTTTCACCCAGAGTTATCTGGTCGTGAGAATATCTATATGAATGGAACCATTTTGGGGATGACACGAAGGGAAATCGATTCGAAACTTGATGAGATTATTGATTTTTCTGGAGTAGAGAAGTTTATTGATACACCTGTGAAGTTTTATTCCTCTGGAATGAAGGTTCGATTGGGTTTTTCTGTGGCTGCCCACTTGGAGCCTGAAATATTGATCATTGATGAAGTATTGGCAGTTGGAGATTTCGAGTTTCAGAAAAAATGCCTTGGTAAAATGGAAGATGTGAGTTTAAACCAAGGAAGAACCGTCCTCTTTGTATCACATCAAATGGATGCAATCAAGTCGTTGTGTAAGACAAGTTTAGTATTAGAGAAAGGAAAGATAAATTTCATTGGTGATATAGCAACAGGAATTAATATGTATGTTGGTTCATACAAGGTCAACCATTCTGTTAGTTTTTATTATGAAAATAATAAGCCAAGTATAACCAAAGTGGATTTTGATCCTACTTATTCTGGTTTAAGATTTTTAATAGAGTATAAGAGCCCTTTCTTTATTACAAAGCCTGTTGTTGGAATAGTCTTATTTAATCAAGAGGGTAGTCCCGTTTTCGGTTCTAATCCTAGATTTCATAAAAGTGATAGTCTTCCATTAAGTTCAAAGGAAGGGGTAGTTGAGGCGTTGGTCGATGGTCCAGAATTACATTCGGGTATATATAAAATTTCGATTTGGTTAGGTGATATCTCCGTTGACTTTGATGTGAAGCAACATGCATTAACATTCGAATACATTTCAGATAGTCAATATGTACAGAAGCCAAATCCATTAAAAATGGGATCCATAGACAAAGTTTTTAAATGGAATTATTTGAGATGAAGTCCAATAGTAGGTTAAAATATGAACATTCGGAATCTGTTCATAACACTCAAGCCTCAGAGATATTAGTTCCCTACATTTTATCATTACTAGATCCAAAATCGGTTTTAGATGTGGGATGTGGTATTGGTACTTGGTTGCATGTCTTTAGGAATTATGGAGTTAAGGATGTTTTTGGTATTGATGGAGGATATATAGATAAGAGTCTACTTTCAAAATATCTTCCCCCAGATTGTTTTCAAGATGTAGATCTAGAATGTTCATTTGATCTCGGAAGAAAGTTTGATATGGTACTATCCTTGGAGGTTGCTGAACATCTGTCTATTAATGCTGCAAGAGAATATGTTTCCAGTTTATGTCTACACGCGGATATAGTAGTTTTTTCCGCTGCCGTCCCAGGACAGGATGGACAAAACCATTTGAATGAACAGTGGCCAAAATATTGGATTGATATTTTTAATAGTCATGGATTTGAGGTTTTTGATCCATTTCGTAGAATTTTTTGGAATGACTCTCGTATTGATCCTTGGTATAGGCAAAATTTATTTTTGTTTTCAAGATTGAATCTGAATTTAGATAAACCTTTTATTTCCGATATTATTTTGCCAGATTATTGGGGGCAAAAAACCAAAAAACTTGCTAGATTAAAGGATAATTTGGAGAGAATACGCGATGGAAAAGTTGGTTTTTTCTTCTATTTAAAGGGACTTTTTAAAAGCTTGAAATATCTTGGTAGGAAAGTAAGGTAGAAGTGATTTCAGTCGTTATTTGTACATTTAATCGTTTCAATCTTTTGAAGAGTACATTAGATTCTCTTATCGATCAAACTAATAAAGACTTTGAATTAATTATAGTCGACAATAATTCAAAGGATGAAACTTCAACGGTGGCAGATCTGTATTCCTATTTTTTTGCAGAATTTAAATATATCGTCGAACTAAATGCTGGTCTTTCCTATGCTCGAAATAGAGGGGTTTTAGAGTCAACCTATGAATATGTGGCATTCATTGATGATGATGTTCTTTTACCATCGACATGGGCGGCGAACGTTTTGGAAGTCTCAGTTAATAAAAGTCCTGATATATTTGGAGGTCCAGTTTTTCCTTATTATCCAAAAGATAAACCAGATTGGTATAAGGATGAGTATATTTCCTTTTACTGTGGAAATATTCCTAGATATCTAAACGAGAATGAAACATTAATTGGATGCAATTTTGTTGTCAAGAAAGATGTTTTTGAGAGAATAGGATGGTTTAGAACTGACTTGGGAATGATAGAAAACACAATTTTATATTCCGAAGAGACAGAATTTCAGATGCGGTATAGAAAAATAAACAAAACCAGTTTTGTTTATTACTTTCCGAAAATTTCAATTTATCACTATGTTAGACCAGAGAAGATGACTATTATCTGGAACATTCGAGCTTTCATAGGTAAAGGTAAATCCAACTATTTAAAATCCGAAGCTGCAAAAACCTATAGACAATCTAATTTTCGATTTTTTGTTTTAATTAATGAATTAATCAAGATCTTTGTAATTGCCTTGTATGGTATTTTTTTTAGATCAAGAAAAGATTATCCAATTTTTAGTAATTTTTTGATGGAAAGATTAGCTGGGAATTTCAAAAAACTCGGATGGATTTTTGCTCAAATTTGAATGTTTCACCAAGGCCATTAGTTACGGTGGCTATCATCACTAGAAATAGGTCCGAGTCACTTAGAAAGACTTTAGAGGCTGTCTCAAAGCTGAGTTATTCGAACTTAGAAATTGTAGTCGTAGACAATGATTCTTCAGATAATACTAAAAGCGTTGTAAATGAGTTTGAATTTTGCTATTTATTTAGTGACAAGTCGAATGGTTTTGCAAAGACAAGACAGATAGCAGTGGATGCAGCATCTGGGGAATTTTTATTATGGTGTGATGATGATGTAATTCCAATTATTGGTTGGGTTGAGGCATACATAAATAGGTTTCAGAAAGATGATGAAATAGGTTTGATAGCGGGTAAAATTGTAAATCATGGTTTTCCAGAATACATGCGTTTTAAAGGCTTACAAATTATCACTTCAAATGGATTTTTAACTCGTGTTGATAATCCCGAAACTGCCACTATTTTTTCCAATCTTAACATGGGACAGCGTATGTCTGCTATGAAATCTATTGGTGGATATGATCCTTTTTTTCGAGGTGGTTATGAAGAAGTAGACTTGAATTTATCTTTTAGAGCAGAAAATTGGAAAGTGGTCTACGAAGAGAATGCTGTAGTTGATCATTATCATTGTTTTATTAGTTATAAAAAAGGTCGATTTTTCTTCGGTAGTCAATTAATGAGATTATACTTTTATTTCAAACATCGAAGTGTGATTAAGAATGAGGGGTTTATTCAAGCTGAATTGTCAGCTTTTGGTATTGATATTATGAAGAGCGTTAAAATATCACTTGCAGGAATTAAACGAAGAGATTTAGGGTATTTTTTTATAGGCTGTCTAGAGGTCTTTAATGCTATTACTTCCCGATTAGTTATACCTTGGATCATTTGGGAAACAAAAAAAACTAAATGAAAATAGCCTATGTTGCCCCCTACACTACTATACCGTCAAAGACGGCGAATAGTGTACATGTTATGAAAATGTGTGACTCATATGTCTCCTTAGATAATGTTGAAGTTTTTTTATTTGTTTCGAGAAATAAGACCTTATCTAAAAATCAGGATGTATTCAAACAATATGAACTAATACATGAATTTCCAATTATTGAAATACTAATCAGTAGATATAATTTCTTTCGTATTCTTCAGTTTTTTCTTTTTTTTCCAATTTTTCTGAAGTTGAAACAGGTCGATTATGTTCATACAAGAAATTTGTCTGTCGCTTTAGGTTGCGTACTATTTCGTATTCCGACGATTCTAGAATTACACGATTCCCCTGTGTCAAACAAGCGTGGATTTAATATTTTCAAAAAATGTATGAAATCTAAGTTCCTGGTGCGTCTTATTGTTATTACTGAAGCCCTTAAGAAACATTTAATAGATATTTTTCCCTCTTCATCAAATAAGTTATTGCATTTGCCAGATGGTGTTAGTGAAAAGAGTTTAAAAGTTAAAAATGTGACAAAGAACGATCGAGATAGTTTAGGTATAAAGTTCGATTTTTGTTGTGTTTATACAGGTCATTTATACAAAGGAAGAGGTATTGATTTGATAATAAATTTGGCGGAGTTAGCTCCTGATATTGGTTTTTACATTGTTGGCGGAAATGATGAGTCGGTAGCTTTCTATAGGAGAAAATGCGCCGAGATTTTTAATATCCATTTTGTGGGTTTCGTTAATCTAGAGTTAGTTCGTAAATATCAACTTGCTGGTGATATATTGTTAATGCCTTATGAAAATGAAGTTTTTGTTTCTGGATCAGCAGGTAATAGTACATCCCCTTTTGCATCTCCATTGAAAATGTTTGAATATATGGCTACTGGAAGAGTAATTATTTCGTCTCAATTGCCAGTGCTATATGAAGTTTTAAGAGAGGGTGAAAATGCAATAATGATCGAATATGATGATGTAAATGGATGGTTGACTGCTATTCGAAGACTTCAGAAGAATCCGGAAATTGGGGTATTTATTGGAGAAGCTGCAAAAAAAGATGTCGCATGCTTTACGTGGGAAAACCGTGTCAGAACTATTATAAAATATTTAAAGATCTCAAGTTCATGATTCGATTCGGTGGTTTTTTAATAACATATAATCGCTCTGAAACTGTATTGAACACGATTGAAAAAATCTTTAGTCAATCCCATCCTCCAGATTTTCTCTGGATCATCGATAATTCTGAAAATTTTGATACGGATTTCGCCATTTCCAGACTTCAAGATTCTCGAATCAAATATCTTCGCATGGGCTATAATGCTGGACCAGCTGGAGCGGCTGCCAAAGGGTTGGAATTATGCACTAAAGATGGAGCTGATTGGATTTATTGGGGAGATGATAATGACCCTCCATTCAGAACTGATTGTTTTGAAAAATTACTTAGTATTTCTGATGAGCACCCATTTTGCGGTGTATTAGGTGCTGTAGGACATTTTTTTGATAGAAAAAAAGGAGTGATCAAACGTATTCAAACTCGACTTTTAGAAAAAAAGGATTGGGTGGAAGTTGATAGTATCGCAGGAGGTATGTGCATGTTGGTTTCTAAAGAATTGGTAAACGCTGGGGTTTATCCGGATAAGGATCTATTTTTTGGTTTTGAAGAACTTGATTTTTGTTTGAAAGCAGCCAGAAAGGGCTTTTCACTAGTAGTGAACTGTGAGCTCTTTTTAGATGCAAGAAAGCAATCGGGACGATTGGAATTTGAGAGGCCTGCCTACCAGATTAAGAAAAATCTAAATCGTGAGTATTACAGTTTAAGGAACCTCTTGTATATATCAAATTCTTTAACATTGAATACGATGAGGAAGAAATTATTTGCCAAGTGGACTGCCAAAGCATTCTATGGCTATAGGTATGGTTTAAGATATGGATGGACTAATATGCGTTTAATAATTTTGGCCTTTTACCATTATGCGAGAGGTATAAAAGGCAAAACATTACCCATTGAATAAACCCACTATCTTATTTCTTATTGATGGACTGCAAACTGGGGGTGCAGAGCGGAGTCTGCTAGAATTATGTAAACGCTTTATTCAGTTGATTCCTACTGTAGGGGTATTATCTAACTCACTCGAACTCAAACCTGAATTTGATAAACATAATATTCCTGTTTTTTCCGTCCCTATACCCCGCAATTACAGATTCAGAAGAAATTCAGTACAATTAAGAATGTTAGTTGATACAGTTAAACCCGACATTATTCATTCTTTCTTATTTCATGCTGATATGACTCTGCGGTATTTAGAGTTTAGAGGGCCAAAAGTCACTGGATTAGTAAGTAATTCATATTCCCGAAGAAGGTTAACCCAAGTACCATTGAATGTGGCTTTTAAAGTTATTTTATTGAAATTTTGGGATAGATTCACTGCATCTAAAATTGATTTTTTTATTGCTAATTCGGAAGTAATAAGAGAAGCATACATCAAAGAGCTTTCCTATAAAAGTGGGAAAGTAGCAGTTATTTATAGAGGAAGAAAAATTGATGAGTTTAAGAAAAAAAACAAATCAAGTGAGTATAAATTTCAACTCAATATCATCTCAGTAGGTAGGTTGGTGCCATCTAAAGGCTTCATTGATTTATTGGAAGCCTTCTCTTTGTTTCAGAAAGAAAACAGGAAAGTTACACTCACGATCTGTGGGGAAGGCCCACAGAGGCAGGAACTGGAAAAGCTAATTCGAGACATGGAATTAAGTTCAACAGTGAAGCTTGTTGGCTCAGTTGATGATATTCCTGATCGACTTCGGAATTCAGATCTTTTTGTTTTCCCTACTTATTACGAAGGTTTACCTGGAAGTATAATAGAAGCTATGCTTTCAGGTATTCCTATTATTTGTTCAGATATCCCAGAGAACAAAGAATGTCTTAAAGATGGGATGTGTTTATTTCACAGAGTTGGAGATGCCCAAGATCTATTTGAGAAAATGAAGGAAGCCAATTTGCTTACGGATTGGGATATTCGCACAGAAAAAGCTTATCAGTATGCTAGTAAGCATTTCGATATCGATAAGATAGCAAACCAATACGAGGAAACCTATCTCAAGCTTTTAAATAGTTGAAAATCCTCCAACTGATCCAAAAACAACAGCTCAGAGGTGCAGAGATTTTTGCTGCGCAACTGTCTGAGGAATTATTCCTTATGGGGAATGAGGTACTTCTGGTGAGCATATTTGAGGGGAACCAAAAATTACCATTTTCTGGCAAACACGTTTGTATTAATGCTGAGGCTTCAAAAAGATTGTTCGATAGAAAATCCTGGAAAAAATTAGCCAATTTGATTGCAGAATTTCAGCCTGATATCGTACAAGCAAATGCTGGAGATACCCTAAAGTATGCTGCTTTTTCCCGCATATTTTTTGGTTGGAAAGCGAAGTTGGTTTTTAGAAATGCCAATCTTATTTCTGGTTTCATAACCAACCAATCCAAAAAAGTATTTAACCAGTTTCTACTTAGACAGGTAGCTGGTATTGCTTCTGTATCAGCTATCTGTGCGGATGACTTTATTCAGACATTTTCCTTCCCAGAGGATAAAGTATCTGTGCTTCCCATTGGAGTTTTAAAAGAAAAGCTTGTTTCCAGTCTTCCTAATGATATATCTGAATTGCTGGATGGTTCTGAATTTCTGATTCATGTTGGGAGCTTTGTTCCAGAGAAAAATCATAAGGACCTCTTTATCATTTTTGATCAAGTTCTTCTTGCCTATCCCAACCTGAAATTACTGTTATTAGGAGAGGGGCCATTAAAAGCTCAATATCAAAAGCAATTAGCAGATAGACCTGAGATTGTATTTCTAGGTTCACGATTGGATGTCGATTCTATCCTTCCCTTTGCAAAAGGATTGCTTTTACCATCCTTAATTGAGGGTTTACCTGGAGTGATCTTGGAAGCAATGAATAACAATGTGCCTGTGGTCAGCTATGGTGTAGGAGGGATTCCCGAACTTGTAATACCGGAAAAAACAGGTTGGCTAGTGCCAGTAGGAGAGAGTGAGAAGTTTGTAAATGCCGTAAGTCAGATTCTTTCAATGAATGATAAAACAAAATCGAGAGTGACAGAAAATGCGAAGAAAGTAGTACTTCAGCAGTATCAGATACCTATAATAGCGAAAAAATTCGAGTCATTTTATTCCAAAATACTCGCCAACTCAATTTGAAAATTTTATTCATTGATACTGAACCTATCAGGAGAGGAGCTCAGATTTTTATTTCTGAGCTTTCTTCGTTTTTGGATCCACTGGGACACCGAACTAAGATAGTTTACTTATATCAACTTAAGAATGATTCTGATGATTCAATTGCATTATCTCCAAACGTAACTTATTTACATGGAAAGAAGGATAGTACCTTTGAAAAAATGCCGGGAGTCGACCCTGTATTAATCAGGAAGCTACTTAAAGAGATCAATATATTTTCTCCTGATGTAATTGTGGCTAACGGTTCCAGAACTTTAAAATATTCTGCATCTGCCCGACATTTCTATAGGGGAGATGCACTATGGGTAGCTAGATGGATTGATGATGCTGAATTTTGGAACCCTGGGATTGCCTCTAAATTGATGTACAGTAAATTAATCTTGCCTCAGTTTGATGCTTGTATTGCAGTCAGCCAAGCCTCTCTGGATTCCATGATCCGCCATTATAATTTCAAAAAGCCTGGAATAGTAATTCACCGGGTATTCGACCGCGTCAAATTCAATAATGCTCCAACTAGAGAAGATGCCAGAAGGAAGTTAGGTTTGGACAATGCCGATGAAGTTTTGCTTTTTCTAGGCAATCTTTCACCTCAAAAGCGCCCAGATCGGTTTTTAGAGAGCATTCAAAAGCTTAACGAAACCCGCCCTCACTTAAAAGCTTTAATTGTGGGAGATGGACCATTAAGAAAGGAATTGGAGAAAGAAGTATTAAGTATCGAAAATCAAGAGTCAGGAGACAAGAATCAAGAGTGGGGAGACAAGAATCAAGAGGCAAGCAGTGAGGAATCTTCCGTCTTCTATCTTCCGTCTTCTGTCAACCCTCACCCCACACCTGTCGGCGAAGGAGGATTGAACATCGGTCATCGGTCATCGGTCATCGGACATCGGGCATCCAACATCTTTTTCTCAGGTTACCAAAAAGACGTCTCTCCATACCTTTCCGCAGCAGACATCCTGGTCCTCACTTCAGATACAGAGGGGCTTCCTGGAGTAGTACTTGAGGCAGCATATTTCGAAGTTCCCACAGTTGCGACTGAGGTGGGAGGGATCAAAGAATGTTTGATTGATGGAGAAACAGGCTACTTAATTCCAGACCGCTCTGTAGATGCTTTTTGCCAAAAAATAAACCTACTTTTTGATTATCCTCATCAAAGAATTCAGCTAGGCATAAACGCTAAAAAATTTACTTCTGAGCACTTCCAAATGGAAAAGGTTGCAAAGCAGTACTTAGACTTTTTTAGGCAGACTAATAATCACTATTAATTCACCATCTAATATCTTGGATTCCTGAAACAATGATGGACTTTATATTTTACTACCACTAATGAAAGTCCGGGCGGAGTCTAGGAGCTAAAAAGAGCCTTCGACTCCGCTCAGGCTGACACCGTTATAACTCCTCTGTAAATTATGCATTTTTCATACTCAGCCTTATTCACTTTTTTCTTCATTAGCTGAAACCTATCAGGCAAAACTGAACCAACAACTACCAACCAACAACCAACAACCAACAACTCATTCCCTTCCAAAGCCTTCAACTTCGCTCAGGCTGACACTATTATCTCCTCTATTTATTCTGAATTTTTCATACTCAGGAATATTCCCTTCTTCTTCTTCTTCTTATACAATACTTGAAAACAACTTACCAGCCAAAACGGAACTAAAAACCAACAACCAACAACTAACAACCAACGACCAACAACAGGCAATCAACCCAACAACTTACCAGACAAAACGCAACTAACAACCAACAACCAACAACTTATTCCCTTCCAAAGCCTTCGACTCCGCTCAGGCTGACAGCGTTATCTCTCCTCTGTAAATTATGAATTTTTCATACTCAGGAATATTCACTTCTTCTTCAATAGCTAAAACAAACTATCAGGCAAAACGGAACCAACAACTAACCACCAACAACCAACAACCAACAACTAACAACCAAAACTTACCCTTCCATAGCCTTCGACTCCGCTCAGGCTGACAATCTCCATTGCCTATTTCTCACCCAAATTTCTCAAATTTTAAATTCATCCATTTTAAATTTTAAAAATCCATGACCTCCCCATACACGTCTTCTAATTCTCTCACCATCCTCTTCATACTAAACTGATCAATAACGCGCTGCCTAGCGGCAAGTCTCATAGTATCGTGCAATTCCGGATTTTGAATTAATTCGCAGCAGTAATCACTTAGTTTTTCCCAACCTTCAATTTCAGTCAAGTATCCCTGAATTCCTTGTTGAATCACTTCACCTATCCCTCCTGCACTAGTAGCTACTACAGGTACCTCACAAGACATAGCTTCCAACATAGCTATAGGCAATCCTTCAAATTCGGAAGTGCTTAGATAGATATCCATAAGAGATAAGTAAGGGATAACGTTTTTTTGCACTCCCACCAAATGGAAATGGGTTCCTTTTCCGGATTTTTTGATTTGGGCCTCTAATCGCTCTCTCCACTCTCCATCTCCCACCAGTAAAAAATGAGTTTCTGGACATTGTTCCAAGATCTTCAATGCAACCTCAACCCATAACCATAAACGCTTCTGATCCCGGAATACTGCAACTATCCCAATTACTGGAGTGTCTTCTGGAATACCTAATTGATACTTTAAGCCCATCTCATTTTGGGCTTGGAACTTTGTGCTTTCTACTTTGTACTTTTTATCTCTCGATTCAGTAATTGCAAATGCCTTGTCATTTTCCATTCTTTTAAAGACATCCGTATTCACCCCATTCTGAATCACCTTCAACTTCATTCTGCCCCCTCGCTGATAAGGATCCCAAATTGAATTTAACCGCATAGAAAGTGCTACTTCATTGGAAACAGCAATGGCAACATCCTGCTTCTTAAAACTGATCCGGTTACCCCAGTAGGAGAGTTTGTTGTATCGCTCCCAGGTATTATGTTCGGTATATACGATGGGAATTCCTATACTATTTCCCACAGATCTGGCGAGAATGCCTGCCCACGGAAGGTGCGCATGGATGATATGTATGGAATTCAACTGAATGTATTCCCGCACCTTGTTCACCTGCAAAAACAATCCAAGATTACTTGAAGGAATATGGTGTACGGCTATTCCTGATCTTTCCAATTCCTCCACTATATTACTTGGCTGATGGTAAAAATAAAGGCAATGAAATTCAAATTTGCTTTGATCATGTACAAGTGCTGTCTCAGGTATCAGTTTTTCTGCACCCCCTCTGCCCAGGCTCTTAATCAGATGTAATACCCTTATTTTTTGTTTTACATCACGCACCTGCTTGGACGCCACTTCTTTTTTATTCATTTGCCATTCCATATTAAAAATTTCCCCAATCCGCAATTTTCCACTATTAGAAACTGGGAAAAATCCCATCATTATAAATTCAAAAATTATAAATTACCAAAGGCAAAATTCATCTTCCCGCAACTTCACAGGCAAGTAATTTACCAACTCCCTCCATATGCATACTTTCCATCCCAAATTCATTTTTTAATTTTTGGAAATGTATCATCAGGGAATTTAATTCTTTCATAGCTGCTACTGGATCTGTAGCAAAATTATGCGGATGCCACCAGAGATGATAAATCTCATTCTCTTTTGCTGCTATCGACATCTCCTCCATGATTCGGTTGAGACGTACCGAATTAAAAAGTTTGTTGTTTTTGGAAATCGGGCGGAGAATTCTGGATGCAGGTATAAGTAAAGGTTCATTCTCTAACTTTGATATATCTGCCAGAGGATAACTTGTCTTGCTTCCCACTTTGATAAAGCAGTCTGCTGATCTAAACCATTTTTTGCTTAAGTCTTCATATTGTGTTTCCTGCCAATACCAGTTTTTCGGATTAGTCCTTACTTGTGTATATCCTTCCTGCAGACAAATAGGCAGGTAAAGTTCATTGATATGGTTTCTAGGAAAGACGAGAGAGTTTAATTTGAGTCCGAATTTTTGCTGGGAGATTTTTTGCGTGGCTTGCAGGTCCTGACGAAACTGTTCCGGACTTTGTCCCCGCATCAAGGTATAATAATGGGCAAAAGTATGGGATCCTAATTCTTGTCCTGGAGTATTGATTACCTCCTTGATCAGGTCTGGCGCAAAATGAACCTCAGGATTTAATCCGGAGTTTTTCACAAATTCATAGGCGGATAATTTTGGTTCCCTGTAAGTAGGAACTTGCGAAGGTGAATATTGTCTCCATTCCTCCTCATTTTCTGCAAACAACATCCCAACTGTAGCCCATGTGGCGTTGATTCCATTCTGGAAAAAAACTTCCAGCATTTCAGGCACAATCTCCCTCGTATTTTTAAAATACTCAGGATTATAAGTATTACCCACTTTATCAAATATTCCCCAAAGAAGCTCAAAGTCAAGGGATATAGTGAAAATTCCTTTATTCATAACTCATGTAGAAGCAATTCTTCTATTATCCTGTAATTTTGTACTTTCATCCAACAACGATACTTCTAGCCTCATTTTTTATTTGAAATTGTCAAATTATTATTCCCAACAACTAACAACTAACAACTAACAACTAACAACCAACAACCAATAACTAACAACTAACAACCAACAACCAACCACTACTTTACTAATTCACTCTCCTCAATTTTCCGCCTTTCCTCTTCTACAATCCTATTAAAAATCTCAGCCCGCTTTCTTATTCTATTTGTCTTTTGCCAATCCATAAATGCGACAATCACAAAAAGCATAAAGTACATGATTTGCGATTTCTGCCGGATAATTATCCCCAGATTTGACATCACAAAAGTCATTGATATTGAAATTGATATAAATACCACACCAGACATTTTAACCATTGCCGGAGCTTCCTTAATGTATTTGATAAAATCCTTGTTTAGAACTTTACTAAACATGTAGATATAAAGAGCATTTTCAAAGGAAATAGCAATACCTAGGATATTGGGAGAGTCAATAAATAGAGGTCTAAACCAGAAAGTAAATAGCTTCATGGGAAGGCTATAGGAGGACATATCGACTCCTGATCCTGCGGACTGAAGCCGTTGTGCGTTTAGTCCAGTCTCTTCTTCAAAGCTGGCCACAACATTATTGGGGTCATATCCCAAAAAGGTCAATAGATCTTCATAGACAAAAATACTCATCGCTATGGCTCCTACTACTACTAAATACTTTTGATAGGTGGGTACCTTTTCCTTTCCCAAAACAAAGCCAACTCCCATTCCCACCAATACAGCAAAAAGTATATGAGGCCTGATCATATAGCAAATAAAACCTCCCAATAGCATGTAAGGAATCCGTTTTCCTGGCCACGAAAGTCCGTAGGTTAGAATGCCTAACCCCGCAAAAATATACGCTCCCTTACCTAGAGAAGACGTCCAGAAATGCATATTGGGAAGGAACATAAATATGGTAATCGCATCCCAGCCTTGAAACTTTGCATTAAACCTAAGATTTTCCTTGAAAAAGCAATAAAAATAGACAAAACCCCAGAAACCTACCCAGCAGCTGAGGAACATCATCATATCATAATTGAACCCAAACCACTTGGCGAATGGATAATTCACCCATTCAATAAATAAAGTTCCAGGTTTAAAGGCACTTGACCAGTCCTTATACCCTCGGTAACTATTGAAATAATTAACCGAATCTGAACGGTTAAACTGAGAGTACGTCCAATAAACCAGCCCAAAAAGCATATGGTACCAGTACATCTGATTAAGAAGTCCTGCCTTAATCCATTTATGTTCCTTCTGAAGATTGTCCAGAATTGGTTGGCTAATACCAAATAATAGTAGAATAAGGATTATTGCTCCTATCAAGAGAAATTGGATTTTTGATAAAGATATTGAAGATAGCCAGCAAAGGCAATAGTTGAGACAAATGGTAATCTTTGGGCATTCTTGTTATTTGATGTATGTGGAAACTCGAATGGTTTCACATTGAGCGAAGTCGAAATGTCAGCCTGACAATGAAAAATAGTTGTGAGAGAGCCACTATTGTCACTGTTCGTATTTCTGATTAACGATTGAAAGATCAATCTTACTATGATCCTATCTCACGAACGGCTGAAAAATCAACGTTTCCACAGGTCAATCAGATCCTCAGCATCGATCCGGGCACCATATACAGCCAACAAGCTGTCTCTTTCCACTAGCAGCGGGTCATTGGGGGCATCAGGTGCAGGAAATTCAGGACAGGATACCAGAGCAATTAAGGTTAGGGAATTCAATTAAAAGTAAAAACTGCCTTTTAAAAATCTGAATTTTGTAAAAAAAAAGCTGCGAAAAATATGGAAAATACCCTGTACAGGGTATTTTTTTATCGAATTAATACTCTTTCTTGCAATATCCTTTTTGTAGAAAACGAGTAGCCAGCTTTTAGGGTTCATCTAGGCTTTAATCAGGTAACCATAGCTGTATTTTAACAGGGCTTGAATTTAAAAATTTTTATACTAATTAGATCCTATGCTTGAGGGTCAGGCGTTAGCTTTAAGAAATAACTATAGTATTTACAACTTAAAACTAATTATATAACCTCTTAATTTGAAATTATGCGAAACAAATACCTTTTTATGATTGGAATAGCATTCATGCTTAGCTTTTCCGCCTGTGAAGACGAAGCCGAAGGCCCTAGAAATAACATGCCTGTAGCAAATGCAGGGCAAGAAATAACGATCTCTCAGGGACAGCAAGCAACATTGGATGGTAGTAGTTCCTCTGATCAAGACGGTGATAACCTAACTTACTCTTGGGTTTTTAAATCAAAACCGGAAGGCAGTCAGTCCATAATTTCAGATGCAAATAGTGCCATTGCTAAGTTCACCCCTGATCTAGAGGGTGAATACGTAGCGGAGCTTACTGTTAATGATGGCCAAGGAGGTATTTCGAAAGCAGAAGTTAAAATAATCGTTAATCCAACCCAAGTTTCGGACGACGGGTGTAGGCTCTTAAGTGTTTTATTTGAGGATTCAGATGATGAGTTAAGTTTCGAATATAATGAGGATGGCTATGTTATTAGCAGTTATTATGATGACAATGATCTTCCGCCAACTTATGAATATAATTCAGATAATTTGATGATCCGAATTAACTATAATGGCATAGAGGAGGATTATAGTACCTTTACCTATGAGGAAGGAATTTTAAGTGAGCAAAAACTTTATAGAAAAAACGGTGAATTGGTTACCTCCTTTAAATACACCTATGATGAACAGGGAAGACTCATTGAAGAAACCTCTAGTGGAGGTTCGAAAATTACATATGCTTATGATAATCGTGGCAATGTTATTAAGGAAGATTACTTCAATAATAATACATTGATAAGATCCATTACTTCCGAAAATTACGATGATAAAAAGAATTTTTACCTTGCGTCAAAAGGGCTTCCGGTTACAGAATCCTCCTATATTAACCTGAATAATTATACCAAGCAAACTTTTACAGAATATAACGGTAGTTCCGCTAATGTTAGTATCATTAATTATACTTATGTCTATAATGAAAGCGGATATCCTATCGAAGCAAGAGCAGAAAGTGATAATGGTGATATACAAAATGTCATTATGGAATATGATGGATGCGAGTAAGTTGTCCATAATTTCCTAATATCTGAACAATGGATCTTACTTAATTTGAAAATAATATCCCCCGAGTCTATATGGCTTCGGGGGCTTCTTTTTAAGGATAGGGACAGTCACCTAATTAAAAAATATACTTCCAGCCTAACAGAACTCACCGGATTGTTACTACTTTAAATCTGGATATAGGAGTTGGTTATTGTGGTTGACCGTTAGGTACCAATAAGAAAATGTGGCCAACTTGATCTGTTGCTGTTTACAGAATTCCCGCTGGGAAAGTCCACTGGATTTGAAGGAAGCTACTCCCGCTTCAATTTCTTGTTGGCTTGCTCTTTTCATAGATTTGTTTTTGATGCAAACCTATCCGATCAATCGGATTTATGAAATATGTACTTGGAGAGGTGGATACGATATTTTCAGTTTTTCCACCTTCAATCTTCACCCAAAAGGTATCGCCATCTATGATCTTGTGGATTTTGTAAGGGCCATGATGCTCTTGAGCGTGGATGGAAATTATCGAAAATACGAGTACAAAAACTATTAGTAATTTTCTCGTTACAATTAAAAAGTTCATACTATCAATTTAAGAATAATAATTGAATTCCGATTGATCACCTACTCATTTTTGTTACTTTTAAGTTATGGATTTAAGTACAAAACTTCCTCATTTACCAAAGAAGAAACAGGATGAAATCGCAAAAGCTTTGGATATCATTTTGGAAGTTGCTAATCCTGAAAAAGTGATTCTTTTCGGTAGCTATGCAAAAAACAAGTGGGTGGATGATATTACCGTTGAAGATGGGGTTACATTCGTTTACCGGAGTGACTTTGATTTTTTGGTGGTGACCAAGGACAATTCAGTAAAAGAGTATGAATTAAAAAGTAAAATTGAAAACAGATCTGTTTCTTCTGTAATGGGGATTGTAAGTGCATTGGTGCACAGTATAGATTACATAAATGAAGGTCTTGCTTATGACCAGTACTTTTTTAAACAAATAATTGAAGAGGGTATTTCCCTTTACGAATCTGGAAATGTTCAATTTATCGAACCAAGCTCATTAAGTCACTTACAATTAAGAGATAGAGCTCAAGAATATTACGATATCTGGTTTACAATGGGCAACGATTTCTTAATTGATGCCAAGAGTGCTCTTGAAAGAGAAAGTTTTAGAGTTTGTAATTTTTATCTGCATCAGACTGTAGAGCATTTTTATGCTGCTATTCTACTTGTTTTTACAGGCTACAAGCCTAAATCGCATAATCTTCAAAATTTGAGAGATTATTCTAAGCACCTAAGCACTGATCTCTTTAAATTGTTTTTTTCAGAAACTGATGAGCATTTTGAAACCCAAGTCTTTAAAAATTTAAAGAAAGGATACATTGATGCCAGATACAAATTAGATTTTCAGATTACAGAGTCAGAAACTATAGAGATGCTTAGAGTAGTAAAAAAGATGAAGACTCTAATTGAAAATTTATGTCTTAAAGAACTTTCTAGATTAAACAATCTAATTATTTGATTTTCGTTTCATAATCAAGCAATTCCTGAACAGAAAATTCTAGGGAGTTAGCCAATTGTACCAAATTGTAAGCTGTTGGATTAGCTCCTTCAGTTTCGTATCTACTAATCATTTGTTTGTCTTTGCTCCCCATCCTAGCACCAAGTGCTGCCTGGGATAATCCAAGCTCCTCTCTCCTAAGTTTTATTTTTTCGCCTAGCAATAACCGAAAACTTTTCAGATCAACTTCCTCCATAATTTGAAGCTCACTAAAGAAGTTGTAAAATAGGTCAACATTAATGTTGACTTTAATAATCTTTTTCATATATTTGGTTACTATTCATCCTTATTGCTGGTCTGAGAAGCCTAAAATTCAGGATGATGTTTAAATTGATTTTCGACATTGGAAGTGCAGCCTCCTATTTTATTAGAGGCTCGGGCATCTTCTCAGGCCCCAGCAATGGGACAGGGAGGCTAGCACTTCCGGTATATTTGAATAAAGCAGCTCCTGCGCAGCAGGAAGGTGGCTCTATGGATTTGTTATTTCCATTAAAGCCCAAAAACCCAATCTAAAGGGTGAATTTTTATGACCGTGAAAGGGGAGGTGCACATTCCTGAGCAGATCGGTTACCGCACACTCACGTCAGCAAGCTCACAGTAGCCGGTAGAGCTGACACATTACATCTTATTATTCATTATTGCTGGTTGCCTGAGAAAGGCAGGGTGGGAGAGGTATGACTTGAAATATGTACCAAGTATCAAGTACAAAGTACAAAGTACAATGAAGCTAGAGATAGGAGATTAGGGAAAAGAGGCTTCGA
>TARA_R110002012_G_scaffold85476_4_pt1 | contig 28840 bp, 26 predicted proteins | sample TARA_R110002012 | Tara Oceans TARA_R110002012 (sample SAMEA4396515) | marine metagenome | biome: Westerlies Biome; feature: [DCM] deep chlorophyll maximum layer (ENVO:01000326); material: water (ENVO:00002006), including particulate matter (ENVO:01000060) such as... | depth 40 m | reverse complement strand
GCGCAGCGTAGCAGAGCAAGCAGTAGGATTACTTCTTGTATTCGCAGAGCAACAATCAAGATAGACCAATGCTTCAAAGATTATGGTAGAGATGAACCTAGTAAATCCACACAAAGTAATACACTTAATGGTGCTATTACTGCTGGTGCTACTACTATTACTCTTACCTCCGGTACTGCTTTTAGTGCATCTGGAAGTGGGAATGTAGATGGTGACTCTTTTACATGGAGTGGTAAGTCTACCCATCAACTAACAGGAGTTACAGGAATATCTTTTGACCATGCTTCCGGAGTTACTGTAGAAGAAGGCGAGTTTGCTCATGTCGTTAGAGAAATATGCGGTGATATAGCAAGCGGTCTTTATTTAGAAGATGAAGCAACACATCAGAAATCTGATGATATGAGAGGATATAACCTAAGAGAAAGGGGTTATATTGAATTGCAGAGATTAGCGCATCTAGGTAGTGTATAATATGGTTCGTTCTAGCATGAGGATTGGCGTAGGTGGCCCACACGGTCAGTTACCTTACAAAGGTAGCAGAGGCTCTAGTGGTGGCGCAATCAACATGCAGTTTAGGCTCGATTGGGATGACTCCGCTTTAATTGCTGCTATTAACGCATTAGACTTAGATGGAGATAAAGCCATGAAAAATATGCTAAGAGGCAGAATAGAATTAGCAATTGAGGAAACGCAAAAGAAACTAAAACAAATGGCTGGGCCATTAGCAAATGTAACTGTTCCCCCTAAATCTAAATCTATTCATACTACAATCGCAAATGCTCTAAAACAAGACGATATAGCAGGTACTACATTTATTAGAGTACATACTGCGGCAGATTCTAGAAATGCACATATTGGTAGAATTGGTACTCGTGGAGTTAATCTATCTAAAGTAATGGTAACAGGGATAAAACCATTTAACTACTCTCCCTTTATGCCACAGTTAGTTAAATCTAGCGTAGGGTGGTTTTCTAAGACACGAAATCCAGAAGACTATACTATTGCTATGATGAAAAGGGGTAGACATCCGGGTTGGAAACGCACATTTGATTATTGTCTAGCAGTAGAAAACCATGTAAGAAAACATTTTAGAAATGATGCTAAGAAGTTTATTGAGTTTGTAACAGAAACTAAGGGGTTCTATAGTAGGTGATATTATGGGTATAGCAGAAAATAGTCATTATTGGACTGCACGAGTAGCAGGTACAGACCCAGCATCCCCTCTCGGAGAATATAATACTGCTTGGACTTTATCTGGCTCTGGTTCAGACGGTAGCGTTAGTGGGGATGCTTGGAGAATAAGTGGTTCCGGCCAGACATGGAGTCAGACAGTAGCAAATGACGATAATGATTTGACAATAATGTTTGCTATGAAATACATTAACAACCCAGATAATAATCAAGTTTTAGCAACTCTTGATAATGGTTCTCATAGAGTACAGATAAAAGCAGATGGTACTGCTGCTAAGTTAAAGTTAGTAGGTGCTACAACTGTAACAACAGATGATTTAGATTTAGGTATGGCAGAAGCAGATGCAGTACCTACTCTTTTGCGATTAACTCTTGCGAGTGATGGTACTGCTAAACTATATATGCGAGAAATAATAGAAGATGATGCAGCAGAGCAGCATTATTTAGAAATAACAGGTTCTTCTAGTGTATCGCAAACCGCATCCTTTGGAAATACAACAGGTAGTATAGATTGGTATGTATCTTACTTTACACCTCATGGTGCTTACTCTCCCGATGAAATGGATATGTCCGATTGGACTACTAACTCTCTTATTCGCACAGGTATACACATAGTAAATGTATTAAAAGAAAGCAATAGGTTTTATTTGAAAACTCATGTAACTGACGCTGCTATACTGTACGGATATGATTTATCTTCACAGGCTATGATAAGTAGGATTCAGCCCCCATCAATACATGTGCTTACACAGAAACTAGAGTCTCCCGACTTTTTGACTTTGGGAGGTCGGAGAACAGACCAGAGGTACAATGTCATAATCTATGTAACTACTCGTGGTACAGACTATAAGAACGCATATAGACAGGGTCTATCTATAATGGGCGAAGTGTTTGATGAATTATACACTAAGACAGGTCTAGAAGGAGGAATTGATTCTCTTATAGGATATGATGCTACATTAGATAGCAAATTAGATGACGACGAAGTTGTCTGCGTTCATACTCTAACACTAACTTATATGAAAAAGATTCGGATGTTCTTGCGAGAAGTATGAGTAGTCTTTATTAGACAAATACACAGTGCTTTTAATATGGCACTAAGTAATGTTCACAGGTATTTGGCTGTGGGTAAAGAATCAACATATAATACCGCAGTTGCGGCTACAGGTATTGGTGAAGTTGAATCTGAATCTTTCGGACAGACATTCGATGTAATGAAGAGAAGCGACATGAATTATTGGAATAGCAGAGAAGCAAGAATGGGTAAAATCTCAACTTCTGGCGGCTGGACTCAAGCACTCCAACCAGACCGATTTACTATGATGTGCCTTCACGGTCTATTTGGAAAATCTACTCCTTACAATGGAACAGGTGCATCCTCTCCTATTGAAGGTGTGTTAGAAGAAACCCCAATTACTGCTGTTACTGCACTACCTTCTTACACTTTCCGCATTGGTCGTGACGATGGAGAAGCAATTTTCCCCGGTCAAGTCATTGAATCATGCAGCGTAAGTGCATCAGTAGGCGAATACGCTATGATTTCTTTCAGTACCCTTGGTTCTACTCAGACACAGGCAGACTCAAGCCTAGGTACTGCTGTACCAACATATATCGGAGATGCTTGTCATTTCGCAAAGACATTCGTAAACTTTGAAGAAGCAGCAACTTCTTCTTCATTCTCTACAATGGTACAATCAATTGACTTTGAAATTAAGAATAGTCACGATATAGACAACTCGTATTCTCTTGGTAACAATGCAGTTACCCGCAGACCACCTGTTACAACTCGTGAAGTAAGCGGTACTATTACCTTCCATAAGATGTTAGAGTCCGGAGATGCTGAATTAGATGGCGCACCATATTACGAAGAGTTAATGGGTGCAACAACCTCTAACGCACAAGCAGAAGTACAGCCGGGTTCGGGTACAGCAGCACTTTCTGTTTTCTTTGATGCAGGTACAAACAATTCAATTAGGTTTGATTTCTTTAACCTGCATTATGAGATGCCAGAAACATCTGTAAGCGGTAGAGACACACAGACAATGAGTGTTAAGTTTCATGGTCTGTATGATTTAACTGCTACAGGAACGGTAAAGGTTACATACCAAAGTAGTGACAGTGCTTTAGAAGATTTAGACTTGGATGCTTGAGGTTGAGAGGTGATTAAATGCCTATCAACAACAATACAAAAATAGAGTCTAAAGTATGTTATGGTACTCATTTAACCATACATACCCAAGTAGACACAATGATGTCTAGTATACCAAATAACTCAGAAGTACACGGTTTAACTGTAACAAAAATGGCAGTTGGTAATAAGTTTATTGCAGTAGTTTGTTACGAAACCCCATGAGAGTGATATTCCATGCTAGGAAACAGTAGTAAGATTTCCGAGTGGAACGGGTCAATGACCTGTATAGTAAAAGAAAAGGATAGTGAAAATAGTGCCTGTACTAAAGAAAGAAATTGAATTGAATGACGGAAAAAAGATTTGGGTTAGACAAGCATCCGGAATGGATAAACTTGCGATTGAAAAAACCCAAGCGCAAACTTTGCGAACATTTAGACATTTTGGGGCTAATCCCTCAGAGTGGACTGATGAGCAACATGCAGAGTTTGGAGATGCTTTAACAGACGCAGGTGGCGGCATCGACGGCCAAATTGCTTCTTGGGTTCCTGTATGTATCTTAGACGAAGAAGTTGATATTAATACTCTTACTTCGCAAGAATTAAGAACAATTCTAGAGTTTGTTAGAGGAGATGATGTGGAGGGTGCAGTCCCTTTGGCCTCTTAACCTTTGTTGCGCCGATGCTATGCTCGGCTTACAAAGGTGTGTTACCAAGCGACTTATTCGACAAATACGATTGTAGAGGCGGTTGGTACAAACTAGAATATGATTTATCAATTGCTGCTGAAATGACCGATAGAATTAACGAACAAATGGATGAGAACAAAGTTGATGGTAAAAGAGCAGTTGCTAATAGAAATAAAAGGAGAGTAGAGAAAGCCGCACTGATAGATTCAAAAGAGATGGGAAACATACTAACAGATTGGGCGGATGATTAATGGCAAAAGCAGGTGCGGCACGAGTCTTCTTCGACATTGTAGGACAACTACAAGCGAAGAAACTTTTAGGTGAAACTAAAGCCGCTATGGTTATTCAAGAAGCCATTGTTATTGATACTCTCGGTGGAATAGCAGATGCTTTCGCAGACTCTACTCAGTATATCCTAGATGGCGTACAACATGTTATTGACGCATTCTTTGAGTATGAGCAACAATTCGTAAGAGTCCGTAAGTTTTACCAAGGAACGGCTTCAGAAGCAAGAGAGTTTGCTGATGCGGCTATGGAAATGGGTCACGCATTCGCATTTACAGGGGCAGAATCTTTAGCGGCTGCTGCTAGAACGGCGCAATTAAAGAATGTATTGGGCGGTCAGTTAGCAGTTATTGAGGCTACAAGAGCAGGTCTTTTAATGGCCCAAGTTGGTGAAATGGAAACCGAGTTGGGTATGAACCGATTTATTGCTCTTGCTCAACAGACTCAATTTATGTATGGGGGTCTTACTAAAGCAAAGTATGACAGTCTTACAGCAGAGCAACAGGCTAACCTTGTAAGAGAGACTTCTATACATACTCTTAACCAACTTAACACAATTGAAAATACTTCTGTTGCTACAATGGAAGATATTACATTCGTTCTTAACCAATTCGCAAGTCAAGCAAATATCGCAGGTGAATCTATTGGTGAAATGGCTGCTATGTCTGCTTTACTACTTGAAACAGGTGAAGAAGTAAGCAGAGCAGGTACAGGTCTGCGTATGATTTACCAGAGATTAGGTAATGCTAATAACGAGGCTACAAGAGCAATAGCAGAAATGGTTCCGGGTCTAGATGCTCAAGGCGTAGCACAGATGAAACTAACTGATGTTATTAAAGCAATATCCCCCGCATATGATGAAATGGATGCGGCACAGAAAAGAGCATTAGCAGTTAGTATTGCAGGTTCTCGCCACTACATTAAGTTTTTGAAGATAATGGAAAATCAAGACCGTCTTATACAGATGCAGACGGACTCATTTCACGCTCTTTATCCCGCTATTGAAGAGTTTGAAAATAAAACTGAATCTTCTGTTTTCAAAGCAACACAGATGGAAGCAAAATTAAATGACATGAAAGTTATGCTTGGTGAAAAATTAGCCCCAGCATATATGTCGTCATATAGAGCGCAAGAGTTTTTCTTAAAGGGCGTAGAGACCTTCTTAAAAATGCCGGGTGCTGACAAAGCAGTAGGTGGGCTTATAGCAGCATCTAATGTATACAAAGAAACACTACAACCACTTAGCGAATTAGCATTAAGATTCGCAGGTCTTAGTATTGCTATGAAAACATATACTGCTGCTAATCCAAAAGCAATAGCAGCAAGTAATGAAATGGGTATCAAATATAAAAAATTAGCAGAGTCTAGATTATCAGAACAGATACTAGGAGATGCAAATATAGAGTCTCTAAAGAAAGAAACTATAGGTCTAAATAGAGCGCAACAATCTATATTAAGTAAAAGTTCTGCAACAAAGAGAAGCCTTACTAATAAGAGAACAGCATTAAATGTAGATAGAAGGGCGAATAAAGCACAAGCAGATACTATTATTAAAAACATAATGGAGGCTGAATCGGGCGGTAAAGCAGGTAAAGCATTAAAGCAACTTCATTGGCAGAAAGGTAAATTAACAAAAACAAACGATAGACTTGCTAGACAACAAGGGAGACTTCTTAATTTACAATTTCAAGCAGATAAAAACCATAAGTTTGAATTAGAGATTAGTAGGTCTATTGTTGCACAGAAAAAAGGTAGAGAGGTTATTGATAAGCGTACTCTTTTAACTATGAGTCAAAATGTTATGGCGCAAGAAAGTATGAATGCAGGTCTAATGACCCATGCTACTTTAATGTCTAATGAAATTGTATTAACAGCAGACTTAGGTGCTGCAAAAATAAAAGAGTTAGAGATTAGGTCTATGGAAACACTTCTTTTACAAGAAGATTTTAGAGCAAGAATGGCTGCTCTAAACGCAAAAAGAGCAGATATATTAGCAGCAGGTCAATCTACAGTAGCCATAGATGCAGAAATAACAACAATAAGAGAGGAAATAATAACTCTTGGTCAAAGAAGGGCTGCTATACAAGGTACAATAATGGCAAATAAACAATTTGTTGCTAGTAGCAAAGCCGCAGAAACCGGCGTAAAAGGACTTACTGCTAATCTAAAAATAGGAGCGCAAGCGTGGTATGCGAATGGTAATGCTCTAAAAGCAGCAAAAGGAGGATTAATGGCTATGACAATGCTACTCCCTATGATAGTAGACGAAGAAGAACAGATGGCGGCTATGACTTACAGTGCTGGTATTATGATGCTTGGTATGTTGGTTCCAGCAATTATGAGTGTTAATGCGGGTCTTGTAGATATGGGAATAGCCGCAGGTTTCGCAAGCGGAGGACTTACTATTCTTGTAGGCGGTCTTGCAGCATTAGCAGTATACGCAGGTTTTGAGATATTTTCAGAAACTATTGGAGGAGATATTGAAAGTCAAATTGGCTTAGTTGATGAATTAAATACTAGTCTAGATACTACTGCTTCAATACTTGCTGAATTACAAGGGCCATCTGGCAAAGGTGCTATTTTACCGGGTCTTATTGATATATCCTATAATGATTTGAAACAAAATGCAGATTTAACTGCTCAGACTTACAAAGATGTAACAGATAGAATTGCTGGATTGCGAGCGAATGAGGAAAGGGCTAGGCAGATAGGTAATGAGGAGTTGGCTAATATGTATGGTACTCAAATAAGTGAAATGGAAGTTATAGAGTCTAAAATTAAAAGTATTAGTGATGCTCAAGCATTAGTTAATGGTACTATGGTAGATTTTAATACCGAAGCAAAAAACGCTTTTACTATCCAAGAAAAATTGTCTACTCATGGAGAGGAAGTAATTGGTTTTAAGGTAGGATTTGATTTTGACGATGATGGCAAAATTGATGATGGAGAATTATACAAATACTTCGATAGGAACGATTTTTATACAGAGGAACATAATTGGCCTGAGTTTGAAGAAAGAGTAGGTATGGCAAGAAACGCGGCTTATGAGTATTTTTTACAAGAAAGGGAAAACTTAACAATTGATTATAGTAACGAAGACCATCAATTTATGGTAGATTATTATGAAACTTTACTAGATGTGCAAGATACATCTAATGGTGCTATGATAGATGCAGATAGGCAGATGTATGATGCCCTAAATCAACAGACAGAAGAGTTTGCGAATGCTAGAGAAGAGTTATTCTTTGGGGAAAGAGCAAACTTCACAGGACAGATATTCAAAAACATTACGCAAGGCGGAGTAGAAAGTATTCTGCATAGAGTAGAGTTTATTCAGACTAATAACTTTAATGGAATGGTTCTTGATGAAATGGTAGAGCAAGTTAGTACAGGCGTAGTGCAAGAGTTGAGAAGTTTAGGTGTACCAATATGACGAAGACAGTTACAACAAAATACAATTTTTGGTTAGCAGGTTACTATGACGACTTTGCGTCTGCTAGGTGTGTAGCAGATGACCTTAATGATGCTAATGCAAGGACATTAGACCATACTAAAACACACTTTGGTTCTGCTTTAAGTGAAAACGCAAGACTTAATCCTAGATTTACTTATTCACTTCCTGACAGAGTAAGAACAGGTGCTTATTTTTTAGATGTACCTAATGGTTCAGATTGGATATTTTTAGGTTCTAATGAAAACAATGCTATTACAGGCCAAGTTACAGATACTCTTAAACATAATTCTTCTATGGCTGATTGGCTAAAGTATGATATGTATAGAGATAATTTCGATAGTAATACTATTTCGCAATCCAAACCTAAACATCCCTCTTCTATTCTTGCGAATAGACAAAGATTTGCAGGTGCGGCTGGTGATTCTTATCTAGCATTTTTTAACGGTCACGAAACTGCTGGAAAATACTATTGCCCTGTAGGGGATATGGATTTTAGTTGGGCTGCCGCACCCCTTACACAAGGAGATAAAGAAAGAACAAGTGGGGTTTATGATGATAATGCTGGAAACCCTATTTCTTTTATGCAATACGGTCATACATCTAGTCTATACCCTTCTCATGTACCTGCTTCTGCAAATACTTATGCTTTAGTATCTTTTGCTAGCGTATATGCAAGCGAAGAAGTAAAGGATACTACTGCAACTGAATATGCAGAAACATATTCACATATAATTACAAGTCCCTCTAAAAATAACTTTTTTATTCATAATCTATACATTCCCGCAGAAGCAGGTTCTAGTGGCACACAAAGAATAATGACATATGACGGCCCTCTTAGAATAAAAGGTCTTGGAGAAAGTTTTCATTTGCGAATTGCAGTAGACAATCCAATTCAAGACTTTTCCGGAAATTACATAGATTTTGCTTATTCTCTAAAGATAGGTTACAAATCTAGTGCTACTTACAATAAATCTACAAACGCTTTTAGTGATACTGCTAGTATAGCAACAGTGCCTATAACTTTAGGAGATATAGGATTACAAACAGCAGATATAGCAAAATACAAACAAGGAGTGCCAGACGCACTACCTTTGGATATGATGTGGGCTGATATAGAAGTTGTTTTTGACTTTACTGCTAATACTTGGAAAGCATACGCAAATGGAAATACTAGTCATTTCGCAACCGGCTCTGTAGACACATCTGTAGAAGAATTAACTGCTATTGGTTGGTCTTTAGATACAACTTGGGCGCGTGGCACTAGTACCTTTGGAACACTAGTTACTATGATTGATAGAGCCGCTATTGCTTTACCACTTACAAATAAGTTTGATGGTACAATTCCCGCCCCTGTAGAAAAGTTTTCTTTAAGTAGAGGTGCTAACAGAATAAGTAACTGTAGTGTTACAATAGCAGATGATGATAATTCTTATAATCTATTAGCACTAACTACAGGAGTGGCTACAAGCGAATGGAAATTAATATGCTTTTTAGATAATGAAGATAGACCTTTTTGGCAAGGGGTAGTAAATAACATTTCTCATAAACAAAGTAATAAAAATCAAACTTTAAGCACAACCATAAAAGCAGAAGATTCTCTAAGTATTTTAGATAGGGTACTTCCTATCTGGGAACACGGTCAAAACTCCTACATTACTTTAAGTAATCATATATCTATGGCTAGCACAGTAGATAAAAGAATAGAAGAAACTACTGCTATATCTAATACTTTGTTAATGGGTAGTGCTAGTTTAAGTTACAAAGGTAGTGAGTTAGGTTTTAGTAAATATAATACTGAAAAGTGGAGTACCGGATATAGTCCTACAACAGATAGTAGAATGCAATTGCATTCTGGTAGCCCTATTCAGATGTATATTAACGAAGACGAAGATGGGCCTAACGATGTTGAAAATGAATGGGAAGGAGCGGGTGTTTTAGAGATAGTATCACATCATCCCAAAGACACAGACAGAGAGTTTTGGGTAAAATACGATGAAAGAATCGGAGGTAGTGCTACTCCTTCTTCAGGACATATTGCTACTTACGGTTATCTTAATGATGGTGACACCTTTGTTGTAAAAGGTACTGCTTATGATGGTACATATACAATAAACCAAATGTATATTAAAAAAGATATAACTACCGAAGAAGACACTTACTTTCTAAGAATAAGAACAACAGATACATCGGGAAATGCAGCAACAGATAGATTGTTTACTGCAACAGATGTAGTATTATTAAATGGAGATTATAACGGAAAAAAACTTGTTAGAATCACAACATCTTCGGCACATAATCTTTCAGAAGGAGATGAGTTTATGTTTCCTCAAGGCTTAACTCTTTCGGGTTCCGGTTCTAACATGGAACATTTTGCTGCTAGGCCATTACAAGTTTTCCATGTATATTCTGCTACCACTATAGATGTTTTAGTGGAAAGATGGCCTTATGCAGTTGCAGATAGTAAAACTATATCAAGTAATACAGGTATGGTTTATGACCTAAGCAAAATAAATGGTAAGGACTCGACTTCATATCCTAAAACACCTGCTATACTTTATGAAGATTTATCATTTATATTACAAAGAAGTAAACACAGAAACATACATGCTAGATGGATAAGGGATTTGCCCCAATCTACTTGGTTCAAAGCACAGTTTGGTGTAATCGCAGCAGAACCTTATTGGAGACATGGTATAGGTTCATTCCTTCACACACCATTTACTGCTGCTCAAGCAGCACTAATGGTTTCGACAATTGGTACTTCACAATGGAATGCTGATGGTACTACTAAAGTACCTACTATGGAGGGTGATTTAACAACATCCTCTACAACACTTACTCTAAGAGATGCTGCTTTATGGTGGTACATAAAACACAATAGGCTAAAGGAGTTTATTATAGACTTAGTAGATAAAGACACAGGAGACCATCAGTATATCATAGGTAACAATGTTACCACCCCAACAAACTTTGATGCCGTAACATGGAATCCCGGTAGATTTGTTAAGACTAGTCATGGGTTTGTAGAAGGACAAATAATCGTTCATAGAGGATTTACTCAAGAACACTTAAATGGGCCAATGATGATAAAAGATGTTGTTTCAACATTTGAGTATACTACTTACAGAATAGAGCAATTTAACGCAAATGACTCCTCATTTGCGTACCTAAAAGCAAAATACAGAGGAGGTAGTAATTGGTCTGATGGTAATAGTAGATGGTTTGAAGACCCAGATAACATTACTGCTACTTTAGTACAACCTTCTGCTGGTGCTGAATATGCGCCCGATGCAGACTCCGGAGGGGCATATCACGGTACTGTAAATCTTACAGGTCTTAAAGGAATTAAAAGAGATTGGAATAGAGCAAACACTATCTATACTCTTAGAAAAGTAGATGAAAGTAATGGTTACAAACATCTATGGGCTTTATGGGCTGATATGAGAAATGACGGTACTGCTAATGCAGACGGAGGTTATCGCAAGTCTGACTTTAATTTGCTTTTGCCTACATCTCAGAAGTATTCAGTTAATCTTACTTTTGCTAATCAATTTGACGAATATGGTTTACCAGATACTTTTTGCGATTTGAAAGTAGGAGAAGATTTAGATATATGGTCTCTTGATGCTACAGAAGAACCATTTACGGGTACTGCTTGGGAGGCTCTTGAAGGTGGTTCAAACGAAGAACCATTCGACCAATATCATAATTGGAAAGATAAAGGAGGCGCAGTATGTCTAGTGGATGTGTCCCGTTTTTGGAATCTAAATACTGCTGCTTGTGGTGGCAGACCCGGCTACAAAAGCGGAGGTTTAGCAGACTTTGGAGACTACGAAACTAATTCTACAGGTTTTCCCTATCTTATTGATAATTATTGGAAACATGCAACAGCAAATCGCAAAAATATCGAAACTTCAGGCTCCGTCGCTGGTCTGCATCATAAAAACGCTGATTATTTCATAAATGACGGTACTCACTTAATGAGATATATTGCAGTAGGAGATACCGTTATTTATTTAGACGATGCAAGTCAATTCGCAAGTAGTGGTTATGGAGTAATACAATGCACAGGAGGGGGGTCAGACCGTGACTCTGAAAAAACCAATTATTATTTCTATTGGTCTGGTAAAGGCGTAGAGATAAGAAATAATCAACCATATGATAAATTAACAGGAGTATACATTACTACTTATGAAGTAGTAACCGGCCCTAAACATGTAGTAGACCAATTAAAAGTAGACCAAGCGGTAGCAGTAGCAGCCGGAACAACTTTATCAAGTGAAGTTGCTATTGGTAGTAATGAGTTTTTAACAACAGATATAGAAGGTAATTTTGATACTGTAAGAGTATACAATACTCCCGCAGCACTGTTTAGTTTTAGATTATTAATGAATATATCTGGTAAAACTAAATCTCTTAACTCTGGTACATACTTTGCACACGATAAACTTAGGTATATGCAGACATTACTTCTAACAGATAGTTGGGCTACTAATGCAACACTTCCTTGTATTTGGGATATACAAAATGTCCCTAAGACTAGCAGTTTAGGAGGAGAAGATTACGGTTCTGTTCACGATGCTAGAGGGCAGACTATTATGGCTTTGCTAAATGATATGAAAACCAAAGAAGGAAATGGTAGTGGTGGAGGACTAAAGACTTTTTCTTGGATGATAGGTAGAGATAATAGATTAGACTTCAGAGAAAGTTATGCTAGCGGTCATACATTTAATAGAAATAATCTAAAGGTCTCTGATTTAAGTACACTAGCAGGTAGTCAGATAACAAATGTAAGAGTATACTATAATGGAAACTCTGCATTTGCAGACCACCCACAGCCTTCTGGTTCAGATGTCAAATGGAGAGTATTAAATTATCCAAACATTTTCAATGGAGAAGAAGCCTTGTCCTTAGCAAAACAAGAATACCTTAGAGAAAAAGACTCTAGAGTAAGTATAAGTGCAGAAATAATTAGACCATCGGGAGATACGAATGTAATGACAGATGGGGGTAGGTACGGATATGTTGCAGATGTATGTAGAAACTTAACTAGAAAAAGGATGCAATCTTTGGCTTGGTGGACTAATACTTTAGGTGGCTCTCCGTTTTTTGGTATTCAAAATGCCTTAGACTGTGGCTCACTTAATTCAGAGGCTAACATAACTACTTCGTCTTTGGTATACGCAAGCACATACTCTAATGGAATAGGTTTTGATACAGACCACCCAGCAGACCATAGATGGAGGTTAGGCTTAGTATCTACAAACGCTCTTGGTACGGCCCCTACTAGTCTACCAGCAAGCGGTAAAATATACAGAGTATCTACAGGGCCAGATGTATACAAGTGGGCTTATGATGGTAGTAGTTATGGTTCTAATGTTACATTTAGCAATACTGATACTTGGTATGAATTAGAGTCTACAGTTAGTGGAGTTACATACAAATTATCAGTATACAATATAAACACCTCTCATGCCTCTGCTACACAAGAAGTAACTATGTATTATGATAGAGCAACTAGAAGACTAGGTAACGCTTACTATTGGTATGGAACAAACTCTTTATCCTCCGCTATACAAGTGGTGCATGTAGATAAAGATACTAACAAAGTTAGTAGTGCTTCAAACAATGAATTAAGACTTGCGATTGCGTATCACGCTGGTAGTACGGCTCAGACTGCTACCTTCAAATTATTTGCTTTAGATTATGATTTTGATGAAACAATAGGGTCTGGCCCTGTACCACCATTATTTACAGCCGCTACTTTACATGGGTCTTCTTCTGTAGTAATTGATGGTAACGGTATGTTTGAATTAACACTACCTTCATCTTATGATAGTAGTACACCAAAGGTAATCTTTTCAGCAGATATAGATTATTTGCGAGATGTTTTATCTAGAAGAAACTTGATTTCTAGTGGCCCTAAAAATGCACATAATATGCCATTAGATAGTACATACTCATCTTTTGATACAGATAGTCCATTCCCATTAGGAGTTAGGCAGTATGATGACTTAGGGCCAATGGCAGATAGAAGGGCGGCTTGGTATGCACCTAGGTTACATATTGTAGATGACCTTAATTTCGCGCCAGCAACAACCCTGTCCTATACAGATACTCATGTAGATTTAAGTAACGAAACTATGGTTATAAGAGATGTCAATTGGCAACAAGACTGCACTAAGCACGAAAAGGTTACTATGAAACTAGAGAAGGTTGAAAGTCACTACGCTTATTCTATGGCTCAAGTATTTGCGAAAGAGACATCCCCTACAGGGGCAGGGGGAGGATGGTACGATGGTAACGGTGACGATTACAATCAACCGCCTATGGGTGGCGGATTCGGTAGTAGTGTAGGCCCAATGTCTATACTAACCACTTCTACCAACATCAATGACGACGGTCAGAGTCAATTCACAGGTCTGACTTCTAATCAGATGTCTAAGACCTTGATAAGGGGTCTTAAAGGCAGAGCAGACTTCGGGGGCGACAAGAACGCCTCTGGCGCAACATGGGGTGTCCTAGGTAGCAAAAACACAGGGATAACATCCTCATTCGATAGAGCGATTGATGGTCTCGACACAACATCCGGTTCATCCGGTTCTGCGATTGCTACTTCTGATGGATTTACATTAGCAGGTATAGCAGACCCAGAGGTGGGCCAGCAAGGAGAAGTGCATAGTCATACCCTCAATGTGCGAGTACCTAACGATACTAGTAGCGGATATGTGTCTGTTCTTGCTAGTATATCCCTACCGTCTATCAGTAGTGGAGGAAACGCAGAAATAACAACTACTGTAACTTGTAAAGAAACCTCTGCTGCTATTAGCAGCACCAAGATTATTACGCAAGGAGTTAGTAATGCTAATACTATCTTACTACCGACTCAATTCTTGAACGGGGCTGGTACTGCGAATAATACTCTGGTAGTAACCTTTGAAAGAAAGCCAGCACAGGGTAACGATTCAGCAGGTTATCAGTCTCTTGTGATACACAATGTATCAGTTAATGTAAGAAGGTATAACAAGCCAGCAGTAGCCCAAAGCAACTCATTCAAAGCCTACTAGGGTGAGTCGGGAAGTTGGGGTGAGAAACCATATATGCCAAAGAGGAAGCCAAAACAATGAAGGAAACTTCCCGACTCAACACTACATTAGTCGTAAGGACTTTTAAGGTTTCCACTCTTTGCGTAGACCTTTGATTCTTCTAGCAAGAACCCTACCTACTCCTTTGATTTTCATTAAGTCTTTCAGTCTGACTTTAGTCTTTAGCAAGTTAGGTATAGAGCCGTATTGGTCTAGCAATCTTTCTGCTATATCTTGACTCACTCCTTGTATTCCCATAAGAGCGAGCATCCTTGAATCAGTAGGTAGACTCTTGATTCTAGTAGTAGGTTTTAGAGTAGAACCCATCTGTTTCTTTAGATGCGATACTGCTAACCACTCTACGAAGTCATCCATACTAGGAAACTCAATGACTCTTATCTTTGGGAAGTGGGAGTATACTACCATCTTAAATGATTTAATCACTCTATTCATCTTTGCGATTTCTCTAGAAATCTCATTTGCTTTGGCCTTTCTTCCTTTGAAATAAGGCTTTAGTTGAGTGCCGTAGATGGCAAGAAAAGGCATTTCGCAAGACTCACTTAATTCATGTAACTGATGATTGATTGTTCTGCCATTCCTACCTATACCTAGAATAGTGCGATACAAATCGTTTATTTCCTTTGCTTCAATAGCCCAATCACCAATGATATAATCACCATACTGTAACCTCTTAACCATTATTTCGCCCTTTGGGTCTACCTTTCTATTCCCACAAGCAACATACAGTTTGTGGAGAAGTTTTTCATTCTCTCTATCATCTGCATATATCATGTGTTATGCTGGTACTAAGTAGTATAAAACAGCATCTCTTACTACCTACTGCAATACCAACAACTTTCGCCATCACATAGGTTGTGTTTGCGATACCATAAAGGAGAAGGTGCGTTTCGGTAGCGTTGCATACCAAGAACATACTTCCTAGTGGTGAATACATTATAGTCAGTCCAACCCAGAGTTGCTATGAAATCGCAAATCTGGTTTGCTATCTCTGTTTTTTCTGATTCATCTAAGTCTTTAGGGTCAGCATACCAACGAAGTTGTCTACTCATCTCTTGCACTAACGCAACTCTCACATGATGGGGAGGATTAGATACTCTGATTGCTCTATCTAAACAAGTAGGTAGTGCTACTTCCCCCTCGTGATTACCTACCCTTACTGTGCTAGTTTCGCCCTTTGCTACTCTTTCTTGATAAGGGTTTTCTGCATTCCATAGAACCAAGTCAAAACAAGACTCGACATCGTAAGAACCCAAGAATGGGTCTAGGAGAGAGTTTTGCGAAGTAGGTCTCTTAGGTATAGGGTAGTTAAGCGGATTGACTAAGAATAGTCTAGGGTCAATTACTACACACCACTTCCCCCTAGTAGTATTGTAGGTATTAGGAACACGAGTCAGTTTCTCTGGATAACCTACACCGTCTAGGCTCTCTAGACCCTCCGCCATCTCTCTCTGATACCTATCTAGGTGCAAAGCCCACTGACGGCCTCTAACAGGGCGTTTGAAGAATTGGTGAACATGAAACCCCCTGCCGGTAGCAACAAGCCTAACTTCGCCTTTGAGTCTGGCAATAAGGCTAGCAACATCTTTTTTAACAGTCTCCATACCGTACTCTTCGGTCATATCGAAGTCCCACCAAGCCCTATCCATAATCACACTATCATAGTCCTTCAAATCCTCAAAGGAATACAGACTAGTGTAGATATTGCTTTTACCATTGAGAGTATCAATGTACTTGCGGAAGGATGCAGAATCCCTGCATCCCTGTCTCTTTAGACCTATCTGTCGAGGGAATCTAAGTGTTGTCATAGAACCACCTAATACGGGGAGTCCTTATCAATCTGCTTATGACCGCAGATAGAGCAAGTGTAATACTTTCTATTAGCGGTATCAATATGTCCTGTTATCAGCATTACAGGTCTACTGTCTGCTTCTTCTGTTGATATTATAGCATCGCATTCTTCACAAAACATTGTCATCCCATTTCACCCCATAGGTTCTCAAGACCATTCCTCTCACTTTCGCAAGACATAGAGAAGTCACACCATTGAGGGCAGAAGTAATCGTTCCACTTCATATCCCAATCGTGCGATTTGATACCATCTACTGCTTCTTTTAGAGATTTGTTGAATGATGTAATACTCCTTGAGTTTAGTTTCTCTACTACTAAGAACCCCTTAGAGCCTTCAGCAATAGCAACTTCTTTGCGAGAGTCAGTATCTAACCAACCCTTCTCCGAACAAAGAACCCTATCTTCATCCCATTCGCCCCAATCATTCTTCCAGCCACACAATTCTGCGACAAACTTAGGATTGAAAGCATCGGGGGATAAGTAAGCAAAGTGAGTTATAGGTCTAGTCTCGCCCATAAGTCTAAGCATATGAGTGTAGTAACACATCTCTTTACGAGTCTTGCTAAACTTCATCGAAGCCATATTACCTGTCTTCAATTCATATATACAGAGACCGCCGTCTGGGTGAAGGAGAATACCGTCAATGAGACCTACCAAGACTACTTCATGTTCAGCATCCCATACAACCCTCTTGACTTCGTACTCATAGGGCATGAAGTTTTCAAGACCCCATCTTTCAATACGACATTCTTCTAAGAAGGTCATTACTTCGTTAGCAGGGTCGTGCCTATCTTCGGGGATTAGTGGGCCAAGCGTAGACTGACCATCCCAATTATCATACAGAGTCTCTAGGTTCGTGTGAACATACTTCCCACGAGCCATAGCGGGTGTCTCTGGCAACCTTCTGCCTTTGAGTTGCACCCTAGACCACCAATACTTTCTAGGACAGCCTCCGTAACCTACAAACGAGGACTTAGACATTCTTAGTAGTTTATCTTCCTCATTAGGGTCGTAACTACTATTTGCGTCTAATTCTTCGACAGACATCTCTGATGGGTCTTCCATACTCTCACTCTTCCTCTAGAGGAAGAGTAGTTTGTTCTGTGCTATCCATAGGCTGTTCGCAATAAGGACATAACTCAACCAACTCTATGCCATCAAGCAAAGGAGTCCTAACTATTCCTCCACAGTGATTACATTCTTGCTCGTGGATAAGTCCATCCTTCTGAAGAATCTTCAGAATAAGCGTATTATGCTTCTCCAATTCCTGTGCTATCATGTTTAGAAAACCGTCAATACGGCCAATCATAACATTAATCTTTTCATCCAACTGTTTAATTGTCGGCTTCTTACTTCCTCGACTCATATCTATACCCACACACCCATGACCTATTAAAACTATTCCTCATAACCACTCTACTTTGGTGACTCCGCTAATGGTATTTTGCAGAGGCATGTAATCCCAGCCCATTATCTCATAGTAGGGAATTATTTTATCCAATACAAACTTTCTTGCCATTTCTTTGTACCCGACCTTTGCGATACCTTCTATCTCCGATGGGTCGTCAAAAGCAATATATTTGCCTGTATCATCTAAAGTACATAGGAAATAATCATCTTTGCGATAGCCTTTACCTAGATTATCGTTAGCCCATTTAGCACCAGCACGAGCCTCTGAAAGAACCGTGTATTTATGCAAATCATTACTAAGTTTTGCTTTGATAGTTAAATCTGCAATTGCGATTCTCTCTTCGACAACATCTTCTATTAGATTCTGCAATTGAAAAGTTATATCCTCTTCATTATGTCCTTGTAACATACCATCTATAACTAGACCCATAGCATTCTTCATAGCCTTCGGCAGACGACTCTGCTTCATCTCAATTCCTTTGACATACCTCTCTGGCTCGTGATATTGTCCTTCAGTCCAAGATACTAGACCAGCATAGCGATTCTTAGCCATTATCAAGAACGAAGAAGACCATTTCTCAAACTCGGTAACTATAGGAAACATTCTTGCGTTTATTGTCTCTAAAGCGGCCTTTCCCTCTTCGGGAGTAGGTACTTCGCACATAATAGAGTCTGTGTGTCCGTATCGCACAGTGAAACCTAGGTCTTCGGCGTGGTCACGCAATTCGCCTAGGGTATTCCTTGAAGTGTATGTGATAGCGGCGGCAATATCGGGATGGTACATTCCATACTTTGCGTCACCAGCCACCCCGTACATAGATGCGACTAGAGACTTTGTAGCATACTGTAGAGAATCATACATCTTACGCTCATCATCTGTTCTTGCCTCCTTCATCCATTTCTTGTATTGGTTTCTTAAATCTGTCATCTTATCCATCTGTCTACAGAGAAGACCTTTCTTTTTGCGATTAAAGTGAATACCATTTCCGCAATCTTCTCCTTCCTCATCAAGAGTAGTCCAGCATATACCGTACTTATCCACATTACTGTGGTACATAGCCTTGACATCGAAGATACCTATGTTGCTATACACTCCGGCCTCCGGAATCATAATCTCTGCACCCTCATAATCAACTTTAGCAAACTGCGGTTTGCTAGGCATTCTAAGATTAAAATCCTCATCTCTAAGAGATAGGATAGAGAACATCTTTGTGATGAAAGGAGTAGAACGAATATCGCATTGAACGATATGTTGTAGAGCCGTATGATAGCCTAGGACATCTACCAAATCATTGAGTCTAGGTAGTAAGTCTACATCTTGCCGAGCATAGTCTAGGTATGTCCCTAAATCGGAGTAGTAGGTATCGTGACCATCTTCTAGAGGAACCTTTTCATCTTGCAGACAGTGTTTAGATACTGCGTCTAAAGACATAGCAGGTAACTGTCCGTTCTTCAAAGTCCACAACTTCTTGAAACCAATCATCATATCAATGACATTCCTCCCAACGATAGGCTGTTCCCAATCGCCAAACTTCCATCTTACACGATTCATAGGGGATAGAATGTTGGGATTGAGACCTACATGTCTCATGCGATTTATTAATTTGCGGCAATCAGCATTAGTTACATTCCATCCTGTGATGATGTCGGGGTCTTGCGCTTTCATTAGCAAAGCAACATCTAGCAACATCTCCTTTTCGTCAGCGCAACATTTGAACCTTCTATCTCCCATCTCGCAATACTCTTTACCATAAGGATGATTCTTTGCTGGAATCTTATCATAGAAACCAGCCTCAAAGTCTGGATGAGTGAACCAGACAAACTCTCCTTTCTGCGAATCTCTTACTACTATGATTGTTATTTCGCCAGAGTCTATCTTCCATTCCATATCGAGATACCATACTCTATGCTCATAGTTGTCAAAGACAAGACCACTGTCTGCTAATACTTTATTTTCCCATTTGATATTCGACTCCCAAGTCTGAACATCATTTGATAACTTACGCATATCTTCTGTGTTGTAGAAGTAGCATTTTACTAGGCTCTCTCCATAGAGACCTTCGTGACCCTCTTCTATTCTAGCGCAACGATATTGATTCTTTAGTACGCTCACACTCATAGAAGACTCTACATAGACATAAGGTAGTTGGTCTGTACCTAAGACCGTTCTTTTCCTATTACCGTAGTCATCACGGTATAAGACTGTGACACTATTCCCTCTAGACCTCTCGACTATCATGTCAGAGACATGACACCCAAGTCCCTATAAACCCTAGTACGCCCTTCTTACCAAGACAGGTATATTGTGACTATTCAACCAATCCATAACCAGCATAGGGGAGACTGAATACTCCTTAGCAATCGCACTCATACTACTAGAGAAATACTTCTCCATCAACCATTCTTTATTGTCAAACTTTGGCATTATATTCACCTTCTTTTTTAGCGACTGCATAGATTTTACCATGCTCTGTCTGTCCTATAATCATACCCATTCCAACCTATTTGTGTTAGGGATTTCTTTAAGTCTCGCGTCTATCTTGGCGCAAGAGTCGGGGTATAACTCTACCATAGTAGAGTTTCTTTCTAATAATTCGCAAGCAACAGCAGTAGTGCCGCTACCGGCAAATGGGTCTAGAACCCAATCCCCAACATCACTACTTGCTAAAACGCATTTAGTAGGTAAGTCTAGGGGAAAAGGGGCTTCGTGACCATTGTTAGCAGGGGTCATATCCCATACTGTGAATAAGTTATTTGCGTTATAATGGTAGTCTGGATTCTTAGAGAGCATGAATATAGTCTCGTGTTTAGGAACGGGGCGTTTGATATACGCCTCTGGCTGGGGATAGGCTTTGCTTTTATTCCATATTATTTCGCTTCGCAGAATCCAACCATCAGCCTGTAATGCTAAAGCCAATCTCCAAGCAACGCCTATAAGGTTCTTTTTAGGGAGACCTAAAACATTTCTAGCACCCCATTTATTCTTCGACCCTTTGATGCCTCCTTCTTTGTAATCGGAACCTGCACCGCCAGAGCCATTGTAGGAGTCTCCTACATTTAACCACAGAGTACCGTCGTCGGTTAGATGGTCTCGTACTTTGCGACAGACCTCTACCATAGTCTCTATGTATTCTTCTAAAGTCTGGCCTTTACCAACTTCGTCTTCATCCTCACCATAAGTACGCATACCGTAGTAAGGAGGGGAAGTAACGCAAGAACGATACTTGCGATTACCTAAATCCGCTTTGAGAAAATCAGAGCATATTATTTCATGTTCCATCAAACAATCCTCCTATAATTAAATACATTTCTTGTTTTACCTGTCTTTTCTATGAGACCCCATAGTGCTAAACAAATCATAAGACTGCCAATTGTTCTGGTATCTATGTCTGTTCCTTGACCCCTTATGTATTTATTTGCGTAAGGCAGTAATATATCTGCATTAAACTCCTGACCTATCTCTATATCTTTCAGAATAGCATAGGTTACTGCTATTTTTCTATGTAACTTGCGAAGGGACATAACAGAACCCATGTGTCGTAGAACCCAATATATCTCATCTACAGGGAGTTTTATTCCCCTACTTGCTATATTCTGTATTCTCTGCCTAGGTTGTTCTTCTACCCATTCGCTAAGTACCGGCATCAGACTACGCCTCTCTGAAATATCTTAGAATCATCACTGTATATCACCATAGAGTAACCTTGTCCTTCGGGATTGAAATCTAGGATATAGAGAGTAAGTTTGCCATTGGAAACACAGTTTTCAAGACCGCCCTCAAACTCAAAGCAAAAGGGGTCGAACATAGGCTCACTACTGAATAAACAAGTAGTTGTTCTACCCAACATTTCACTCCCTGCCTTCATCCATAATCTGTCTCCATCCCATGCTAGGGTACAGCGATTTACCTTCTGTCCGTTGATATTGCCTGTGTTGATAGCGTTTCGCAACTCTTCGCCACGCAATTCAAACTTAGCAACAGGTTCTCTTACTTCACCATTAGACATTGTGTATCTACCCACTCCGTCAATAACAGACAATCTCTCTTGCGATTCTTCATTCCACAGACTAATACTTTTCTTAGTATGAGGGAATGCTAAAGCACGAGGGTCTGCGGAGATAGTAGTCTGTTTACCAGAGGAACGGAATACTAATTTATCGTCTTTCTTTTCCAAAGTGATAAGTCCCGCATGTGCTTTTAGAACACCAAGGGCTTTCGCAATATCCGGTATAACTATACCTTCTTCCATATGAAAGTCGTCACAAGGAGTAACGAAGGATGCTACGCTAGTTTTACCATCTCTGACGATGCTAGTAGTCACGGCCACATCAGCATTAGGAATGCACTCAATAACGCAACCTATGACTTGAGGCATAGGCTTACCATTGATATTACACATTCTCTGCGTCTTTCTTAGCAAATCTTCTAACTGTCCCTTTGGTAGTTTCAACATATTTATCACTTATCCTCTATGTCCCTATAAATCACTCGTCAAGAGTGACATAAGCATGTTTCTTTAGCATGTTAGCACACAACTTACACATCTCCCTAGGCTTAGGTTCGCCATTAGCCTTGAGGGGATGGTCTGTCTTGTGAGTACCAAAAGTAGGTATTCCTCTGCATAGAAGGTAGGACTTGCCTGTAACCCCTATAGATACTGCGTAATGCGATTTCTTGTGTCTAGAAGGGAATACCTTCTTTACTTTCATTATGGTTTCACCCCCATTCTAGGAAGGGCAGTCCAGACCATTTCACTTCTCCATCAGAGACTCGCAAAATTGTGTGAGTCTCACCTAGATGTTTCTGATTCCAACCTTTCATTTCTTCGATAGTGGCTCTGATTTCCCATTCGCCATCTTTCATCTTAGGGTCAGACTTGATTCCAGCCGCAATATCACCTTTCTTGGTGTATCTTGCTAAGAATATCTGTTGCGAGAAGAGTCGCATAGTACCTTTCTCCCAATCAGGTATCTCTCCGACCTTCATAAGACCTTTAGCACCGTTACCCAAATCTGCGAATTGCTTTACATCTTTTAGATGGAAAGTAAAGAATACTGCGTCTACAGGTAATTGATGCGCTCTGTTCATAACATCACGGAACAATTGATTGCGAATACGCCATTCTGCTTGATTAAATCTGTCACCGTCTTCGACATTGACAGGATTCTTACTGCGATTCATCAGAACATTAGTCATGGCTAATTCGCACCACTTCAAGAACGAAGAACCGCCATCTACGATAACGGCCCCAATCTTACCTTCCCTTGCTTCTTCCCCTATCAACTTGATAAAGAAACCCATCTTATCAATAAGAGCAGTCCAATTAGTAGTATTATCATCATCGAAGATGGAGGCATCTGTCTCATCGAACAGTGGGACTACACGGATATTTTCATCATCGGGATAATTAAACGCAACGGTCTGTACCGCACTGTTGTCAATATCAATAATGACTATCTCTTTGTCAGTCCTAGCCCTTGCTATATCAATCGCAAGACCTGTCTTAGCGCAATTCTCCTTTGCCACTAGAGCCATCCTAATAGGATTATCGGATGGGCGACCACGAGAGTATAACTCTCTGTAGTGGTCTAGACCAAACTTTGCCGGTGGCTCTTTGCTATCCTCTTTTTTACCCCATGCGCTCATATTACTCACTCCCAATCGTCAGAAGCCCCTTCCCCCTCGGACTCATCATCCAAGGAGGGGGAACCTACTTCTTCAACACAGTACCAGCCGGTAATTGCTAGTCTACCGTCGCCTTCACGACCCACATAAGGAGAGCCGACGACGACAACTACTGAACCAACACCGAAGGTTACTTTAGAATCCTCTTCTGCATTTACATACAGGTCAAGAGGAGGAGATATTGAAGTGATGTCTAAATCAGACAGAGTCAAGATATAGCCACCCTTTTCACGAGGGTCAATGTGTGCTACTTCCATAACAACACATGCTAGAGCATCCCACTTCTCTTTATCAGAGAGAGTACCACAGTGTTCTTCTATGAAGTCCAGACCATCTAAGATAGGCAGGTTTGGCAAGTCTGCGAGTAGACCTGTACCATCAGCCGCCAACGGAGGCTTCTCAAACATGCTAGCGAGATTTGCATCTAGAGTATATTGCGATACACCTTTCTTTGCGTAGCCTACTCCGTTCTTAGACAGATTCATAGGTATTCGCAAAGGAGAGAATGTAGGGTAGCCGACTTTAGCCAAATCCCCTCTAAACTTCATAGGTATAACTCTAAGCGCACCACTTTCACCCTGCTTTCTACCCATGAAAAGACAGGTCTTTTCAAGGTCTTGAGTAGCACGAGCCTTCCCATAAGAGAAGTTAGTAGTACCCGAAGGGTAAGTAGGAGAAGTCTTGTTTTCGATACATACGAAGTAACCAGACCCGTCACCGATTTCAGTTGCCTGTGCAGGTAGACTTTCGCCTTGCATTTCTGCGAATCCAATCTCAAAGACTGCTTTGTTAGTCAGACTTGGGTTGTGAATGATTCGATATTTACCTGTAGTATCATCATGCAGGTATAGTGTGACTAGACCCTGTGCTACTAGGTTATTACGACCTTCTTCCCCAAGAGGAGATAGCATCTTCTGATACTTTGTGTAGAATACTTTGCCCCAATCTTTGTATCGAGGACTACTGATGAACATACCTTCAAGGTTCGTGCATCCACTACGGGATAACCTTGCTTTCTCTGCCCTCATTTCAGCCGCCGCCATTCTAAGCGTTTTGTTTTCGACCTCTGCCTCTGCGACCCCTGCCGCAACTAGGGATGCCGCATGTGCATCCTTGGCCTTTGTGTGTCGTGCGAGTAGTTCACTTACTGAACAACCCACATTCTTTGCTACTCTCTCGTACATATCAGTGCTAATCATCTTATCCACTCCGTTTCATCTTGTCCTTTGTTCCATGTCCCTATAAATCCCTCGCAGACAACATACGGCAGTAATCCCAACGGACAATTGTCTCGTCGCAACCTTGCAGTAGGTCTCTTTCGCTGATAATAGAGGACTCGATAACACGCATTTTACCTTCTGCCGATGCGTCTGAATTAACGGCATATTCCAAGGTCTCACGGATGATAATACGCATAGGCATATCCTTTATCATCTTGTAGCCGACCTCGATACTTCTTTCCTTTGCACATACACGCAAGAATGGTTTAGGGTTGAAATCTCCAATGTCAAGAGATAGTATGAATCTGTCCCTATCCTCTTCTTGCATTGTTGCGTATGCTTGTAGACAACCTAGGGCATTTCTCAAATCGCCTTTGTGTCTATTAGCAATAGTAAGTAAATGCGAGTCTGTTATGAATAGATGTTCTGCCGAAGCAACTTTCTGTAATCGGTTCAACATAGAGTTACGCGGAATAGGCTTGAAATGTCGCAACTGACATCTAGATTGTAGCCAAGGGGAGACCTTGCTCAAATCATTACATGTGAGTATGAAGAAGCAGGTTGCGTTTTCGATAACACCTTTGAGAGCATCTTGCGCTTGAATAGTAAGCCGGTCTGCTTCATCAAGAAGAATGATTGTTTCCCACATACCACTCTGCGATAGAGGAATAATATCTTCTTCTATGAAGTCAATACCTCTCGTTCTTTTGCTAGAAGCATTGAATATATGTAGAGAGTAGTCCATCTGATGTGCAAGAGCATACGCAACAGTAGTCTTACCTGTCCCAGCCTCTACGCTATGGAAAAGGAAATGATTCATAGGATTTTTGCCATTTGCGATATTTCGCATCTCTTCGGTAATCAAATCCTGTCCTACGATTTCGGCAAAGTCTGTTGGCCGATACTTTTCAAACCATACAGGGGAAGTCATTGTACTGCCTCCTTCATATCCCTATTGTAAATAGCAATCATGTCTTTGTCAAATGTGTCTTGGCATTTCTCACATAGAGTGTAAGAAGAAGTCGCAATAGCATCATCACATGCTTTACACATCTCAATACCATGCTTTTTCAAAAACGGCTTAACCAACCTTTTAGCAATAAACTTCCTCATGCTTCATGCCCCCATGTCTCTAGATAATCTTCTACTATCGGTGCTAATCTTTTGAACATACCATAGGGACTAATACCGGAAGTATCAAAATCTACGGATTGATGAACAAAGGCTTTTCTGCGAAGCAAATCATCTACACCTTTCAATTGCTCGCTACTATGTCCTAAATTGACTGCGCCCCTAGAGATGAGAACCTGTTCATTAGCATGTAGACGAATGATGAGACCCCCATTATCGAGAATGTGTTTAGCCTCGTTTTCATGTCTGACATCGTCAATAATAGCATACTCTATACCTTTGCTATCTGCGTACTCCTGTAGTCTATTGACCCAATAGTCCTCATGTCGCAAATCTCTCCTACCTTGACCCCAAGCCTGTAGGATAGGTCTAGTGAGAGTCTTGTCTTGCTGTTCTAACATATCCCAAAGATAACGAGCATCGGTCTTCCTCTTAGGGTGGAAGAATGCCTGTGCTACTTCTACTCTAAGGCTCTCTGCAAAGGAGAGTATAGGTAAATCAAATGCTTGCGATAACTGCGAAGCAAGTGAAGACTTACCGGACTTCATGTTTCCGCATATGCCTATGTATAATGTCATAGCCAACCCTCCATGCGGCGGGAGGTAGAGGCGGAACCCTGCTTTCGACTTAGGTTTGCTTCACCGTCTTCTCTACCACCCTTTTTAGCGGAGGCATGGATGTGACCCCCCATCTTCCCTTCTTTGAAGCATTGGGAACATAAAGGGAGTGACAAGGCTTGCTGGTCTGTGATGTCTCCCCTATCCTCGACAGGCGCACCACACGAGTAAGTATCACCAACTACATTTTTGTGTAGTAACCAATCCTTTTTGACTCTGACCATATACCGTCTTAGATTCGATGTCCTTATCAATCAAGCGGTCTTCTTTGACATATTATACACTCATCCCACTCTTGGGGGAATAGTGACGGGTCTCCCATGTATCTCATCTGCTTACAAGTAGGGCATCTCTTAGCATGGGCCTTCTGTGTCTTAGTCATTGTAGAATAAGGTCTAGTGAATAGTAAATCTGCTTTACAATGTATAATCTCTTCATCAATCGCATAGACTGAATTGTTTGTCATTGTTCCATCTCCGACATCAACCTTGGTCGTGCCTGTCTGGATAATCTGAATGTTCTTTGCTAACATGGCCGATAGACTTGCGTCGGAAGGCATAACTCTAAAATTACCTTCGCTTAGTAAGATGCTGGCTACGGCAGACCTAGTCATCGGCCCTCTCTCGTAGAGGATTTCTGCAACTCGCCTTCTAATGCGAGCATTCGCATTATTTTTTGCCATACTACAGTCCTGTAGACGGTGCTATTTAATTACTCCTCTAAACCACCAATGTACGCAACACCTAATTCAGTATTACCAACATCACCAGATGCGTAAGAAGCAACTCTGGTCGTCGTTGCGAATAGTATTTGTAGAACACATCGAGTCAGTGGTTTTAGAAATGGGTGCATCATGCAATACATCCACATGAGGCAACCGCAACCATATACAGTCAGAGCCAATCTACCACACCCTGCTTTCTTTTCTTCATACCTTTAGGTAATTCATCACATGTACTACGAATCATATTTGCTACTTTTCCATCTTGGATTATCATATCAGTATACAAATCGCTTTCTCGGAAACCTTGTATCTGTGACTCTTCTTTCTTCTTCTTCTTCGGAAAGGCAGGTCTCCCAGAGATAGGCTTAGTTGCGAAACAAATCGCTGCTTGCTGCCACTCTTCAGGACACCAACGAAAAGACTTTGCTAAAAGTCTGTATAGATTTATGTCTCTGACATTTTCTCTTAGGAATGATAACATGAGAGGGACAGGTACTTTGGTCATACCAGACCATACTCTATTCCTATCCGACCAACGGAGAGTCGCTTGAATCGCAGGTATGTAGTCCGACTTCTTCCGTTTCATAGTCTTATCGTAGATGACTCTGTCATCTTTGATGTCTGGGGCTTTATCGCAGACCCATACCATGCGATATGAAATAAGGTCTAACCAGCCCATACATTCTTCTTTAGAAGGTCTCTTCTCATGCACTATGACAGTAAGACCATCAGACGGAGATGATACAACGCCCTTACCTTCGACATAGTCGCCTTCACGGTATGCTTGAGCATCACGCGTAAAAATGAGCATCCCCATCGTAGTCACCTGTTTTAGCAAACTCTTTGACTCCACTTGAATTAAGGCGCATATCCAATATACCTCTACTAGCCATGATTCGCAAGTACCTAGATACAGAGTATACATTGATACTACAAGACCTCTGCGGAAGGGAGTCAATTGCTTTAGGTAGTAATTGGTCAGCAGTAAACCATTCAGATATATTCCACTCTACTACTGCCGCCTTAACTGCTACGCCACGATACTTCTTACTCATTGTGAAGCCTCCCATTCTGTGTCTACTTCTGCATGAATCATATCAAGAACCTCTAACCATTCCCAAAACTCTTCTTCATCACTTCTGTCCTCAAGCATCTCTCTGAACCTGTCAAACGCAAGTGCCTTGCGCTCAAACTCTTTGAGCATATCCAATGTATCTTGGTATGTGTATGGTTCTCTTTCCTCCATGTTCACATTACCCCAGCACATGTGCGATATTTCTTCCACTAACTCTTCCATCTCCGGTTTCAAGAAACCTTTGTCAAACTGTATCATTCCTATTCTGTCACTCATC